>Ga0181528_10002783_pt1 | contig 10816 bp, 9 predicted proteins | sample PEATcosm2014_Bin_47_FD_119742 | JGI IMG/M metagenome (GOLD analysis project Ga0181528, IMG submission 119742) | Peatland microbial communities from MTU Mesocosm Facility, Houghton, MI, USA - PEATcosm2014_Bin10_10_metaG | ecosystem: Environmental > Terrestrial > Soil > Wetlands > Peat | place... | reverse complement strand
CCGGATGAACTTGAAGCAATGATCGAATCCTTCGGCGCGGCGGAGTCCATGTCAGCAAACAATTTGATTTTGAAGTCCTTGCGCTCAGGTCCGTTTTCCTGAACAAGATCAGCGCCGGCGACGGCTTCCTTCATGTCGAGGGTAAACCGCAAGGGATCGCGCGAGCCGTTGGGTGAAATGCCAAGCGCCGTCAGGTCTTTCCATGCCGCATCGATGTATCGCCGCAGATTCGCTTCGGCGTTTGGCGCCGGGTCTGTGGCGATTACGTTAAGGCCACGCGCCAGGAATAGCGCAGCCCAACTCGCGCCAATAACTCCCGTCCCAACAATCGCTATATTTCGAATTTCCCGGGTCTTTGCTATTGCCATTTGATCCTCCAAGAACTTCACCTCAATTCGATCTCTGATATTCTGCGAGACTCCTGCCCCAAGGACTCTTAGCTGGCTCGGATTGCCTCTTCCGGTTGTTTGCCTGGTTGTGCCACCGGGATCGCGCCGCTTGAACGCAGGGCGTCGATTTCGCCGTCTTCGAAACCAAGCTCTTTTAGGACTTCGTCATTGTGTTCGCCGATTCGCGGTGCCCGCTTGGCGGGTACTTTCGACACTCCGTGCAGCTGAATAGGACTGTTGACCGTTGAGGTCAGTTTCCCGCCAGCTCCTTCGAGCGGGACGACGATGTCATTCGCTCGCAATTGCGGATCGTTAACGACTTCCTGTGGCTCTCGCACGGCGCCGAAGGGGACGTGAACGCCGTTGAAGACCTCATACCAATGCGACATGGGCTGCGAACCGAAGATCTCATCAAGTATTGCGGTCAGCTGGGGACGGTTCTGCGCCAGCTTGGCAGGATCCGAGAATCGCGGGTCGGTCAGAATGTCCTCACGACCCATCGCTTTCAGGACCGCCGGTACTTTGTCCGGTGTAGCGACAAGAACAAACCATGTGCCATCGGAAGAGCGATAGGTGTTCAAGGCTGCATTTGCGGGATGCGTTCGATCATGCAGCCCATAGAAACTCGCACCACATAGAGCGGCCTGGACAAAGACGCTGGCCGACCAGACACCCGCAGCGAGCAGCGAAGTCGTGACATAAGATCCTTTGCCCGTACGTTCCCGACGAAAAAGCGCGGTCACAATCGCGGAATAAATGCAGACCGCAGTTGCATTGTCCCCGCTTCCGGCTACGGGCCACGTCGGAGGCTCCCCGGCGTCGCGCATCATGTACAACAAACCACTTCGCGCCCAGAAGGCCGTGAGATCGAATCCCGGAAGGGCCGCGTCGGGACCGTTCTCGCCGAAGCCGGTGAGATCGGCATAGATGAGACGCGGATTCGAATGCGCGACATCTTCGTATTCGAGCTTCAACTTCTTGCGCGCAGAGTGCGGTGTGTTAACGATGAACACGTCGGCCCACTTGGCCAAACGCTCGAGAACCTCCTGCGCGCTCGCAGCTTTCAGATTGAGCGCAACGCCGCGCTTGTTTCGATTCGACAATTGAAATGGATAAGCCTCTTCCGAATGCGGCTGGGGCGGAATCTTCTGCCCCATTCTCCATAGCTCTCCTTCGGGAGGTTCAACTTTGACGACATCGGCCCCGAAATCGGACAAGATGGTTGCAGCGCCCGGCCCGGCGATGAAGCTCGACAAGTCCACGACCTTCAATCCGGAAAATATGTTGCCTTCTGTCATTTTCATCTCCTTCGTCACGATTGCTACTCAGGCCAGCCGTTGGTTTCAACCTTCGAAGTGGCGCGCAACGCTTTACTTTCCCCGAAAGTTTGGCGAGCGTTTCTCGATAAACGCCGACGTACCTTCCTTCTTGTCGTCGGTCGACGCGCAGACGGCAAAGAGCGAAGCTTCGAGGAGCAACCCCTCGGCCACGCTGGTCTCCATTCCTTTGTTGACCGCCTCAAGCGAATACTTCACGCTCAGGGGAGCATTCGCGATGATCTTCCTCAACACGGTTTCGGCACGCTCAATCAGGTGCGCATCCGGCACAAGTTCGTCGACCAGGCCAATGCGATATGCCTCAGCTGCATCGATGACTTCTCCTGAGAGGATCAGCTTCAGTGCCCGGCTTCTTCCGATCAGACGAGGCATGCGCTGCGTGCCTCCATAGCCGGGCATAACACCTAGCTTTACTTCAGGCTGGCCGAATTTCGCGCTCTCGGCGGCAATCCTGATGGTGCACGCCATCGCCAGTTCGCATCCGCCACCCAGGGCAAAGCCGTTGACCGCGGCGATGACCGGCTTGCCAAGGTTCTCGATGAGGTCGGTTAATGCCTGTCCTCCGCGAGTTGCCTCTTCTGCTTCCACGGCTGTGTTGTTAGCGATCTCAGCGATGTCGGCTCCCGCGGCAAATGCTTTTTCACCGGCGCCCGTGAGGATGACTGCACGGACGGCCGAGTCGTTACGCGCGTCTTCAAACACTCCCTGCAGCTCGTTGATCGTCGCCTTGTTTAGCGCGTTCATGACCTTGGGCCGATTCAGCGTCACATACCCAATCGGACCCTTCTTGTCGTAGACGACGTTTTCCAGTTTCAGAGCAGAAGCTAGCGAGCTCATTTCCTTCTCCTTTTTCGATCGTTAAGATCATTAATCGCTAAGATCTATAGGGCGTTTCGTTATTGCGCGGCAGGAATCTCAGCGTACGCGATACCGGTCAGATTCCCTTCCGCGGCAAGCACTGTCTTCCTGTTCGACCCGTCGAGATTCGCGCTATAAACGGATCCACCCAAGTCAGTCAGAAACATGCGGCCGCCTTTTAGATCCAAAGCGATACCGATTCCTTCCATCAAATGGTCAAAAATAATCACCGGTTCTTGTTTGCCATTTCTTCGGGCCGGATCCATGGGCGCACGGTTAACGGTGTTGCCACGCGGAGGATCGCCGCGGTCCGTCCAGTAAATCGTTCGGTTGGCGAGATCGAGTTCTAGGTCAATCGGTTCCGGCAAGCCCTCGTAGAGAAGTTCAATGTCTTTGCGATTTGCCGGACTGAAGCCCTTGGGAATTTCGAGATCGGCGCGAAAGATTCGTCCCTGGCCGGCATTGTCCGGGCCCTTCTGAGTCCAATAAAGTTGTCCGGCTTCGAGGTCGAGCGCGATTCCTACACACCATTTCCTTATGTCCTTCCCCGGCCGTGCGTCGCCTTCGCTGGTATCGATAAGCGTTTCGATCTTGGAGCCATCCAGGTTCGCTCGCATAATCCGCATACCCTCGCGATCGCACCAATAAAGCTTCCGGCTCTTCTCATCGAGTTGAAGTTGCTTGGGAGTGAAAGTGCCGCCAGGAGGAACAATGTGGGTAGCATCGCTACCGTCAAGATTCGCGCGCTCGATGGAGCCGTCATTCGCGGTGGGTACGCCCATATTGGTCCAATAGATGTGACCGGCCGCGACGTCAACAACGATGCCGTCTGGAAGTCGCTTTCCCTCACTCACGATGGTCCTGAGGTCCGAACCGTCGGGGTTGGCGGAAAATACCTGGCCACCGCTGGCACTGAGAAAGAACAAGCGGGCAGTCGTGCCGTTCGCAGCCGTCTTTCCGGTGTTTGACTTAGAAGCTTGAAGAGTCATCAGTTTGTTTCACTCCTTATGTCTTGACCAGCTTTGAAACACGGGCTAGACATGAAAATCACGACTTGACTTCCATTCCGCTAGACGAAGGCGCTGAAACCGGTGATGGCTTTGCCGACGATCAGGTTCTGCATCTGGAAGGTCCCTTCGTAGGAATAAAGCGCTTCCGCATCCGCGAAGAAGCGGCCGACGTTATAGTCGGCGGCGATGCCGTTGCCTCCGCACAACTCCCGCGCCCAAGCGACTGTCTCGCGACACTTGGACGTTGTGAATGCCTTCGCAATCGCCGCATGCGCATCCGTCAGCTTGCCTCCTGCCTGAAGCTGCGCCATGCGAACCAAAAGACACTGAGAGGCCGTGATATTGGCGAGCATCCTGGCGAGCAGGTCCTGGACCATTTGGAATGAGGCGATGGGTTTTCCGAATTGTTGGCGTTCCTGACAGTATTTGAGGGCGTTCTCGTAAGCGCCCATCGCACATCCAGTTGCTTCCCATCCAACCAAGAACCGTGTCATTTTCAAGACGCGGGCAGTGTCGCGGAACGACTGATCTTGCTGCAAACGATTTTCCTCTGGTATCTGGCAGTTCTCCATCGTGATGAGACCGTTTTGCACAACCTTGAGCGCAATCTTGTTTTGAATTTTCTCGACTTTGAAGCCGGGTGTAGTTTTGTTCTCAACGATGAATGCTTTGACTTGATTGTCCGTTTCGTCGCGTGCCCAAATTACGGATAGGTCACACCACGGGGAGTTGCCGATCCACTTCTTCTGACCATTCAGGATCCACGTGTCGCCTTGTCGCCTCGCGGTCGTCAACAGCCCACCGGCAGCGCCGGAGCCAATTAGCGGTTCTGTTAGTCCGAAGCAGCCAATTTTTTCCCATCGTGCCATCGGTGGCAGCCATTTCTGCTTTTGTTCTTCGGAGCCGCCCAAGTAGATCGAGCCCATCGCCAAACCGTTGTGCACGCCGAAAAATGTCGCGATCGATGAGTCGAAGCGCGCCATCTCCATGGCGATCAGGCCAAACAGCTGGGCACTTCCGCCTCTGCAGCCGTACCCCTGCATAGCGACGCCGCCGATATTGAGTTCTTTCAGTGCGGGCAAGATTTCGAATGGGAAAGCATCTTCGACCCAGTACTTGGTGATAATGGGTGCGACCCTCATCTCCATGAAAGTGCGCACTTGTTTCAGGACCGCCAATTCTTCCGCCGGCAGTGTTTCGAGGAGTTCGTAGAAGTCGCTATTGGGTGCGGGCAACGCCGCAGGCTTTCTGTCTTTTACTGGACTTGCCATCAAAAACCCCTTCCCTACTGTTTTGGTCTTGCTGTTTGCAATACTTCACTGAAGGCAAGTGGGGCGCCAAACACATCCGGAAATTGTCTGCTGTAAAGAAACGGGGTTACAGGCCGAAGGGAGGCGTTGATCAGTAAATCAGTGTCATCGCCATATCAGTGTCAAAGGGTGGTAACCGAAAGGGATCCTACTCGCGCATGAGCGACCAAATATGGCGCTGAGAGCGGGACCGATAAAGCAAGTCACGATCCGCCCAACTCATTTCATTGTGAAAGCCGTAACAGTGCAGCTGACCTTTAGAACCAGAATCGAGAGGTGACAATCGGATGAGCAAAGTGCGGATTGCGGATTGAATATATTAGGGCTGCAGTCAGAAAGTCGCAGCAAACTGAACGATTGCCACGACACTGCGTCTCACTTCTTTCCTGCGCTTGCAGTTGTCAGTCCTAAATCCTTCTTCTGATCGGAAAGAGGAATGTGGTTCACGATTAACCGGACCCCTGTCTGACCGGTCATAAAACTCCAGATCCACTGCAAAAATACGGTAAGACGCAAACTGCTAGTTGCGAGAAACTGTAGATGAACCCCTGCCCACGCCAGCCAAGCCACTAATCCGCTCAGCCGGACTTTACCTGCTTGAAGGATTGCGAAACCCGCTCCGATAACGGCCATATTTCCTTTATCGAAATATCGGAACGGCTTGGGGAAGGGCTTACCATTCAAGCTTTGAGCGATGCGCCGACCTGCATAGCGACCTTGTTGAATCGCCACTTGAGCGACACCAGGCAGGGGTTTTCCGTCCTGTTCCAGCGAAGCAGTATCTCCGATTACGTATATGTCTGGATGTCCGGGAACCGTGAGATCGTCCTGAATGCGGACGCGGCCGGCGCGGTCCGTCTCCACGTTCAGCCATTTACCGGCTGGCGAAGGCGCTACTCCTGCGGTCCAGATGACGACCTTACTTGCGATACGCTCTCCGCCGACCACAACGCCGTCGGCGTCAATTTGGTCAACGCTGTGCCCCAAGCGCACCTCTACGCCAAGAGTTTCCAACCGGTGCTTAGCTGCCTCGGAGAGCTCGGAAGCGAAGGTGCCCAAGACCCGAGGCGCCATGTCCACCAGCACAATGCGTGTCGCCGCGAGGTTGATACGACGGAACTCCGCTTTCAGCTTGGTCCGAACCAGCACCGCAAGTGATGAGGCCAGTTCCACGCCAGTTGGGCCGGCCCCCACTAAGACAAAGGTCAGTCGTTCCTGGCGCCGGCTCGGATCATCCTCCGCTTCTGCTTGTTCAAACGCCTTTAAGACCTTATTGCGAATGCGGACCGCGTCAGCCAGCCCCTTCAGGCCGGGTGCAAACTCTGCAAACTCATCGTGCCCAAAATAACTATGCGCGACTCCGGTTGCGATTACCAAGATGTCGTAACCGAGCGCCGCGTCCTTATGGTCTTCATCGCTAGCGTAGACAAACTTGCCGTCTTTATTGATCCCGCTGACTTCGCCAAGAAATACGGTCGTGTTTCGCTGATTTTTCAGAAGTCCCCGGATCGGAGACGCGATTTGAGCTGGCGAAAGCACCGTTGTCGCCACCTGATACAGCAGGGGCTGAAAGAGATTGTGATTCGCTCGATCAATCACCAGGACCTCGGCGTTCGCATGCCTAAGGGCCTTAGCGGCAGCGAGCCCCGCAAAACCGGCACCGATAATCACGATTCTCTTCATTTATTTCCTCATTTTGTGATTCGGTCACGAATCCTTGTCGAAATGTAATCAATCACCGAGCGCCACCGCGCACGGGCATTTGCGACTTGACCATGGCTCGGATGTCTCGGTTTTCGAAAACCAAGCCCTGCCGCTCCTGTGTTTCTCGAAGGCCAACATTCACCATAGCCCTGGCCAAGTCGTCAGCTCGAATCACCTGGTTCGGAAACAGCAATCGAAACACCGGATAGACCGCGCGTATCAGACGGTAACTGAAGTTCGGCTCCTCTCGGGGCTGCACAGGGTAGATGTACGCCGGTCGGAAAAGGTAAACCCGCGGGAATCCGGCCGCGAGCAACGCCTTCTCGGCCATTCCCTTGTAACGCGCGAAGGCAAGTCGGCTTCGTCCCGTTTGGTCGGCACCATTCCCGCTCAAGAACGAGAACGCGGCATTCGGACTGCTGTTGCGAAAAACTCGCGCGAACTCGATCGTGTAGTCGGCGGTTATGGCGCGAAGCTCCGCGTCTGATACTGACCCGGTGTACGTCCCCAGGCAATAGACCGCCGCGTCCTGGCGCAAGAGTGCATCCGCGAGGTCGGAACAGTCCGCGAAGTTTTGATGCAGAACCTCTTTCAGCTTGGGGTGCGAGATTCCGAGCTTCTTGCGCCCAATCGAAGTCACGCTTTCGACGGCGGAGTTGTCGAGTGCGTAGCGAAGAGCGTATCCGCCGACCATTCCGCTCGCGCCCACGATGACGAGACGTTTTTGGACAGCAATGGCAACCCCCATCGACGCGTCTGAAGTCACCTTGTTAGTCGCTGTCATGACAGAATGCGCTCTTCGATCCAGTCCACGTACAGCAGGCGCTCCGCAAACAGCCATGCACCTTCCTGCTTCACGAATGTGTCGTAATAGCGGAGCGCCGCGATCATCAGCTGTCGCTTGTTACCGTCGACGGTGAGGTGATGGGGCATGCAATAAGTTTCCCCTGTGCCTCGGTCGTTGGTCAGCGTCAGGATCGTGGTCTGTCCAAGGAAGTGCATCGTCGCAGAGTACTTGTTGAGATCCGCGAAGACCGGAGCCAGAGCCTCACGTGAGTTCAGCTCCTGTGAAGGCTTCGGGGCCTTGGCATTCATGTACACGACGAAGTGAGTGTGTGCGGTAAAAAGTGCCATCTGACCTTTCGCATCGCGGCGGTCAGCACAATGTGCGTAGGCCTCAACCAGTTCACGTATCGCGAGTCGGGCCGCGGCTTCATTGGAAGAAATGCTGACGTGGTTGCTCATAAATCCATCCTTATTTATCGGGTACGTTCGGGCAAAGCCTCACTCAAGGATGGCCTTTGGCTCAAGAAATGCTTCAATCCCGTATTTGCCATATTCGCGGCCTACGCCGGAATATTTGAATCCGCCCCAAGGTGCCTGAGGATCGTCCGTCATGTTGTTGATCACTACGCGGCCGGCCCGCAGCTGAGAGGCAACACGACGTGCGCGCTCGATATCGGTTCCCATGACGGCTGAGTGAAGGCCGTATTTCGAGTCATTCGCAATGCGGATTGCTTCATCTTCGGAGTCGTAGGCGATCACACTGAGCACGGGGCCAAAAATCTCTTCCTGCGCAATCGTCATGTCGTTCTTCACATTGACAAACACCGTGGGCCTCACGAAGTAACCCGTTTCCAGACCCTTCGGACGTCCTTCTCCGCCGACCAGGACTTCAGCACCCTCTTCAATTCCTTTGCGAATGTAGGATTCCACTCGCTCATACTGCTTTTGCGACACCATTGGTCCGACCATGATGTTGGGATCCGCCGGATCGCCCACCGTATAGGCACGCATCCCTTCTTGTATCGCCCGCTTTACCTCGTCGAGCCGGCTCTTAGGCACGAGAAGGCGGGTTCCAGCGGCGCAGGCTTGACCGCTATTCAAAAAAGCCAAGATAAGAGCCGATGGGATGGCTTTGTCGAGTGCGGCGTCATCCAGCACGATTGTGGGCGACTTCCCGCCCAACTCGAGCGTGACACGCTTCATGGTTGCCGCGCCATCGCGCATGATGGTTTCACCAACGGCGACCGAACCTGTGAACGAAATTTTCGCGACGTCGGGATTGCGAACCAGTTCGGCGCCGACGGTAGTGCCGAGGCCCGTGACCACGTTGTAAACGCCTTTTGGCAGGCCAGCCGCATTGAGCGCTTCAACCATTACACGAGTCTGCAGTGAACTCATCTCGCTGGGCTTAATGACGACCGTGCAACCGGCTGCTACGGCCGATGCCAATTTGAGGCAAATGAACAGTGCGTTCGCGTTCCAAGCCGTAATCAGCCCGGCGACACCAACAGGTTCCAGCGTCACCGTCGTCTTACCCCAGCTTTGTCTCAACGGCAGCTCTTGAAGTCCCTTCTCGGCGGCTGCAAAAGCGTTAACGCCCGACTCCACAATAAGCCGGGCGAAGCGAGCGACCCCGCCGTACTCCTCAATCATCACGGCCGTTAGATCGTCGACGCGCGCCGACACCGCCTTATGTAGCTGGCGCAAGTAGTGCGAGCGCTCTTCCTTCGTTGTCCGGCTGAAACTCGCGAATGCGCGCTTGGCTGCGGCGATAGCGCGCCGTGTATCTTCCTCGTCTCCCAGCGTGACGCGACCGATCAATTGCCCGTTGGTCGGTTTAAGAATGTCCATGACCTCGCGGCCATGGGATTCGACGAACGCTCCATCGATATAGTGAGTCGTGATTGTCTTGACTGTGTCTTTCTCTGTAACGGTCGGCATCACATTCATACTGTTTGGAGTGCATGCGTAGTTCCAAGGCGGGATTTGGCCATTCGGTCCTAAGTGACTGCATGGCCGCTAGTTAAAATTGAGAGAAGTATCTGGGTGTGGCGTGAGATTGCCACAGTCGGAATTTTGACAGTAGACGTTGCGCGTCGGGAGACTCAGTGCAACGTCAGTTGATTAAATGAATTCGTAGCGGAACCGCTGAACGATCCGCACTAGAGGGCAAGGTAAATCTAGTATGAGCTGGAACTTTTGCGGTGTAACAAGGAAGTTTGCTAGATCGCGTATCGGCGATCTGAACTTGCAGGAACAACCACCTGGACGATACTGGACAATGTCTCTATTGCGCGAGTCCATGCTTCCCGAACTTGGGAAGCTGAGCAGCCGAGAAGAAGGGCACAGTCGTTTTCCCGGTAGCGCTCGAGAACGCACAGTACGAACACAAAGCGGTCGAAGTCCGCAAGCCCTTGTAAAGCGTCGGCAGTGAAATGTCCAGTTGGATCGCTCCTCCATTGATTTCCAATCGATGGCAGTAAGGACGAATTTGATCGTATCGGACGCGGCTTGAGTTCGCGAATTGCATTTATTACGACGACGCGCTTCGTCCAGGGTCGTGCGAATTCCCTGAACACTCCGTTCTCATTGGCACAGTCCTCAATACTTTCTACCAAACACCTCTCGGCCTTCTGGTGATCTGTCGTTAGCAAGAACGAAAGCTGGTAAAGAAGATTCAGGTCCTCGTTAAGAATCCTGCGAAAATCTTCGGGAGTTGCGTACTGATTTTCACCGTTTCCTATTTGAGTGTGAACCTGCTCAGCCATTCCTCAGCCTCCCGATTTGAGCACCGATTTTTCCGTAAATCCAGAGTGAAGCAAGATGCTTGCCATACCTCCCCAGGTCCAAGCGTAAGAATTGCAATGCCGACGTTCAGCGAATCGTGCGTGGGCAGTTGACACTGCCAAAATAATTTGACAAGAGACCATGTTCAGTCAGGAGATAGTCCAGTTTGAGAACCGAGCCCTTGAGTGTCTCCGTTCTCAATTAGCTGCCGCCCTTGAAACAGGGGGCAGAGTTCCCGGCGTCGGCGTCAGCAGTTTTTCGATTGCTCGTTCCATTGTGCGGCTCATTTCCGATACGACCGTAGGAACGTTATGCTGGTTGACCACTCCGATTTCCGAAACAGCTTTACTCCAAACAATCGTGCCGGTATCAAGTTTCGTCATCTGGGCAGAGACTGCGACCTCGACTTTGACGCCGCCCTCATAGTCAATTTCCTCAAGCTTCTCCAATCGTCCACTGACTACGTAGTCGGCGTCGGGCTGACCGTCGTAATGCTTCACGCGAGAAAAGGTTCCTGTGGCACCGAGGCGATCGATAATCGAGTCGGTCACAAAGTCACACGGGTCAACCGCCCAACGGTGATACGCATAGAAGCCGATTTGTTCTGGAGATGGTTTGTACACGATGGCTCCCTG
>Ga0181528_10002782_pt1 | contig 10817 bp, 12 predicted proteins | sample PEATcosm2014_Bin_47_FD_119742 | JGI IMG/M metagenome (GOLD analysis project Ga0181528, IMG submission 119742) | Peatland microbial communities from MTU Mesocosm Facility, Houghton, MI, USA - PEATcosm2014_Bin10_10_metaG | ecosystem: Environmental > Terrestrial > Soil > Wetlands > Peat | place... | reverse complement strand
TGCGGTCTTCGTCGGCGGATTCGGTCCATTGCACCAGACCTGCGTCGGGCCGGGGCTTCATCCACTCGGAAACTACGTTAGTGTCGAGAAGGAAACCCACTCGTCTTTTCTTTTACAACTCGGTTCTTTTACAAGTTGGTTCTTTTACAACTCGACCTTCCGCATACGGCCTTTCGGCCGTTGCAATCGCAAGCCCGATCCGCGCAGCGGGGAGGAGGCAAAGAAGTCCGCCAGCGAACCCACGCGTTTGGTCTTGCGATTCCACTCTTCCGCGTCCACAATCACCACCGCGGTGCGGCCCTTGCGGGTAATGGTCTGTGGACCCTCCGATAAGGCACGCTCAATCACCTCGCTGAATTTCGCCTTGGCTTGGGCAACGGTCCAAGTATGAAGCAGACTTTGATTGGTTAAGTTTTGCGAGAGCGTGAATTGGGAACTCACAGGAAGGCCCCTTTCCCAAAGTGGTCAACATAGTCATCATAGTCATTCAGAGATGGCAGAGCAACGGAAATCGTCAGGCCGAAGCGGTCGTTTTATCCCTTGGTAGTGAAGGCCAAAGTAAGCAGCGTCTTCTGCTCGACTTCGTGCGCCTTGGCGCTGCCGGTGGCCGGACTGGCGCTGGAACTGCGCTTGACCGAGAGCACGTGGCGCTCTCCGGCAATGCGATTGAGGCGCGGCAGCATGTTGAACATCGCGCCCATGTTCGCCGGCTCTTCCTGCACCCAGACGATTTCTCCGCTATTTCCGTGACGGGCGAATTCCTCGACCAGTTCTTTTTCCGGGAAGGGATAGAGCTGCTCGACAAAAACGATGGCGGTGGAAGTGTCGCCTCTCTTCTTACGTTCGGCGCGCAGCTCGTGGCCGATCTTGCCGGTGCAGACCAGAATTCTCTCGGCTTGCCCAATTTCATTGTCGGGGATGACATTAAGGAAATTCTTGTGCGTGAAGTCGGCGATGGGCGAGGAAGCATCGGCGTGGCGCAACATGCTCTTGGGCGTGAACACCACCAGCGGCTTGCGCCAGTGGCGCAGGGCCTGCCGACGCAGCAGATGAAAATATTGCGCGGCATTCGAGGGCTGCGCGATCTGAATATTGTGCTTCGCGGCGAGCTGAATGAAGCGTTCAATGCGCGCGCTGGAGTGCTCCGGACCCTGGCCTTCGTAACCGTGCGGCAGCAGCATCACCAGGCCGGAGAGCAGGTTCCACTTGGCTTCCCCGGCGGAAATAAATTGATCGATGATGGCCTGGGCCACGTTGACGAAATCGCCGAACTGCGCTTCCCACAGCACCAGCGCCTCGGGATAATCGCGGCTGTAGCCGTATTCGAAGCCGAGAACGCCCTGCTCGGAGAGCGTGGAGTTATGCACACCGCAGCGCGCCTGCCCCTCCGCAATATTTTCCAGCGGTACGTATTCGTTCTCATTTTCAATGTCGATTAGCACGGAATGCCGCTGATTGAACGTGCCGCGGCGCGAGTCTTGTCCCGAAAGGCGCACGGGAATTCCACGCTTGACCAGGCTGGCGAAGGCCAGCGCCTCGGCCATGCCGTAATCCACATCACGCTTGCCCGCGCCCATCTCGGCGCGCTGCTCCATCAACTTCTTCACCTTGGGATGAATGTGGAAACCATCGGGATAAGTTGTGAGGCGGGCCGAGAGTTCCCGCAATTCCTCGGCGGGCAAACCCGTCGCCACTTCGAACTCCGGCTTGTGCAGGCCGCCGTAATAGCCGTCCCAATAGCTGGGCAGCTCGCGCATCAACGGCTTCTTGGTCAGCTTGCCGGCGTTTTTTTGCGCGGCTTCGAATTCGGCTTTGACAGCGGCAGCTTGCGCGGCAGCGTCGGTCGCGCCAATGTCATCGGCGTAGATCTCCCAGAGAGGCGAATGCTCTCTGATCCGCTTATAGAGTAGCGGCTGCGTGACCGTGGGATCGTCGACCTCGCTGTGGCCGTGGCGGCGGTAGCCGATTAAATCGATGACCACATCGGTGCCGAACTGATAGCGGTACTCCGTCGCCAGCCGTGCTACGCGCACGACGGCGTCGACATCTTCTCCGTTGACGTGAAAGATGGGAATCGATTGCCGCCGCGCGATGCAGGCGGCGAAGCGCGTGGAGTGTTCTTCCGTGTAACTGGTGGTGAAGCCCAGCAGATTGTTGACCACGACGTGAATGGTTCCGCCCACGGTATAGCTGGGAAGGTCGGCATAGTTCATGGTCTCGGCGAGAATTCCCTGCCCTGCAAAGGCAGCGTCGCCGTGCACCAGGAGCGGGAGAAACTTTTCCGTCCCGCCTTCGCCGAAGCGATCCTGCTTGGCGCGGGTGCGGCCCACGGTGACGGGGTCGACGGCTTCCAGGTGGCTGGGATTCGACACCAGATGAATGTGAACCTTGCCGCCGCTGCGAGTGATGTATTGGCCGGTTGCGCCCATGTGATACTTCACGTCGCCGGAGCCGAGCACGCTGCGCGGATCGACATCTTCGAAGCCCGCAAAAATCTCCTCCGCCGGGCGCTTGGCTACGTGCGCGATCACGTTGAGCCGGCCGCGATGGCTCATGCCCATCACCAGTTCTTTCGCGCCCAGGCGGGAGCCCGTATCAAGAAGTTCATCCACCAATGGAATCAGCGCGGTCACGCCTTCCAGCGAAAAGCGCTTGCTGCCCAGGTAGCGCTGTTGCATGACTTGCTCAAACACGTCGGCGCGAATCAGCAGGTCGAGCACGCGTTTCTGATCCACTGCCGGCGCTTCGCCTTCCATACGCTCGTAAATCCAGCGGCGACGCTCGGGCGCATAGATATGGTTGATCTCGACGCCGATGGTCGAGGAGTAGATGGCGCGGGCCTGCTGCGCGTATTCGCTGTCGGATTGCAGTTCCGGCGCAGGCCGCGGCGGCAGAAAGCCGAGCGGGTCGAGATCGCCTTCGAGATATCCATACTGGCGGAAGGCGTTGAAGACGGTTTCGCGCTCCAGATTTACGGGCGCGGAGTGGCCATTTTTGGGCGCAGCTTTGGCAGCAGGAGGCTGAACACTGGAAGCAGGAGTGCTGAGTTTCGAAGTAGGCATATAAAGATATGTACTAAGAATAACGGATGTTGCGGCAGGCTTGCAGGATTCGGGCTGCGCGGGAAGGAACCAAAGTGCAGCGTCCGGGTCGGTAGATCGCGGGCGGGTATATCTTACTTCTCACGGCATTGCTTACTTTCTGTATAATATTCTTCATGAACGACTTGAGTGCTACATTTACCTCAAAAGGCCAACTTGTGGTTCCGGCGGCTCTCCGGCGAAAACATGGGATTCAAGCGGGGACCAAGGTGCGTTTTTTGGAGGATCAGTTTGGCCGGATTATTCTGCAGCCCATTACGGAGCAGTATATTGACCGCGTCATGGGATGCCTGGCGGGCGGGCCGTCCTTGCTGGATTCATGGGAAAAGGAGCATCGCATCGAGGGCGAACGCGATAAGTGAAGACTTACGTGTTCGATGCCAGCGCCCTGTTCATCTTTCTGGAAAAAGAAAACGGTGCCGTCAAACTCGGGGATCTGTTACGGGAGGCGGTGCGCGGCCGCGTGGAGATTTTGATGTCGGCCGTGAATTGCGGTGAAGTTTACGGCAAGATTCTTCGGGAACGCGGACCGGACCGGGCTTCTGCCATCATGAGCGCGATCCATCCGTTGCCCATCCGCATGGTCGATGCCACCCTTCCGCGATCCCTGCAAGCCGCTGAAATCAAGGCGCGGTACAAGCTCTATTATGCCGATGCCTTTGCGGCCGCGCTGGCGATGGAGCACAAGGCCACGCTGGTGACCAGCGACTCGGACTTCCGGAAGATCGGCACCATGCCAATCCTGTGGCTCAGAAACTAAGAAATATATCCCGGAGCATAATTTATGGGCTGAGTCAACTCGACGGGATTTGCGATCAAAATTACCGCTTCTATAAGGAGGATGCCAAATGCCAGCCAACGGCGTTGTGCAAACTGCCAGCCCATATGCGGTCGACGAAACCTTGCAGCGCCTCGAATCCACCTTGGCCCAGCGCGGATTGCAGGTTTTCGCGCTGGTGGACCACAGCGGCGAAGCCGCAAAAGCCGGCTTGAACATGCCTGCCACCAAGCTGCTGATTTTCGGCAGCCCGAAGGCTGGAACGCCGGTCATGCTGGCTGCGCCTTCGGCCGCCCTCGATCTGCCGCTGAAAGTCTTGGTTGCGGAAGACGCATCCGGCAAAGTCTGGATTTCCTATAACGATCCCGCGTATCTTCAGCAGCGCCACGGCATCCCAGAAGAGTTGCTCAAGAATATTGCAGGCGTGGCCGCGCTGGTGGCCAAGGCTGTGGAATAATGCTGGGTCGAGCGTCCGCTATGGCTAGTGACAGAGAGAACGACAAAGACAAGGCGAAAGAAGCCGCCGCGCGGGCCAGCTTGCGCTACATTCGGGACGGCCAGACCGTTGGGCTCGGTACCGGCTCGACTGCGGCGTACTTCATTCAACTGCTGGGCGAACGGGTGAAGCAAGGGCTGCGCATCCGCGGCATTGCCAGCTCGGTGCGGTCGTCCGAACTGGCCGCCAGTCTTGGCATTGCGATGACGACGTTCGACGAATGCCAGCATATCGATGTGACGGTTGATGGCGCCGACGAAGTGGATTCGCAACTGCGGCTGATCAAGGGCGGAGGCGGGGCGCTGCTGCGGGAAAAGATTGTGGCCTCCGCTGCGGATCAGTTCATCGTCATCGTGGACGCCGGCAAGCGCGTGCCGGTGCTGGGCAAGTTCCCATTGCCGGTGGAAGTGATCAAGTTCTCGCAGGCGCTGATCGCGAAAAAGATCAGCGAACTTGGTGCCGTGCCGATCCTCCGCCGCGCGGCGGATGGCCAGCCTTATCTGACCGACGAAAACAATTACATCCTGGACTGCCACTTCGGGCAAATCCCTGACGCCGCGGCCCTGGCGCAGCAACTCAGCAACACGCCTGGAGTGGTGGAGCATGGGCTGTTCATTGGCATGGCGAGCGTGGTGATCGTCGCCCAGGGCAATGAAGTGCTGGAACTTCGGCACTGAAGCCTGCGAGCGCTCAGATTGCCTGTGAAGACCCCAGTCGGGTTTTTCAGGCGGGCGAGGAATGACCAAACTTCCTATTTTGGGGCGGGAGGAACTCTCCGCCGCCTTGTTGCAGATTGCTCTCGTCTCGGTATCCGTGTTGCAATACTCTTGACGGACGAGATCGCGCACCAGCTGACGGATGACTTCTGGCAAGACTACCTATTGGGATCGGCCCTCGCGCCGGCGTGGCTCGCGCTCTGGGGTGCAGGCGCCGATTGATGTGACCGTGGTGCGCTCCGGAGTTGGGGATGCGGTCCCAGGGCGGGTGGTGAATATGGGCGCGGGCGGAGTGGGGGCGATCCTAGCGCGGGAGTTGCGGGCGGGGGAATCGGTAGGGATTGAGATCCAGCTTCCGGATGGATCGAGGCGGTTATGCACCCGTGGTGTGGTGCGGCATCACGATAAGCTGCGCTGCGGGATGGAGTTTGTGGGGCTCTCCGCCGAGCAGCGGGCTGCGATCCGCCGCTTCACCAAGAAAGCGAGAGCTTCCGCGGGATGGGGCGAAGGTTCACGGACGACCGGGACGTCGGATGGAATGGCAGGCTTAGTATCCCAGGGCATAGGCTCGCAAGGCGGCTCCCCCGGCGAGCCCGGGACCGGTGCGCTCGAAGAGTTGCCCCCGCCACCGCCCAATGAGCGCGGCCGGGGATGGATCTTCTTGCTGGCCTCGGTGGTGATTCTGCTGGCGGTGCTGCGCTGGCGCTGGGACCGGGGATGGGACGATCTGGAATCCGGTCTTCATGTCGGCGATCAGAATCCCGCTGAAACCATCCAGCCCGAAATCCGGGTTTCTGCGGACGTGATGCAGAAACTGGTAACCCACCGGGTCGATCCGGAGTATCCCGAAGCGGCGCGGGCCAGCAATCTGCAAGGCGTGGTGATTGCGGACGTTGTGATTGGAAGCGATGGCGCGGTGGCCAGCGTGCGGCCGGTGAGCGGGCCTGAGCTCTTTACCCAGCCGGCGGCGGACGCGTTGCGCTGGTGGCGCTTTGAGCCTTATCGCGTGGACGGACGTGCGGTTGCGGTGGAAACCACGGTTGCGGTGGAGTTCAAGCCGTGATTTCGGCTTCCGGCGGATCGTTTTTTTGTTAGCGGTTTTGCCTGAGGGCAAGGCCAATACGGCCCGGGGCCAGACTCGCATCATACCTCCTTTATCGCTCCCGCTCGACGCTTGCGCAGCGCGCTCAGCACGATTATTCCGCCCACGCCGAAAGCTACCACGGCGGCGAGAGCGAAGACCAGCATCACGGCCGGATTACGATGAAGGTAGTCCGCCAACACTGCGCCGATGGCAAAGAGCACACCTGCGCCATTGAGCCACAGCGGACCTCGCGCGGCTATTGAGGGCGTGGAGGCGGCCGCCTCCGGCCGCAGGCGCAGTTGCAGGAGCAGCGCGGCCAAACCGATGGCTGCAACCACGACCAGCGCCAGCGGGCTGAAGAAGGCTCCGCGATTGGTATAAATCACCACCAGGGCAAGTGCGAGGAGCAGCAGTCCGGCCGCGACCAAGGTGGGGCGGCGTTGATTCCGATTGGAATTGGGGCTAAACATGCGAAGTGGGGGCGGGGTTCATGCCTCCGTTTATACAGACCGCCAACGGGCATTTCAACTCGGGGCCGGTGCGGCCGCTTGGGGTGGCCGGGAGCAACGTCGTGCTGAGCGAGCGTTTAAAATTTCGCCCGCCTTCAGGCAATGGCTGGGCGGGGAGCGGGCGGAGTTTTTGTCGGAGCGGGATCGCGGTGGTTGACGGCGTAGAGGGCGAGTTCAACGCGCGAGGAAATTCCGAGCTTTTCGAAGATTCGGAAGACATATTTTTTGACGGTATGCTCGCTGATGGCTAATTCGCGGGCGATCTCGCGATTGCTGCGGCCTTCGGCGACCAGGGCGACAACTTGCTCTTCGCGGGGCGTCAGAATTTGCAGACCGAGCGAGTTCACCACACGCACGGACGGAGCCTGGGAAAAAACTTCCAGCAGGAAATTGAGTTGCTCGGTGCTGGCCCAGATTTGGCCGTCGGCGACGCGCTGGATACAGCGGCAGAGCAGACGGAAGTGAGTGTTGGCGAGGCAGAAGATTCCGCGCGCGCCAGAGCGAAAGGCCGAGGTCACAATCTCACGATCGAAGGTTTCGGTCAGCAGGATCTTGGCCACCTCAGGGTGGGAAGCATGCATGCTGCGCAGGGCGGCCATCTGACTGGCAAGATCCATGGAGTGGTTGAGCGACATCACGATCACCTGCACGGGCTGGGAGGCGAGGGCGTCTTCGAGGGCTTCGAGAGTTACCGCACAGGTGGAAATTTGAAATGCGGAGCGCCGGCGCAAGGCGCTGGTCAACAAACGAGCCTGCATACTATTCGAATCGGCGATCAAAACCGAGGTGGCACGCGGCTGTGGCGCAGCGGACGTAATCATAAAAAAGCTTCCGCACTGATGTTTAAGAAGTAATGCGATCTTAAGGTCGCTGATCTCCGGTACTCAAGTACAACCGTCATGAAAAAGTCACAATTTTCGAAACCCGCTCTCGAATCGGGAAGGCAATTCGTTCCGCTGTGGAAAATGAACTGCCAAGCTTGGCGGACGACCAGAAACTTCGATGAATGGCGAGGATTCGCGAAAAGTTGAGGGCGCCCGTTTGTGACGAGTGAACATGCAAGTCTACTTTCGATGGTGGTGCCGGGGAGGCAGCCTTCCGCTTCGTTAAAAACTGCCGTGAGTTGACCGAATCCTCACATCCGGCGCTAGTTGCGACCGCTTCAGGACCATCAACCGTACATCCCACGTAGGTGGATGGCACTTTCCATGTCTTGCCGGGAAATCGCCATGCCGTTACGTTGCTGATGGAAAGCATTTGCGATGGCCTGACGATGAGAACAAGCGAAGTCAAGTGGAAGATACCCGGAGTAAGGCTGGCAGGAGTCGTATTCCTGATTTTGCAACTTTGCGTGGCCGTGTCCGCCCAGGAGGAAGCAAGGGAAAAAACCCTGGGAACGGCAGTTGGGACTTCTTCGGCTGGCTTAACCGGAGCCAGGTGGGGAAGCCAGGGAACGACGGCTGCAAAACCCGGAAAAGCGGACGGCATGGGAAACCCCCAGCTCGGAGGGGAGGGCCGTCCGCTTTATCGGCTGAACCGCAGCGATACGGTGGCAGTAAGTTTTGCCCTATCGCCGGAGTACGACCAGGCACTGATCGTCCAGCCGGACGGTTATGTCTCGTTGAAGGATGCGCGCCCCGTGCTGGCGCAGGGCTTGACGCTTGAAGAGTTCCGGCTGGCGGTTCAGTCGGCCTACTCCGGCTATCTCCACGATCCCCAGGTAGCGGTCTCTCTGAAGGACTTCGAACATCCCTACTTTGTGGCGGGAGGAGAAGTGGGGCGGCCGGGAAAATACGAGTTACGCACCGACACCTCGCTCATGGAGGCGGTCCAAATCGCGGGGGGATTTACCCATGAAGCCAAACACTCACAAGTGGTGCTGTTTCGCCGGGTCAATGACGATCTGGTCGAGGCTCGGCTCTTCAACCTCAAGCAGATGCTGAAGGACAAGAAGCTGAGCGAGGAGCCGCAGCTGCATCCCGGCGATCTGATCTTCGTGCCGCAGAATTCGATCTCGAAAATTGAACGGTATTTCACCAGACCAGGACTCAGCATGTATGTGAGCCCGGCGCAGTTTTAAGCAGCAGTTCAGGGCGAGTCATGCCAGAAGATCGAGCCAATTCGGAAAGGCAGCAGGCGCCGCCAACTACTCGAGAGTTAGCCATGGTGCTCTTCCGCCACCAAGGCATTTTCCTGGGGACAGCGGGGTTGGTTTTATTTTTGGCGCTGGTCTACGCGTTGGCCGGCGCCAGTTACCGGGCGCATTTTCGGATTCTGGTGCGGCGCGGGCGGGCCGACCCACCGGTGACCGGGCAACCCAACGCGCCGCCGGATTTTTCGCGGGTGGAAGTGACGGAGGAGGAATTGAATTCGGAAGCGGAGCTTGTGCAAGACGAAGAGGTGTTGCGGCGGGTGGTAGAGGCTAATGACCTGGCGCGGCATGACTGGCTGCGTTGGCTGCGGCCGCACGAAGAACGGGCCGCCCGCACGGAACGCGCCGCCAAGCGCCTGGCCAACCATCTGAAGGTCGAGGCTCTGAAGAAGACGAACTTCATCGCCGTAAGCTATGACTCCGGCGACCCCGGCGAGGCGGCGCGGGTATTGCAGTCGTTAGCGAGCATCTACCTGGAGAAGCATATGGAGGTGCATCGTCCCGCGGGCCAGCTTCAATTCTTCGATCAGCAAACTGCGGCTTCGCGGGAGCAACTGGAGCGGTCCCAGCACAACCTGCGGGAATTCGCTCGCAAGGGCGGGGTAGTCGCCGCAGCCCAACAACGCGACCTGCTGCTCCAGCGGTTGGAATCGTTGGAGGCAAGTGCCGGGCAGACTCATGTCGAGATGGCGGAGGCCAAACATCGGGCTCAGGAACTCGAGACAGAAATGAGTAAGTTGCCGCAAAGAAGCACCACGCAGATCCGAACCGCGGATAATCCGGAATTATTGCGCACGCTCAAAGGAACTCTGCTGGATCTTGAACTGAAAAGGACGCAACTCCTCACCAAGTATGAGCCCAGCCATCGGCTGGTACAGGAGGTGGAAGGGGAGATCCAGCAAGCGCAAGCGGCGATTGACGCCGAGAGATCGACGCCCACCCGCGATGAGACCACAGACAAGGACTCCGAGTATGAGTGGGCCAATGGGGAACTCGAAAAAGTAAGGGTCGAGATGGAAGCCCTGAGAGCGCGTGAATCGGCAACCCACACCGAACTCCGACAATACCGCCACGTTGCCGAACAGCTCGGAGAAGCCGCCATCATCCAGGACGACCTGGCGAGCAGCGAAAAGGCTGCCGAGGAAAACTACTTGCTATATGTGAAGAAACGCGAAGAAGCGCGCATGGGCGACGCCTTGGACCAAGGCGGAATCGTGAATGTGGCGATTGCCGAGGCTCCGGTTGTGCCCGCTCTGCCGGTCTGGCCCGTCGGAATGGTGATATTGGCCGGATTGGTGACGGCGGCGACCGCGGGAGCGGGGGCGGCCTTTGCCGCGGACCACTTGGATCCCGCTTTGCGTACACCGGAGGAAGTTTTTTCCTGTTTGGACCTTCCGGTTTTAGCGTCGTTGCCGGCAAAGACAAGGACACGATTATCAGCCTAAGGAGATGAGATGAGCGCAAATGCCGTGCTTAGAAGAGCGGAGCTGGAATGCAGAGTGGTGCGCGAAGCTACGGAGCTTCGCCTTGAAGGGCCGCCGGCCTCAACTGAATGGAACCCCGAGCGGTTCGCCAGGGAGCAGATTCTAGCGCTGGTGCGGCGGGTGTTTCTCTCTCTCTCCTCGAGCGAGAAAGTCAGCCGGCACGTTATTTTCAGTTCGGTCGAAGGGAATGGCGAGGTGAGCGGGATCTGCAGCCAGGTGGCTGTGGCCCTCGCCCGCGAGACCTGCTCTGCGGTAGCGCTGGTGGTGCCTCCGTCTGCCCAGCAAAACTCCCTTTCCGTTTACGGCAACGGAGTTCGGTCCCTCAAGTCCTGCTCCGAACAATTGAGCAACAACTTATGGCGCGTTCCTATGACGGGGATGGGGGATCGTGCGGAGAGATTGGACAGCCGACCAAATTGGCCCTCCTTTCTCGGAGGGCTGCGGAGCGAATTCGAATTTGCCGTCATCCCGGGCCCGGCGGTTACGGAGTCCAGCGA
>Ga0181528_10002780_pt1 | contig 10821 bp, 5 predicted proteins | sample PEATcosm2014_Bin_47_FD_119742 | JGI IMG/M metagenome (GOLD analysis project Ga0181528, IMG submission 119742) | Peatland microbial communities from MTU Mesocosm Facility, Houghton, MI, USA - PEATcosm2014_Bin10_10_metaG | ecosystem: Environmental > Terrestrial > Soil > Wetlands > Peat | place... | reverse complement strand
CACAGCCAGCCCAAAATACGCCCGCTATCCGGGCAAAGGAAAAAATCAAATATGAACTTACCCAACCACAAATAACTTGACACCGACCCGCCTTCTCATGGAAGGCCAAGTATTCAACTATCCCACTGTGGGACAGGTCGCCCACATTCGCCTTCCTTTGGCGAATGTGGGGAGTCGAACCCCATTTAACCCTTTTATATTCAAATTTTTACCGGGATATATAGGGGGTGGGGGTGCATGCAGATAGGTGCCCCACATCTGTCGTAGTCAGCAGATGTGGGTTCTGCAACCCCGTCAAGCCCACGATTCTCCAATTACTCCATAACTAACTGATTCCACTACATATAGACTTTGCCATCCATTGAGGGGATCGCCTCCGCAACTTGATATCCTGAAGATAGAGGGGTTCTGCGGAGGCTTTCAGGCTACGATTTCCGTGACAACGACTTTTCTCCGAGACTTGGGGACAGATGGCGTGGCGGCAGCGGAGTCGTCCATCGGCAGACGCGAGCGGCGCTTGCCGTCATAGGCATAGAGCGCTCCGGCAACGGCCGCGGCGGTCGGAACCAGTCCGATCTCGCCCGCACCCTTGGAGCCATAGCCGCCTACCTCGTCGGGAACCTCGATAAGGATCACGTCCACCGGCGGCGTGTCCTTCGCCTTCAGAATGCCGAGATCGCGGAGCAGCAGCGAGTCGGGCGTACCGTTAGTCGAGGTGAAGTTTTCGCTCAGTGCGTAGCCAAGCCCCATGTGAACCGCACCCTCGATCTGTCCGGCGCAAGCCAGCGGATTGATCGCGTGGCCAACGTCGTGGGCCGCCACCACGCGCTCCACATGGCCGTCTTCCCCAAGAATGACGACCTGGGTCGCGTAGCTGAAGGTCAGGTGCGTCGCCGGGTTAAGCTTGGCCTCGGGAGTACCGGGCCGGGTGGTGAAGTCGCAAACGTAGTCGCCCTCGTACTCGCGTCCAATCAGTTCTTGCAGCGAATGCCGCTCAAGATCGGCTGCCATCTTGCGTGCAGCCACCTGCGTAGCGGCGCAACTGAGCGTAGTGGCGCGCGAGGCCCATGTTTCGCCACACTTCTGGCCGAGCGCCGGATCCCAGCGGGCGCTCATCATCGCCGCCGGCAAGCCGGTCTCTTCGCACACCGACTGGATCACCGTGGTAAACAGACCTTGTCCCATCTCCGTGTAGCCGGTGAGAACCTCGACGCGCGGGCCGTCCAGCACGCGAACCAGCGCATGTCCGCTGTCCACCGTGCCATTGCCGATGCCGGTGCTTTTGATGCCGCACGCTATCCCGGCATAGCGGGCGCTCTTGTAAATGTCCTTGACCGCTTCGAGGGTAGCGCGCACGCCGCAGCTTTCGCGCATGAACTGGCCGGTACCGAAGACGTCGCCCGGGCCGAGGATGTTGCGTTCGCGGATATCGTAACCGTCGAGTCCGATGCGCTCAGCCAGAAGGTCCATGATGCCTTCCATGGCAAAGTGCGCCTGATTGGTGCCGAAGCCGCGCATCGCGCCGCTGACCGGGTTATTGGTGAACACGGCCTTGGCCTCGATATCGACGTTAGGCACGCGATAGGCCCCGCAGGAGTGGCCAGCCGCGCGCAGCAGGCACTTGCCGCCGGTTCCAGCATAGCCGCCGGTATCGCCGATAATGCGTGCCCGCACCGCCACCAGATGCCCTTCGGCGTCGGCCCCCACGGTGTAGCGCAAGATCATGGGATGCCGCTTGGGATGAACCTGGGTCGACTGCCGGCGGGTGAGGGTGGTCTTCACCGGACGCTGCAGCAGGAGGGCCGCCAGAGCCGTCTGAGCCTGGATCGAAAGCTCCTCCTTTGCGCCAAAAGCTCCTCCGCTGGAGGCCAGCTCGATTTCCACTTCCGTTTCGGATAATGAAAGCACGCGGGCAATCTCCCGCTTGTCAAACGTAGCGCCCTGGCTCTGAGAAAACACCTTCACGCCACGGCCCTGCGGAACTGCCACGCAGGACTCCGGTTCGAGAAACGCCGGATCGATTGCCTGCGTGCGAAACTCCTGCTCAATGACGTGAGCGGCCGAGGCCAGCGCGGCATCGACATCGCCGCGAGAGAAAGCAGTTGAATCCAGAAGGTTCGGCGACTCATGGACATTTCCTGGGGCATGAACCTGTGGCGCTCCTGGTTCCAGAGCGGCAATCGGATCGGTCACCGGCTCCAACACTTCGTAGCGAATCTCCACCTCGGCGGCTGCCTGTTGGGCATGGAAAGCGGTGTCGGCCACCACCAGGGCAAGCATGTCTCCAACGCAGCAGGTGGTTTCGCCGATAGCGACAAAGACTGGCAAGTCTGGGATCGCGAGGCCCGTGCCACGGGGCCCCGGTACGTCGGTCGCCGTCAGCACGCGTACCACGCCAGCCATTAAACTGGCGGCACTGCTGTCGATGCTGAGCACCTTGGCGCGCGGATGCTGGCTCAGTACCGGCGAGCCATGCAGCATGTCAGGCAACTTCATGTCATCGATGAACGGTTTAGTGCCCAGCGCCAGTTCCAGACCGCGGTAGCGTACGGGCGAGGCCCCGATGCCTTCATCATGGCTGTCCCTCGCAAACTTCGGATTGCGGCAAAGGCCAAACTGTTCGCCGAAGAAATCCTGACGCAGCGAAGCCGGGGGCGCACCGTCGATTGCGGCGGTCTTGCCACTCCAAACCTCGCCCGCACTCTGAATTGCGTCCAGAATCCGGGCGTAGCCGGTGCAACGGCAGAGATGCCCGGAGAGCGCTTTGGCCACAGCCTCGCGGTCGCCCGTCGAACCCTGCCGCAGCAGCGAGGAAGCCCGCACCAGGATTCCAGGGATACAAAAGCCGCACTGCATTCCACCCTCGCGCAAGATGGACTCGCCGAGAACGGAACGCATCGTCTCCGGCAGTCCCTCCATGCTGACCACATCGCGCCCCTCCATCTGCTCGGGCCGGCGAAGGCAGGCCAGCGCGGGACGACCATCGATCAGCACCGCACAGCAGCCACAGCTACCCTCGGGAGCGCAGCCGTTCTTGGCCGAGACGATGCCGCACTGTTCGCGCAATACATCGAGAAAGTGCATTCCGGTCTCATAGAAGACCTCTGTCGGTTCTCCGTTCAGGGTGAAGCGCAGCATCGGCATAGTGCTTCCTCTCACGTCAGCGAAAACAGACGGCGTGGCATACGAGCCGTCTTAGAAAAGTGGCTAAGGCGGCCCCATGTGGTTTGGATGTCTTCCGATTACAACGGTTTCTAAAAGGTGCTCGGGGAATGAACCTAAGTTAGCTCAGTCCCCCGGCTGATTGCTTTCGTACCGTTTTCGCAAGCTCTGCTGGCAGAACCAGCGAGAACACTGTTCCCGTACACAATCCGCACGCAGAGGAACGCACTCGAATCGTCCCTTCGTGTTTATCGATGATCTGCTTGCTCACCCAGAGGCCGAGGCCGGTGCCGATTGCGCCCTTGGTGGTAAAGAACGGCTCGAAGAGGTGTTGCCTTAAATCGGCAGGGATGCCGACTCCGTTGTCAGCGATCGTGATCCGCACGCAGCGGTGCCCATTCTTAGGAGCCGAACAGGCAGAGACTCGCAACTTAATTGTGCCCTTCTGATCGATGGCATCCAAGCTGTTGGCCAGGAGGTTGGAGAAGACCTGCCGTAGTTCGCCCGCCACCGCGACAACTTCTACGTCCTCATCCCATTCCTTCTCGATGACCGCCTGTTTCGTTCTGATCTTGCTCTTCAGTAAATCCACTGCGGATTCCAGCACCGCATTGACCGATGTCAGCGCCGGTGCGTTAAATTCACGATAAAAGCCGAGCGATTGTCGCGTGATGTGCGCAATCCGCCTTAATTCCGAATCCGCCGCCTCCAGATAATGGCGAGTTGTTTCAGTCAGGTCTTTCTGGCTCATCGCAATGTATAGCGCGTTTGTCGTCGCCGCCAGCGGGTTGTTAATCTCGTGCGCAATGGTAGCCGCCATGCGTCCGACGGAAGCCAGCTTTTCGCTGCGAAGAAGCGCCTGCTCGGCCTGTTTGCGCCCGGTGATGTCGCGCAGGATCACCGTGTAGAGTTTCTCCCCATCCGCTTCAACCTGGGAGACCGTTGCCTCAATTGGAAACTCTTCGCCGTTGGTGCGGACGGCCGCAAGTATTGCCGGCGAAGTCATCGACCGTTGCGATACGCCCTCAGTTCCAAAGCGCCGAATGTGCTCGCGGTGAACCTCGCGCAAGAGCTCGGGAATGAAACGGTCGAGCGTGGCACCCAGTGCTTCCGATGCCGGACATTGAAAAGCCGTTTCAGCCGCTTGATTGAACAGCACAATGCGCTGCCGCTCATCTACCGAAATCACCGCGTCCATGGCGGAGCCCACAATGGATTGCAGTTTGGCCTGGCTGGAGCGCAGGGCTTCATCTGCCTGCTCGCGCGCGGTAATGTCCTCGCTGAAAATTACGATTCCGCCAACCTCGCCTTTTGCATCGCGCCATGGCCTGATTTCCCATCTTACCCACTGCGCCGATCCGGACACACGCTCAAACCTCTCTCCTTCCGAGCGCACCACCTCGCCCGCCAGTCCGCGTCGATGGTTCTCTTTCCACCGTTCTGGAATCTCCGGAAAGACTTCATAATGCGACAAGCCCCGCAGGTCGCGATCCCCTAAGTGATAATCGGTCATCCAGCGGTGGCTTGCGTGCAGGTAGCGCATCTGCTTGTCAAACATCGCCAGCCCCGCCGGTGCGTGCTCAATAAATAGCTGGAGCTGCGCCTCGCTCTCGCGCAGTGCGTCCCCGGCCTTCTGCTGTTCGTAAATATCTGTGTTCGTGCCGAACCAGCGGACAACTTTTCCCTCTGCATTCTTGAACGGCATCACACGCGTCAGGAATGGATGAAATACGCCGTCGGAACGCCGAAGTGGGAAAACCATTTCAAACGGTTTGCCGGTCGTGACCGAAGCCGCCCATTGCTCAAGGACTTGTGGCAATGCCTCAGGATCGTGAACCGACTGCCAGCCCCAACCCTCCATCTGTTCGGAAGTGGTGCCGGTGAATTCATACCAGCGCTGGTTGTACCAGAATAGCCAGCCGTCGGCGTTAGCCATCCAGCACAATTGGGGAATCGCATCGGCGAGCGTGCGGAACTCGCGTTCGCTCTCGCGCAGCGCGTCCTCCGCCTGCCGCCGTTCCGTGACATCGTGAAAGACAATGACGACGCCAAGTATGTTGCCGCTCCCATCCCATATCGGCGCGGCACTATCTTCGATAGGAATTTCGCGTCCATCGCGCGCCATCAGCGACGTGTGATTGGCCAACTCGACGGCCTGTCTTTCTTTCAGTACCCGAGAGATAAGGTCTTCCGACGCGATGCGGGTTTGCTCATTGATAATGCCGAATACGCTCTGGACCGGCTTGCCCTCAGCCTCACTGGACTGCCATCCGGTCAAGTCGGCGGCCACCGGATTGAGGAAGGTGATCCGCCCCTTGGTGTCGGTGGTCAACACCGCATCCCCGATGCTGGAGAGCGTAACCCGCAGCCATTCCCTGCTGTGACGCAATGCCTCTTCAATGCGGGCGACGCTTCGTGCAATCAGCACCGCAAGCCAGATTCCCACCGTGGAAAGAACGACTGTAGCGGCAATCATCCACCATAGCCAGTGCCAGACCTCTGCCATGAAGATGGATTTGGGGACGCCAATCACCACTGTCCAGCCTGACATTGGCGAGCACGTGAAGCTGTTAATTACCCGGGTCCCTTCGAGGTTCGTGAACTCCGACGTACCCGAGCCCGCTTTTATCGCAAGCTGAAAAGCCGAGGTGATATGGCTTCCGACGAACCTCTCCGGTAAGCGTGTGCGGGCAACGATCATGTGATCGCCGTCTAGAATCGATCCGATCCAGTCGGGTGGAAGATTCTGTTGTTTAAGAACTGCCGCGATGCGACCCGCAGGCAGAGTCATTGCCAAATCGTAAATAACCCGGCCATCGCGGATCACCGGGACATCCACACCGATCAAAGGCCGTCCGGTAACGGCGCCCAGGAAGAGATTTGTGATGCTCGGCTTTCCGGTGGCATAGACGCGGCGAACCTCATCGCGGACCGCGCGCCGGGGTAGCTGCGTGCCAAACGGCCGAAATGAGTTCACCAGTTGCTGGCCGCTGGCGTCAGCCAGTATGATGTCGCCGCCCTCATACTCTTGCAAAACCATTAGCGCTTGATGATGAAAAGCCTTCAGGTCTCCGGAGTCTAGGGAAGGGGAGGTGGCGAGCACCGTCAAGCTCGCTTCCATGTTGCCTAATTCCCGGTCGACCACCTGGGTCAGAGCTCGTGCCGTGTGAAGCATGTCACGGTCCATCAACTCCCGCTTGAGTCGGTAGGAGTGGAAAACGAGGAAGCCGGACCCAATCAAGACGGGAAGTACGCAAACCGCAGCCAGACAAGCGAGCCGGAGCCGAATGCCTAAACCGGTGTCCGGGCTCTTCTCGGTTATCTTGGGAGCTTGAAATTCAGCGCTCCCAGAGAGGTTGTCCGCACGCGCGTTTCCAGACGAATGGTCTTTCCTGTCATCGCCGACCTGTTCTATTTCGCCAGTCTTCGCCATCGGAGGCCCCTGAATTCAGATCAGCACACTGCGGAATTATATTGCCGCGGACACGTAGCAAAATAGTGGCAGGTCTCCTACCATTGCTATGTGAATAGAGTCACGGATCGCAGTGACAGCAGTCACCGCAATTGCAGTGCCTCGCCTATGAAATGACCAGCAGTTTCGGTTCTGTCATTTCCTCAATCGAGTAGCGAACTCCCTCGCGCCCAATGCCCGAATCCTTCACCCCGCCGTAGGGCATGTGATCGATTCGAAAACTCGGCACATCGCCCGCAATGACCGCGCCGACTTCCAGCTCGTCGTAGGCGCGCAGCAGGCGCGTAATGTCCTGCGTAAAAACCCCTGCCTGCAGTCCGTAAGGCGAGCGGTTGACTCGCTCGATCGCCTCGCCGAAATCGTCATAGGCTTCCACGGTAACCACCGGAGCAAAAATCTCCTGGCAGTTGACGCGCTGCGTCTCCGAGGTTCCGGTAAGGATGGTGGGGGCCAGCATGCTCCCTGTACGCGTGCCTCCGCAGACAATGTGTGCGCCCTGTGCTACGGCCTCTGCAATCCACTGTTCGGCGCGCTCTGCATCGGAAAGGCGGATCATCGGACCGACCTCCGTCGATTCATCTCCAGGATCTCCCAGCCTGAGTTTCTGCGCTGCTGCCGTAAGCTTCTCGATGAATGGATCGAAGACGTTGCGCTCCACCAGGATGCGCTGAACGCTGATACAGCTCTGCCCAGCGTAGCCGAAACCTCCCGCGGCGCATCGAGCCGCTGCCACTTCAATATCAGCGTCAGAGTGAACGATGCATCCGGCGTTTCCGCCCAACTCGAGCGCGACGCGCTTCTTCCCGGCCCTGGCCTTCAAGGCCCAGCCAGCGGCAGAGGAACCGGTGAAGGTGAGTAGCTTAAAGCGGTCGTCCTCGACCAACGGCGAGGCATTCTCCGTTGTCATGGGAAGAATGCTGACCGCCTCCTTTGGATAGCCCGAGCGCCCCACCACATCGGCCAGCATCAGCGCCACCAGAGGCGTTTTCGTCGCAGGCTTCAGTACAATCGTGCATCCAGCGGCGAGGGCGGGCGCGATTTTGTGCGCCACCAGGTTAAGCGGAAAATTGAACGGCGTAATTGCCGCTACGGGCCCCAGCGGTACGCGACGCAGCAAACCCATCCGATTCTTGCTGGCGGCCTGTGCATCCAGCGGCAGCAAATCGCCGGTCAGCCGCGTCGTCTCCTCTGCCGCGTACTGGAAGCAGAATGCCGCCCGCTCGACCTCGCTGCGCGCCGTGCGGATCGGTTTCCCTGCCTCTGCCGAGATGCATTGCGCAAATTCCTCGCTGCGCCCCCTCAACTCGGCTGCGATCTTCGCCAATGCTCCCTGACGTTCGTACCCGGCAAGTTTGCGGGTGATTGCAAATCCCTTGTGAGCTGCTTCGATGGCCTGCTCAATGTGCTCCGGCGTTGCCATCGAGACGCGCCCAACCACCCGTTGATCGTATGGCGACCTCACTTCGACAACCTGCGCCGAGGTAAGCCACTGCCCTGCCAAATAGTACGAGTAAACCCCTCTAGTCGGGGCGGAGGTCGGTTCAAGAGTGCTCATATCGGGCTTATTGGGGCTCATGCTAGGTAATGTTACACCCACGATTCGAGCCTTGGAGATTTGCCCCGCTCCGAGGATGAAACAATAGGAAAACGTCAGGTGGCCCAGGTCTGCGCCTGCTGTTGGGCGCAAACCTGGGAAAGCAAGACTCTGCCTTCTGCGGCCGTTGCCGTTGCCCTTGCCAAAGCCGGGTGCCCCAGGTTCCCGCCGAAGCTTTTTCGGCGATAACCTGGGGAGCAACAAACTCCATTCCTATGGAGTCTGCAGTTGCTCTTGTATTTGACCTTTAGGCCGCGTCTTGCAGTTTTCCTCTCAGTAAAAGCGTCAACGGAAGGGTTGCCAGTACTGTAGCTGCAACCACGCCCACAGCAATCCTGATGCCGGTAAAGTCGCCGAGTACGCCATAAAGCATTGGGGAAATTCCACCCGACCCGATTGTGCAGGTGTAGAAGAATGCAAACCCCTCGTTCTTACGATCTTCCGGCACAAGTTCGGGAACCGAGCCGTATAGAACGGAAGAAGTTCCATTCAATGCAATGCCGAGTAGCGGACACAACAGAAGAGACGGCTTAAGCGACAGTCCTAACATGCCGAATATGCATGCGGCAGTTGCCAGTTCCGTGACCACCACCGAGCGCAGAATGCCCAGGCGAGTGGCCGCCACTCCACAAACAAACTTCCCCATTGCGCCACCGGCAAAAATCAGGCTTAGCGCCAGCCCGATGATGGGCACAGTTGCTCCCCGGCTGCGCAGCAGAAACGGCAGAAACGTCAGAAAGCCCATCCTCGTTGCGCTGTCGAGAATGCCAATTCCGGAAAGCGCGGCGAATGGCAACGAATCGCCGCTGAACAAGCCTTCCTTTTTCGTCTCCAACGTTTTGGCAGTGGCAGTAGCTAGCGGGATGTTCAGCAATGCAAGGAAAATGGCTGCGGCGACCACAAAGCCGGTTGCGCCGAACAGATGCAGCGTCCACCGCCAGCCTACGTAGGTAATCAGCAGGGCAGCCGATGCCGGATAGATTAACTTTCCAACGTCCCCGGTAAAGTTGTACGTGCTGAGCGCGACCCGCGATGCCTTGCCTTGGTAGGCATTGGAAATCGCCGACGAAGCCAGCGGATGCTGCGTGCTCGCTCCAAGTCCGCCCAGCACCAGCAGCGCGACAACCACCAGCGGGGAGTACGCAAATCCGAGCGCAGCCACGGATGCGCCTGTCAGCAGCGTCCCAAGGCACAGCAACTTGAGGATTCCCATCCTGCGCGCCAGAATTCCGGCAGGCAACTGGAACAGCGACATGGTCCCTGAAGCTGCAGCCTTCAACAATCCAACCTGGAAGAAACTCAGCAGGAACATCTGCTGCCAGATGGGGAAAAACACATACAGCATGTCGGTGTAACCATCGTGTACGATGTGGGCCAGGCATCCGGCAAACATCACCCGCCATTTCTTACCAGAAGCAACCTCATCGTTATGTGTTTGAACAGCGCCTTCCAGCACCGCGTGTCCCCTTGGCCCGAAATCGCTAGCAGTTCGGTCTGCGATCAATAAACTCAGATGCAATTCAAGATTTAAGATAGCAGACGGCGCCGGGAATCATCGACGCAATCGTAATCCATGTACATCCATTGGACCACTGTTGAGGGAGGCACATTGAAAACCAGACTAACGATTCTCCTGATGTGCGTGTTGGCGGTGTCGAGCGCGGTTGCGCAGAAGGCCAAGAGCGGGTTCGTCAAGACCTCCGATGGCGTCCGTATCCATTACCTCGAGGCCGGCAGCGGCAGCCCAATCGTTTTCATTCCTGGCTGGACGATGCCGGCATGGATCTGGCAGAAGCAGATCGACGCGTTCTCTAAGAAGTACCACGTCATCGCTGTCGATCCGCGTTCGCAAGGCGAGAGTGACAAGCCAGCCCTCGGACACCTGCCCGAAATCCGCGCCCGCGACTATAAAGAGCTGGTGGATCAACTCGCATTGAAACGGCCGGTCCTTGTCGGCTGGTCCATGGCATGTGGTGAGTTGCTGAAATATGCCGAACAATTTGGCACCGATGGAATCGGCGGCCTAGTACTGGTGGACGGCTTTATCCCGGAGAAGCCCAGTCCCGAGATGTTTGCCGCGTTGTCAGGATGGATGAACCAGCTACAACAGGATCGCCAGAAGCAAGCCAATGGTTTTGTCCGGAGCATGTTCAAGAAACCTCAGCCGGAGAATTACCTGAAGCGCGTCATCAACGCCTCCACCCAGGTTCCGGCCGATACCGCCGTCGTGCTCATTTACAACATGATCGCCGTAAAGGATTTCTCCGGCGCTTTCTCCAGAATCAATCGCCCGGTGCTTTTCACCTTCCAGCCTGAAACGCAGCAGACCGCCGACTTCCTGAAATCAAAACTCGGCGACAAAGTTCGGCTGGAGCGATTCGATGGCGACGGACATGCACTGTTCGTCGATGACCCCGAGAAATTCAATCGCGTGCTCGAGGAATTCATCCAGAGCCTGAATAAGTAATCACCTTCCAGGTGGCCCATCTATGACGAGATCGGCGTTGTCAAGATCAAAATAACGACACGGGTCCCCGGTGAGCCGGAAGCGGAGTCAAGGGCGCCCGTTTTTTGGGCGTTCATCTTGACCCTT
>Ga0181528_10002779_pt1 | contig 10822 bp, 6 predicted proteins | sample PEATcosm2014_Bin_47_FD_119742 | JGI IMG/M metagenome (GOLD analysis project Ga0181528, IMG submission 119742) | Peatland microbial communities from MTU Mesocosm Facility, Houghton, MI, USA - PEATcosm2014_Bin10_10_metaG | ecosystem: Environmental > Terrestrial > Soil > Wetlands > Peat | place... | reverse complement strand
TGTTCGCTCAAACTGAGCGGAGAGATGGGCCGTCCAAGTGCCATCGCCGTCCTCCCTTATAACAGGAAGACGTACGCCAGCGTCATTTTATTACACGGACTTTAGAGACAGGACACTAGGCGGTCTTCTGACCGGCGCGTTCGCCCTGCCGATGAAGTTCACGACCCGCTGGAAGCGGGAGAACACGTGGCTGGCATTTTCCTTCTTCGGTTTCGTGCTGATCCCGGCGGTCATCATCGGAGCGCCGGTGCCCGGTCTTTGGAACATCTACAGCCAGGTGCCACTCGCGCGTGTGCTGCTCGTCGTCGGGCTTGGATACTTGTGGGGACTCGGCGCCGTCACGTACGGCGTAGGCATGGACCGGTTGGGCATCGGCCTCGGCTCGGCATTCGTGCTCGGTATCTCTACACTAGTCGGAACGATACTGCCACTTTTCATGGTGGGAGGGGTGTCGCTGAAGTGGGCGCCTTTCACCGTGGGCCTGATCATGCTCATGGTAGGCATTGCGATCTGCGGCTGGGCGGGCAGCGAGCGGGAACGCGCCACTTCGACAACACCCGGAGGTCCAAAGCGGCGATACGTTTCGGGAGTAACAATCTGCATCATATCGGGTGTATTTTCGTCGCTGCTCAACGTCGGGATGTTTGCCGCCCGCCCGGTCCAGGAACTTGCCAGCCGGGGGCCGGCGACGGCCTGGGCGTCAGGCGACGCGGTCTGGCCGATGCTGCTATTCGGCGGGTTCCTTGCGAACGCAACCTACTGCGCCTGGCTGTTGGTCAGGACCGGCTCGGCGGACCTGTATCTTAGCGGCGGTTGGCGGGAGTGGCTCGGCTCATTCGCAATGGGGGCCGCTTGGATCATCGGTGTTTTGATGTATGGTGCCGGAGCGTTTTTCATGGGCAATCTTGGCGCCATCATCGGCTGGCCCGTTTTCATGTCACTGATGCTGGTTTGCGCGTACCTTGTCGGGCGGCTCACCAACGAGTGGAGCGGGGTCGGCGTCGCTGTGATGCGGCGAATGAACACAGGCATTGCTATTACCGTGGTGTCGCTTTTTTTCATCGGATATAGCCGCTAGGAAGCCGGCGCAATTTCAGGTATCCACGAAGCTGCAATACGATCCGCATAGTCCTGACGGCCGACGAGGCGCACGCTGCAACACGCCATTGAACTGAGGCCGAAAGGCCTCCGGCTCGTAAGTGTACGTGGCCGCCCCAAACGGGTTCGACGACCGCCACAGCCAGCCAGCAGCAGGTCAGGAGGGGGCCCCGGAGAGGGTAGTTGCAGAACGAGCCATTGTGCACGACCTGCACGACGGAACTTTGGCCTCACGTGAAGTGGGGCGGGCAGCCTTGGTGCTGCGGGGAATCATGCAAGGGAAGCGTCGTGCCCAGTAAGTCATGTTTCCCGGCAAATGGCCCCACTCGGCGTTCGACGCGCTCTTGCCGTCGTGGGAATGGGAGATCAGCTTGCTTCCAGTGGGGACGACCCAAGGCGCCCATCCTCATCCGCATGACGTCCGTTCCTGGCCCGCGAAATCGCTACCGATAACACGAAATAACGCCAGCGTCTGGGGGACGTAGCTTCAACATTCGAATCCCGCAACGTGTACAGCGTTCGACTTTATCTGACGACGTTCCGGCGAGCTTCCATATCGTGGACGATCTCTGCCTGGCCTGACTGCATCCCTCTTCGCCAAGATGCTGGCGTGCAAGCCCACGCAGGCGCATTGGAGGACAAGGACACGGCGGCAATCGGGTTGCGCCTTTCGGCAGGACAACAGCAGCGGCGACAGGCGTCTGGGGATCGAGCCTCTCAAGACTGACAGCGAGCATGCGGAGCTTATTCAATCGTCACAGCGCGGTCGCACTTTGCGTTCGCCGGCGCGCGCTGGCCCGTGCCGTGCGTTGTCCTCCAGCGTTATACACGGAGGCCCGGCGTGGAGCCGAGAGGGAGCCACGATGTTTTTCTATTCGGATCGCACGGTCTCCGGCCGCGCGGCCGCTGGCAGCCTTATCGCTCCTTCACCGCTTCCCACTTCGGCAGTGACACAGTCGTCCGGTAATTCGACTCGTTGTAGTCCGGGCTTCGGTCCGGCGCATAGATCTTCGCGCCATTGAACGGCCGGTCCTGCGTGTAGATCCAGACCCGTTCCTGGTCCCACAGGATCACCTCATCGCGCTGATCGCCCGTCACGTCCGCCGTGTACGCCGCCAGGTCCGGGTGGCCGTCGTCGGGGAACATCACCACGCGCCGCAGATTGCCGTCCACCATGCCGCCCTCGCGCACGTTGCCCGACAGCAGCACGTACTCCTGCCCATCTCCCTTCCAGTTCACCGGCAACAGCGGACTGCCCGTATGGATCGGCTCCCCCTGCTCCACCAGGTTGCCGTCCCAATCGAAAATGCTGATGATCCCGGGATTGCGCCAGAAATTGACCGTCAGCAGTTGCAGCCCCGGCACGTCCATCCGGAATTTGCCGATCGCCGGACTCTGCGCATGCCCGATCCGGATGTGCTTCAGCACCTTGCCCTGAATGTCGAACAGGATGAAACCTTCGTCGCTGCCACAGGCGTACACCCGTGGCGCCGCCTTCGGGTCCGGACTCATGTTCACGATCGCGATTCCGTCGGCGTGGTCATTGAATTCCTTGTCGTGACTCCAGATCTGGCGCCCGGTGTGGTCCCACAACGAGTAGCCGATCGCCATGGTGTCGTACCCGCTGCCGTCCACGTCAAGCATGTGCGGGAAATGCCCGGTCTGCCCGTCCTCGCCCTTCCACAGCAACTCCAGGTTGTTGTTGTACACCCAGAAGTTCTTATACCGGTCCTTCACCAGAATCTCGTGCCGCCGTTTGTCCCCCGAAAGGTTCAGGAACGCAATCGAGTCGCCGTTGTTCAGCTCGTAGGGACGGTGCATCCCCGCCGGAATCGCAGGCATCCACACCCACTTTTTCACCCGCCCCGTGCGGCCATCCAGGATCTGTAACTGGAAGTCGCGTACGACCACGACCTCGTTCTTCCCATCCCCGTCCACATCGTGGATCTGGAACGGCGTATCGTTTGTGAGCAGCCCGTTGCGCGGGTCCGGCCGGCCCAACTGCCAGAGGATCTTCCCATCCAATGTCACCGCCGTCAGGCAGCTGATCTGATCGAATGCATCAGCACTCACGCGCGGAATATTCTGGGCGATCAGCATGTCGATCTGCCCGTCCCCGTCCAGGTCGCCGAACCGCACGTTCCGTCCCGCCCCGTATCCCGGCGTCGCGAATTTCTTCCACAACTTAGGCTGCGGGTTCGCGGCCCGCAGCCCGGCCAGTTCTTTCTCGCGCCGCGCTATCTGCGTCTCGATCCGTTGCTTGACCTCGTCGGTCGCGCTCACGCGGAAGTCCTGGAACCGAGCCGGAATCCTCGCCGTCACGCCGGTTTTCCCCTTGAGGATCTCCGCGTCCTCCGCCTGCAGCACCAGCTTCCCGTCGATATAGGCCCGCATGCGCGCGCCGTCGTTCTCTACTCTCAGCGTGTAGTACCGCTTCACGTCGTAGAGGAATTCCACCCTGCCCAACTCGCGCCACTCGTCCACGTGGAATGCCTTCTCCAGCGGCAACCGCAGCGCAATCCGCGCCGTGTTCCCGCCGCTCAGCGTAAACGAGTAATAGTGGTGATTGGTGTGATAACGGAACACCACGCCCGCCACGTCGTCCAGCGACAGCGGCCGCACCTTCGCCTCCACTGTGTAGTCGCTCCACTCCGCATCGCCCGTGATGAACAGCGCGTTGGTGAACATATTGGAAGTCTTGTCGAGCTGCTGCTCGAGGTACGGCTTCCCGTTTTCATCGCTGATGATCCATGCATCCTGGTGGCAGATGGCGTTCTCCCATGGCCCGAGCGGCACGCCCCGGTTAGCCAGGTAGTGGTACTCCTGGATCGCTCCATTCAACCCGCCCACCGGATTCGTCAGCCATCCCGGCGGAAACTTCGAGAAGTCATCCCGGAACAAGTCGGCGCCGCCGATCGGCAGTAAAATGGTGGCCGCAGCAGCAACTCGTAGCAACGTGGTTTGCAGGAACATACGTGCACATCATAGGACGATTCGCCCTCACCGTTGTGCTCTGCGCCCCCTGCGCCCTGGCGCAGGATTGGGAGCGCGAGGTTCACGCGCTCCGTCCCGCCTCTGTTGCCGCGCGCGAACAGGCGCTCCTCGACTACCTTGAGAACCGCGCCCAACTTGCCCTCGAAGCCATTCCCCACGCCCTCACTCCGGCCCAGGCTGACCACGCGCGCCCGCTCCTCCGCGCTCAGTTGGAGCAGTCCCTCGGCTTCCGCCGCCTTCCCGCCCCCGACCCCCAGGCTCGTGTCGCCGGCGTCCTACAGCGCGATGGCTACCGCATCGAGAAGATCGTCTATCAGAGCCTCCCCGGCGTCTCCGTCGCCGCGCACCTCTATGTCCCCGGCTCTTTGAAAGGCAGCGCTCCCGCCGTTCTCTTTTACACCGGCCACTGGTACTCCGATTCGAAAACCCGCCCCGATTTTCAAGCCTTCTGCATCAACATGGCCCGGCTCGGCATCGTCGTCTTCGTTTTCGATACCTTCGGCCAGGGCGAACGCGGCATATCCACTCGCGATCATCGCCGCGTCGAAGCCCTCCTCGTTGGCCTCTCCCAACAGGGCCTGGCCGTCTATGAAAGCCAACGCGCCCTAGCCGTTCTGCTCTCGCGCCCTGAGGTCGACCCAACCCGCATCGGCATGACCGGCGCTTCCGGCGGCGGCTACAACACCTGGATCACCACTGCTCTCGACGACCGCATCAAGGTGGCCGTCCCGGTCGTCGGCACCAGCGACTTCCTCGAACAGATCCAGGTCACGCGCGCACTCGACTGGTACCACGCCGTCGAGCACTGCCACTTCGTGCCCGGCCTGATCCGCTATGCCAACAATCATGAGTTCGTGGCGCTGGCCGCCCCGCGCCCCCTGCTGATCGTTTCCGCCTCCCAGGACGAGAGCTTCCCGGTCGCGGGCGTCCGCCGCATCGCCGCCTACGCCCGCGGCCTGTACGCCGCTTACAGCCTCGCCACGCAAACCGCATACTTTGAAGACTCTTCCGAAAGTCACGACTATCAACAAAGGAAGCGCGAAGCCGCGTATGGGTGGTTTCTCAAATGGCTCCTGAATCAGGGCGACGGCCATCCCTATCCCGAACCGCCCACCGCCACCATCCCGTGGGATGCACCGGAGCTGCGCTGCTTCCCCTCGGGACAGAATGAACCCGCCGGCCCGGGCATCGTCAGCGCTGTTCGCAGACTCGCCGCAGACTTGCCTCCCTCCGGCGCCGCCCCGGACCTGGCTGGCGTCTTTGGCCCGCTCCCGCAGCCCGCACCCATCCACCCCGTTTTGACCCCTGCCCGCGTCCAGCGCGTCGAGTTCCTCTCCGAGCCCGGCATCGTCCTGCCGGCCTTTCTTGTCCGTCCATCCCGGCGCCCGAAAGGGATCATCCTCGCCGTCGACGACTGCGGCAAGGAAGCGCTGGCCGCCGATCCATTCCTCCAATCCGCCCTCGATCAAGGCTGGGCGCTCTTCGGCGTCGATCCCCGCGGCATCGGTGAATCATCCAGCGTCAAGATGGGTTGGGTTGCCGCCGTCTCCCTTCTGCTCAAAGAGAACTTCGTCTGGCGTCAGGGCTGGGACCTCGCCCGCGGCGTGGACTATCTCCGCGCAGCCTTCCCGCGCCTCCCCATCGGACTCTACGCCCGAGGCGACAACGCCGCTTTGGCCGCCCTTTACGCCGTCGCCCAGCGCGGCGATTCCAGTCTCCGCTGGTACGCTCTCCGCGAAGGCTTCCTCACCTACCGTCATTTCCTCGAACGCCCACTTTCCCTTGAGCGCTCCTTCGTCTTGCACCCTGAGGAGGGTTTCGGCACCGCCGCCTACGACCGCGAGATCCCCTTCTCCTATTTCGGTTTTGACGCTCTGCGAACCCTCGATCTGCCCGGCCTGATGGCCGCCTCCCCCGCCCAGGGCCTGGTGATTGATCCTATCGATGGCGATTGGAACCGCTTGCCCTCCGAGGAAGCCCGAAAACTCCTTCCAGCCCGGGTCCACATTGGCAACGAACGGGCCTTCGTTGATCTGCTCAGGTGATGCTCCACCCAACCGGCGTCGGCAGACCAGAGCCCTCCACGTAACAGGGGTCCCACCGCCGGCCTCATCCCAAGTCTGCGCATCCTGCCAGCAGCCGGCTTCTCAGCAGACTCGATTCGCAGTTCCCACTCATCCCCTCCAGCCTGAATATCCCAGCACGCCATCGAGGTGCACTCCGCCATTCGGCGCTTGTCTTCCAGGAAGCGAGGCGGCAGCCCACCAGGCCGCCAGCACATTGAACCGCTACCGATATCACCAGATATCACTGCGCACGACCTGTCGACGGAAAGGGGCACGGCGTGGGCACGGGCGAGCCGCCACCTGCGCAGCCTGCTGTCAAGAGCGAGGCGGGCCAGCTTCGTGATCCGGTTCACTGGCCTGCAAAGTGCCAGTGAGTCTCGATCATCGGGGGCCGGCCGAATCGGCTTGCAGCCGTGCACTGGTGAGGAGCAGCCACATTCATGCGGGCACGTCACTCTAGAAGGCGGACCGGCAATGCCAATAGAATGTAGGGGCGATGGAAAGAGTTCTGGTGGGAAAAATCAATCTCGGTTACCTCATTTTCCTGGCTGCCACGGCAGCCTTGGGCGGGTTGCTCTTCGGCTTCGACATCGGCATCATCACCGGGGCCGGTCCTTTTCTGACCCATCACTTTCAATTGAACGACTTGAGCCTGGGCTGGGCTTTCAGTTCGCTCCTGTTCGGCTGCGTGATCGGCTCGACAGTGGCCGGGCGCCTCACGAACAGGTACGGCCGCCGGAGCATTCTGTTGTGGGTGGCGGTGCTGTTCTCCGCCACTTCCATTGCCACCGGCTTGGCGCCGAATTTCGCCAGTTTCGTGCTGGCTCGCTTCATCGGCGGGCTGGCGGTCGGAGGCGCGTCGATTCTGTCGCCCATGTACGTGGCGGAAGTTTCGCCGCCTTCGCTGCGGGGGCGGATGGGGACGCTATATCAGTTGTCGATCGTGGTCGGCATCCTGATGTCGTATTGCATCAACTACCTGCTGCGCAACGCCGGTGCGGACAATTGGCGCTGGATGTTCGTAGCTGGAGTGATCCCGTCGGTGATCTTTTTCCTGTTGTTGCTGCGCGCGCCAGAGACTCCGCGTTACCTTTTTCTGGCTGGCCGGGAACCCGAAGGGTTGGCGATCCTGGAGCGCATCGCGGGGCGCGCGAGCGCCGAATCGGAGGCCGTCGAAATCCGCTTGAGCCTCACAGAGAAGCGCCACGCCTGGCGCGATCTGCTGCGGCCGGGAATCCGGCGTGCGGTGGCAGTGGGCTTTGTTCTGGCCGTCCTGGTCCACGTCTCCGGAATCAACACGATTATCGACTATGCGCCCACCATCCTGCGCTCCGCCGGGTGGAAACTCGATGCCGCGCTGTTTTCCACCTTCATCGTAGGGCTCAACAATCTCGTATTCACGCTGGTGTCATTCTGGATGATCGACCGATACGGGCGAAAGCCGCTCTACATCGTAGGCTCGCTCGGCATGGCAGTTGCCCTGGCGCTGCTCGCCGCGACGGTAGCGGCGGGCCGCTTCCAAGGCACGATCGTGCTCATCCTGATCCTCGGCTATCTGGCGTTTTTCGCCTCGTGCATCGGCCCGGTATTCTGGACTCTTGTCTCGGAGATTTTCCCGAACAACATCCGCGGCACGGCCATGGCCGTGCCCGTGCTCACGCAGTGGATCGCCAACGCCGTGGTAGTGCTCTTCTTCCCGTATGCGTTCCATCAGATCGGCAAGGCCGTTACATTCGGCTTTCTAGCGGCGATGGCCATCGCGCAGGCCGTCGTCACCTGGCGATGGGTCCCCGAAACCAAGAACAAGACTCTGGAAGAGATTGAGCGGGCTTGGGCGGGCGAAGAGGCTGTGGAGACCGCGGTTCGTGCCAAATGAAGGTACTGATATAATTGGCACACGCACTCGAACTCGGGGCCGATCCTCATTGTTCCGCCAGGAAATCGCCAACGGGCCGCTTGTGCTTCTTAGAATTACAGCCAAGGCAGGCCGTGACAAGGTTCTCAAAGCCGTTGTCTCCACCTTCAGCAATGGGTCTGACGTGATCCAGCGTGGTGGTAAAGCGGGTCAGTTGCTTATCGCAGTAGCGACATTTGTAGCCGTCACGTTCGTAAACCTTGATCCGGTTCTCCCTTACGTTGTAGTAGTCGATATCGGCGGCAGCGATTCTCGCCTCGGGTTCCGCCGCCGTCCGTTCCGAGCGAAACTTCCGGCAAGCTTCAATTTCGTCCGGTATGAGTACGCGATACAACGTGCCATCCCGGTTTGGTTCGCCTTCTTTCCGTATCGCCCCAATAGACTCCAAAGCGCGAAAAATCTCGCGAACCTTGCCTTCCGAAATCGCATTTTCAACGGACGTCGAGTACGATGACTTCACACATCCACGCCGTAGGGCCTTACCACTGAGCCGCGCATGGGTATTGCCGTCTTTTGCGATGGAATGTCGGAAAGCATACCAATAGAATGCAGCTTCGTATGGCGACAGAAGTGGCTGTAGATCGTCAACGATCTCCTGAATTACGAGCGGCAGTTCCAGAGCGGAGAAATTACGATCTCCCGCGGATGTCGCCTGCGCTTCCATCTCATCTTCGACTTCGCACAGAAGTTGACGTACCTTCTCAAGGCGCTCATTCATCTCTGAGTTACATTGTAGTTCCCACATCACCTCGCAAGTTGCGTGTGCCAGGTATTTCAGTACCCAAATGAGGGAGTCGGCAGATGCCAGGCCTACGACTCAGTACACGCACTGGCGCGCTTCGTCGGCGAAAGCCTCGAGCAGGGGCAGGTCGGCTTCAAAGAAGTGATCCGAGGGGCTCAGAATATAACCGCCACCCTTGCCGGCCGCTTCGAAGCAGCGGCGGACTTCGCGGCGAGTGTCCTCCGGCGTGCAACCTTTCAAAAAGTGAAACTGGTCGAATCCGCCAATCATGCAGACGCGATCCCCAATGCGGCGCTTGGCCTCGGCCAGGTCGGTATCGCCTCCCATGCCGCGGGGCGTGAAGGTCTCCATGGCATCGGGGTTCATCCCGGCGATGCGTTCCAGCAGCGGCATCATGCCTCCGCAGGTGTGGTAGACAATCCGCTGCCCGGCGCGGTGGGCCTCCTCGATCAGTTCGCAATCGTACGGCGCCACGAAGCGGTCGAAAATGCGCGGCGAGATCACCGTGGACGAGGCGTCGCCGCCACCTAGTTCGAGAATGTCGTAGCGTGCGCCCTTCAGCGACCGCACGTACACGCGCTTGCGGCGCTGCAGGATCCTGAGGAACTCATGCACCCATTGCGGATCGTCATGCGTTGCCAGGATCATCGCTTCGGTGCCCGCCAGGCAGCAGGCGTCCTGCCAGCAGCCAGGTTGACCGAACACGTCGAAGCAGCAGATATGGCCGCGTACGATGCCGCGCTCGCCCATCTCTTCGGCAACTCGGTTGACCTCCGCAACGTCGCACTTCGGCGCCGTAGCGAACTCACCGATCACGTCGATGTCCTGCTTTTGCTTGATCAACGGCTCACGGACCCAGGTCGTGTATCCGGCGTCCTCGATGATCATTCTCAACTCGCTCCGCGGCGTCACGAAATGGTAACGCGTGAGGCGTTGCGCGCCCTCGGAGCAGTTCTCGAATTCCAGATGCCACTCCGGCGACGACACACGCCGACTCTCCAGGAATCCGATCTCACTTTGCAGCGGGTCGGTGTACTCGCCGGCGTCAGCGTCCGGCATGTGTGGCACGGTCCAGCGTATGGCGTCCAGACCGAAGCGGTCGAAAAACTCGCTGGCGGAAATGTTCTCTAAATGCGATTCGAGGAACGCGGGCATCACGTGATGCGTGGTCATGGGCAGCCGATCCGGGGTTTGGCGCTGGATGGCGCTAAGCAGGCGTTGGCGAGGTGTCATGGAGTACAGCGTCTGTTGCTGATTGTCTCTTCTGTGCCCGGTGAAGACAATCGCTTCCGCCTGCTCCGGTCTGGGCTGATCAACGCCAATCTCTGACACAGCATCCTTCTGGAACAGACCTGGGGTCAAGCGATGCCCAACAAGCGATGGACAGGGCTATTCACGTCCGGAAATAGAGTGGAGCAGCGTGAATTGGCGCCTCTTTAAGACGGTCCATGAAGGAAGCTCCAGCCAGGATTTTCTACAAGCAACAGCCAGTCGGAACGGGCGTACTCGATCAATCGCCAGCCGCTCTTCCGCGAGTCGGCTCGGATGGGGTCCGGTCAGAACTCGCACAAAAGCAATAATGCACCATCCTTCGCGGGTCTTGGCACCCAGACGGGCAAACCGCAAGGCACCAACTCCGGATCGTAACTGCGCCCAACGCTGTTTTGCTTGATGTGCTCGACCCCCTGAGGTAAGGTCCAAATGGCTACCGATAATGCCCAATATCGCTCACTACTGAGGGGAATGGAATGAATGAGTTGACGCTGGCGAACCAAGCTGCGAATTGGCACCGGCTGAAGGCGCTGGTGTTGGACAGCGTTTCGTCGCCAATCACGCGAAGAATCTACAATCTCGGGCTGGATGAGTTCATCGCGTGGTACGGCTTGGAGCCGCGGCCCGGCTTCACCAAGGCCTCAGTGAACGCCTGGCGAATGGCTGTTGAAGCCCGCGGACTCGGCCCGATCTCCATCAACGTCCGGATCACCGCCGTTCGCAAGCTGGCGGTCG
>Ga0181528_10002778_pt1 | contig 10823 bp, 9 predicted proteins | sample PEATcosm2014_Bin_47_FD_119742 | JGI IMG/M metagenome (GOLD analysis project Ga0181528, IMG submission 119742) | Peatland microbial communities from MTU Mesocosm Facility, Houghton, MI, USA - PEATcosm2014_Bin10_10_metaG | ecosystem: Environmental > Terrestrial > Soil > Wetlands > Peat | place... | reverse complement strand
CCGCAGCATGAGTTTTTATTGAATATCGAGCCTGAACCGGTTTTTGCCGGGAAAACCGTGGACTTGCCGGTGGTGATGCTGTCCACAGACAAAGCTTATAGTCTTGAAGAGGTGCAGCGCTGGCTGGAGCGTATGGAAAAGGCTGCAGAGGAACTAGGCAAGGATATAGCGAAACTAGTGTTTAAAGTTACGCCTAAGCTGGATGGTTATGCGGCTTATGACGACGGCAAGCTGTTATACACCCGTGGGGATGGCCGCAAAGGTACCGATATTACCAGAGTGTTTGAGCGCGGCCTGCAAGTGGCTAATGCCGGTAGCCGAGGCTTGGGAGCGGGAGAGATTGTGGTTAGCCGCAAATATTTCGATAAGGTGCTATCGGAGTTTTTTGACAATCCGCGTAATTTTCAAGCCAGCGTCATCAAGGAAAAACAGCTGGAAGAACATGCCGAACAGGCGATTAAAGCAGGCGCAGCGGTGTTTTATCCGTTTGCGGTATTGCCGGCCTGGACCGGTTCGGCTGCTGAACTGCTCAGCAATTTTACCGGTATCGTGCAACGAATTTGGCATCAGTTGGATTATGATGTCGATGGCGTGATTTTGGAAGTTATAGACGAAGATCTTAAGCAATATCTGGGAGCGACTCGCCATCATCATCGCTGGCAGCTGGCGTATAAGGAAAATCTGGAAACCGCCGAAGTGGTGGTGAGAGAAGTTACTCCGCAAACCTCGCGTTCCGGGCGCATCACTCCGGTTGCCGAGTTGGAGCCGGTCAGACTAAGCGGTGCTTTGTTGTCCAGAGCTACGGCGCATCACTATCGCATGGTGATAGACAAAGGCATAGGCGCAGGTGCGTTAATACAGCTGGCCCGTTCAGGCGAGGTGATTCCCAAAATCGAACAGGTATTACGCCCGGCTATTCCGAAAGTACCGAAGTACTGCCCCAGTTGTCAGCATTTATTGGTTTGGGATAATGATTATTTAATTTGTCCCAACAATCTGGCCTGCCCGGCGCAAATCAGTCACAGCATGGAACATTTCTTTCGGGTGCTGAAAAATAATGACGGCTTTGGCGCCGCCACCATCAAGAAACTTTATGAATACGGTATCCGCCGGGTTGATGAAATTTATGATTTAACTACTGCGCAGTTTGAAAGCATGGGCTTTGGCCCCAAGCAAGCGATAAACTTGGTGGAACAATTGCAGCGCAGCCGTATGGAAGCCGTGGAAGACTGGCGGTTTTTGGCGGCATTCGGGGTATTCAGGATGGGACTGGGAAATTGTGAAAGACTGTTGCACCATTATGCCTTGCAGGAGATTTTTAGTCTTGGCGAGGCGGAAATTATTCGGATAGAAGGATTTGCCGAAAAAACTGCCGCTATTATCACGGAAGGCTTTGCAAGTATCCAGCCTTTATACGATAAACTGATGTCGCTCGGATTTAATCTGCAAGTTTCCCGCCAGGGTTCTACTGAACACACCCATCCTTTGACTGGTAAAACTTTGGTGTTTACCGGTACCTTAATCTCCGGCAGCCGGGATGATTTGAGTAAACAGGCTAAGGCATGCGGCGCTAAAGTTGCCAGTGCTGTTTCCGCCAAAACCGATTTTCTGGTAGCCGGTGACAATGTGGGGGCTAATAAATTGAAAGCGGCAACTGATAAAGGCGTCATCATATTGAGCGAAGCGGAGTTTCTGCAACTGCTGAACGTAGCGGGGAAGGACTCATGAACCAACAGCGCCCGGTAGTGTTATGTTTTTCCGGACACGATCCCAGTGGTGGCGCCGGGATACAGGCTGATATTGAAACCATAGTCAGTCATCAGTGTCATTGTTGCAGCGTTATCACCGCTTTGACGGAACAAGATAGCCACAACGTTAAAAAACTGCTGCCGCAACAGCCGGAAGAAATTTTCAGTCAAGCGCAAACCTTGTTAGCGGATTTCAAAGTTTCGGCCATTAAAATCGGTTTAATCGGCTGTTATGAAACCGCGGCTGCAATTGAGAAGATACTGCGAATATGTCCGGGGGTGCCGGTAGTGCTGGACCCGGTGCTGGCTGCCGGCGGCGGTGCCTCATTATCCAGTCAGGCTTTGCTGGAGGGTATCAACGATTTGTTGTTGCCGCTAACGACAGTCATCACCCCGAACAGTCTGGAAGCCCGGCAATTGGCCGGAAAATCCGATTTAAAGGAGTGTGGCCTCAACCTGCAGGCAAAAGGCGCGCAATATGTGTTGATTACCGGTAGTCACGAAACGACAGACCAGGTTCAAAATCAATTGTTTATCCCGGAGCAACAACTGGAAGTCTTTAACTGGCGGCGTCTGCCGGATAGTTATCATGGTTCCGGCTGTACTTTGGCCAGCGCCATAGCTAGCTTGTTGGCTCAAGGGCTGGATGTCTTTGCCGCGATCAGCGAAGCTCAGGAGTTTACCTTTGAGGCTTTATCTGCAGCTTATAGGCCAGCGCAAGGCCAAAGTTATCCTAATCGTTTATTTTGGGTGGATACATGAAATTTCCCCGCCGGGGTTTGTACGCCATTACCCAGACCGAAGACAAATCCACAGCCACGGTGTTGTCGGAAGTGGAAGCAGTGCTGCAAGGTGGGGCTAAAGTCCTGCAATACCGTGACAAGCAAGGCGGGGACGCCATGTTGTTAGGTAGCCAATTACTAGTGCTGTGCCGCCGCTATCAAGTGCCATTAATTATTAACGATGACCCGCAATTGGCTTTAAATCTGGGAGCTGATGGCGTGCATCTGGGCAAAGACGATCAGGATATTGAGCTTGTCCGCAAATTGCTGGGCCCAAACGCCATTATTGGGGTTTCTTGTTACAATAGCATATCCAGGGCTCGGCAAATGCAGGCCAAGGGTGCTGATTATGTGGCTTTCGGGCGTTTTTTCCCATCCGGCTCCAAACCTTTGGCTTCTCCTGCCCAACTTGAAACTTTAGCGCTGGCTAGACAAGTAATTACTGTGCCTATCGTCGCCATAGGCGGTATTTTGCCGGAAAACGGCGGCCAACTTTTAGCTGCAGGCGCAGATTTGCTGGCAGTGATCGGAGGTCTTTTCGATCAGTCCCCTCATAACGCTGTTTTGGCTTATCAGGCTTTATTTATGCAGTCTTAGTCAAAAAAATCAAAACTCATCTGGCCGTTGGCGGCGGGTTTTCGAAACAAATCGGTTCGTAGCTTGTTCATGGGCTTATCCAGTTGCAAACGTTTGCAAATCAGCCGGAAACGCTGGGTCAATAAGCTCGCAAAGATACCGTCACCAGTGAATCGCTGGTGAAATGCAGCATCGTAAATTTTTCCGCCACGATATTGCCGAAGCAGATTCAAGACGTGATCGGCTTTGAGAGGATAATGGCGGCGCAGCCATTCCTCAAATAATCCGGCAACTTCCAAGGGTAAGCGTAGCAGAATATATTCTGCACCCACGGCTCCAGCCTGATGGGCAGCTTGGACAATGCTTTCCAGTTCATGATCATTGAGGGCAGGAATAACCGGAGCCACCATCACCACAACCGGAATCCGGGCCTGACTTAGATGCCGGATAGTTTCCAGTCGCCGATGGGGCGCCGCTGCGCGTGGCTCCAGTTTCTGTGCTAAAACCTTATCCAGAGTGGTAACCGAAATACCGACCGAAACCAGACCTTGTTCAGCCATGGCGGCCAATACGTCAATATCGCGTTCAATCAAAGCGGATTTGGTGATAATGCTGCAAGGATGGCGGGTTTCCGCCAACACGTCGAGAATTTGCCGCATCAGTTGTTGCTGGCGTTCTATTGGTTGATAAGGGTCGGTATTGCTGCCCAGCGCCAAAGGCGCACACTGGTAGTGGCGTTTACTCAACTCTTGGCGCAACAATGAAGCAGCATCCGGCTTAAGCAGAATACGGCTTTCAAAATCCAGTCCGGCTGACATGCCCAAATAAGTATGCGATGGTCTGGCAAAACAATAAACGCAACCGTGTTCACAACCTCTGTAAGGGTTAATCGAGCGGTCGAAAGGAATATCCGGCGAATCGTTGTAAGTAATCAAAGATTTGCTGTTGTCTATCAGTATCTCAGTATGCAGTGCCGGTAGTTCACTGTCCGCACTGCCCCATCCGTCATCAATCGGATCACTGCTATGCTTTTCATAGCGTCCTGCAGCGTTGCTGATGCTGCCGCGGCCTTTGTATACCAGAGGTTTGTGCATAGGGGAGGCGAGGGTCTGGAAAATTCTGAATCTATAATGCTTGCGATTGAATTGCAAATTTGTTTTCAGCGATATTTTTTGTCTGTTGAACCGATGCTGATTCTTGATAGTCTATAAAACTAACTGATTAATAGATAATGGCTTTTTAGGCATACCCATTCCAGCTTCAGCACGGTTTTTTCAAAACTCAGCTTTACAGTAGGTTTTAAGCTTAGCGACTGATATACTAAATCCGTCTTAGGCAATTGTCTCCTTCGCCATGATCAAAGATGTAAGCCCATGAATTTTGGCATACCTGCGGATAACCCGATACTCAGCCAAAATGCTCAAGTTCAGCAAAGTTTGCCTGATTTTCAGTTGAATCAGGTTTTAAACGGCAAAGTATTGGAAACTCAAGGTGGACAGGCAGTTTTCATCGTTAATGCGGCTGATAAGACTTTAGTGTTGCAGGCTCAGCAGCCTATAAATTTGCAAGCCGGGCAGTCTTTGCAGATTCAAGTGATCAGTTTGCAGCCAAATATCGAGTTTTCTGTACTAGCCCAGGCTCCGCAGAACCTTAATAATAGAGGGATTGCCTTAGCGACAGGCGCGCCCATATTGAATTTGATTGAAGTTTCGGCGCAGAATTTAATTGCCAATCCGGCCAACCTATCGGTGAATCAAATGGATATTAATCTATCTGTTGATGCTAGACAGCTGACATCCGGTTTGCAAAGCCTAACCAATCAGTTATCTTTGCAATTGAATCAGATTGTTGATGCCAAGGTGCTGGAAACACCAATCATTCAAAACGGTATTGCTTTAAGTATTGCCGATAAAACTGTTGTGGTGCAGTCACAACAACCTTTGGCTTTACAAGCAAATGAAAATTTACAACTCCAGGTAGTGAGAACTCAGCCGACTTTAGAGTTTAAAATTGTCTCGGCCTCGGCTCAGCCTGCAATTGCCGGAACAAGCCCGCAGATAGCTAGTCCGGCATCTCAAGCCCAGCCAGCCCAGACACAAATCTTAAGACTGTTGTCGGTAAGCACTCAATCAGTAGCGGCTGTTAACCCAAAATTAGCCTTAAATCAGCTGGTCAGCGGGCAGCAAATCCAGGCTGAAGTGGTGGGGATAGATCATGGCAAACTGATTCTGCAAGTTTTGCAACCTGCAATTACAGCGCAGCAGCCAGCATCGTCTGTATCAGGTTCTGCGATAGCTTTATCAACATCACGGCCAACGATTCCCCCTGCCTCTGCAAGTCCAACGCTTACTCCACCCGGTAGTGGCGCATCCACTTTTAGCAATGCCGGTAGTGATCAGGCAATTCTGCAAAACAATCCTGTTGGCGAACGGGTCAGGCAATTAATTAGCCTGAATGCCGAGCAAGTGATGATGGGTAATTCAGCTTCTATTGTTCAGACAGGCAACGCTAAGATTGCTCAGCAATCTATTTCGCAATTATTGCCAGGAGACAAGATTCAGCTGCAAGTGGTGAAAGCGGGAGATACTCCGGTTTTTAACTTGACAGTTACTGAATCGATACCGCAGATCTCCGAGCAAAAAGTTAGTCAATTGCTTAGACAATTGTTGCCTATCCAGAATCCGCCATCGGTTTTTGCGAATACTCTCAGCCGGATATTGCCTGCTCTGGCCCAGGACGTCAGCATTCCTGAAGCCCTTAAACAATTAGCGCGGCAAATACTGGCTTCAATACCGCAAGCTCCTCAGTTAACTCAGCCGGAACAGCTTAAACAGTCCATTTCACAATCCGGGTTATTTTTTGAGAGCAGGCTGGCGCAACAGTTCTCAAATAATATTGAGCTTCCATTACCGCAGGATTTGAAATTGGAATTGCTGAAAATGGTTCAGGCGCTGAATCAGGAAATTGCAGCTCAGACCAATCCTAAAACCGTGGAAATGCTCAAAGAGCTTTTACAGAATGCCGATAGCGCTCTGGCTAAACTGACGCTGGATCAATTCAATTCTTTACCGAATGATGAATCGGTAAAACAAGGCTGGATAGTGGAACTGCCGTTCTTCTGGCAAAACACCGCCAGTACGGTGCGCTTGGAAATTCAGCAGGACAAATCAGGAGCTCAACACCAGGATGACGGCAATTTACAAAAAAATTGGGCAGTCAACATTACCATAACTCCACCTGAACTTGCTACAATACATTGCAGAATAAGTTGCCACGATGATGCCATAAATGCCAGATTTTGGAGCGATGCAGCGGAAACTGTGGAGAGAATTAATACACATCTGGATTATTTGCAGCGTAAGTTAGAGCAGCAGGGACTGAAAACAGGCTATATGGAAGCCCATCAAGGCAAACCTGATACCCATTCTTTGAAAAAGCCGTTAACCAATTTATTTAGCGAGAAAGTTTAAAATCAAATTCATGGAGTTACATATAGCATGTCTGAGCAAGTTACCTTAACCCAGTTTATTATAGAGCAACAACGCGGCTTACCGGACGCTTCCGGCACCTTTACTCTGTTGCTTAATAATATCGTGACTGCTTGCAAAGATATTTCCCATCGGGTAAATCGCGGAGCGCTTATCGGTGTATTGGGTAGTGCGGATTCAGAAAATGTTCAGGGTGAGGTGCAGAAGAAACTTGATATTATTACGCATGAGGTTATGGTCAACGCGCTGAATTGGTGTGGTCAATTGGGTGGGATGGCTTCAGAGGAAACCAGTGATCCCATTAAAATTCCCAAGCAATACCCCAAGGGCAAATACTTGGTATTGTTTGATCCTTTGGATGGCTCTTCCAATATTGATATTAATCTGACTGTCGGCACTATTTTCTCCATCCTGCGTTGCCGGGAAGGGGTGGAAGCGGAGCCGGAGGATTTTCTGCGCAAAGGCAGTGAGCAGGTTTGCGCCGGTTTCGTGTTGTATGGCCCTTCCACCATGTTGGTGCTGACCACAGGCAATGGTGTTAACGCTTTTACGCTGGATCAGGACATCGGCGAGTTTATTCTTACCCATTGCAATATCAAAATTCCTGAAGAAGGTCAGGAGTTTGCCATTAACATGTCTAACCAGCGTTTTTGGGAGCCGCCGGTTAAACAATATATTGATGAATGTGTGGCTGGCCATGACGGTGAGCGTGGCAAGAATTTTAATATGCGCTGGGTGGCTTCTCTGGTTGCCGAGGTTTACCGTATCCTTAATCGTGGCGGCGTATTTCTTTATCCTTACGATTTGCGTGATCCTGCCAAACCAGGTAAATTGCGTCTAATGTATGAAGCTAATCCTATGGCGTTTATTATTGAACAGGCCGGCGGCCTTTGCACTACCGGGCGTGAAAGAATATTGGATATCAAGCCCGCCAGCATCCACCAAAGGGTTCCCCTGATTCTGGGCTCTAAAAAAGAAGTGGAAAGAATCATAGAATTCCACCGTCTGTACGATCAAGGGAGTGTTTGATCATGTTGCGAAATCCGGCTTCCATTTATTTGATAGAAAATACCAAGTCCAAGCTGAATCAAGTCAGTTGTAACAACTGTGGACTGGATAATATTTGTTTGCCTCGCGGATTGTCTCAGGAGGAGATTAACAATATCAGTCAAGTGGTCAAGGCTAAGAAAATTTTGCATCGTGGGGAGTTTATCTATCATGAAGGCGACAACTTCAGAGGCATACTCGCCATTAAATCCGGTAGCGCTAAACTGGTCGCCAGTGATCAGCATGGTAACGAACATATTCTTAATATTTTGCTGCCGGGCGAATTACTGGGTTTTGACGGCTTGCCGGAAGAGAAGCACTCTTGTGCCGCCATTGCCTTGGAAACCACCAGTTTCTGTGTTCTGCCGGCCGAAAGCATGGAAGAACTGTTTCAAAATGTTCCGAGCCTGACCCGTGAGTTGTTTCGCCATACCGGCGAAAAAATGAGTGAAGACAAAAATCTGCTAATTCTAAGCAAGCGTCCGGCTGAAGAACGTTTAGCTTATTTTTTGATCAGTTTGTCAGATCGTTTGAAACGCCGTGGTTTTTCCGCATCAGAATTCAAGCTTTCTCTCACTCGCCAGGAGATTGGCAACCATTTGGGGCTAGCATTGGAAACAGTCAGCCGCTTGCTGAAAAAATTCCAGGACGATAACTTGATTTTGGTGCATAACCGCTTTATTACCATTACCGATCAGGTTGCCTTGAAGAATTTATTACAAGTTATGGAATAATGTGCGGAAGATTACCTGTCAATAAGCTTGTAATTGCCTTATCCATGTGGATAACAGCTTATGAGTATCAAAAATTTTTCTTATGAGTGAATAGGATTTTAAAGGCACAATACCACCTTACCAAACCTTTTTTGCAGACCAAGTTTGCAGGATATGCAGAAAGGGTCTGAAAAAAAACAGGGGTAAAATCTTTAAGCCATTAAATTTTTATGGTTTTGTCAATTGGCACAGCATTTGCTATTAACCCATTGTTGGAATTGTCTCAAAATACCAACAAAGTTATATGGAAATGGAATCAGTAACTACCACGTATTAATTCTATTTCTTTTAATGTTATTTTAATCTAATTTTAAGGATATTACAATGAAATTTTTATCAAAAATCTCTATGGCTGTATTGGCAACCTCTCTGTTGGCTGGCATTAGCACTTCGGCAGTTGCTGATGGTAGACATGGTTCCGCTGATGTGGCCGAGACTGGCTTTGGCGCCTCTTTAGCCAGTACTACTGGGTATACTGGCGCCGGTTCAATTCATTATGTTACCAGCACCAACGGTAGCAGTTTACACGCCAGCGTACATTTGCCCGTCGGTGATGCCAATATAGCAGACAGCAATGCTGCTGTGACTTTGGCTGCCGGAAACGAAATTGTGCTGTCTGTCTATAATGGCGCTACTTTAGTAGCTAGCTATAATCTGCAACTGAGCGATGTAGATTTTACCTATAGCAGTGCTGCGGTGGTTTCGGGAGAAACGGCAGAATTTGTATTTTCCGCTTCTCAAAGCACAACTGTGCCATACGCTGTTACAGCTGGTAGCAGTACAGCTACCAGTGTGCCTGTTTTGGCTAGTGGAGAAACTGTTAGCTTATCAGTAAATGGCGCTACTTTGTTGTCAGGCACTTTAGCCGCCCAAGTTGCCTATTAATTTCTAGGTAGATAAGTCGGGTTGGATCAACCATGAGCCAGCCCGGCTCCGGCTAGCTATTGCCTCATTTATAGACGGATTGGTTGTAAAACATAAAAGTTATTTATAGAATTGCTCCTCCCCGTGTTGAGCGGTATTATCAGCATTTCAATCCGGAATTGAATGATGAAAAAATCTGCCATCACTATCATTACCGTTTCTTCGCTTGGAATGTTGAATGCTTTTTATCTTAGCTACCTTTTTCTGATGGAAAAATGGGGTAAAGCGGAAATTGGCGTCTGCGATGTTAATTCAATAATTTCCTGCTCAAATGTCATTACCAGTCCCTACGCTCAATTTCTGGGTGTGCCGGTCTGCACCATTGCCCTGATTGTTTACCCTATCCTGATAATTTTGGCCTGGTTGACCCTGGTTAGGCCAAGAACCAGAAACCTGTTTTATGCTATCAGTTTGCTCTCGGCCATGGGCTTAATGTTAAATTTGGTTTATATTTACAATGAGGTGGTTTATATCGAATCACTTTGTCCTTTATGTATTTTATGTAGCTTGTTCATCCTCACTGATCTTGTGATGTCAATCAGAGGTTACACAAAGTCAGAAGCCTAGTAGAATAGAGGCATGCAAAGAGATCAACGTTAATTTTTTTTCCGGAAAATAAGGAGTGGCGAAACACACAACAACTAGCTTATCGTCTTCGTCTCTACGAGAAGATCGGTCATGGATTATGTTGATTCTGCTGGTAATTTTAGTATTGTTATTGCATCTCTTTGGGTTGATGTGGTTACGACGACCTATCGAACAAGTCATCGATTCGGCTCAGCCTGTACCATTTAAACTGGAGGTTTCCATGCTTCCAAGTGAGCCAGCCAAACCTGTTTCCCCGGTTCCGCCCGTCAATCCGCAACCTAAATCTGAATCCAATCCCAAGAAAACGCCACAAAAACCACTGCCTGAAAAACAGGAGCAACTGGATATGGGCGAGCTTCAGGAATTGATTAAATCGCAGCCCACGCCGCAAGTTGCCAGAAAATCCGCGCGCACTGAGTTAAATACAACTCAGACTGTGACTTCAGCAGTGTTGCAGGAACGTCCTAAGACGCCAAACGCCAGGGATAATTTTTTGGAAAGCGATGTGCATAATCCCAGTCCTGAATATCCGGAAATGGCGCTGTTTCTTGGATATCAGGGTACTGCGGTAGCACGGGTGCACGTCTCAGCCATGGGCTTAAGCGATGGTGTCGAGATAGTACATGGTAGCGGTCATAAAATTCTTGATGAATCGGCCAGTAAAGCACTGAAAAAATGGCGTTTCACTCCGATCAAGCGACCAGGCTCGGTTATCATTTTTGTTAATTTCATCCTAAAATAAAGTCGGCCTATCTGCATTTTGATTAGTCGAAGCATTTATAGATATAACTAATTGCGCCGTCCAATTTTCATTCTAGCTGCAAATCATCTTTTTTTTGGCTAAGCTGAATAATCTTTTTACTCAGCTCTTCATCCTGTGAAGCCAAATCGGTCATG
>Ga0181528_10002777_pt1 | contig 10823 bp, 5 predicted proteins | sample PEATcosm2014_Bin_47_FD_119742 | JGI IMG/M metagenome (GOLD analysis project Ga0181528, IMG submission 119742) | Peatland microbial communities from MTU Mesocosm Facility, Houghton, MI, USA - PEATcosm2014_Bin10_10_metaG | ecosystem: Environmental > Terrestrial > Soil > Wetlands > Peat | place... | reverse complement strand
TCGACTATCTCCGCAACCATCCGGAGATATCCACCGAGAGCATCCCATGGCACCTGCACAGCGATATCGAGGACAAGTCAGGAGCGGTCGAACATGGCAGGTGACATCTATTTGAATCCACTATCGTCGCGGGGGATGCGGGGCGCATTGCTGGCTGTTCTCCTTGCTGCTCTTCCAGCCGTCGCCCATGCAGCGAACAACTGCCCATGGATCAATGAAGCCACTGCTTCGGGACTGATGGGAGGGGATGCCGTTGGCGTTTACACTGACCCCGCGCCTGCACAGTCCGCCGTCTGCACGTTCGTCCAGTCAGAGGCTGGCATCACCCGCATTCTGCGCATCACGGTCATGGAGACAGCAGAGTTTCGCTCCGTGTTCGACACCGAATCGAAGGTCTGCGTAACACTTGGCGCGCCTTTGATCGCGATCGGCAATGAGGCAATCGTTTGCTCAGGAGACGACCGCAAAAAACTCTACGCTGAGCGCGTTGTCGGCCGGGTCCGCAATCAGGTATTTACCATCACACTGAGCACTAGCCGAAAAGATGACTCCATTCTCACTCGGTCGGAACTGAAAGCCCGCATCCTCACCGCTGCCGAACAAGTCTCTGGCAATCTCTTCTAGTGTCCTGAGTCTGAAATACGCAACACAAAACGGACTGTCATTCTGAGCGAACGGGACCCCGGATGTCTTTCAGTTCGGGGGGAGTCGAAGAATCTGCGTTTGTTCTTCAATGAACTTCAGACTCACCACACTGGTTCTGGAGAACCCGTTGACTTATCCAAGCCCTCAGTTGCTCAACCCCGAAATCCATCTCCACGTTGTTCCTTGGCGCTGAGCGAGGGCATGACAAGCACAAAATATAAAGATTGTATAAGCCGGAAGTACAATTCATCGCCATTGGATAGGGGGGAAACAGGATGAGTTGGCTATGCTGTAGATGGTGGTTCGTTATTAGTGCAAAAAAGTCTTTCCGGCAATCCCGAGGCTTGATTACGGTCAACCCCACCCCGACCGAAGATCACCCGGCTTGCGGAGCCTGCTCCGATTATCAGGAATAGCAGGCTCCGTGAAATGCCGGGGTTCACTCCTATCTCAATTACTGGATCACCCACTGCTCGTTATTTCCACCGTTGCAGGTCCAGGCCTGCACCAGCGTTCCGGCGGCTGTTCCGTCCCCTTGAACGTCAAGGCAGAGACTGGTATTGTTTGCGGGATGAAATACAAACGCATCGCCGGATGGCGCCGCTTCCCATGCCTGTGCCGTGGACCCAATGCATGGTTGCAGGTTCACCACCGAGCCGCTGGTGGCGCCCGAAGCTGTGACACAATACGGCCCGTAAGAAACGGCGATGTTGTAATAGCCGGCCGGTGAAACACCCGCATTGCTGAAGACCCAGCTCTGCGCCCCTGTTCCATTTGCGGGCCAGATATCAATCTGGTTTCCAGATTCGGTGCCAGAGGCCCAGTCGTCCAAACGCGAACCGGTGGCGTTTTGAGGTGTCAATGTGTGAGCACCATTCAGCAGAGGCGCAAGGGCAAGAACAACTACGTTTCTGTTGTTTGGCAGGGTGACGCTCGCCAGGGTTTTTGCGCTATTGATGGCGAATGAATAACCGTAAAGATTGAAGGTCCTGTTATCCTCGGTTCCGCTGCTTGTATCCCGATGCGCCATGCTCAAAGCGGTCGATTCTCCCGCGTAGCTCTGCGGCGTAAACCAATCGCTGAGGCTTTGGGTAATTGTGGTGGTCGTGCCATCGGTATAAGTAACTGTAAAGGTTTGCCCCGTCTGGTTGCCATTCACGGCGGTGGCCAGCACATTCAACGTGCTGTACTGTCCTGCCGGCAAGGTAATGGTCTCGCTGCTGTAAGCGTCCGGAGCGTTCGCCGGACCAAAGGTAAAGTCCGTACCGCTCCAGGTTAGGGAAGAGCCGAGCAGATTGGACGAATACGCACTGCCGTCCTTGTCTAGTCCACCAGTCGTGAAAGATGTTCCGTCGGTATAGATGCCGTAGATGTTATAACCTCCAGAAGACGAAGCGACTCCAGCTAATGCGCTGATCAGGCCTTGTCCATTCGGGCTTCCCCATCCAGTAGCCAGGTCGTATCCGGTCACAGCACTATACGAATTTCCGCTGCCGTCCCCGTTGTTTCCAGAGGTGATGTCGTGGAATTCGCTGCCGTAGCTCGACCCCGTGCCGATGGCATAGATGGTCGGGTTCAGAAAGCCAATCGATGAATTTCCATTGATGGCTGCCTGCTGGTTGACCAGTGCGAGGAATCCAGCCCAGCGAGGCGCGGCGAGGCTGGTGCCACCTACGCCTTCATGGCATCCGCCGTTGGCGCAATAGTAATTGTCGGTATTCGCTTCCGCGGCAACATCCGGAACGTTGCGCAGAGTGGTCGAGCCACCGTTCGACGAGTTAATGACACCGGAAATCTGCTGATAACTGGGAATGGCGAAGCCGTTGGTGCTGATCCCACCGCCGCTGCCTACCCACGCGCTTTCCGATTCCCACGCGCCGCCTGCGCTGCTGGTGACTAGGTCAGAGCCACCGGCTGCGGTGATATAAGGATCGTCAGCTGGATAAAAGGCCGGTGTGGTTGAGCTATATGCGCCGCTGTCATCGGAGGCTGCGAACAGGTTCTGGCCCTGCGCCGCAAATTCCTTGAAGATAGGCTCATCAGCGGATGGATCGGAAGGCAGCCAGCCGACGGAAGCGCTCAACTGCTTGGCCACATTGGCTGAGGCCATCGCATTGAAGGTGTCTACGTCGCTATTGCCGAAATATTCAACGATGGTGGCGTTTGGGGCCATGGAGAGTGACTCATAGATGTCGATGACCGGTTCGCCGTCATCGCATCCGGAGCCGCAGGAATTTGTGGTTCCGTCGGTGGAGTAATTCTGGACGGAGCTGGCGCTGAAGGACTGTCCAATGCTGCTATAGTAGAGTTCCACGTCGCTCAGGTTGTAATTCAATCCATACAAACCAATTGTCTGGCCGGCGCCGGTAAGTGCTGTTCCGCCGTAGTAGGCTGCTCTTATATCGCTGCCCAGGAAGTAGCCGCCTGGGCCTGATCCTGTGAGGAAGGTATGCACATCGCCCGGCTGCGCAAAGCGCAGATGCGGCTTAGGCAAGGAGAAATCGTCGAGACCTGCGATGTGCCAAAGCTGAACCGCCAGATCGGCGGTTGGTTCACGATCGGCGGCATAGAATGTGCGGTCTTCGGTCGGATGCTTATAGACTCCCATCGTTACGTGAAAGGTTTTTTCGATGTCTGCTACCGAGCCCTTGACGTCGATGACCATACGATTAGGACTCTTGGCAGTAACCGTCATTCCGTTTTCTTCCGCAAAACGTGCTACGGCTTCATAGTCTTCCACGGTCGGTCCAAACTTATCTGTGAATTCCTGTACAGAAAGCCACTGATGATACAGGGAACTCTTGGGGTCGTAGAGTTTCTGCAGCAGATCGTCCAGTTCTGCCGGATTGCGGAGAGGAAGAGCGAGAGCAAGTTTCAGAGTTTGTGTTGCGGGAAGATGGCTCTGCATCCTGGCCTGTCCGTTCTGGACTACGGTACGGATGTGATGAGTTGCCGTCTTTTGTTGTGCCCGCGATGGTAAAGCGGAGACGATAAACGTCGAGACGAACAACATAGTTATCAGCTTTCTGGGGAAAGCACTTACACCACTTGTATTTGTTTTTTCCACGATGAAGCTCCTTGTTCATTTTTGTGGGGATTGGGTTTCAGGAAAACGCAGAAAAGTGCCGTGAAGAATAGAACCTTACGGCACTGTCTGCGAGCTATCATCCGTTCCGCAAATTGCTTTTCTGGCGATGTGTACTGGAATGATTATTTGTTGCTTCAATTTTGCGTTCCGGGGGAGGGGAAATTTCAGCATTTGAGAAACCTTTTTTGTGTGCCAATGTGTTTTGGAAACCATTTAGCTGCTGTTGCCGCTGATTGTGACGTCGCTATGTTTCATCACAAGCGATGGGATATCCGAGCACTCCGTTCTCAACCCGAAGGTCAGTTTTTAGCCGCTAGCTGAGCGGTAACGCCACCCGATACAGGCTCATTGGTGTGCGGATCTGGCGAAGCATTCGAGGCTTTGTCCGGCGAAAGCAGTGGATCAATGGCCGATCGAAAGGCGTCAAATGGAAGAGCGCCGATGATTGGCTTTTTCACGTTCACGACGTCGCCATCTGGACTCAGGATTCCGATCAGGAATGTCGGCGTGCCTTCAATATTCATCTTTGCCGCTTCCTCCGAACTGTGCCGAATCACTTCCGCAAAGCGGTCGCTTGTCATGCAAGCGTCCAGTTTGGCGGTGTCGAGTCCCAGTTTCGACGCATGATCGTTGATGTCGCTGGTAGCCAGGGCTGCCGTCTTGTCGGCAAAGAGACTGTCCTGCATCTCCCAGAACTTCCCTTGCTCTCCCGCGCAATGCGCAGCCTGTGCCGCGGGCATGGCATGTTCGTGGAAGGGCAATGGCATATCGCGGTAATAGAACTTCACTTTGCCGGTCTTAATATACGCATTCACCAGCTGAGGATAGATATCACGCTTGAACCGTCTGCAGTATGGGCACTCGATGTCGCCATACTCGATGATCGCGACTGTGGCAGTTGCCTCGCCTCTAAATAATTCTCCTTTAACGCTCATGGTGTCGGGCGCGTTGACTGCCGGCTGGGCATTGGCGCTTCCCTTATTGAGGAGCTTCTTTAATTCGTCCAGCCGATCGAGAATGAGTTGCTGCTGTGCTTTCAACTGTTGCACATCGTTCTTCAGTGTAACCAGGTCTGAACCCTGATCAGGTGCGGGTTGCTGTGCTGCTGCCGTAGCCGCGCCAAGACAAGCCGTCAGTGCGCAGGAAAGCAAGATTCGAAGCTTCAGGCTTGCAGTAGACATGATAGCGAGGTTTCCGAAATGCATAAGAGCATCCCCTTCATAGATTCGGCCATGTTTGTACTGTCAGTATCATTAGGCTGGACCGTGCGGAGCACAGAGGCCCGGGACAATTGTCTCGAACCTCTGTGATAACCGGGATCGATACTAGTTGTTGGTGAGCACCCATTCCTCGTTGTTTCCGCCATTGCATGTCCAGGCCTGGACAAGGGTTTCGGGCGCAGTGCCGTCGCCTCGAACATCCAGGCAAAGACTGGTATTGTTTGCGGGATGGAAGACATAGCCGGCGGCCGCTGGAACAGCCTGCCATGCCTGTGCGGGTGAGCCGTTGCAGGGCTGGAGGTTGACCAACGAGCCGCTGGTAGAACCGGATGCCGTTACGCAATACGGTCCATACGAAACCGCGATGTTGGAATAACCGGCCGGTGAGACGCCAGAACTATTGAAGACCCAGCTCTGCGCGCCGGTTCCATTGATCGGCCAAATGTCAATCTGGTTTCCGGTTTCTGTGCCGGATTGCCAATCATCCATAACCAGGCCCGGAGCGTTTTGAGGAGCCATGGCATATGCGCCATTCGCGATGGTGGTGGAGGCGTTTCCGCTCGGGCAGAAGGTTATGGCGTAGTTTGCGCCGGTAGCGCATGTATGCAGGCCGTTGCTGTCGTCGTAGGCATACGCATATTCGCCAGGGCAGGAGTTGTGAATATTGCTGACATACGACTGCTCGGGCTGAGGCCAGTTGGACACCACGCAGGTCGCGTTGGTTCCATAGGCATTGCGGCAGCAATACTGGTCGGTGTCGTACTCGGTGCAAGGACTCGCACAATCCGGGCCGTTCAGCTCGCCCGACGGGCAACTGGAGACCGGAGCGCTTGTGCAAGCGCTCGGAGAATAGCAAGTTGAGTTGGAGACTTTGACGCCGATTGGGTTGTCGAAGCCATCAACATAGCTGACGTCATACCAGTCGGTGCCCGAGGCGTCCAGATTGAATTCGGCCAGCGAGGTGCCGGCAACGCCGGTAGTGCCCGCGCATTGCAGACCGGTGCCGCCACACTGACCCGTTTCGCAGAGGGCGGGGCTAGATGAATTGCATCCAAGGCGGCCCCAAATGCGGCCGTTCCAGGGTGTACCTACGGTGAAAGAGACGGTACTCCCTGGATTCATCTGCCAGCCGCCATTGGAGTAACTGGCCGGATAGATGCCTGGGTAAACTGTGTAGCTGCAATTGTTTGTGACTGTAAAGGTAGTGGATTGTCCAAGCATGCTCTGGGATGGCACCGCCACCAGAGCAGCGAGCAGGGTGAAAGCTGCTATAGCCTGTGTTCTACAGGGGAGCAGACGAATTTTCGAGCTCATGGTTGATCTCCTGAACTGCGTGTACTGCACAGCCATTAGGCCGTATGGTCAGGAGAGAAATCTACGTAATCTGACGATAAAATTACCCTGATAACCCCTGGATAGATAATCGGTAATCATCCAATCACCCAATTGACAGGCTAAGACAGTGAAGAAGCGATGAATAAAATGCTAATTCTTAGGTGTATGAAAGAAAAAGTGCGAATTAGTTCCATGGTTACTAAAGTTCTTAGCACTTCGAGATGAGGTGCGAACATTCTGTACTTTCTGGGGTTAATTGCTTCAAATGTTCTCCGGATACGCCTCTCTTGCTCTGGTCGGCAAGAGATCTGCGACGAGTTTACCCGCTTGCTCGGTTTTGCCCAGGCCCGTTCAGTTCACGCGCAACGGAATCATGATGGATGACGTGTCTCCGCTCATGGTTTGCGCTGTGACGTTCAAGGTATAGTCTCCCGATGGCGTTGCATACTGTTCAGCTCCGGAGAGCGGTCTTGCTGCTATCGAGATCGCAACCTCCTGCTTTGGACTGTTGGTAAAGTCCGCTACATGCATGGCGAGCGAACAAGAGGTATTCGCCGGTGCGCCGGTGCAGGTGAGATATACCCGCCCAGTCTTGACCTTTGATGTGAGGGTCAAGATGGTGCCGCCTGAACCTCCAGACCGCAATAGCATTGGCTGAGCTTCCATCGCCGGCGCGGGAATATGTGGAATCTTATAGACCCGTATATAGTCAATCAGCACGGCTGGAGCACTGGGCGTCGATTCGTCTGGCGGGCCGGGCCACTGGCCGCCCACAGCCAGGTTGGCCACTAAATGAAAAGGACTGTTGAACACCCAGCGCGCGCCCACCGGAATGTCGCTGGCCGTGCCGACGAAAAACACATTGGCGGGGTCGTCTACATAGAATTGAATCATGTCAGGTGACCAGATCGCTCCATAGATGTGAAAGCCATCGTCGATACGGCCTCCATCCGGAAAGAAGTAGTTCTGGAACAACCCGCCCCCACCGTAATAGCCCGGACCGTGGACCGTCGAGCGAATCGAAGACGAACCTAAATTAGAAGGAACCTTCGGATTAGAAATATTCTCCATGAAATCGACTGAGCCGGACTCTGGCCAATGGACAATCTCGTAGTTGCTGCCAAGCATCCAGAACGCCGGCCACAGTCCAGCTCCAACCGGCAATTTCATGCGCGCTTCGATACGGCCATACTGAAATTCTTTCAGGCTCATGATGCGGGCCGAAGTCCAGACATCCGCTCGTGTTTTCAGCGCCTGTAGCGCCAGATGACCGTGGCCGTCCTGAAAGGCGTTGCGGTGGGAGTCGTCACAGGGCGCGGCATTTGAACCCGCGGAGCAATAAACCTCTACCTCTCCGTTCCCCCATCCATTATTGTTGCCCTTAGCGAGTCCCCAATTGGCAGGATCAGGCGGAGTGCCTTGAGCGCCGTTGAACTCATCGCTCCACACCGGCTTTCCCCAGTCAATGGAGCTGCTTACCAAATTGCCCGGCACGAAAGCCGTACTGCGGCCCACCCAGAATCCTATCGAGCACACGAGCAATAACGCCGCTACCAAGCCGGCATTCACCAGGAGGGCGTGATTCTTCGCACGGTCAAGAATCTGCCTTGGATAGGGGGGAGTCTCTTGAAAAAAATCCTCCTCCGGATCCCTCACGCCAGCAATCTTCGACCGTTCGCGACTATGCGCCTGCCACTCGTTTGCGCTGCCATTCGGCTGCGGTGGATCAAAAAGAGCATCGGGAATGTTTTCAACGCGTACGAATTTTGGAACGTATTGTCCGACAGGCAGAACCAGCCGAAGACTATGAGATCTGCCTTCGGTCTCATAGAAAGCATCCAGCCGCTTGCGCAGGATGCGAGCCGTAACCCGCACAATGGGATCGGCGTGTGAATCAAATCCCAGCTCTTTGCGGCCCAGCGCATGAATAGCAATACTGTGTTCGCGAATTTCCTCGGTCTGGCCCGCGAAGTATTTCTCGCAAACGAAGGACAACATCCGCACTACATTTAATGATCGTGAAATTGGCGGGTAAGACAGAAGCGCTGCAAGCTCCTGCACTTCCTCTTCCATCGAGGGGAGCGTTGATAAAACTGGCTGGCTCATAAGTTCGGGACTACAGCTATTCATCATCCTGTTCCACGCAGGTAGCGGTTACCCAAAGAGGAGTCCCTTTAGATTGCCTATGAAGTAGTCCAAAGCAATTGAATGCGTGCAAACGCCAATGAGAATACAGAATCCAGCAGTATATTAACGCAGAAGCCTTTTCATAATCGTCAATTCCTCGGATTTGAAGGACATCCGCTCAGTTTATGGCGATCTCGCCGCAATGACACCCGCAAGTAAGAATCATATCATTATGTGCTTTGTAAATGATCAGCCTTTTGATCGTTCCGGTATAAAATTATCATAGACTGGCAATTTGAAGAACCCACATCCGCACGGTCTTTATCCATGTTGGACTCAGCTGCTCCTGAACTTTGCTCGATCCCCGCGTGGCGACCTGCGGCGAACAATTCAAGCGTCCACGCTTGGCAAACTGAACGATGCCTGCAATGCCGCAAAGCTGCATTCCTTCAGCGCCGCATCAATAAGGAACGATCAAGATTGGCGTTCGCCAGAAGGTTGACTTCTGCGTTGTGGGGTCGAGGATGGTGACCTGGCAATCGTACTCGGCGGGCGCAAGGGCGTTTGCTGGGAGCGTGAAGCTGAGAGGCATCACACCCAGGCGACTGGCGGGGCTTGGAATGATAGCCGCGGGAGGCGTGGCGAAGACCTGCTTGCCCTCACGATAGAGAGTAACGTAGGCGAAAAACGGCGCGTCGGATGGACTGGCATTGGGCGGCGCGACAGACGGCGGTGCGGTAGGTGGATTGACAGCGGGTTGCGGCGGCGGCGCGGGCGGCTTATAGGCCTGAAAATAGACGTAGATTTCGCGGGCGGCGCTGAAGACGCGGGTGACGCTGGGGATGAGCTTCTTTCCATCTTGCACGAGAGGATTGACGGCGGCTTCTTTCTCCTTGTCCTTGCCTTTGATGGCGTCGTAGAGGGCGTCGTTGAGATCGACGCGCTGGCTGCCGAGAACAACAGAGCTGATGGGAACGTGTTGCTGCTCCTTGTTGAGGTTGGGGATGACGAAGGTGGTCTGGTAGGTGCCAATGCGACCGGTCTCGTCGTCGCGAGCGAGAAATTTGATTCTGTATTTGCCAGGGAGCAGCGTGAAGCCAGTGTCGTATTCGATAGGGCGACGGGCCAGCTCGGCGGCAGTAGCGTCGCTGAGCTTGATGTTGACGTTATCGCGGACGTTAGAGACGGTGGTTCCTCCGGTTACATCTTTGATCTCGCCAACGAAGTCGATGAGCGTGTGCTCCGCGCCGCCGCGCTTGGCGAGAGCCAGTTCGCGGCCCGGGATCTTGACGACGATGGGGACGAAGTATTCGGCGCGGTTGAGCTGGAAGTAATCGATCTCCATTGCGATCGAGAGCTCGGTGATGGGGTCTTCGAGCATGAGCGCGTCTTCAAGCTGGCGCTCCTTGTCCGCAGTATTGAAGCTGGTGAACTCCTTATCGGCGTAGTAACCCTGGCGGTAGTCGAGCTTGGCGCCGGAGTTCTGGGTGAGCTCGATCTTGATGCGGCGAAAACGGCCGTTTTTCGCCGTGTTGGTGGCGTAGTAGCCGAGCAGGTAGTAGTCGGAGATGGCTTGCTGGGCCTGGACGATGCCGTGATCGAGGTCGTTGGAATCGAAGAGCGCCTTGCCGCCGGTGTCTCCGGCGAGCGCGAAGAGTGTGTCCTGCGACTGCTGGAGGCCGCTGGTATTGGCCTGCGCCGCCGCGCCGGTATAGATGCCGGAGTTGCCAGGTGAGCCCTGCGTGGCGTCGCCGAGTGGGGCTTGGGCGACCAGGCCGCGCGCATCGATAGGCCAGAAAGAGACGCCGGCTTTGATAGCTGTGTCAACGGTGGCATGAAGCTGGGCCTGATTATCGACTCCATTCAAGCGGAGGCCGCTAGCGAAGTAGATAAGCGACTTTTTCTCGTTCAGATTGCCGAGCATCTTAGCCGCGGTCTGGAGAGCGGCGAGTTGACGATCTGTCGAGAAGATGTTGAACTCGCTGTCGTCCTGGCCGAAGGCCGCGCCGGTGTCCGCGCTGCTGGCGTCGTCGGCTGTCTCCGTGGAGTTAAGATCTTCGCCGACGACCAGTGTTTCAAGAATGCTGAGGAGCTTGTTGCGATCGGCGGTGAAGTCTTGAAGGATATCGACAGATGCGCCCTGATAGCGCAGGATCGATACCAGATCAGCCGTTGTCAACTGGGTGCGAATGAACTGCTCGGCAGCTGCCAGGGCGCGGAGCTGGTCGGCAGGGCGCATCGCCGACATATCGAAATAGAGCGCGAGCAGGCGGCGGTTCTTATAGCGCTCGTTATCAACTGTTTCTGGCGTAATCTGTGTGTGGGCCAGGCGCTTGTATATTTTCAGGTCTTCGGCGTCTTTTGGCGCTGCCGGAACAGGTTCGGCGAGGGCGGCGATATCTTGATAC
>Ga0181528_10002776_pt1 | contig 10825 bp, 13 predicted proteins | sample PEATcosm2014_Bin_47_FD_119742 | JGI IMG/M metagenome (GOLD analysis project Ga0181528, IMG submission 119742) | Peatland microbial communities from MTU Mesocosm Facility, Houghton, MI, USA - PEATcosm2014_Bin10_10_metaG | ecosystem: Environmental > Terrestrial > Soil > Wetlands > Peat | place... | reverse complement strand
GTACTGCGTTTTACACGAGGCATAACTGGTTCTCCATTTTGCGTTCGGTTGTGCGGCTGGAGGCAGGAGGCGCTGACCCTTTGTGGGCCGCGCGGTAGACCTCTTCACTCGCTTTTTCTTGCCTGATCTCTCGCCAGAGCGAACGCGTTCCGCATCCGGCGGGGGCCTGTTCGGCCCATTCATCGCAGCGGCACAGACCCAAACAAAAGGTCTGCCCCACCGCAAGTGGTCAGGCGTAGGGGATCATGCGCGCTACCTTTGCGTGGTCGCCGTCGGAAACGATCATGCTCTTGCCGAGCTTGCGTTTCAACTTGGGGGACTTGGACGAAAGGATGTGCCGCGTCTTCGTCTGGTGGCGGACAATTTTGCCGGTTCCAGTCTTCTTGAAGCGCTTGGCCGCGCCCGTATGGGTCTTCAACTTTGGCATTTTCTTCTCGTTTTGGAGCAGGGTTGTTGCCCGTTCCATTGCCTGTGAGACAGGGCTTCCCCTGCCCTCTTGAGGCTTCAACCAGTATAGCGCAAAATCGATCGTAGTAACTAGGGGAGAACTGGCCCGCAATGAGGGGCCTGCGGTATAAACCGCAAACCTGGTGCTGGTGGTAGATTGATCGGAGGATGATTTTCTTGCGCAAGATCAATGGTTGGGCCAAGATAGTCCGCCTATGCATGGTTTCCGCAATGATCGGACTTGTTTGCCAGGCGCTGGGCCAGCAGCAGCCGGCAAATCAGCAAAAGGCCGATTCGATCCTGATATTGAAGAAGGATCATGTTATGGAGCTGCTGGCCGGCGGCAAGGTAATCCGCAGCTACAAGGTTGCTTTGGGAAGCGGCGGGCTGGCGCGCAAGGAGCGGGAGGGCGACGGGCGAACCCCGGAAGGCCACTACACGATCGACTCGCGCAACGCCAACAGCCACTACCACCGCGCTTTGCACATTTCTTATCCCAACGCCGAGGACCGAACGCATGCTGCCAAGCTGGGTGTATCGTCCGGCGGGGCCGTCATGATTCATGGCCTGCCGAACGATATGAGCTACATCGGTTCGGCGCACCGGCTTTACGACTGGACGCTGGGCTGTGTTGCGGTTACCGACGCAGAGATTGACGAGATTTGGGAGCTGGTTCCGCTCGGTACACCGGTTGAAATCCGTCCCTGACGCAGAAGCCCGATTTTTCCCGTTTTGGCCTTTGGTTTCAATAATGTACTACCGCAACCTGCGTGATGCTGTTTCTGCTTCCCTGTCATAGACAGGGCGCAGTAGTTTCAGGGGGATGGCAGTCCTTTCCATTGATCTCGCTTTTCGTCGCTGGTCCGATCTGGGAGCTGTGCTCCTTGAGCGGGCGCATGTCCAACCGGTGCGCGAGCCGGGCTTTGGTCCTATTGGGCTTCCGCTCAAACCCACCTTCGGATCGGCCAAGTCGGGTAATATCCAGGCTGCGCAGGAGCCGGATGAAGGCGTCATCGCCTGCGAAATTCTGCGCTGGGACGACCCCGGCCCTGTTGACCCGGAAAATCTAGCCGGGAGGCTGAACCATATCTGTGTGACCCGCAACGTCAAGATTCTGATGCTGGATGGTCCGCAGGCCTGGAAGTCCAGCTCGAACGGCTTGGAATTTGCGCGGGTGAGCGAGCGGCAACTGAACAAACCTTCGAAAACTGGCTTGCCAGGCATGGTCAAGCCAGTCAGTTCGCGCCCCTTTGCCGAAGCCTGCCTGGATGTTTATGACGCGCTTTGCCGGCGCGGCTGGCACAGGCTGCAAACCCGCAATCAGCCGATCGCCACGCCGGAGCGTCTGCTGGTGGAGAGCTACCCGCACGCTGCCTGGAAGTCACTGGGGATCAAGCCCTTGCCGTCAAAACGCCGGACGAAGGTGAGCGACCTGGCCGAGGCTTTTGCCGCGCTGTGCGCACTGATGCCCATCACCACTGACCGTCCTCCGAACCATGACCAATTGCAGGCGATTGTCGGCGGTCTCTGCGGCCTCGCCCTCGAAGAGCGCAACACTGCCGGCGCAAAAATTGTTGGTAAGCCTCCGCAGCGCGAAGACGGTCACTGGCGCGAAGGCTTCATTGTTCTGCCGCTGCCTCCCAGCCGCGCCGCGACCCTTCGCTGGCTTCACTGACCACCGGCGGTCGGGCAGACTCCTTCAGAAGCCGTTTATATATAGGGCCGGTAGGGGAATTTTGAGATAGCTTTGTAGCCAAATAAAACAGGCCGCCTCGAAAGACGGCCGTTTTATTTGACGATTGCCTTGAGCCTCAATGGATGTCTTCAGTTTTGCACGGCTGATTCAGCGACCGGCTGCTGCGGCACGGCGGGCGGCTTGGGCTTGGGAGCTTCCTGCTTCTTGGCTGGAGCAATGATAGCGTGCAGGATTGTGCCTTCCATGCGCGGCATGAATTCTACAATCCCCGCTTCGCCGATGTCCTGGATGAGCCGGTTGATGATGGCGTAACCCAGCTCGCGATGAGCCATCTGGCGGCCGCGAAAGCGCAGACTAGCTTTCACCTTGTCGCCCTCGGTGAGGAAGCGGACGGCCTGATTTTTCTTGGTTTGGTAGTCGTGTTCGTCCACGGTGACGGAGAATTTGCACTCCTTGACGACGATCACTTTCTGCTTTTTCTTGGCGGCCCGGTCGCTCTTTTCCTTCTCGTAAAGGAAGCGGCCGTAGTCCTGAATGCGGCAGACGGGCGGCACGGCGTTGGGTGAGACCTCGACGAGATCTAAGCCGCGCTCACGGGCGACTTTGAGAGCCTCAAAGGGGGGCAGGATGCCCATCTGTTCGCCATTTTCGTCGATTACGCGGATTTCGCGCGCACGAATCTTTTCGTTAATACGGATAAAGGACTTTGCAGAACGTTTGTCGAGTGCGATGGTACTCCTCCAGAGTTTGCCAGCGTCCGCTTTCGGGGAAAGCCCGAATCGCCGCGGACACACCGGCGCACACTGAGTATAGCATTGGTTTGGCTGCGATTGCCGCCTGTTTTCTGGGGACGATGACCGGGAGTGACAGCCAAAATTGGGGATAAAAGCGATCAGATCAGGGCCGAGAATTTGGAGAGCATTTGCTGGCCGGTGCTACGATATATATAGGTAGATAAATAGGAGGATAGGTAGAATGGCGCTCAGCATTAAATCTCCAGAGGCGGACGAACTGGCTCGGCGGCTGGCAGCTACGACCGGCGAGACGATTACGGTCGCGATCACCGTCTCCTTACGTGAGCGGCTGGAGCGCGAAGAGCGAAAACGGGAAGACAAGCAGGCGCTCATCGATGATTTGATGGCGATTGCTCATCATTGCGCATCTCTGCCTGTACTCGATGATCGGAGCGGAGACGAAATCATGGGCTGGGACAAAAACGGACTTCCTACATGATCATCGACTCGTCCGCACTGGTCGCGATTCTGCTTGTTGAGCCTGAGGCCTTGCGGCTTACCACTGCAATTGCTGCGGCCCCTGGCTGCAAATTACCATCTTCTTGCTTTCTTGAAGCCTCAATGTTCATGCTTGGCCGCAACGGAGAGAATGGTTTACGTGATTTCGACCTATACTTGGCGCGACGCGGGATTTCAATCATACCGTTTTCCGAGAAGCAAGCTCGGTTGGCCCGCGAAGCTTTCAAGCGCTACGGCAAGGGGCGGCATCCCGCACAGCTCAATTTCGGCGATTGCATGGCTTATGCGCTGGCGAAGGAAACCGGCGAAGAGCTGCTTTTCAAAGGAACGGATTTCGCGCTGACGGATATTGCTGTTGCTGCGTACTGAGTGCCTTGCCTTGCTGCGTGGAATCCTGCATTCCGCGCAGCAAGGTGGCTTCCAGCTACTTCCCGAGCACATCCTGAATCGCCGTACCTGATTTCGGCACGGCTGCATGATAATCCTCGCCGAGAAGGGCAGCGATTGTAGCTGCAATCTGGCTCTCGGTCACCGCCGGCGCTTGCTTGCGTTCGCCGAGCGCCGGAGTATCCGGCCCCAGGAAGACCATCCAGGTCTCTTTCGATGCGGGAATCTTCTCGCCGTGGCTCGTCCATTCCGCGCCAATGCCGCGCCCGTGGTCGGGCAGGGCAATCAGCGTGGTTTTGCCGCGATACTCGGGCATTGACTGCACCAGTTCCCAAATTTGGCGCAGATAACTGTCGGCCAGATGTGCCGCGTCGAGGTAAGTGGGATAGCTGCTCGCGTGCGCCCAGTCGTCAGTCTCGCCCAGGCCAATAAACAGGAGCCGCGGCTTCTTCACCTTGAGATATTCAATGGCCGTATGGAAGGGCAGCGGATCAAAGGGTTCATCGGGCCAGATCCGCACGGTCTCGGTTTTGAGCGCGTTCAGTTGCGCAAGCTCCGGCGTTGCGGGAATCGCGGTCAGCGGATCGTATCCTGCATTGACCACAAAGCCGCAGCGCTCGCGATTGAAGATGCCGTTGAAGGCATCCCACGCGCCGAAGGCCGCAACCTGGCCTGCGAAGGCCGGTTTGGCGTTGAGCCACTCGAAGACAGTGACATTGGGGTTGGGAATGTTGTCATTGGAATGGATACGCGGATCACCGGAGCCGGTCAGCGTTTCGTTGTAGCCGGGGTAGCTGAAGTTCAATCCGTTGGTGACATGGGAATCAGAACCCAGCGCGCGGTTGCCAAAAATCTGCCCCTGCCCGGCCATTGCGCTCCACAAAAACGGCATCAGCGCTTGGCGGCGGGCCTCGGCGGTTTCGCGCCAATATTGCTGCTGCGCGAAGGCCGTGCGCTCCTTCGCTCCAGGGAGCGCCTCCGGTCCAACGGTCTTGATTAGCTCGGCATCGGCACCGCGGAAAACCTCCTGCCAGCGCAGGCCGTCAATCATCACGACGATTACGTTTTGCGTCTGGTGGGCTGTAGGCGCTTGCGCATGGCCAGTGAGCGCGAAAGGGACGGCAAGACTGAGCAAAGTAGTTGCATGAAGAAGATTGCGTAGAAGTTGGACTTTCATAACTCCTACACTGCCACAGGCATATTTCCGGCAGATGAATGAACGCGGACTGCTTCAGCGGAATCTGATAGATCGACCGTTGCCAGCAGCGTCAGTTCCGGGTCCAGCTCAGCGATTCGCACACGGACCATGCGGTTTGCGGACAGGCGGCCTGCGATTTCAACAGGCAGGAAATTTTCTGTGAGGGCAGTCGTGCAGCCGCGCGACGCCATCTCCGGCGGCGTATGCAGCGTGATTGCTTCAAGCTTCTGGCCGGCAAAGCGACTGCGGTGCGTCTTGCTCTTTGCCGCAATAAGAGAACGCAGTACCTTCATCCGCTGATCGACGACAGCCGCTGGAACAGGCTGCTCGGCGTACATCGCCCAGCCCGGTGTGCCGGGGCGCGGCGAAAAGGGAAAGAGATGCAGATAGCCGAAGGGCAGAGCTGCAATCAGCGCCCGCGTCTCTTCGAATTCAGCGTCGGTCTCACCGGGGAAGCCTACCATCACGTCTGCGCCCAGAGTTAGCTCAGGCCCGGCTGCGCGGCGCAACGCTTCAATCTTCTCTACGTAATGCCAGGGACGGTAGCGCCGGTGCATCCGTCGCAGCACGGCATCGGAGCCGGATTGCAGCGGCAGATGGGCATGACGGGCCAGTCGTGTTCCGCCATATTCAGCCATCAGCCCGATCAGTTCCGCATTCCAATCCATTGGCTCGATGGAACTGAGGCGCAGGCGAGGCAGGGCTGTCTCGTTGAAGATATGGCGGACAAGCGCTGCGAGATTTCTGGGCAGTGAGGCGGCAGTGTTTTCGGACAGCGCCGCTGCATCACGGCCCCAGCGGCCCAGGTTGATTCCCGACAGAACCAGCTCGTTGCCGCCGGCGGCGATAAAGCCTTCGACTTGCTTGAGGATGGCTGTGGCAAGCACGCTTTTCGAGCCGCCGCGCGTCTGCGGAATCACGCAGAAGGTGCAGCGGTTTCCGCACCCCTCCTGAATCTTGAGGTTGGGCCGGGTTTGCGCTCCGGGAACTACCTGCGACTCTTCAAGAAACGAGTGAGCAAAGCGGTCATCCGCCCACACCACCACCTGCGACACCTGCGGTGTGGCCAACTGCTCGCTATTCGCTCGCTCAGGCTTATGTGCTGGTTGAATTTGAATCAGGTTGTCGGCGGGATGCTGTGACGTACCGCGCGTCAGATCCAGAATAATCTCGGGCGCGAGGCCCTTGTGGCTGTTACCGATTACGGCGGCGACTCCGGCGAGGGTTGCCAGTTCGCCGGGGGCGCGCTGGGCGTAGCAGCCGGTGACGACGATTTTTGCGGCGGGATTTTTGCGGTGGGCGCGGCGGATGTAGGCTCGCGCAGCGCGGTCGGCCTCAGCAGTTACGCTACAGGTATTGACTACGACCACATCGGCTTCTGAAGGCTGGTGTACGCAGTGCCCCGCATCGAGCAGGCGATCACTGAGCGCCTCGCCATCGGCACGCGCTGCGCGGCAGCCGAAGTTCTCGATGTGGAAGCCGGTGGCCATGCTTTCAGTTTATTTGTATTTCTTGTTAATCGCACGGATGGATGCAGGATTGGTGGCTGATTGATATTGCTTTGTGCCGCCGTCACGCGCTAATCTGCCTTCGGGAGTTGGAGGTCAGGGTGCCAGAATCGCGCAGCGTAGTTATCCCGGCTTTTCGTTATCGCAACGCTCCGGCGGCGATTGAGTGGCTTTGCAAGGCCTTTGGATTTGAACGCCACGCCGTTTATGAAAACAAAGACGGAAGCATCGCCCATGCCGAACTCGCACTGAATGGCGGGATGATCATGCTTGGCTCGACGAAAGACGACGAACATGCCAAGGGCTTCAAGCCGCCGGATGAGTTGGATGGCGTTGAGACCGCATCTGTCTATCTCGTTGTAGCCGATGCGGACGCTGCATACGCGCGCGCCAAAGTAGCCGGAGCGGTGATAATTCGCCCGCTGCAAGATACGGCTTACGGCAGCCGCGAGTTTGCGGTGAAAGACCCGGAGGGCCACTCGTGGAGCGTTGGGACGTATGATCCGTGGGCGGCGCAGGAGTGAGTTAGACCTACGCGCCGGTTCAATCAGGTTGGGTGTAAGATAAATCGCATGGCAAACTATCGCGTTGTATTGCGCCAATCCGAAGAGGGTTTCAGCGTCTCTTGCCCAGGGCTGCCCGGCTGCTGGCCGCAGGGAGCTACCGAAGAAGAGGCGCTTGCAAATATTCAGATTGCTATTCGCGAGTATGTTGAGGCTGCCAAACTGTACACTGCTGCGGTCGACTGACGCATGGCGGCGCATCGACTTGAAATCTCCATGGGGTAACACTGATGATACTCGATAACCCCATTTACTGGTATAACAACCCACTGTGGACCACCGCTGCAACTATTGCTCAACTTGTTGGTGTATCTATAGCGGCGTGGGCAGCTCTGGAATCAAGGAAGAGCGCTCGTGCTGCAAAGCAGTCTGTCGAGTTGACGGCTCAGGCTATGAAGTATCGGGATCGAGCATATATCGCACTTGAGTGGTCTGGAATTAACGGACTAAAGAGCCCCGATGACGTGTTAACAATCCATCTGAAGTTTAGAAATATCGGAAGTACTCCTGCTAGCCTTGTTCGCCAATACAATTACTTCAACATAAATGAAGATACAATCTCTCTTTCTGATAATGAATTGACCGCTAGATTATCCTCTACCAGCATATTAGGAGATGTCGCACCTTCACAAGATTTTGAAATCAATATGCTTTGTGACCAGAGTGGACAATTCATAGCCCTCACGCCTCAGTCATTCCAAGATCTACAAGCTGGAAAATGGACCCTTCATGTATTCGGGAGAATCACCTATAGAGACGTTTTCGGCATAGACCATGAGACAAGATGGTCGAGGGTTTATGATCACAAAAACAAGAGCTTCCCCAATACCCCGCATTTCAATTCAATTACCTAAGCTCAGGGAGCGACCTATTACCCAATCGGCTTATCCCAATTCTCCAGCGTTTTTTGTAACTCGAGCATGAATTTGCTGGCGTCTGCGCCGTCGATCAGGCGGTGGTCGAAGCCCAGGCAGAAGTGCTGCATCGAGCGGATCGCAATGGTGTCGTTGCCTTCGGAATCGGTGAGGACGACGGCTTCTTTTTTGAGCCCGCCGATGGCCAGGATGGCTGACTCGGGCTGGTTGATGATGGGCGTACCGAACTCGCCGCCGAAGACCCCCGAATTGGTGAGCGTGAAGGTGGAACCGGAGGCCTCGTCGGGCTTGAGCTTTTTGGTGCGGGCGCGGTCGGCGAGATCGGCAATGGAGCGGGCAAGCGAAACGAAGCTCAGCGCCTCGGCCTGGCGCACGACAGGGACAATGAGTCCCCATTCGAGAGCGACGGCGATGCCGAGGTCTGCGTTTTGGTGGTAGTGAATGGCTCCGTTTTGAAGCGAGGCGTTGACGATGGGAAATTTACCGAGCGCCTCGGCAGCAGCGGCGGCGATAAACGGCATGTAGGTGAGCTTGACGCCGGTGCGCTTGTAGAAATCAACCTTTTCGCGCTCGCGCAGGCGGACGACGCGGGTCATATCGATTTTGTAGACGACGTAGGCGTGCGGGCTGGTGCGAACGCTCTCTGACATGCGCTGTGCAATGATGGAGCGCATCTTGCTCAAGGGCACGAGTTCGTCCGACCCCTGCGGTGAGACTGACTGCGGCTGCAGCGCGAGAGACGCGGCGCTGCCTGGGCCGTGCTCACGGAGGTAGAGCAGAATATCTTCTTTGGTGATGCGGCCGTTGGAGCCGGTGCCTGGGATGTTGGTTAGGTCGAGATTATTTTCTTTGGCGATGCGCCGGACCAGAGGCGAGGATCTCTGCGGAAACCCTGCGTTTGCGGCAGGTTTTTCCTCAGGGGCTAAAGCCACAGTAGTATGAGCTGCATTCTCGTACGGGCTAAAGCCCGTACCCTTCACCGAGGCGGAGACAGGAGCACTTGCGCCGAAGGCGCGATCTACCGCACCGGAGGCGTGGTCAATTGCACCGGAGGTGCTGCCGATGATAGCGACGATGGTATTGATTTGAACCGTTGCGCCGGCTGGGGCCTTAATGGAAGTTAGAATGCCCGCCACAGGCGCGGGGATTTCGGCATCTACCTTGTCGGTGGAGATTTCAAAGAGAGGCTCGTCTTTTTCGACCTGCTGGCCGACTTCTTTGAGCCATTTTGTGATGGTGCCTTCAAAGATGGACTCGCCCATCTGCGGCATCACGACGCTTGTCCCACCCACCACATGCGGTGGCGCCAACTCCGCCTTCGGCGGAACCTGCGGTGCGGCCAACTGCTCCTTCGGAGCGGGCGCAGGCTGAGCGGAGGCCACTGGAGCGGATGGCTTGGCCGCAATGTGTGCCTCGATCTCGCCGCCAATGATGGCGACTACGGTATTTACTTGAACTGTTTCGCCTTCCGGGAATTTGATCTCACTAAGGATGCCGGCTACGGGCGAGGGAATCTCGGCATCGACCTTGTCGGTGGAGATTTCAAAAAGCGGCTCGTCTTTTGCGATGGTGTCGCCGGTTTTTTTGAGCCATTTGGTGATGGTTCCCTCAAAGATCGACTCGCCCATCTGAGGCATGATGACGTCGGTTGGCATGGATCACTTTCTCCGCGAAACGAGGCCCTCTGCAGGCTCGGGGCCGCACCCGGCTCTTCACAAATTATAAATTGTGAGGCTTACGAAGAGTGAGACAGGCTCAGGCGTGGCGGAGCGGATCAGCTGTGTGCTTGAGCCGCTGCACTTCAGCGGGGATTGCAAGAGGAGTATCTTGGGCGGGAAAACTGTCTGGCTGCGAGTCGGTTGTTGCAAGTAGATCTGAGAGAGATTCGACCGCGAGAATCTGCTGATCGAAGACCAAGCCAAATTGTCGCGCGGCTTGATGAGCGATGGCTTCGAGGCTGGGCAGGGACTCGAGGGCTTGTACTTCACGTTGAAGGCTGGTGACGGGCCGGTCGGTGATGCCGCAGGGATTGATGAGGGTGAAGTCACTGAGGTTGGGGTTGACGTTGAAGGCGAATCCATGAGAGGTGATGCCGCGCGAGACGTGGATGCCGATGGCGGCGATTTTGCGGCTGGTTCCACTGCTCTGGTCCAAAGAGTCAAGGCGCGGAGCGCACCAGACGCCGGTGAATTTTGGGATGCGGCCAGCAGGGACGCCGAAGCTGATGCAGAGGCGGATGAGGGCTTCTTCCATGGAGCGAACGAAATCGACTGGACCCATGCGGTTGCCGCTGGGATTGCGGAAGCTGCGGAGGTCGAAGATGGGATAGCCGACCAGTTGGCCGGGACCGTGGTAGGTAACGTCGCCGCCACGGTTGATCTGGTGGACGGTAACGCCGCAGCTGGCCAGCAGTTCGTCAGAAGCAAGGATGTTGGAGCGATTGGCGTTGCGACCGAGGGTGAGGACGGCGGGGTGTTCGAGCAGGAGGAGGGTGTTGCCGATGCGGCCGGCGCGGCGTGCTTCAACGAGTTGCTCTTGCAGGCGCAGAGCCTCGGCGTAATCCACGCGGCCGAGATAGAGGTACTGGATCATCGCTGTCTTCGATTCTATAGGCACCTGCACTACCTGCGGTGCGATGTGCATTTCCGGCACAAGGTGAATCTGCGGTCTGATGTGCATTGAAGAATGAAATCGGCAGTATACTTTAGCCATGCGAAATGAGTTTACGGCTGTAATCGAACAAGATGGCGAGTGGTTTGTGGGCTGGTCGCCTGAGCTTCCCGGCGCGAACGGGCAAGGCCGAACGGTGGAAGAGTGCCGCACGAGTCTTGGCGCTGCGATTCAGCTGATTCTTGAGGACCGCAGAGAAGACGGTTTGCGCGGAGTGCCTCCCGAAGC
>Ga0181528_10002775_pt1 | contig 10826 bp, 8 predicted proteins | sample PEATcosm2014_Bin_47_FD_119742 | JGI IMG/M metagenome (GOLD analysis project Ga0181528, IMG submission 119742) | Peatland microbial communities from MTU Mesocosm Facility, Houghton, MI, USA - PEATcosm2014_Bin10_10_metaG | ecosystem: Environmental > Terrestrial > Soil > Wetlands > Peat | place... | reverse complement strand
CCACCAACCCATCGCCGCACCATAACAACCGGCGCCGATCAAAATGACACCCATCTCACGCGCTGAGCGCAGTGCATCGCCTCCGAGCAACCAGTCATGCAGCGATTCCGCCTCGCCACGCAGCAGGGTGGCGATTCCGGTGGAATCCCATTTCAGTTTTTGGGAGAGTGCGTGCATCCAAATTTGTCCGTGGGGTTGGTGTTCGCAGTTTTTACGCGTTCCAGCACAAAAAACTGCCAGCCGATTTTCATGCAAGGTGCGGCCATCAATGCCAGCGCAACTCCAAACAACTCCCAATTGAACCGAACTGGCAGGACCGCGCGGATCGAATCCAGCCCCCGATGCGCGGCCGCGATGGCATCCGCCATAAAAACATAAAGCGCGAGCATAACCCCGGCAAAATTCAGAATCCACACGCGCCAGTCGGTCAACACCGGCTGGTGAATTTGTTCAAATTGACTGGCAAGCGTGCCCCACATAATCATCAGCGCTGAAATCAAAACGGGTGCTATCACCGGCCCCCACCACGGCATCGGCAGCAGAAACAGAACATCCCAATCCAGCAGCGAATGCGGCCAGCCACAGATGATTTTCAGAAAGACATAATAGAAAATATCCCACACGCCAAACGCGAGGACGGCATAGCCCAGCCGCGCCCGCCACGTCCGTCCCGCCAGCAGGCCGACCGCGAACAGCATGACGAGCGTGGCGAGTTCGCGCGGCAGTTCCACCGCCGCAAATCCGCCGATGACCGGAAAAGGCTCCGGTTGATACGGCTCAATCCGGTCAATCATCGAGCGCAGGTAAAAGACCACCGCCGATTCCACCCAAGCCATCGCGACAGCATAAACAACAACAATCCACCAGCGGCCGAAATTGGTTGGTTCGGTTTTCATTCGTGGAAGTCAATTTTGGTCGCGGGCATACCAGTCAATCTTGCGCGTGACGTAGAACACAATGGCCAGCACCGCGAACAGGCCCGCCGTCCCAAACAGCAGCGAGTAATCCTGCAATTGCAGCGTGACGTATAGGAATCCGTAGATTGCCGTCAGCATGGCGATGACAGTCAATGTCCGCCTGCCGCTCTTAAGCACTGCGGCACAGTAAAACCAGACCAAAAGCGTTGTCGCCGATGCGGCCGCGAGATAGGCAAAACCAAACGCAATGAACTCAGACAAGGACAGCAGGCCGAGATAAAAGAGGCAGAGTGCTGCGCCGACCAGCGAATATTGAAATGGATGGATTTTGAGCGCGGAGAGAATTTCGAACAGGAAGAAGGCCGCGAACACCAACACGACAAAAAGCATGCCGTATTTGAGGGCGCGTTCGACGTTGCGATAGGAATCAATGCCGGGAAGAAAGTTCACACCGAATAGCGAACCCGCCACCGAGCTGGAGTTCAACCCGGCGCTGTCGTCCAAATCAGTCCACTGCTGTGCATAATCGCGTCCGTATTGGGAAAGCTGCCAGGTCGCTTCGAATCCCGCAGAACTGACCTTCCGTTCGGATGGTAGAAACGCGCCTTGGAAACTTGGGGCAGGCCACGGCGAGGAAATGGTCACCAAGTTCGTTTCACCATCCGGAGTGAAACGGATCCCGCCGCTGCCGTTGAGCGTCAATTCCAGTTTCGCGGAAATGTCTCCGAGGCCGGTCCGGAGACCGGCGACGCGCGCGTGAACCCCCGAGGGAAAACCTTTCAACTTGCAGCCGGGCTCCAACGGAACACGGCCTTCACCCCACTGCAATTCCAAGGTTTCCTTCACCCCGCGCAAATCGGGAATGGCGAAAGTCACCATTGCGTCGTCCCACAGCACATTTTGTTCTTCAATCCCCAGATTGCCGAAGTTTGGCCGCGCAAACGAACCGGACAGTTTCAGATCACCGGTATAAACCACTGCCTGGTAAATCCCGCGCCGCAGTTGCATGGGCTTGATGTTACCGGTGATGCTCAACGATGCCGGAAGAAAATAGGCATTCGCGACGGCGGTTTCCACGATCTCCACCTTCTCAATCTTGCCATCTGTCCCCGGCCGTTCCTTCCACGATTTGAACGAATGGCGAAACGGCACAATCAGCACCGGGCCGATGACGTTTTGGTCCCGACCCCAAACCGAGGTGATGTCGGCCACTGCGGCATCGCGCCGCTCCAACCGCTCGCGCTGAACGGACTCAATCATTCCCAGCGGAATCAGCAACAGCAGGATTAAGATCATCACACCCCACATCTTGAAAAAAGTCGCGCGGCGTTTTAGAAAGTTGGAGATCGAGGTCAAAATCGAGGTGGTCGGAGAGGTCATGTTTCGATTGTCGTTAAGCGTTGATGACGTTAAATCGGGTGTGAAATTAACTTCTGATTTGCGGAGGGGCGGCAAAGTGCGGGCTTTTCCGAAAATTGGCGAAGGCGGCGCGCGACCTCGTCAACCACCGCGTCTGGCGTTGAAGTTCCCGCTGTGATGCCGACGGTTTCCGCATCGACAAACCATATTGGGCGCAAATCATCGGCGGTCTGGATGTGGTGGACGCGCAGGCAAAATTGCGAGCAGGTCTTGACCAGTTCAAGTGTGTTATTGCTGTGGACACCACCGATGACCACGACTACATCGCACTGCTTCGCGAGGTCCACGGCGGCGTGTTGCCGTTGCTTGGTCGGTTGGCAGACCGTGTCAATAAATCGCACCTCCGACTTCGGAAAATGTTCACGTAGCACTTGCACGAGCCGTCGAACCTTTTCGATTGGCTGTGTCGTTTGCGCCACCACGCCAAAGCGTGCTCGCTCCTGCACACAAGCCACCTCGTTTTCGCTTAACACGACATCAAACTTATTCAAGTCTTCCGTCATGCCACGCACTTCGACATGATCCCGCTGGCCGATAATGACCGGGTAAAAACCTTCGTTCACCAGCGTTTTCAGACTGCGATGGGCAGAGTGAACCAACGGGCAAGTGGCTTCGAGCACTTGCAATCCACGATTGCGGGTTTCGGCCAACTTGATGTCCGAGGCGCCATGCGCAGTGATCATCACCCGCGCCGTGGCCACCGACTTGGCATCATTCTGAAACTGGATGCCGCGCGATCGCAGTCGGGCCAGCACAGTTTCGTTGTGAACCAGGTCGCCCAAGACGGTCAGCGGCTGAGTGGCAGCTTCCTGTAATGCGAGTGCGATGGCATCACGAACGCCAAAGCACATGCCCAGATGTTCAGCTCGAAGAATTTCCATAAATTATACTTTGCACCACAAAGTATATGACTGAGAAGGTGGAATTCTGTTCAAAGAATTATTTTATTTGGGTTTGTTCTGCCGGACGATCTGGTCCAACAGGTCAATGTATTGGGCGAAAGCCTTGCGGCCCGCCGCCGTGAGCGCGCAGGAAGTCAGCGGGCGGTTGTTCTGGTAAGATTTGGTTACGGACAAAAAGCCTTCCTGTTGCAGCGTGCGGATATGCGTGGTGAGATTGCCGTCGGTCATGTCCAGCAGGTCGCGCAGCTCCGTGAAGGAAAGTTCGGGTGCGGCAGCCAGCGCGGACATGATGGCCAGCCGCCCTTTCTCGTGGATCACACGGTTGAGCTGGGGGAATAGGTCCGGGTTCACGCGGTGGGTGTTTTCTGTTCCGTAAAGTGGAGATAAATGCCGTAGGCAAGGTGGAGACCCCCAAAGATTCCACCCATCAGAAGATTGGGTTGCAAACGATCCACACCCAAATTCAGGGAGCCGAGAAGAACACAGCCGACAATTACGAAGATCCAGCCCAGCCAGCGAATGCCCCGCAACATGAAAAAGCCGGCCGCATGGACGGCGCAGCCATAAAACAACACCCAGAGGATGATTAATAAATGTTGAATTCCCTCGCTCCCGGAACTGGAGCTGAAAGCCAGGATGAGGCAAGCCATCACCAAGCCAACAAAGAAAGCCGGTAATAAAGCCTGACAAACGCGGCGGGTCGGCGGCGACCAGAATGGTTCGGAATCCTTCAATGCCTGCCGGCGCATCAGAATCAAGGCGCCAGCGAGTGAAATGATGGCTGTGACCACCCACAGGTAGACAAATCCCCGGTTGCTCTCGATCCCGCAAAGCCATCCGGTCAGCCCGGCGGCGATGCCGATGATGCCGGACAGGATCATGATGGGTGCCAACGCGCGGCGGTAAAGCGCAGAGCGCTCCATCAAGGTGCGGATGGTCTGAAGATTATCAACGGCCCATTTAGTTTCCATACAGACACTTTGCCTTGCAAAGCACATATTGCAAGTGGAAAAATGCAGCCACGATTTCGGCCTTTTTTCAATCCTCCGGTCGCTCGCTGCTCGGTGCCATCTTCATGAGCACAGGCACTGGTGGCAGCAATGGCCTGGTGGATGGACTGCTTGGCATCATGCTGCGCGGCCAGAATAACGGCCAGAAATCAGCCGAGAAGAACTGAGCTGAAATTGAAAAGTGGTAACAGAGGAACACGTTGGAAACGGCGTGCTCCTTCTTATTTAAGAGGGTTAATTATTCTCCGCCGAGTCATCTCCATCTTTCCACCGGGGTCACATGCTTTTCCAGCTCGATGGCCCATTGGCGGCAGAGTCAGAGCGGTAGAAATCCAAACACGCCTAGGGAGCAGTTGATCAGCCGCAAAAATGCGCCGCTCTATTTGGACCGGTTTCGTTGATCGGGAGAATAAGCACGATCCTAACCTGTGTTTCAGATGTTATGTTTCGAGCGCATCTCCAGTTGCGAAAGCGTGTGCAGACAGTTTTTTGCTTCATGCATGAGCGCTTCTCGTTCCTTTTCGCTCAAGCCGCGCGGATCAAAACGGTGGCGGTAATGCAGCCGCAGCAGTTCTGCCAGCGGCTCCCGCAAATCAAAGAGGGCGGGGTCGTTGAGCACACGGGCCAGCCAGACGGAAAGCGGCTCACTGGCCTGGCGCGGGACACCGCGCAAGGCCAGCCTGCGTTCGAGCAGGTAAAATTCAGAATCAAGCCCGGGCCAGAAAACTGCTTCAGCGGACTTTTCGGTTTGGGATTTTGGTCCTCGTTTTCGCCGGCGCCGGAAAATGATTCGATAGAGCAGGAACGCAAGAATCGGGATCAGCGCCCAAAGGATAAATTGCCGCAGATTTGTCTGTCCCCAGCGGAATTTTGCAATTTGAAATCTAATCCATGACCCAAAGTCGCCAAGCCACTGCAGGGCCGACGCACGCTTGCCTTCTTCCGTCACCCATGATGCCGGTGTGGTGTCGAAGTTTTCCCAGCATTTATTTTGTTTGCTCCAGGCGAGGCACCATGCATGGGCGTCACGTTCGCGCACCACATAACCGTGTCCCGATGGCTCGTGCACGGCGTAACCGACGGCGTAGCGCGCGGGAATGCCGAGTTCGCGCAACAGCAACACCGTGGCCGTGGCAAAATATTCGCAATGACCGCTGCGGCTTTGCAATAGAAAACGCGACAGCGCCGTCTCATTGGTGCGCGCCACTTTGTCCGCTCCCAGCCAGGTGCTGTAAGTGAAATTGGCCGCAAAAAATTGCTGGACCGCGAGCAGTTTCTTTTCTTCGGACGCGCTGGAAATTTTCATCCCCGAAATGATCTGCTCCAGCGCCGGAACCTCGCCGGCCGGCACGGCCAGATCCAAATTATTCGTGCTGGTATCCGGCGGCGAATCGAAGGTCGAGCCGGCACCGTAGTGGGCGTCGAAAATCACCAGACCTGGCCCAGCACCCATCACCGCGCCCGCCGGGTTCATTTTCAATACAAACACCGGAAGGTTTTCCAGCCGGCAGCAGCCGGTCGGCAGCGGCAGCAGCCCTTCCGGATCACCGGAGTCGGGCGAACGGCCCTCGAGATAAGAAGCGATGTTGACGACCGATGCGTTGGTTTTTCCGGGCAGCAGCGTCCACGCCGATTCATTGCCCACCTCGTGCGAAAGATCCGTAAAATCCTTTCGCGAGCCGCCGGCATACCACGTTTCTTTTTGCGAGTGGTAGCTGCGATAGCTGGCCTCGCGCAGATACTCCGGCGGCGCAGCGCCAGCCTTTGTTTGGAGCCGGATGACGATTCGCGGGGATAATTTCAACCTTCCGATCTGGCCGATGGCCGTCACGCTTTGGGACGCATCGGTCCGCTGCCGGAGAAAACTCGCCATCCACTGCGCGTTGTAGCCTTCGAGAACGCGCTCCAATTCCCCGAGGCCGCGCTGGCCCGAGAAGCCAAGCCCGGCCACCAATACCAGCGCACCCAGCCAGGCGACGATGCCAAAGCGCCGCGACCGCCACGGCCAGAGCGCCCACGCGAGCAAACCAGCCTGCCCCCAAAAATAAGAGTGTGTCCCTTCGTTGGTGTGGATGCCGGCGGAAAACAGACAGACCATGAAATACGGATAGGAAATGTTTATGGATCGTTCCGGCGAGGCGCTGGTTTTCCGCAGCCGGACGAACAATGAAATTGCCGCCACCGGTATGGATTCGGCTTCGCTGAACATCTGAGCCGCGACGAACAGAAACAGCGTCATCGGCAGCCAGCGGAGAAATGCGCTGCCGGAAACTCCGAGACGCCGCGTCGCGTCCACGGCCGAAGAATGAAGCAAACCGTTCAAACCGTTCCCGGCTTCATCGGTGGCGAAGGCGTAGACGATGAGCGCGAGCGAGAGCAGGACGCAAAAATTCCAGATGCGGCGAAAATCCTCCTCCGTCAAATCCCAGCGCGCCTTTATGAGCCGCGCGCTTTCCAGGATGACGCCCATGAGGGCGCCGGCCAGCAAAAATCCCGACTGCCAGCCCCAGAACGCGAGCACGGCCAAAAGCAGCAGCGGCGGTGTTTTCATTTCAGTTTGGCCAGTTCTTCCCCGATGCGTCCGATTTCGAGGATATGAAAATTTTCCGGCTCGTCGCGCAGCGGCCCGGCGTCCGGTTTTCTTCCGCCCGGCCGCACCACGACCAGCACGAGCAGGGGGATGTTGAGCGAGCGCAGTTTCTTGACGAAATCCTTCCGCGCGTCATCCCACCGTTGCAGCACGAAGATGCAACCACTCACGGCGGAAATATGGTTCAGCACCAGATGTTCGAGCGTCTCAAATTTTTTATCCGCACAATTTTTCACCGACGCGAGAATTTCCAGCATCTGGTCCGCGTGGGCCAGTCCGCGGCCGGCGGTGAAGCAGTAAGACTGGTTGCCGACAAACAGAAGATCCAGCAGCGATTCCTGCGTCAGCACCTTGCAGGCGAACGACGCCGCGACTGAGACTGCCTCCTCCAAAACTTCGCTGTTGGGTTCGTCGTCAAACGTGTCGAGCACCAGCGCGTGGCGCACAAAAAATTCGTCCTCGAATTCCTTCACAATCGGCTTGCCCGCCTTGGCCCAGCTCCGCCAGTGGATGTGCCGCAACGGATCGCCATGACGGTATTCGCGGAGCGCGACAAATTCTTCGCTGCGGCCGATGTTCGCCGCGAGGGCCACGCCGCCTTCCTGATAACGCAGCGCGCCGGGCAGCGCGATGGGTGGAATGGCATAGCGCTTCGGCAATACCAGCACGGTCTGCGGTGCGGAAATTTTGATGAACGAACGGAACAGCCCCAGTGGATCGGGCCGTGCCAGCGTCACGCTGGTGAAACGCAAAACGCCTCGTCGCAAAGGCAAAACTTCAACGCGCGCCTCGGCCTCGCCATTCGCGGCCAGCGGCGGAATTTCCGCCTCCTTCAAGTTCGCCAGGCGGAACGGATTTTTCCGCCGTTGTTGCGATACGCGGAATGGGCGGACGCGCCGGTTTTCCGCCATGTGAAACGCCAGCCATTCTTGAAAGGGCGGACGCGGGTCGGAGAGCCCTTCCAGCAGCGTCAGGCCGGTTTGTGGATTTCCCGTCAGATTTTTTATCTGCACCCGGTAATGCAACGGCTGTCCCGCCGTGCCGACGCGCGGCAGGATGCGCTTCGCGGAAAAGGTGGCGCGGAAGAAAAGGCTGCTCGCCAAACCCAGCAGCAATAACGCCAGCAGCAGGGTGAACGATTGATAGGTGACAGTGTTCTCGATGTCCGTTCCCACCGCGCCGGCGACGATGAACCCGCCGGTCACGCACAGGCCCGCCAGCGTGAACCGCCGCCGCGACCAATACCACAAAGCCGATCCGGCGCGGTAACACCAGTAAAACAGTATATAAATCGGCTTCACGGGACTTCATCCGGCCCCCGGCATTTACGCCGGCACCGGCAGCTTTTTGACGATTTTCTCAACCACGCCGCGCTGGGTCACGCCGGAAAAGCGAGCCTGCGGTTCGAGCACCAGCCGGTGCGCGATCACCGGCACAGCGAGCCTTTGAATCTGTTCCGGGGCGACAAAATCAAATCCATCAAACAGCGCCAGCGCCTGGGCAATTTTCATGAGCGCGATGGAGGCTCGCGGGCTGGCACCGAGTTGGACGCCTTGCGCCGTCCGGGTGGCGCCGACCAGATCCACCGCATAGCGTTTCAACTCGTCGCTGATGCGGATGTTTTCCACGGCCTGCTTCAGCGCGAGCACATCGGCGAGCGTGGCGGCGGGCTGCAATTCATCGAGTGGATGGTTGTGTTCCTGGTCGGTGAGGATGGCCACCTCCTCGGCGGACGAAACGTAGCCGAGCGTGAACTGCATGGCGAACCGGTCCATCTGCGCCTCCGGCAGCGGGTAGGTGCCACGAAATTCCACCGGGTTTTCCGTCGCGATCACAAAAAACAAATCCGGCAGATTGCGCCGCTCGCCCTCGACGCTCACCTGCGCCTCGCCCATCGCTTCGAGCAGCGCGGATTGGGTCCGCGGCGAAGCGCGGTTGATTTCATCAGCCAGCAAGATGTTGGTGAAGACCGGGCCCTCGTGAAAATGAAACTGCTGGTCGCGCTGGTCAAAAATGGAAACCCCCAGAATGTCCGACGGCAGCAGATCCGGCGTGAATTGCAGCCGCCGGAATTTCGCGTCAATGGATTTGGCGAGCGCCTTGGCCAGCGTGGTTTTGCCCGTGCCGGGATAATCCTCCAGCAACACATGGCCACCCGCCGCGAGCGCCGCAAGCAGATGCCGCGTCGCTTCCGGCTGGCCGCGCATGATTTTGGAAATGTTGGCGGCGATGTTTTTGTAGGTCTCCCGGGCTGGGTCAAGGTTGTTTGGCGTCATGGCAGGTTCTGAAAATTATAACAACGTGGGCGTGAAAAGGTTTCCGCATTTGTTCTTTGCCGGAAACCTAACAAGCCTCCCATCTGGCCGCGAACAAAATCAAATGGATGTTCACGCCTGCCGGGTGCGCAAAGACAGCCGGGATAAAACAGCGACCATCGCCCATAGTATCAGAAAGGCACCGGCCACGGCCAGGCCGCGCATCGGCCAACTGACGGCCTTGGTGCTGGCGGCGAAAAGCTGGATCGTCATCGGCCGGCCGCTCTCGGTTTGCAGGACCTGCGTAAAGGCAAACCGTTGGCCGCGCACCGGCAGGTTCACTCGCAGCGGCTGCACCTTGGTGGTCACGATTTCTTGAGACTGCTGGAGTTTTTGCCATTGCTCTCCGGCGGCGGCGCTGTCGTAAAGTGAATCCACGCGGGTAATCGGCTGGTCATCTCCGCCGATCGCACCGATCGCGCCGTTGTTGCGGCCGCTGAAATCACTTTGTGCATTGATGAGGTTGCTCGCCTGCGCGGACTTCAAGTCGCTCTCCAGTTTTCTCACGACGTCGCTGGTCTCCTTGTCGGCGGGAAACTTTGCCTTGGCGCGGTTGAAGCTTTCCGTGGCCACGCGCGTGTTGCCTTCGGACAGTTGGCGGCGCGCCTCGCTCACGTCCCGGTCCACCTCCACTTTCGCAAGTGATTTTTTTTCCTGCTCCATCCGCGAATAATCCAGGATGGAAAAACTCGACGAGGCCGGCTCCGCCGCCGGGGCAACCTCCCGCGTCATCGTGCCGGAAAATTTTTGATAGTCGTAATCCGGCGGCAGGTAAACCTCCCAGCGAGCATTCTTCAGCGGCACGTCGAACTCCGGCGAAGTAAAACCAATGTTTCCCCGCGCATGCGGAAAGTAATTAGTGCCGGCATAAGTCAATTCCACAGTTACGGCGCCATCGTCCGAGACCGACTGTTGGATGGGCAAAAGCAATTTGCCCTCGCGCAGACTGGGACGCACCGGCTGGCCCGCGACGAATGCCGACCAGACGTTCGCGCCGGCAGGCAGGGCGATTTCCAGAAACTGCCGCCCATTGTTGCGCACAGAAAGCGACATCTCGGTCATCATCTGACCGTCGTCCGCCACGACGCTGGTGAACTGCGCGCTGTCCACGAGCGCCTGCAACACTTCCGCCTCGTCGAACCGCCGCACGTCCAGCGCGAGCTGGTAACCCGGGCGAACGTAGCGATACGCAAGCGCCATCGCATTGTCCGGGCTGCCGGCCCAATCGGGAAAATCGCCTGCATCCACGCGCTGCAAATTGGCGGCGCTCGATTCGCTGACCTGCAACGGCGCCTTGGCCGAGATGGCGAGCAATCCCGTTTCCCGCTCCACGCCGTCGGCGGAGATCCCCGCCAGGTCCAGCGTGCGGTTTTTTTCCGCGCGCGGTTCGTCCCACGTCACCGTCAGCGTGTAGGCGCCGCGCACCGGGCTTTGCATCTCCACGCGCCAGACCTCGCCGTCTTGTTTGCGGCTCCGGATGTTCGCGCCGGTGATCTCGATATTCTTGAGCGCCGCCGGAACACGCACGCGCAGCTCTTTCACCGGCGCGTTGGCTATGTCGTAGCGCATCAGCGCGCGACCGTTCACCAGTGTTTCGGTGAGCGTGAAGGTGTCGACGATCTCCACGCGCACCCAGGCGGCCACGCTTTCCGTTGCCCCGCTTAATTTCCACT
>Ga0181528_10002771_pt1 | contig 10838 bp, 7 predicted proteins | sample PEATcosm2014_Bin_47_FD_119742 | JGI IMG/M metagenome (GOLD analysis project Ga0181528, IMG submission 119742) | Peatland microbial communities from MTU Mesocosm Facility, Houghton, MI, USA - PEATcosm2014_Bin10_10_metaG | ecosystem: Environmental > Terrestrial > Soil > Wetlands > Peat | place... | reverse complement strand
GGCTTCAGGTCGCGGGCATGCGCCCACTGGAATTTGGCTTCCAGCGTGCGGCCGATGCGCCAGTAGGCATCGCCAAGATGGTCGTTGATGGTGGGATCCTCGGGCTTGAGGTCGATCGCGCGCTCGAGATTCTTTACGGCTTCTTCGTAATTGCCGATGCGGAAATAGGCCCAGCCCAGCGAATCCACGATGTAGCCGTCGTCGGGGCGCTGATCGACGGCACGCTTGATCATCTTCATGCCTTCGTCGAGGTTGATGCCCTGATCGATCCAGGAATAGCCGAGATAGTTCAGCACGTGCGGCTGATCCGGCTGCAGCTCGAGCGCCTTCTTCATGTCGACTTCCGCCTTGCTCCACTGGTGGGAGCGCTCCTCGCAGATGCCGCGATAGTAATACCAGACGGTGTTGTTCTTGTCGGTCGCATCCGGCAACGCATCGATGCCCTTGGAATAGGTATCGACGCAGTCGGCGAATTTCTTGCGGTTACGCTCGACATTGCCGAGCGCCATGATCGCCTCGATATCCTTCGGGTCCTCCGAGATGACGCTCTTCAGGATCTTGATCGCCTCGTCGCTGCGGTCGGCGGCATCGAGATCGCTCGCAAGCTGGATCTGCGCATTGCGCTTCAGCGGCGAATTGGCCGGCACGCGCTCGTAGACCTTGATCGCCATCGCCGGCTTCTTCACCGATTCGTAGAGATCGGCCAGCGACAGCAGCGCCAGCGGATGGTTGGGTTGCAAATAGAGCGCCAGTTGCAGATAGACCAAAGCGAGATCCTCGCCGCCGCGCCGGGTCAGCGTGGCTCCGATGCCGTACAGCGCTTCCGCGGCGCCGGATTGCGGCGAATCGACCAGCGGCGGCAGCTTCTTGCCGGCCTTGGTGTCGCGCAGGCCTTCCAGCACCAGCGGATGGCGCGGCAGCTTCTTGTCGAATGCGTCGTAAATCGCGGTCGCCGCCGCCGCGTCCTTGTTGCGCGAAAGCCAGCGCGCGTAATCGTCGGCGACCCGCAGCATGGAATCGTCGAGCTTGTAGGCCCGCTCCAGCCGCACGCCGGCATCCTTTTCCTTGCCCGCGAGTTCGAGGATCATGGCCGCGTGCAGGTCCTTGAACAGCGGATACCATTCCGGCCCGGTCAGCTTGTCGATGTTGGCGACCGCCGCCTTGGTGTCGCCGCCGCCATAGGCGGCCCAGCCCGACAACAGCGTCGCGACCAGGTCGGTGATCGGCCCGCGGATCGACTGATTGATGTTGAGCTGCGCGCTGGCGTATTTCTTCAGCTTCAGGTCACGCACGCCGACCACCAGACGAGCGACCCGGTTGGACTTGTCGATGGTCAGGATCTTGTCGGCGAGTTTTACCGCCTCGTCGATATCGCCGTCGGCGACCGACGAAATGAACGCGCGATCGAGCAGTTCGTTGTTCTTCGGGTCGGAGCGAAGCGCCGAACGGTAGAACGCCGCGGCCGACGTGGCGTCGCGCTCGACGCTGGCATGACGGGCAGCCAAATAGCTGCCTGCGGTGGTCAGGCCCTTCATGTCGCGGATGGAGGGGAATTGCGCCGAATTGTCCGACGGATGATCCGGTGTCTGCGCCGCCACCGCGCCGGGCAGCGCAAGCACGGCGAAGGAGAGTGCGGCAATCGTCCAGCGATTGAAACGAAGGGAAAGCATCACGATTCGCCTAGCTCCAGGATGTTGTGACGGAATGTTACAGAAAGCCGGTCTTTTACAGCGGTCTCTAATGCGGACCCAACCGTCGGCATCAAGCCATTCGACAATGCCGCTTTTGGCGCTCAACCGCAAGGATAGGGGCGACCGGCCCGACGGCATCAAGGCCGCCGCCATCCGCCGATTTCACCAGTCAATTCAACCGGCTTGCCTCAGAACGCTTTCACTATGGCGGTATCGTGGCCGTGACGGTGGCCTTGGGCCGCACGGCCTCACAGCCCGCTCACGCAAACGTGGTCAGAGCCGGATCATCACATCGCCTCGTAATTAGGACCGCCGCCGCCCTCCGGCGGAACCCAGGTGATGTTGCCGTTGGGGTCCTTGATGTCGCAGGTTTTGCAATGGACGCAATTCTGCGCGTTGATCTGGTAGCGCGGACCCGAGGCCTCCTCGACCCATTCGTAAACACCCGCCGGGCAATAGCGGTTCGATGGCCCGGCAAAGACATCGTGTTCGCTGGTCTTCTGCAGGTTCATGTCGGCAACCTTGAGGTGGACCGGCTGGTCCTCCTCGTGATTGGTGTTGGACAGGAATACCGACGACAGCTTGTCGAAGGTGAGCTTGCCGTCCGGCTTGGGTGCTGCGACCGGCGCATGCGCCTTCGCCGGATCGAGCGTCTTGCGGTCCGGCTTGGCGTGCGATTGGGTGCCGAACAGCGAGAAGCCCAGCGTGTTGCACCACATGTCGAAGCCGCCGAGCGCGACGCCGATGATGGTGCCGAACTTCGACCACAGCGGCTTGACGTTGCGGACCCGGTAGAGGTCCTTGCCAACCGCCGAATCCCGCCAGGCATTTTCGTAATCGACCAGTTCGTCATTGGCGCGTCCGGCGCCGAGGGCTGTGGCGACATGTTCGGCCGCCAGCATGCCGCTGCCCATCGCGTTGTGCACGCCCTTGATGCGCGGCACGTTGACGAAACCCGCGGCGCAGCCGATCAGCGCGCCGCCGGCAAAGCTCAGCCGCGGCACCGACTGATAACCGCCTTCGGTGATCGCGCGCGCGCCATAGGCAAGCCGCTTGCCGCCCTCGAACAGCGTGCGGATCGCGGGGTGGGTCTTGAAGCGCTGGAATTCATCGAACGGCGACAGATAGGGGTCGTCGTAGTTAAGATGCACGACAAAGCCGACCGCGACCTTGTTGTCGTCGTAGTGGTAGAGGAACGAGCCGCCGCCGGTCGAATTGTTCAGCGGCCAGCCGAACGAATGCTGGATCAGGCCCTTCTGGTGCTTGGCCGGATCGATCTGCCAGACTTCCTTGAGCCCGATGCCGAATTTCGGCGGCTGGCTGTTGGCGTCGAGCGAAAACTTCGCGATCAGCTGTTTGGTCAGGCTGCCGCGGGCGCCTTCGGCGAACAGCGTGTACTTGCCGAGCAATTCCATGCCGCGGGTAAAGGAATCCTTGTGGCTGCCGTCCTTGGCGATGCCCATGTCGCCGGTCGCAATGCCGCGCACCGCGCCCTTGTCGTCGTACAGCACCTCGGCGGCGGCAAAGCCCGGATAAATTTCGACGCCGAGCGCTTCGGCCTTCGGCGCCAGCCAGCGGCAGACATTGCCGAGCGAGCCGATGTAACAGTGATGATTGCTCATCAGCGGCGGCATCGCGAAACCCGGCAACCGGATCGCGCTGCCCGCGGTCATCCAGTAAAACCGGTCGTCCTTGACCTGGGTTTTAAGCGGGCAATCGGCGTCCTCGCGCCAGTCCGGAACCAGTTTGTCGAGCGAGACCGGATCGATCACCGCGCCGGACAGGATGTGCGCGCCGACTTCGGAGCCCTTTTCGACCACGACAATGCTGAGATCGGGGTTGAGCTGCTTGAGCCGGATCGCCGCCGACAGGCCGGACGGCCCGGCGCCGACAATCACGACGTCGAATTCCATGGACTCACGCGGCGGCAGTTCTTCGGTGCTCATGATCTGATCTCAGCCCGGGTTGAGAACGCTTCAGCGCATGATCCGCCAAAGTGTAGCGGTTTGGCGAAAAGATCATGCGCCACTAATAGTCTGGAGCGCGACCGGACGCAAAACCGGTTCCCACTTTTGCTGGTCGCGCTCCGGCCCGTTGTTTCCGATTTTTCGGCGGAGAACAACCATGGAAATACCGCTTCTGCTGTTTCGTCATGGCGCAATGCATCCTAGATTGGGCCGATGTCGCAAAGCCTCCGCCCATGACCCCCGAACCCGCCCCTACCATCAGGCAATTGCTGGCCTTTTATCTCGAGGCCGGGGTCGATTGCGCGCTGGCGGACGCGCCGATCGACCGGCTTGCCGATCCCGGCATCGTCCCGGCCACCGCCGCGCCGGTGGCGAGCGAGCCAAGGCAAGCCCCCATCCTGCGGACGCCGCCGGCGGCGACGCCTGTTTCGCGCAGCGAAATTGCACCCGCGCCGGAAGCCGCAATCAGTTCCGCACGCGAGGCCGCCCGGACCGCGCCCTCGCTGGAAGCGCTGCGCGCGCTTTTGGAAACATTCGACGGCTGCGCGCTGAAATTCACCGCGACACGGCTGGTGTTCGCCGACGGCAATCCGCAGGCGCGGGTCATGTTCGTCGGCGAGGCGCCGGGGCGCGAGGAGGACATCGAGGGCCTGCCGTTCGTCGGCCGGTCCGGCAAGCTGCTCGATCGCATGATCGCGGCGATCGGACTCGACCGCACCTCGGCCTACATCGCCAATGTCATTCCATGGCGGCCGCCCGGCAACCGCACGCCGACGCCGCAGGAAACCCAGATCTGCCTGCCCTTCATCCAGCGCCAGATCGAACTGGTGAACCCGGACGTGCTGGTCACGCTGGGCAACCCGTCGACCCAGACGCTGCTTCAGACCCGCGAGGGCATCATGCGCACGCGCGGAAAATGGTTCGACTACGACACAGGCAGCCGGACGATCCGCGCATTGGCGACCTTCCATCCGGCCTATCTGCTGCGTTCGCCGTCCTACAAGCGGATGGCCTGGCAGGATCTGCGTTCGGTGGCGAAGGCGCTGGAGCAGACGGCGGTGAATTGAAGATGTAACGATGACGACCTCATCCTGAGGAGCGGCCGCTCGGCCGCGTCTCGAAGGATGGGCGACAGAACGTGCGGCCATCCTTCGAGACGGCGCTAGCGCGCCTCCTCAGGATGAGGTCTGTGGCGTTCGACGTCCTTCAGAAAGTTCAATTCCCTCTCGGCCGCACGATGGCCCAGCCGATCCGCAGCGTAGGCTGGCGGCCGTTCACCAGCCAATCGAACGCGCGCGGTACTTCGGGCACCAGACCCGGAAAATGCCTGGCGATATCGGGCGGCGGCGTGCCTGATGTGTCGGAGGCGCGCCAGACCACGACGCCGCCGGTCTGGTAGAATTTTTCCAGCGACAGCCATGGCGTGCGTTCCGGCGCCGCGTCGAGATAGAGATGCGGCCGCCCTTTGTCGAGCGAGACCAGGCTCGCAAGCTGCGCATCGCCGCTCACCGCCCGCAGCCGCAGATTGGTGCGCCGTTCAAAGCTGTCGCCCAGGAAACGCGCAATCGCGGTTGCGGGCATCGACGTCGCCGCCTCGCCGCTGCCGGTCCAGGGCAGAAAAACCGACGACACCAATACCGCCAGTGCGGGCGCGATGATCGCAGCCCCCCAAACCGAGCGCAGCAGGCGCTGACGCCGCAGTTGCACGAGATCGCCCGCCGCAACGATCACCGCCAGCCCCGACATCAACAGCGCGATGCCGGCGCCGCCGACCACGCGATCGAGATCGAACAGGCCCGAGATCAGGCTGCCGGCGAGCGCCGGCGCAATGGCGAAAAAATAAACGAAATTGCGCGCCAGCGGATCGACCGGCGGCCGATAGATGATCGGCGCCTCTTCGCCATTGCGGTCGAACCAGCCGGCGTCGAGCACGACCAAAATGGCGATGCCGGACATCGCCAGCAGCAGGCCGCCGAGCAATAGGGCCCAGTGCATCGCCCTTGCGCTCAAATCGGCCAGCGCCGGCCAGTGCGGGAGCACCACCGTGTCGGCGCGGACCAGCCAGATCAGATAGGGCAACGCCAGCACCACGATCACCAGCAGCGCGAACAGCGGATCGAATGATTTCAGCATGCGCCGGCCGCGTTCGGTCGCCAGCGCGAATGCCGCGACCAGCAGCAACAGGCCGATCGCGGCCGAGGTCGTCAGCAGCAACAGGCCGGCTTCGATCGACCAGGCGAACCAGGCGCTGCGGCGGCCCTGCCCGATCAGCTGCCAGGAATGCAGCAGCAACAGCGCCCATAACGGCCGCGCCAGCAGCAGCGGACCGAACTCGACACCGGGCGAACTGAACGCCGCAACCGTCATGGTCAAGAGAATCGCGAGCACCGCCTGTTGCCCGCCGACCACGGCGCGCGCCAGCAAATAGAGCGTCCAGAACCCGGCGACCGCGCAGATTTGCGCCAGCAGATAAACACCGAACATGTGATTGCCGGCGGCGCGAAACGCGATGTCGGCCAACCAAAGCGCCAGCGGCGGCCCCATATCGGTGCCGACCTGATATTCCCGGCCGAACGCCAGCACGGTCGCGAGGTCGCCGGGCGGGCTGCGATACAGCATCAAGGGCAGGATCAGCCACAACGCCGCCTGCGACAGCACCACGATCCATACTACCAGCCGCGGCCGGGCGCGGATCAGTTCGATGATCAGCGAGGTGAAACGCATGAAGTGCCCGGGATGCCCGATCGAAGCCAGAGTCTTTTTTGACGCGTTTTCTTCACGCGAACCGGTGCCCAATTCGCTCGAAAACGCTTCGTAGAATTGATAGAGCCCGCAAGCCGCGGAGGCAACTGGGGTCAAATCGCGGCGGAAATCTCGATATCGGACGGCGTCGCCGTCACAATTGCATCGGCATCGATGCTCTCGGCCAGCTGCCTTTCGCGGGCGGCGGCGACGGGAGCGAAAAAGCGGCGGTGATGCACCGTCGGCCCGAGCCGGTTCAGCGCCGCCAGATGTTCCGGCACGCCGTAGCCCTTGTGCTGCTCAAAACCGTAACCCGGACAATCCTGCGCCAACGCGCACATCAGGCGGTCGCGCGAGACTTTTGCCACGATCGACGCCGCCGCGATCGACACGACTAGCGCGTCGCCGCCGATCACCGCGTCGCAATCGCATGATGTGTCTAATCTGTCGCGACCATCGACGAACACATGTTTCGGCATTTCCGGCAGCGCGTGCACGGCGCGCGCCAGCGCCCATAGCGAGGCGCGCAGGATATTGTCGCGATCGATCCGCGCCGGCGAGGCAAAGGCGACCGCGAACGACGCGGTGGTGCAGATTTCCTCGAACAGCTCTTCGCGGCGTTCGGCCGACAGCCGCTTCGAATCGTCGATGCCTTTGGGAATTCGCTTGGGATCGAGCACCACGGCCGCCGCTACCACGGGACCGGCCAGCGGACCGCGGCCGGCCTCGTCGCACCCGGCCACCGGCCAGATACCGCGCTTGATCAGCGCGCGCTCGCGGCGAAAGCTCGGCGGCGCCACCGCGATCACGCCCTTCGGCAGTTTTGCCGGATCTTTTTCGGATGGCTTGCGAATCATGCCCGCAGATTGCGCAAGCCGACTCGACGGCGCAACCGGGAACCTGACGCAATTCCCGCTATTCAGGCCTGCACTCCACAAATGCCCGTCATACCCCGCGAAAGCGGGGTATCCAGTACGCCGCAGCTTCTCGATTCCGTCACCAACGCTCTGGAATACTGGATCGTCCGCTTTCGCGGACGATGACGGTCGTTGATGATTATGGGTCCCGGCGCAAGGCCGGGACGACGGAGTGCCTAGAACAAACTCAACTGCTGCCCGCTGCGCTCAGGCCGCGCGAAATGATCGGTGGTCAGTTTCGAGCGCCGTTTGTTGAGGCCGAGTTTTTCGCAGGCGATCTCGAACCGGCGTCCGATCATCCAGGCGATCGGTCCGGTGCCTTTCATCCGCGTGCCCCACTGCGAATCGTAGTCGCGGCCGTTTCGCATGTCGCGGATCAAAGTGAAGATATGCCGGTAGCGGTCGGGATAATTCGCCATCAGCCATTCGCGGAACAGGTCGCGCACTTCCAGCGGCAATCGCAGCAGCACATAACTCGCTTCCCTGACGCCGGCATGCGCCGCGGCGTCGAGAATGCGCTCGATCTCGGAATCGTTCAGCGCGGGAATCACAGGGGCGACCATGACCGTGGTCGGAATTCCCGCTTCCGCGAGCTGCCGCAGCGCCTCGAGCCGCTTCGGCGGCGTCGAGGCCCGCGGCTCCATGGTTCGCGCCAGTTTGGGATCGAGCGTCGTGACCGAGAGCGCGACTTTTGCCAAGTTACGCTTCGCCATCCGCGAAAGGATGTCGATATCTCGCGTGACCAGCGCCGATTTGGTGACGATGCCGACCGGATGCCCCGCCCGCTCCAGCACTTCGAGAATGCCGCGCATGATTTTCCGGTCGCGCTCGATCGGCTGATAGGGATCGGTGTTGGTACCGATCGCGATCATCCGCGGCTCGTAATCCTGCGCCGCCAGTTCCTTTTCCAGCAGCTGTGGCGCGTCGGGCTTGGCGAACAGTTTTGATTCGAAATCGAGGCCCGGCGACAAGCCGAGAAAAGCGTGAGTCGGCCTGGCAAAACAGTAGACGCAGCCATGCTCGCAGCCCCGGTACGGATTGATCGAACGGTCGAAGCCGATATCCGGAGATTCGTTGCGGGTGATGACTTTTCGCGCGGTGTCGAGCGCGACCGTGGTCTTGAACGGCGGCAGTTCGTCGAGGCTCTGCCAGCCGTCGTCGAACACCACGCGCGCCTCGGCCTCGAAACGGCCGCTGGCGTTGGACTGCGCCCCGCGGCCACGCCGCCGTTCGCGCTCGATCGCCACCGCCAGTTCCGGAAAAGGGGAAGTTGCACCCGCCGGCTCGGAGGGCGCCGTGACCGGCGGGTGCTTGAGGGCATGTGAGGATGCTCGGCTCATGGGGAGGAACATAACACGCCCTGAGAACAAATCAAGAACAACATCGGCGCCATCCACAATCGCGCGCGAAATTTTTCTGTAGATGCGGTTAGACTCCGTTTGCCTGAAAAAGCCTCACGCGAGCGGCTGGTTTGAATATGACAAGGTGATAACAATGCCGCGTTTTCCAACATTTGAGCCGACAACACCTCAACCATGCTGAGCGTCATCATTCCGACCGAGGGCCTCGAGCAGCCCGCCGTTGCCACGCTCGCGGCGCTGGTGCCGGGCGCCGCCGCTGGCGTGGTGCGCGAGGTGCTGCTGGTCGATCGCGCCGAGACCGACACCATCGAACGGGTCGCCGACGTCGCCGGCTGCGGTTTTCTCGCCTTCAAGGGAACCCGCGCCGCGGCGCTTGCCGCCGGCGCCCGCCAGGCCCGTGGGCCGTGGCTGATGTTCCTGCATGCCGGTGCGGTGCTCGATAGCGGCTGGATCGAGGAGACCACGCAATTCGTCGAGCGCGTCTCGGCCAGCGGCCGGCCGCGCGCCGGAATTTTTCGCTACGCCCGTTCGCCCTATGCCGACCCAAGCTTGCGCGACGGCATAAAGTTTCTCGCCCGGATGATCGCGGGTCCCTCCGCCGAACAGGGGCTCTTGATCGCGCGCGACCATTACGAGCGGCTCGGCGGCTACGCGCCCGATGCCCGCCGTTCCGAAGCGCGGCTGCTGCGGCAGCTCGGCCGCTCCTCGCGCACCATGTTGCGCAGCCGGATCATGGTCGCCTGAGCTAGTTTGAGCCGCCAGATCAGACTTCGTCGTGCCCGGGCTTGTCGCGGCCATGACAAAAGCGAGGCTTGCAATATACTTGATTTCGTCAAATAATCGCTTGATGAAATCAAATAGACCATTCGACCCCGCGCTGGAAGGCCAGATCGCCGCCGTCAGGGGCTTTAGCCGGTTCTATACCCACAAACTCGGCATCATCGAGCCGAAGCTGCTCGACAGCCCGTTCACGCTGCAGGAAGCGCGGATCATCTACGAGATCGCGCAGCAGGAAAACTGCACCGCGACCGATCTGGTCCGCGCCCTCGGCCTCGATGCCGGCTTCCTCAGCCGCACTTTGGCTGCGCTGCAGCGCCGCCAGATCGTGGCGCGAAAGCCCTCCAAAGCCGACCGCCGCGCCAACGAGCTGGTGCTGACCGCCAAGGGCCGCGCGGCGTTCGCCGAACTGGACAACCGCTCGCGCCGCGAGGTCGCAGCCTTGCTCGGCGGGCTGGACGACGAGGGTCGCGCCCGCGTGGTCGGCGCCATGACCGCGATCGAGCAGGCGCTGCAGCCACCGGCGCAAAAGCCGGCCGGCTTCCTGCTGCGCAGCCATCGTCCCGGCGACATCGGCTGGGTGGTGTCGCGGCATGGCGCCATCTACGCGCAGGAATATGGCTGGGACATCAGTTTTGAAGCGCTGGTCGCCGAGATCACCGCGCAATTCCTCCGCAACTTCGATGCCAGACGCGAGCATTGCTGGATCGCCGAGGTCGGCGGCGAGCCGGTCGGTTCGATCTTCCTGGTCAGGGGATCCGACGAGGTCGCAAAATTGCGGCTGCTGCTGGTGGAGAAGAAAGCCCGCGGGCTCGGCGTCGGCCGCGCGCTGGTCGAGCAATGCATCCGCTTTGCAAAAGACAGCGGCTACAGCTCGATCACGCTGTGGACCCAGAGCATCCTGGTCGCCGCGCGCGGCATCTACGCGCGCGCCGGATTCGAACGGGTGAAAGAAGAGCCGCATCACAGTTTTGGGGTCGACCTCGTCGGCGAGACCTGGGATTTGAAACTCTAACGTCATTCCGGGGCAGCCGCAGGGCTGAGCCCGGAATCCATAACCCCTGTATTGCGGTTTGGCAGTGACGTCGTCTCGCTCCGAACACAAGCACAGGGGTTATGGATTCCGGGCTCGCGCTTCGCGCGCCCCGGAATGACGGAAGTAAATCACGCACTCGCCCCCTTGGCTTTCGGCCGGCGCAGGTGCTCGTCGAGCCGCGGCATGATCTCGACGAAATTGCAGGGCTTTGTGCGGTAGTCGAGCTGCGCCGCCAAAATGCCGTCCCAGCCGTCGCGGCAGGCGCCGGGCGAACCCGGCAGGCAGAAGATGAAGGTGGCGCCCGCCGTGCCCGCGGTGGCGCGGCTCTGCACCGTCGAGGTGCCGAT
>Ga0181528_10002769_pt1 | contig 10844 bp, 9 predicted proteins | sample PEATcosm2014_Bin_47_FD_119742 | JGI IMG/M metagenome (GOLD analysis project Ga0181528, IMG submission 119742) | Peatland microbial communities from MTU Mesocosm Facility, Houghton, MI, USA - PEATcosm2014_Bin10_10_metaG | ecosystem: Environmental > Terrestrial > Soil > Wetlands > Peat | place... | reverse complement strand
GTTCCGATTTCTGATCCAGCCGAACTTGGTCACGCGACAGCACAAGACACCATCATGTTCCGTAATTTCGCCGACCGAGTCTTGTCGGGTAAATTAAATGCGGAATGGCCGATGTGGGCGCTGAAGACGCAAGAGGTCCTGGACGCGTGTTTTGATTCGGCCCGCGCGGCGCTGAAACGTTGAAGCGGTTTGCGCTTTAACGCTTCGACGAAACATGCTACTTTTCCGCCCGTGCCGTTTCAGAAAATCACCATCATCGGCGCCGGCGTATCGTTCACCTCAAAAGCCGACTCAATTGAATCGTTCCGGCTAAACCAGGCTGAACTCACTGCGAGGAGGCGCCCCGGTCGGGCATCGAGATCAATATGAACAACGACGCGGGATACACCGGCAGTGTCGGTCCCTGGATTACTCCGGAGCTTTCGATGCAGGGGCTCGTGTCGTTGGAAATCACCGTCCAAGGCGTACGCCATGTCGCGGCGACCCTTCCGGTTCCGAAGAGCGCCGTGAACCCGACAGCAAAATCGCCTTCTAAGAACGGCCGATGGTCGATGGGCCCGCCCTGCGACCCTCCCGCCGGAATTCCCATTACCACGAACCTGATCCCGGAAATTGCGCCGGCCTCCTGCATCAGCAAGGCGAAGATTCAGGATATTTCCCGCCATTGCCCGAGCGGAAAGCTCTCGCGGGATATCCACGAGGTAACGAATGAACTCCTCTACGAGAACTGCGCTGGCCGGTTGAGCGAACTCGCGCATGAAAAAGGAATGCGGCCTTTGATTGAGGGCTATGACTGGGATCCTCGCGATGAAACCAACTATGCCGGCCAATCCGATGAGCCTCAGGAGGAATTCTGGTACGGACGCGATATGCCTCCCGAAATCTACCGGTCGTGGTCGTGGGACGCAAACACGGTTTCAGTCGCGCACATTTATGGACACCTCATCGCCGCGGTCGAGGCGTTCAGCGCCTGCGCTAGGGAAAACTGGCAGGCGCACCCGGCATGGTTGAAAACTTTGGGTGATTGGGCGTTCGCTGCTGGCGTCAACCGATTCATCATCCATCGCTACACCATGCAGCCATGGCTCAACCGCGCTTCGGGCATGACCATGGCCTGGTGGGGACTGCACCACGAACAAACTCAAACCTGGTGGGAGGAATCAAAGGACTGGCACATTTATCTCAGCCGCCGCCACTTTATACTGCGGCAGGGATTGTTCGTCGCCGATCTGCGCTATCTCGAGCCCGAAGGCGCCGCCATGCGATTTCGTCCGCCGAACACGGACATGCGCAGCGCCGCCCCTCCTCACACGCCCGGATATAATGACGACGGCTGCACGCTGGAAATGGTCCTCGCCCGGATGCCCGTCAAGGATGGGCGAATCGTCACGCCCAATGGAATGAGCTATCAGCTCCTTGTGCTGCCCGGGCCCGGAGACGAACCAGGTGCTGGAACCGTGACGCCGCAGCTTTTGAAGAAAATCAAGGAGTTGGTTGAGCAGGTCGCGACCGTGGTCGGCTCTCCTCCGTCGCGCTCCCCCTGGCCTCTCGACTTACCCGGCTTGCAACGTTGTGCAGACGGAAGACGGGCAGTTCGAATGCAAGGTTCAGCGGGATGGCAGTTGCGTCCTCAGGAGAGTGAATCACAAGACGACTTGGAGTGTTGTCGAAAGCGCCGTTCTTCGTCGACATCACCGGCGCGGCGGCGGCGGCAACTCCCTGGAAATTACGGTCGTCAACACCTGGGTGAACCGGCTGATTGGAGACGAGAGACTGCCGCCGGACTGCGAGCGGAAATGTGCGTCGGAGGGAAAAAGCGCCGGCATGCGCATCAGCAAGTGGCCCGAATGGCTGTTGGAAGGAAAGCCAAGCCCCGCCGGACGTTGCACGTTCGCAACGTGGAAATACTGAAACGCGAATTCCCCGCTGCATTCGTCCGGCCTTTTCGGGCCCGTGATCGCGCGTTCCACCGCCAGAATCAGAATGTCAATTACGCAGCCTCCCGCAAAGGAATTCGTACCGCGCCTTGGACCGGACTGGAAGAAACTGACTGAAAGCAACCCTATGCAAAAAACAAACATCGCCGCCTGCAATCGACGCACGTTCATTCTTTGCGGTCTGAGCACCGCAATGGCATCCGCATTGCCGCCCTGGCTCCATGGCCAACAAACGAATGCATTGTCCGGTGCGCCTGGAAATTCGTCCACAAAAGAAGAGATACTTCGGTGGCTGGAGCGGAATTTTCAAAGCGACGACGCGGCCGTTCTGAAGCTGATCAAAGACGCCTACTTTCAGTGCATCGTGGACAAGATTCATCCGCCGGATCCTCCCCTAGAACACAATTGGATCGCCCCAGGAGGCAATTATTACGCTCAATGGCTGTGGGATACGACATTTGTCGTCGATCTGCTTTCGATTCTGCCGGGGCAGGCGGACGTCATCAGCGGGGTCTTCCAGAACTACTGGGATTTTCAAAAGCGCTGGAACCGTGTAAAGCCGGACTACATGCACGGTATGGTTCCCAATTTCATCGCTCCGTTCGACGGCAACGAGTGGTTTCCGGGAAAACAGTGGGAGACCTTTCCATCGTTTTCTCAAGCGCCGCTGCTGGCGTGGGGCATGGAACGCGTGTATCTAAGGAACAACAATATAGAACTGCTTCGCCAAGGGATTTCGCCACTCGAGCAGTTCCACGAATGGTGCTGGCGGGAACGGGACGTCACCGGCTGCGGACTCATCGGCGTTGGCGCCTATAGTGGAGACGCGCAGCACGCCCGTTTCGAGACATACGATTATGAGGTCGACCTGGACGGTCTGAAGATGACCCCGCGCCCAGGAAAACAGGCCGGGCCTGATAACGGCCCGTGGTATGGCGACATTCTCATTCCAGCCAATACCGCCTATATGTTGCTTTCGGAAGCTTCCCTTTCCCGAATGGCCGATATGGCGGGCGATCCGGACATGGCGAAACGGCGGCGCAAGCGTTATGAAACGGGTGTAAAAGCCATGCGGAAGCACATGTGGTCGAAGAAGCACGGGTGCTTTCTTGCCGTTCAACGGGACTCGCTTGCAAAGATCGAAGCCCCCACCGTCGGAAGCTTCGTCCCGTTGATGGCCAGGATCCCGACAAGAGGGCAGGCGGCGACCATGGCAAACGCGCTCCGGAGCCCGTCATGGGCGACTCCGCTGCCCATTCCCACCGTCGCACGCACCAATCCGAATTTCAAATCCTCCGCCGTCTGGCGGGGAGACGTCTGGCCGGCTCCGAACTTTCAAGTGGCCACCGGCCTGATGGCGTACGGGCTTGTCTCAGACGCCAACCGGATTGCCGACCTCTGCGTCGCCAACGCCATCAAGGTGGGCATCTCGGAGCGTTACGATTCCCTATCGGGCGCGGCCCTGGGCGTGGGCGGCCTCGGTATGTCGGCCACAGTGGTAACGATGATGTTGGACGGTTTGACACACCGATACAAAGTCAGCCGCTTGGGTTGATGGGAAGGATTGCTCCTGTGAAAAACCCGCAACCCGCACTCGCATGCGGATTTCTTTCGTTGCGGCTTCGCCGCGCTGTCATGCAAGTCCGCCGAATTTGACCGTCTTCTTTTTGGCTGACCGCTAGATTTCGACGCTGAAATCTCCGCTAGTTTTTGCAGGCCACCACGCTTGCTTCCATTGCGTCGTCATTCGTCCAGGGAGCCGAACCATCGGCGCAATCGGAAATTCCAGCGGAGCAGTCAAGCCGGTGGCTGGGCATCGCCGAGAAACTGAAATCGAAACTCCGCGAAACCGTCAAAGCCGCGCTGAACCTGGTCCAACCCGTCGCCGACTCAATTACTGCGCTAGCAATGGATCCGGTTGTCGCGGCGGCGGCGTTAAACAACAGGCTGCTGCGCGACGGCAACGCGGTTGTCATTGATTTGGGGAGCACATCACCGGACATTTCGCGTTCGTCGTTGCCGGTGAAGGATTCCAGATTGATTCGCCGCCCGGATTAAGCTCACTTTCGGCGAAACTTCCGCGGCAGTTGGCCCGACTGGTGGCTTCTCACCGGACACCCGGCAACCGGCGAGGATGCGCACAAACGGCCGGGCGATAAATTGGATGTCATCGAGGCTTACGGCGGGAAGGACCCGGCAACCCGGACTTCTAGGACTGTTACCAGATCACGCCACACGCTTGGAACCAAGGCGAGGCAATGAAAAAGCTGGCCGACAACTATTATCAAAGCCTGGGCAACCCCACTTCGCCAACGAAGAAAGGAATTCCCTCGACCTGGCATCAGACACTCCATCCCTATGGCGTCCGTATCATGCCGGACGTCACGACTTACTTCTGCGATAACGCCGAGATGTGCTACCACAAAACGCCGCCCATTTCGCAGAAGTATCCCTTCTTTTTCCTGATCAATCTCGCCACGGGCAGCGGCTGGCCGGTTGACCTCTCGCGTTACGACGGCAAGGGTGATATGCATGTGGACTGGGTCCGCGTTTACGACTCGGACGAGTCGCCGCGCGAGGTACCGTGGGAAAACATGAGCCATTGCCCCAACCACAACCGGAATGGCCATCCGTCCATCCCGCCTCGTGTGATTGGTCCGGGCCTTCTGATTCCATTGGAACGCGCGATTACTCCAAGCCATCAAATCGGGCTCGATCAAGTGGCTGGCCTGAACAGGGATCTTGGGCCAGAGGATGCGGATCGTGTTTTTTCGGCCAGAAGTAAGGTGAGGTACGGCGAATCACCGCCTGGCCGGCAGCCAGCGTCCCCTCCCACGTTGCGCGGTTCTCGATCGGAAGGATGTCGCCGTCCTCCCGAAACTGCAAAGGCGCGCTCCAGAATTGGAAATCGTGTCCTTTGATTCCGTCTTCGGCTGAATTCCAACGGTCAGCCATCCAGATGTACATCAAACTGTGCTCGCCGGGTAATTGCGCGACCCAGGTTTGCTGGGCGGCAATCGTCGGCGGTGCGTTCACTAAGGACGGATTGATATTGCCTCGCTCCTGAAACGGTCCAAGGGGACTCGACGCGGTGAATACCCGTGCGCCTGAACCTTCCGAACAATAGCAACAGCACCGGCCAGTTATTGCGTAATACCGGTTGCTGCGGCGAAACAGGACCGGCGCCTCGCAGTTGATTGCCAGGACCTGGCTGAACTTTCCTGTTGAGGCCAGATAATCACGCGCTAGTTGTTCGACGCGAACCGCATGGCTCTGCCCGATGACCGTGTAGATGAAATAACCCGTTCCGTCTTCGTCAACAAACAAACTGCCGTCGCCGGGTTGAAATGCCTTTTGAGAAAGATCCAAGGCGGGATTTACAACCGTAAACGGTCCTTCCGGCGTGTCGCTGATCGCCACGCCCGTTTTGCCGTCCCAAAATTTTGGATACCAGTTGTAGAACAGCACATATTTGCGGGTGTGCGGGTTAAACACAACATAAGGCCGGACGTATTGGCCGTCCTGCGGGCTCTTCAGCAGTTCACCTTGAAAGGTCCAATGTTGCAGATCAGGAGAACTGTAAACCCGAAAACGATTATTGATGCTCCAGCGGCTGCTTTTTCCATAGGCGGTGCCGTATAAGTAATAGCGACCTGCGAAGAACTGGAGGCAGCCATCGTGCGCATCAATGATGCTCCCAACGTCGTCACGTCGGGGCCGGAAATTATCAATGGTCACTGTTTGTATCCGCATCGGGTTCTTCAAGCTGCCGTTGTGCGGCTGAACCACGACGCACGACACTAACACAATCGAGGCGGCGCAGATGGCGCTGATCGCGTCAAGCGACCGGCATCTCTGCTCAGCGTAACGGGGACGTCCTAGTCTAAAGCGTGTCATAAGCGGCTAAACCTATGGCTCCAGATCGCGGCTGTGCGAGTAAGTTCCAACTCTGGGAAAGCACCAAGTCAAGTTATTGTTATCCCAATCAAATATAAATGCGAGCGTAAAACTGGCGGACGATCCGAAACCTTTGGCGCCAAGTTCCTCGCCGGTGCGTGATTTGTAATTCTCGCGAATCGCCGAGCCGCGAGCCAACCAGCCAAGGACTGTATTGCGAAAATCATCGGCAAGATCGACCGCGCCGTAGTCTTTCAATCCTTTGATGGCAAAAAAGGCTGTGTTCAGCCGGGTGCGCCCGCGCCAATACAGCAATTCCCACGGGCGACGAGGCCAATAAGCATTGTAAGCATAATCCAGCGGATGCGTCGTGTCCTGAATGAAATCCGCCTTGTCAAACAGATTGTTCTCAGAGAGCCAATTTGGGCTGTCCGTCACGGGAAACGGGTAGATGCATAACCAGTCTCCGCCTTTAAAGAGATTGTTATCGGTCGAAACCATCATATTCACATTAGGTCGTCAATTTGATTTTCGTCCACTTTCCTTGGCATGGAAATCACCGGGTCAATTTTGTCACCTTCACGCTTTGGATCGAATATTTGCCATATTTGTTGTCATCAGAATCCAGAAGAAAATTATAGTTCCACATGCTTACAAATTGCGCGTCAGTGATTTTCCATTTTACCGTATGCCATTCCTTGTTGTCGGGAATCGTGTACCAGCCGCAATCCTTAAATCCATTTGTAGATTCGTAAACTAGTTTGAAACCAGCTTCATCATCGCCTGGATTGCGACGCACAACGAGTGAGACTTCGATAGGAGTGCTTGTGTAGGAAAGAAAATTGGGATCTACCATGAAAACGTTACCTCCTGGAACGTCGCCGGGTCGTCCCGAACCCTCATAAGTGACCAAATCTGCCGCAATCGAATCCGCCGATTGGCTGTGCAGTCCTTTTTCTACAACTGTTTTACCCATGGTAATGGATACGGATTTCGCGTTTGAATAGTTGCCGTCCCATGGAAAGGGTTTTTCCCGATTCGCTCTTGCTTCGGCTACCAAGGTGGTGGGAACTCCTGTGACAAAAATCGGCGCAGTGGTCAAATCACAAGAATTTACACCGGAGGTTTTGCCGGTCAAGGGTTCCACAACCTGAACCACTCGGCCAAAGACAACGTGACTAGGAGTTCCCTTAAAAGCCCAAGTGCAAAGGACGGTCGTAGTTGCCCCCTGAAACACAAAGCCGTAGTCCTTTTTGTTGAGTAAGACCCAACCCAGATACGTGGGATGCAGTCCAAAATATCGGATCATCTGAGCCATGGCCATGTAAGATGGACGCGGTTTCCCGGCTGAATCAAGTAAACCTATCTCTCCGCTATCCCCGTCCATGCCTTCAAACCAAGTAATCAAGTCAACGCCCTGCGCAATGCCCATTGTATAGGCTTTCACAAGGGCATATGCCTGGGTATTCGCACTTCTCTTTGCATCATAACCGAGTTCGGTGAACATGATGGGCGCATTTATCTTTTCCGGGTCTCTCTCGGCCAACATTTTCCGAACAGTTGGCACAATACTCATATAAATTGCTTCTGTCCCCTTATCTTCAGCAACACCGCCGAGTACCTCGTAAGGATGAAAAATCACATAGTCAAAATGACCCTTTGCTCCATCTTTGATGGTTTGATCCAAGAAATTAATGTCCACCGATTTGGCTTCAATGCCCACTAAAGCATTAGGATCAACCGCTTTCACGACATCATATGTGGCCACAACGATTTTGGCGTAATCGGCCGCAGTTTGATGAGGCCCGATGAAATTCGGTGGTTCGTTCCATACTTCAAAGTATTTAGACTTGCCCTTCACATGCTTTGCAACCTCAGAAACATAATTAGTCCAGGCCGAAAGATTGTTGACGGGCAAACTGCCCGGATCATCTTGCTTGTTCCATGGTACGGTGCCGAAAAGAATCGTTCCAAAGGCGATCCTATGTTCGGTCAGAAGACGCATCTCCCCGTCCAATGTGCCCCAAGTCCACCTACCTTCTTGAGGTTCAACTGACGCCCAGCTTGAATCGCATGTTCGCGCAAAACCGATGCCGATGCTTTCCATTTGTGGAACCCATTTTGCGCAATTTTGAACAGAATGAGTACACTCCGCATCACCACCAATACCAAAAGGGCTCAGTTCTGGAATGGTAGCCTGCGATTGAGCCAGCGCAGCTATCGAGATACTTAAGAATAAGCACCGGATTAGAAGTGAGAACAAGTTGATCATAATAAAATGGTTAACGCCGGTTGCGGTGTGCACATGGTCAGGTAGTCCTCAATGAGGCGGGAATACATTTTTTGTTCCGTAATAGAATCGCCGCAAATGGCAAGTCGGTCTCTGTTCTTTAATATTAATCCTGAATAGGACGGCCCTTGGACGGGCTGAAAATCAGCAAAATAGGGATTGTTTGGTCTTGGCTTCAGTCTAGGCGAAGCCGCTGTGGAGCTTATGGCCACAAGTAAAAGAAAGAACTTTATCCCAAATTTCCGATTTAGTGGCTTGAACATAGCTTTATTTGACTTATCACTATGATGTTAATTATTTGTTCTCGAGACGTTAATGACTTTGCTCCCGCCGGCCCAGATTAACTTGAGTTTAAATGGCACGTTCGAGGAAACTGTGATTTGAGGCTTATCCGTCAGCTTCTCCCTCTTTTGGCAAAGCAGATTCACCAGCCCGTCTTGTCCAAAGGGATAATTCTTGATCCCGTGCTCATCCAATAGACGCACATCCCATACCAGTGTCCTTTCAGGTACATTCGGCCGGATCCCAAACACATATTCAAACATCTCATTGATCGGCACCAGTCCGTCCCAATCCACAAAGTTCTTCATCCCTCCTCCCTGCACCTTGTCTGCGGCATAATTTTCCCAAAACGTCCCCGTCTCCGCATATACCTTCACCACATCGTTCAGGTCGTTTAACGCAATCTCATGCGCCAGTGAATCCTTTCCATATTTTGTGAGCCCTCTCAATACCATATACGTCGTCGGCGCCCAGACCGGCCCGCACCAATAGCCCCCAACGGGATCGTAATCTGGGTCATCAGCTGAAAGGGTTGGCACCCTGTGTTCGGTGGCAAACTCCTGGGAATTTTCCAGATGAGCAATAAATCTATCGGCGTCTTTTCGAGGTACCACCCCAGCTAACAAAGCCCAATATGCCGCGATGCTCTTTACCCGGCTCGATGAGCCATTCCGGTAGCGGTCATAAAAGAATGCCGGTTTCTCATCCCACATGTTTTTCCGGACGTACCGGGTGAGTTGTTCCACTTCGGTTTGGATGTCTTTTACATCATCTTCCCGATGCAACACACCGGCCATCTGGATTAAGATCTTGCCGACCAAGATTTGTTGAAGGGTTATATCTTCCCAGGACATAAAGCCAGTGCTGAAACGCGGGTCAAACCCTTCTCCCTGGGGAAGCCGAGGCTGATTATCCATGCCGCATCCCCAGCCGCTAGAAAAATAAGAACCATCGGGCCAGGACCTCCATGTCCGGTACCACTGATAATAAGCCAGCAATGGCGGAAATACCTCTTTCAAACGATTTGTATCGTTAAAATCCAAATAATACTCCCACTCCGCCCATGGCATTAGATTTGGGCCGGTGCTGGTCGGATCAAATTTTTCGAAAATATCCTGTCCCTTTGACATGCTGATCTGACGACAAATAAAACCATCCTTATGTTGCTTGCAATAAAAGTCGTTCAATGTTCCCATAAAGTTAAAGGCACGATGGCCATAATTACCGAACATCATACAAAAACAGTCATCCCACATAAAAATATCTCCACTAAACGGAGGTTCTAAATAGGGAGATACAAATGCGTTTTCGGGAGTTGACTGATGCAAATGGGCAAATTCGCGCTGCCAGATAGCCCAGTAGCACTTAATGGCATCGGGGTTGTCGGGCCAATATGGCTCTGGTAACAATGACTTGGCCTGGTTAAACGAAGGAGGAATTGAGGTATCTGGCTTCATTTTCAGAAATGCGTTCTGCCCAACATATTTGTTTGGGATGCTGGTATCGTAATAAACCTGTCCATATGATTTGGAAATAGCCCAACAAATAAATCCGATGAAGAAACTAGCTATTAATCTTTTCATATTAATTGCCTAAACCTTAAAACCTCGCTCATTATTATTATACATTTAATTTGCTATTTTCGCTGCCGTTTCACAACCTTGCGTGGGTCAACGGTGTGCTTGCGGCATTGTCTCTTCTAAAGTTTCAGCGCCCGCCGCCGAGGTGTTCCAGTTGCCCTGAAGTGTCAACTCCCCATGGAGCGGGGTGTTCTCGCTGGAATCGCCAACGCGGATTACGAACTTGCCCGGATCGATAGTCCATTGGTGGGAACTCTCATTCCAGTAACTGAAGGCGCGGGCATCGAGGTTGAGCGTTACGTGTTGGGTCTTCCCGGCACCCAGGCGCACCTTCTCAAAACCCTTTAGCTCACGCTCCGGTCGGAAAACTTTCGCCGAGGGATCGGAGACATAGATCTGAGCCACCTCAGCACCGGCTACCTGTCCGGTATTGGTTACGTCAAAACTGGCGGTGACCGTGGCACCCGATTTGACCTCTTTAGGCAGTTGAAGGTTAGAAAAACGGAAAGTCGTGTAGCTAAGTCCGAAACCAAAGGGGAAGAGCGGATGCTTGCCATCGGTGGTGTAGTAGCGATAGCCCACCAGCAGACCATCGCCGTATTTAATGTGGCTGAAGGTGTAGTTGAATGGTTTGCCATCGCTTCCGACCCGGCGTTCTGTGGTGTCCGAGCCCACGGGATAGTAGAACGGATAGGAAGGGCTTTCTTCCCAACTGTGATCAAAGCTGACCGGCAGCTTTCCCTCAGGATTGTGCATTCCGAAAAGGATGTCTGCGACGGCTGTTCCACCGTCCTCGCCTGGGTAATAGGTATGCAGAAGGACTGGCACGTTCTCAAGCCAGTGCCGCGTGTCCACACC
>Ga0181528_10002766_pt1 | contig 10846 bp, 5 predicted proteins | sample PEATcosm2014_Bin_47_FD_119742 | JGI IMG/M metagenome (GOLD analysis project Ga0181528, IMG submission 119742) | Peatland microbial communities from MTU Mesocosm Facility, Houghton, MI, USA - PEATcosm2014_Bin10_10_metaG | ecosystem: Environmental > Terrestrial > Soil > Wetlands > Peat | place... | reverse complement strand
GTCTTCACCGACCCGCACACCGGGGTGCGCGTGCGCCAGTTGACCGACTACAAGGGCAACAGCCACCACCTCTACTTCACCAACCCGGGCTGGTACGCCGAGGATCGGCGGCTGGTGTTCGTCAGCGATCGGGACAACCAGACCAACTTCTTCAGTCTCGATCTGGACGACGGCACCATCACGCAGTTGACGGAGCTGGATCAGAGCCAGGACACGCAGGGCTCGCTGGCCGCGTGCCTCAACCCGTGTCGGCCGGAGCTGTACTTCAAACTCGGCATCACGCTGTGCGCCCTGGACTTGGAGTCACTGGCCGTGCGCCAGTTGTGGACCGTGCCGGATGGCCACAACATGTGCATCGCCAACGTCACCGCCGACGGGCGGTACGTGTGTACGGGCGCGCTCGAAAAACCGTCCGGGCGCTATCCCGTGGATTTCCAGCACGGCTACATCGGTTTCCCGGAATACTGCGCGGAACACCCGCACTGCCGCGTGCTGCGCATCGACGTGGACAGCGGCGCGGCCGAGACGGTGTGGGAGGAGGACTCCTGGATCGGCCACGTCAACACCTCGCCCACCCAACCGACCTGGCTCACCTTCTGCCATGAAGGGCCGTGGGACATGGTCGACAACCGCATCTGGGGCCTGTCGCTGGACGATGGCCGCGTGTGGCAGATCCGGCCGCGCACCGGCAAGGAGCGCATCGGCCACGAGTACTGGCTGGCCGACGGCCGGCGCCTCGGCTATCACGGCACGACGGCCGACGGCGAGCTGTTCGGCACGGTGGATTTCGACGGCTCCCACATCGACGAACGGCCCATGGCGCGCCATTCCAATCACTTCTTCAGCCTCGACGAGACGCTGGTCGTGGGTGACGGCTCGAGCGGCGACCCGTGGCTCTACCTGTGGCGTCGCGGCGCGGAACGTTACGAGGGACCGCGTCGCGTCGTGCGCCACCGCTGCTCGATGCACAGCCAGGACGTGCACGTCCACCCCCGCTTCAGCCCCGACGGCGCGTCGGTGCTCTATACCAGCGACCACAGCGGCTACGGCAACGTCTACCTGGCCGACGTGCCGGCTTTCGACGACCTGCCTTCTGACGCGAGTTAGCAACCGCCTCGTAGGCGCGACGCATGCGTCGCCCGGCACGCATCAACCCCAGCCGGAACAAGGCTCGAATGGCCACGGCATGGACCCGGGGTGCGGTGCAGGCCGCTCAAGTTGATGCGCCTATGGGGCGACGCGTGCGTCGCCCCATAGGCATCAACGTAAGCCATTGGGCCGTCTTCCACGGACAGGGTGCCACTGGCAGCTTGCTGCCAGTGCGTCCGCCAGCCACTTCGGCACCCAGAAATGGGCCCGAAATCGGCTCTGCCGCGGTGCTCGGCGGCACTGGCAGCAAGCTGCCAGTGGCACCCAGGGTCTTTCAAGCCGCCGTTCGAGCCATGTCCTGGCTTAAGTTGATGCGCATGGGGCGACGCGTGCGTCGCCCCTACGAGTTTGGCGATTCAGCCTTCGAACAGCCGCTCGCCCCGGTGCAGGCGCTCGGCGGTGCGGAAGAGCTGGTCTTGGGTGCGGCGCGTGGGCGCGTGGGCGGCCAGGTAACGCGCCGCCGCGATGAGCGCCACGGCGCCTTCGGGCGTGCCGCGCCGCGCCGTGTACTGACGCACCGCCGCTTCCACGCACTGGATGGTGTGGAAATCGCGATCCTCGCGCAGCAGGGCGCGGCCGAGCCGTGCCATGAGCCGCGCCGGGTCGCCGCCCGCGGCGAGGTAGGCGGCGGCCAGTTCGCCGGCGGGATTGACCTGCTGCTGGCCATCGAGCAGCGGCATCAGCCCTTCCAGCAGCTCCTCGGGCGAGCCCTTGCCGTCCGGCGCCGGCAGGCGCGCCGGCGGGATGTTGAGGAAGCGGTCCAGGTGCACGCTCATGGCGGCGTCGAACACGCCGCGCAACAGCTCGGTGGACGGCGCGCGGTGCATGCCCTGCTCGATGGCGTTGGCGAAGGTGAAGGTGTGCAGCGCCGTGTCCCAGTCGCCGAACTCGTTGCTGGTGTGGAACTGCGCCACGCGCGTCGCCGCGGCGTGGGTGACGAGGGCCGCCAGCTCCTCGGGCTTGCAGCCCTCGCTCAAGGCCGCCAGCATGGCGCCCACGGCGTCGCTCGCGGACTCGGCTAGCAGCGTCGGGATCAACTCCGCGCCGCCGCCGTAGCGCTTCATGCGGCCCGCGGCCAGCGCGTCGGGCAGCTTCTCGAAGGCGCCGCGGAGCATTGCCACCAGGTCCACGGGATTCCGCCAGGCGTTGTTCTCCTCGCTGCGCCCAGCGCTGGCGAAGAACGGCGCCAGGCTCGGCAATACGGCCTCGGCGTGCGTCCAGCCGGCCAGATCGAGCGCCTCCAGCGCCTTGTTGGTGAAATCCGCGACGTGGCCGCCGCCGTAATAATGATGGTCCGTGGCGGCGGTGAACAGCATGTCGGCCAGCGTCTGGCGGTTGGCGTCGGCGTGTATCGCGGAGATGAGACAGCGTTCGGCGCCCTCCGCGTCGCGCACCAGGACGAAACGCCGGAACCATCGCTTGAGCGTGCTGGGATCCACGCCGCCGCCGGGCAGGGGCGCCACCGCGAAGCGCGGGGCATTGCCGGCGGTGTCGCCGGCCACGGCGGACAGGCCCTGGTAGAGGGCGCGCGGCCGATCCTCGAGGTCCAGATGGCTCACGAGGTTCATGAGGCAGGTGTGGATGGTCAGCCCCTGGCCCCAGCCGCCGCGCCGGTAGCGGGCGCCGAACACGACGCCGGCGCGGAAGGGCTCGACGGGCGGCACGCCGAGATCGCCGGACGCCACGGCGGTCTTGGCCAGCACCAGCGACAGGTTGCGCTCCAGCCCGTGCTGCAGGCGGTCGATGAGGTGCTCGCGTGGGTCGCCGGGCACGGTCACGTCGACCCACAGGTCGCCGTCGCGCTCCTCGACGGGATAGGCGCGGGCATCGTCGGCCCACAGATCGAAGGCCCCGCCGGTGCACACGTCGAAGCGCGCGTGATGCCAATGGCAGGTGAGGATGCCGTCCTTGACCGAGCCGCGGTGGAGCGGGAAACCGAGGTGGGGACAGCGGTTGTCCAGGGCGCGCACGCCGCCGTCGTGGCGCAGCAGGACGAGCGTGTGCCCGGCCACCTGCACCACGAGGCGGCCCTCGGCGGCGGCGTCCAGCTCGGCGAGTGAGGCGGCGCGCACGAAGCGCGCGGTGGTGATCGTGCTCATGGCGGTCTCCAAGAGCATTCTAGCGCGCGGCGACGGTATAATAATGGGGAGTCAGGGGTGGCGCGGGAGAGGGAAATGGCGATCGTGCGGCCGAGCGAAGAGGAGGCGCGGAACCTGCCGCCCGAGCAGCCCATCATGGTCGACTCGGACGCCGAGAGCAACAATCGCGCCGTCGTGGAGATCGAGCGCTGGTGCCGGTCGTTGGGGTTGCTGAGGGTTCGCGAGACAACGCTGCGGGAGTTGGTCATCGACGGTCAGGCCGTGTGGCGCGGCGTGTGCTACCGGCCGTCGCCGGTCTGGTCTGCGGCGCGCGAGGCGAAGATGAATGCCTTGGTCGAGCAGATAGCGGCCGACCGGGCTGACATGCCGATGACGGAGTCGAGCGTCGATATTCTGCGCCAAGAGTAGGCTACGGCCGGGGTGGGCAGCCAGATGGCCATCGACGTCATCCTCGACGCGAACGTCATGGGCGCGTACCTCTTCCCGGAAGGGAACACCGCCGACGCGGTGAGAGTGATGGACAGCATCCTGTCCGGCGCGGTCAACGCTTTCGTGCCTTCTTTGTTCTGGGCAGAGGTCCAGCAGATCTGCTATCAGAAGACGCAGCCGCGCGGCAATCGAATACCCGTCGCGTTGGCCGTGGCCGACGCTGCCTACGCGCGGGCCGGGGCCTTCGCGCTGCACGAGTTCACCGAAGCGTTGGTCGATTACCGAATGACGGCCTGGGACTTGATGCGTGCCCTCGGCCTCGGCAGCTACGATGCCTACTACCTGGCTTTGGCGCTCGACGTGGGCATACCCGTGTGGACGTTCGACCAGAAGTTCCGCGATCCCGTCGACGCCGGCCCCTACCAGGGCGCCGTGCTCCTCATCGGCCAGGATGTGACCGTGTAGCGCGCCCTACGGCACCACCACCACACGCCGCGCCGCGCCGCCCACGTTCCCCGCGCCGTCGCGGCACTGCGCCTGCAACACGTAGGTGCCCGCCTGCGGTGCGTCGAACGTGGCGCTAGAGGTGTTGGGCGTCACGGCGATGTCGGGCTTGGGCGCCAGGCCGGCGTCGAAGCGCGCCCCGCCCGCCGCGATGCCCGTCGGAGCGTAATCCACCCACTTCGCCACGACGTGCTTGTCGCTGGGTCCGAAGCAACAGATGTTGTCGAGCCAATAGGGAGCCGCGGCACTGCCGTATTCGTTCAGCACGATGTACCGCGCCGTGGCCGCCGCCACGCCGGGCTCCGCGGCGTGCACCATCTTGCGCAGGTCGAGACACAGGGTGTGCCAGGCGCCGTCGCTGACCATTTCCGCCTCGCCCATGGCGCCGTAGGTGCGCGAGCGGCCGTTGAGGGTCACCGAGCGCCACGTGCCGTTGTTGACATAGGCCAGCAGGTGCAGCGCCACGCCCGCCGTGAGGCGGTAATCGAAGCTCAGGTAGGGGAACTTCTCCAGATCCAGCGGCGCGGGGTGCAGGGATACGCCCGTGCCGCTGGGGGTGATACGCGCCACCCAATCTCGGCGCGTCTCGTCCCATTCGCGTACGTTGGCGCTGCCGTACCCGTTCGCGTTGAGGCGGCCCAGCGTGCGGCTGAAGGTGCGCAACATGTCCACCGGTTGGCCGGCGATTTCCAGTTGCGGCGCGGGCGGCGGCTGCTTGGCGGCGGCGTACGAGATGGTGTAGTCCCAGCTCGCGGTCGGCGCGGCATTGCCGGCGAAGTCGGCGCCTTGGGCGGCGATGCGCAGCTTGGTGCCGTCGGCCACCGGGCCGCTGAACTGCTCCGTGGCCGTGCACCAGCGCCAGTGCAGCGTGCCGGCGGCCGGGTCGTAGGTGGCGTCGCCGACCTTGAGCGGCACGGTCTTGTCGCCGGCCGTGAGCTTGATGGTGCTCGGGTCGAGGGCGGCGCCGGCGAGATCGCTGACGGGCAGCGTCAGCTCGCTCACGCCCAGCGCGCCGGGCGCCGGCGCGGGCGTGCCGAAGGACGGCCGCGCGTTGCTCACCAGCACCGGCACGCGGGCGATGTGGCTCCAGTTGCCGGCCGGATCGGCGGCCTGAATGAGGAACCAGCGCAGGCCGGCCGCCAAGTCGCGGAAGTGCTGCGAGGTCACGTTCCCGGCCACCTCGGTGGCGGGCACGCCGTCGTCGCTGTCGCTCCAGCCGTACCGCCAGCGCGCGATGCCGCCGGCGTCGTAGGCGCTCCACGAGAGATCGAAGCCGTTGACGCCGCTGACGACCTTAACGAGGTGGATGTCGGCCAGCTCATAGGACGAGCCGGGAGCCTCACCGCTGTAGCCGAAATCGCCCAGCGACAGGCCCTCGAGATCGCCGCGGCCGGGCGCGAAATCGCCGTGGGCCGCCACGCCGCGGTAAAGATCGAACTGGCCGCGATGCCAGGCGCCGTCGCGTGTCGCGTCGGCCAGGGCGCCGACCATGGGGAAGGCGCCGGCGTTGTCCGTGAAGCCCAGCTCGAAGCTGCCGTGGGCCATGTGGACAGCGAAGTCGGCGCGCACCGGCGCCGCCATCTTGTAATCGAATACCAGCAGCGGGCAATGGCCGAGGTCAAGGGTGTTGGCCACCAGCGGCACGCTCATGGCGCCGGCCAGCTTCATGTTGGTGATGCGGTAGCTCTTGCCGCCGGGCCGCGGCGCGTCATCGACCACGTCGCAGCGCGTCACGCTGGGATCGGCGGTGGCGAGCGGCGTCTGCTCGGCGTCGAGATCCAAGCCTCCGCCCTGCACCACCGGCATGGTCGGCGCCAAACGGTCGGCGGACACGCGGTAGATGCGCTCGATGTGCGCCGTGCGCTGCACGCCGGAGGCGTACGTCACGGCCAGGTCGAGGCTGATCTTCTGGCCGTCGGTGAAGGTGATCTTGGAGCGGCCGAGGTCGATGAGCAGTTGCCGGCCATCGGGCGACAGGCCGAGGGCCTGGTCCCAAGTGAGGGATTGCGCCGCGCCGCTCGGCGGATGGAAGGTCACCGTGCCGTCGGTGGGCGTGAAGTCGCCGATGTCAAGAGCGATGGGGGCGCCGTCCCACGGCTGGTCGGCGTCCACCTCCTTCAGCTCGGGCTGCGCCGCGACCACCGCCAGCGGCAGGTGCGCGGTGGGACTGACGCTGCCGTCGGGCAGGTCGGCGCGCACGTGCAGCCAGGCCGGGCCGGCGGCGGGCGCCTTGACCGCGGCCGGAGCATTGGCCGCCGGCTGGCCCTCCGGCTGGGCGTCGATCGAGACGTGCATCGCCTTGGGCGCCAGAGGCGCGCCATCGGCCGCCAGCACGCACGGCGTAGTGGTCAGGGCGGCGCCGGCGGCGACTTCGGGCACCAGGGTGAAGTCGGCGAGTTCGTACCACGAGCCGGCGGGATTGCCGCCGAAGCCGGCCAGCAGATAGCCCTGATGGAACTGGCCGAAGCGCAGGTCGGTGAGCGTCACCGCGCCGCGGCCGCAGTGGGCGCGCAGCGCGCCTTCCAACGGCAGGCGCACGCTATGCCATTGCCCGTCGGCGAGCGCCGGTCCGGCCGGCTGCATCAATACCGGCAGCAGGGCGCTGTCCTCGCTCACGCCGGTCAGGGGAATGCTGTAGCGCTGAGCGTTGAGGGTCAGGTACAGATTGACCTTCGTCGCGGGCGAGCAGCGGAAGTCGAAGCGCAGCTCGGCCGCGCCGCGCAGGTCGCCGACCTTGACGAAGGCGTCAGGGGCCGTCGGGGCGGCGCCGGCGGGGTTGACGGGTCCCGGCATGGCCAGGACTGGGGCAGGCGAGGCAACCGGCGCGCCGTCGTGACCGGCGAGCGGCATGACGGCGTCGAAGGTGTCGCCGGGCAGGTGATCGCGCACCAACAGGCAGTCGCGGCCGTGGTCCTTGACGGCCTGCACGCTCTCGGCACGCCAATGGTCGTGCGGTTGCCAGCCCTGCGCCGAGCCGGCGAAGTCGAAGTGCCAGGCCGGGACATTCTCCAGCGCCGCCACGACGCTCACGCCGGGCGCGCTCGGATCGCTGACGGGATCGCGCTTCAGCAGCACGCGCGGCACGACCTTGTTCTGATAGGTGATGCGCACGCGCGCCACCACGATCTCGTTGTCCTGGGTCCAGATGGCGACGCGGTCGCCGGCCAGCGGAGGGGCCTTGGCATCCAGCACCTTGACGTTGTCGAAGTAGCCTTCGAGGTGGCCGTCGACGTAGCGGCCCTTGATGTAGTACCAGGCGCCGTGCACGTCGCGGCCGGCGGCGATGTAGGGCACCGGGATGTAGCGCTGGCCGCCGTTCTCGCGGGTGGTGGGCACCAGGTCGCGATGCGTCTCGGCGATGGTCTGGCCGGCCTGCTCGAAGCGCGTGGAGCGGCCCGTCCAGCCGGCATCCCAGGCGCCGGGCAGGAGGCTCAGGCCGCTGAACAGATCGTTGACCTTGCAGCCGATGGTGCCGTTGAAATCGCCGGGTCGCGGGTAGATGTAGGCCAGGTCCGACTGCATGCGCATCCCGGCGTAATATTCGAGGGTGGTGTTGCCCGAGAAGCCGCACTTGCTCCACAGCACGCTCAGCCCGCCGCGCCCCATGCCCGTCATGTGCGACCAGGTCGGGGTGCAGGAGAAGCGATTCGTGATGATCCACTGGCCCTGCTGCAGCCAGCGTGTCGGCGCTTCCTCGAAGATCTCGTCGATGACGCCCTCGCGGTGACACTTGAGGTGATAGAGCACCTGGCCCGAGGCGATGCGCAAGGCCACGCGCTGGCCGGTCAGGGGCTGCGGATCGTGGTAGACGAGGAGGTCTTTGTCGCCCCCCTCCACCCACGTCACGCCGCCGTCGTGGGCGATGGTCACAGCGGTGAGATCGGCCGGCAGCGGCGCTTCGGCGATCTTCTCGCCGCGGCGATAGAGCAGCAGCCGGCCGTTGGGCGTGCCGCCGCCGATGATGAACAGGCCGTAGCCGTCGCCGGCGTACTGCTTGTCCTTGATCTCGGGGAAGGTCTGGGGCGCCTTGGCCACGTCGTCGTAGCTGGGCGGCTGCCAGCGTTCCTCGACGGCGTTGAGCAGCACCGACAGCGGCCCGCGCTTGACCGGCACGTCGAGGCGATAAGCCTGGAAGAAGTCGCCTTTGTGCCAGAAGATCTCGGGCTGACCGGCGCTCTCGGCCACGGCCGTCGTGCCGCCGTCCACGGGGCGCGGGCGGTTGCGCAGGTTGAGAATCTGCGGGCCGGAGGCGGGGGCGGCGGCCGTGTCGTCGCGCGGCGGGGCCGTCCAGGCGGGGTTGTTTTCGGGTCCGCCGGCGGGATACCAGTCGGCCAGCGACGAGGCCCAGTGCAGCATGAAGGGATCGTTGGCGAAGTGGGCGTTGTCGACTTCCACCTCGGTGTCGACGGGCACCACCTGGCGCAGACGCAGGGCCCCGAACAGCGCCGGCGTGCCGTTGGCGAACAGGCCCAGCCGGCCGGCCGCCACGTTTGCCGCGCAGCGCAGGCGCAGCCGCCCGTCGCGGCGCACTTGAATTCTGCCATCGGTGAGCAGATCGATGGCGACGTCATGGAGCGGGCCGGGATCGAGTCGATCCGGCTGCGTGGCGATGACCTTGGGCGCGCCGCCTTCGGCCTGCAACACGCGCAACTGCCCGGCGGCGGTGTCCCATTCGGCCGCCGTCCAGTGCTGCGCGTCGCGCCAGCCGCACAGCAGGCCGACCTTGCCGGCGCGGCGTGCCGTGAGATTGGTATCGAGTCGCCAGCCGCTGCCGGCCGGATCGCCCAGCACATAACGGGCGTTGTCGCCGTGCGCGGCGAGCTGACGCGGACCGGGATCGCCCGCGATGGGGTCGCCTTCGGCGGCGATGGCCTGCCATTGCCCGCCTTCCGCCTGGCCGTAAGCCGCCAAGGTGCGCGCACGGTCGAAGGGCCACTCGAAGTTGGTCACGCAGCGCACATCGTCGAACAACACCTCGTTGGCGGAATTGGACCACAGGCCGATGGGCCCGCCGACCAGATCCGGATCGACGCGGTCGAAGACGGTGTCGCCGTCGAAGGTGCACTGCATCCGAGAGCCACGCACGCGCACGCCGAAGCGGTACCACTGCTCGGCCGACACCATGACCGTGCCGCCCGCCAGGATGGTCTCCTTGCCGTCCTTGAGCCGCACCAGCTCGAGGCGGTGGGCGTCGACCGGGAAATGGCCGACGTCGGCGCGCAGCAGGAAGCCGTCGCCCGGTCCGCGCCACCCGAACAGGATGCCGGCGAAGCCGCTGCGTCCGTCGCTCTCCGGCCCGCGGCAGCGCGCCGAAGCCTGGTACTCGTAATCGTCCCACCGCTCGTCGCCCGTCACCACCGCCGCCGGCTCGTGCTTCGCCAGGTCCGGCGTCAGGCCGAGGGTGAAGGACTTCAGGCTGAGATTGACGTCGGCCTGGGGGTTGGTCTCGATGACGGAGTAGAAGTGCCACGTGCCACCCACGTGCCGCCACACGCCGAGCTGCTGCTGGTCGGCGGTGCGCATGAAATCGTCGGTGAAGAACACGTCCTCCACCGGCTGATAGCCCTTGTCGGGCACCTTCACGGTGCTCGCGGCGCCCACGCTGTAGGCGAGGCTGCCGGTATGGTAGGTGCCGTCCATGGCCTCGAACAAGCGCCGGCCGTCGAGCAGGACGTACAACATGGTGTCGCGGCGACGCAAGGTGAGGGAGTGCGTCGCGGCAGCCGGGGCGTAGACGTGCTCGGCGCGGCCCAGCTCGCGGCGCACGCCCTTGTCGAAACGTGCCAGTACGGCCACGTCGGGCGCCAGGTAGAGTCGGTAGCCGCTCTGACCGTCCTTGGCCTCGGCGGGCGTGAGGGCGAAGGTGAAGGGGCCCGGTCCGCCCAGATCCAGGCGCGCGTCCCATTGCGGGGCGGCCGGATCGAGCAAGGGTTGGAAACCGGCGGGCGGCGCGGCCCAGGTGGGCGCGGCCAGCACACAGCCGGCAAGGGCGAGCAGAACCAAACGTCGCAACACTCGGACTCCGTTATCGATCCGCTGTTCAGGCGGCATTGAAGCGATTCATGGCGGTCTCGGCGCCGTCGCGCGCCCAGCACTCGACGGCTTGCGCCGCGCGTGCCACCGCCTCCTCAATGATGGACTTCTCGTCGGGTGCGAATGTGCCAAGAACATGATCGATGGCCCCGCCGCGCGGCGCCTCGATGCCGAGGCGCAGGCGAGCGAAGGCGTTGGTGCCGAGTCGGTCCATGATGTCGGCCAGCCCGCGCTGCCCGCCGTGGCTGCCCTCGCGCCTCATGCGCAGGCGGCCCAGGGGCAGGTTGAAGTCGTCGCACACCACCAGCAGATCGGCCAGGTCGAGGTCGTAGAAACGCACCGCCGCCGCCACGCTCTTGCCCGACAGATTCATGAAGGTCTGGGGCTTGAGCAGCAGCCACGCCACGCCGCCGTCGCGCACTTCGAACAGCTCGGCGTCGAACTTGCGCCGCGAAGTCTGCGGCGCATGGGTCGCCAACAGGCGATCCATGACCAGGAAGCCCACGTTGTGCCGCGTGGCACGATACTGGGCGCCCGGGTTGCCGAGGCCGACGATCAACCGCCTGGCCATGTCAGGCGGGCGTCGCGACCACCTGAAAATCGAGGTGAAGCAGCTCACGGGTCACCGGCTC
>Ga0181528_10002765_pt1 | contig 10848 bp, 8 predicted proteins | sample PEATcosm2014_Bin_47_FD_119742 | JGI IMG/M metagenome (GOLD analysis project Ga0181528, IMG submission 119742) | Peatland microbial communities from MTU Mesocosm Facility, Houghton, MI, USA - PEATcosm2014_Bin10_10_metaG | ecosystem: Environmental > Terrestrial > Soil > Wetlands > Peat | place... | reverse complement strand
CGAAGTCGCCGTTGACATTGACGCGCTTGGTTGTAGCCAGCTGGCCGTTGGCCATGCCGCCGGTGTCAATCTCCTGGCGCTCGCCGGTGCGGGTCGTGAGGCCGTTGAAGGTCTCGTTGAAGTTGTAAACCCCGCCGGTTGCGCCGCTATAAAGGAAGCGCCCGACGAAGGAAGCGCGGTCCCAGTAGTGGGAGCTGAAGCGCAACTGCTCGGTGGGGAAATTGGTTCGTGTCGGTGCGGTGATGTTCGTCGTCAGGAATCCGTTGCAATACGCATTGGCGACGCCGTTGACCACTTCCAATGTCTTGTTTGCGCCCGTTCCGCAGGTTGCAGTGCTCAGCGTGTCCAGACCGAGTGAGACGGGCGTTCCATTGGAGAGCTTGTAGATTGCTCCCGCAAGGCTTGCGCTGGTGTCGCCTTTGTAGTGGACGTAGAACTGGTCGTAGCTGAGGGTTGTCCGCTTGGCCAGCTTTACATCCGCGCCGCCGGTGTAGGTGTCATTGGAGTTCTGGAACCACTGATAGAGCTGCGCATCGCCGCCTTCGTGGACGGAGGAGTAAGACGGCCCCTCGTGGATGCCGTGGTTGTAGCCGGCGCGAAAGCTGACGAAGGAAAGAGGCAGAATCGTCAGATTGGTATCCGTGTTGCGCCGCACGGTGTTGAAGAGATGCGGCGAATCCGGCTCGGGGACAAGCGACGTTGGCCCCAGCAGCGAGTTGGCCAGCAGGTTGTAGTCAAAGTACTGGCGGTCGCGGCGGAAGCTGCCGGCAAAGTCGTACAGCCGGCCTTTGGAGATATTCAGCCGGGAGACATTGTTGGCGTCGCCGCCGTAGCCGAAGCTGCTGGTGGTGAGGGTGTCAAAGAACGGCGTCTTGGCGGGATCGACGGTGCGCAGTTCCAGCGACTGGGCCAGAATGCGTCCACCGGTGCCCTGGTTGACCAGCGTATCCCACATGGCGCTGCTGCCGTAGTCCTTGGTCAGGCGTCCGCCGGCTTCGAGAGACTGGTGGAAGGTGTAGCCGTGCACGATTTTTTCCGTCGGCGCAGCTGCCGGTTTCTTTTCCGATACAGGTTTTGGTGCGGGTTTGGTCTCTGAAGGCTGGGTTTGTCCGTAGCCGAGAGCCGCTCCGCCCATGATCAACGTTGCCGCAAGGGTAAGGGTGCAGATCCGGGAGATCCCGGAGAGCGACCTGCCCAGACAATTTTGAGAATTGATAGGTGTTGTCATCGCTCGCCTCCTTACTCGGTGGAGTTGAAGAAAATGGAACTGGTGTTGGAGCCGTGAATGCTGGTATGGCAGATGGTGCATGCTTGGTATTGCACGGTCTGGTTATGGAATGTCGGCATCGCCCCGGTCGTGAAATTGGTCGATGGCGTATGGCACTGCAAACAGACCGTATTCACATTGGCGCGGTTCAGCAGCCGCGGATTCGGCCCGCCGTGCGGGAAGTGGCAGGCGACGCAGCCCTCGGTCTTGACCACGTTGTGCTCATAAACAAACGGCCCGGCCGTTTCGGTATGGCACTTGGTGCAGACCGCGTCCTGTTGCGTGGCGGACTTGAGATTCTTCTTGTCGAAGGTGCCGTGGGGATCGTGGCAGTCCGAACAGGTCATTAGCCCTTCATTCACCTTGTGGTGGAAGGGCATGGAGAACTGTGGCTTGATGTCCGTATGGCATTGGAAGCAGAGCGTGGGCTGCGCGGCCTTGAGCAGATGCTCCGTCCCCTCGCCCGAAGCGTGGACGGAATGGCAGCCGAGGCAGCTTACGTTGCCCTCGCCGTGGGCCGAGCGCTCGAAGTTGGCGTGCTTGCCCAGGTGGCAGGTAAGGCACTTGTCATCCACTTCTTTGGCTGTCGCCTTGGCGGGGTTGAAGATCTTGGTGACATCGCCGCCTGAATCCACATGCGCTTTGCCCGCGCCATGGCAGGACTCGCAGGTAACGCCGGTCTTGCCATGTTCCAGGGCCAGCTTGCTGTGAGGATTGTCGCCAAACTTCTTGCTCTGCTCCTCATGGCAGGTGGCGCAGACCTCGGCGCCCACAAAGTCGCCTGGGTTGGCCTGCGCGGCAGCCGGTTTGGCTTCGGTTCCGTTTTTCGGGGTTGCAGCTCCCAGCGTAGCGACGCAAAAGACGCCCGCCGCCAGCAGCAGCATACAAGCTCGCAGCCCCGGACTCTTGCCCGGTGCCGCACCATTCAGAATTTGCGTTTGAGGCCAATTCCCATGCATAGAAAGTTCCGCCTTGAGTTCATTTTGACGCACCATCCGGGATCACCAATACCAATTTCCGGTCCATGAACAAGGCATTTCCCACAAGGGAAGCGCCGGAACCAAAGCCGGCTCTGTGGCCGCTTTGCATCGAATAATGTACTCATGTGCGACACATCACCCGATTCTCTGGATAGTACCGGCAACGCCCTGGCCGCTCTGTGATCTCTGTCACTTGCTCTGGCAAGAGTGTTTTGCGGCGGTGACGGAGTTCCCGGAATTGCTTACGTACCGCATTCGAACAGTCACCGCCGCCGGGTAAAAAACCGGCGGCGGCAGGGATGTGCGAACAGGCTCAATCATATAACGGGTTTCCGGCAGGGAGAGATCGGCAACGCGATCGAGTCAGCCCGTTCAAGTACAGCACGGTTCTGGTCCGAGGAATGACCAATTTGGGACACTGACCGGAAGCACCGCGGCGGGGCGGAGGATTGCATTCTCAAAACCTGCCGGGAGACGCGGCCACCCTGTTCGCAAATCCGTCGCCAGCATCGCCAGCATGGGGTAAACACCGGAGAAAGCCGCACCGGATCCCCCAAGCCGCGTGAGGGCCATCACATCCTCACAGGAATCTGCTCGTGCAAACTTGCACTGGCGGAAATTCATTCCGGCAAGCCTCAAAATGTGCTTTTAATGTGAAGCTTCGGGGCAAAATGATGACAGAACTGGCGAATTCGGCGGCAAACCACACGCGGCGGAAGATCACGGACCGGGTTGTCCCTGTCGGTTGCGCGGGTTGCGGCAATCGCCGTCCAGGCTGGTTCTGCTCACTGGGCAGCGCCGTTTTGGCCGACCTCGAACTGGCCACAAGCACTGTCTCGCTTCCCGCCCAAGCGGCGCTTTTTGCCCAGGGTGAAGACGCTCGCTGCCTCTATCTTGTTTGCGACGGCTATCTGAAGCTGACCGCCGGCCGGTCACAGGACAGGCAACTGATTGTGCGGGTCGCGGGACCCGGCTCCATTCTCGGTCTCTATGCCGCTCTCACGCACGGGGTCTTTGAGGTCTCCGCCGAGAGCCTGACAGAAACCCGCATCCGCCCGGTGGAGCGGGATCGTTTCCTTAGCTTTTTGCGCAACCATAAAGAGGCGCAGATGCGCGCCGTGCAGTGCATTTGCCAGGAGTACCGCTTCGCCTTGCAGGATGCCTGCCGCATTGCGCTCCCCGAAACAGTAGCTGCCCGGTTGGGAAGGCTGCTCTTGGAACTGGCGCACCAGATTGGCGAGCACGTCGAGACACCGGACCACAAAGAGAGTTGCGGCTACCGTTTTCCGCTGCTGTTGACGCACGAAGAGCTAGCCTCAATGGCCTCCACCACCCGTGAAACCGTAACCCGCACGCTGGGCCAGTTTCGCAAGGACGGCTGGATTACGATCGAGGATTCCCTGATCACCCTGCATGAGCCGGAGCGTTTGCAGGAACTGTCCTAGGCCATTCGCGGGCTTTGATCGCAGTTGGTCACAGCCTTCCGGCCAGGTTTTCTGCTTTCTTCCCGCCTGGTTCCCGAGTCCAAGAGATATGATTGGATGAAGGGAATTCTGCTGAATATGAATCGTCTTACGCCTTGCTTTACTGTAGTTTTCGTCTCCTGCTTGAGCATTGCACTCGTCAACAACGCCAAGGCGCAAACAACGCCGGCGGCTCCTGCGGCGGTTACACCCGCCGCCACGACGACGGAAAGCCCCGAGATTCGCCAATTCCAGAAAATTGAGGACGCTTGGTCCGAGGCCATCAACCAGCGCGATCAGTACGCGCTGGAGCTGGCTCTATCTCCTTTGTTTGTAGATGTTTCTGCCGTTGGAGACATTACCACCCGCAACCAGCAGCTGGCTGCGCTCTTGAACAACGATGACAAGGCCCTGCATCTTGACCAGCGGGTGATTACGGTCAGGCTGCTGGGGGATATTGCCGTGGCCAACGGCACTTATGTGCTGCACCACAAGGTCAACACGGCGCTCGTGGATGAAAAAGGGGTTTTTACCCACGTCTATGAGCGGACCCGCGGCGGCTGGCTGTGCATCAATTCCCAGCGCACCGTGTTGCGCGAGGACTCAAACGCCAAGCAGAAAAAGCAGTCCACCGCCGAAATGCCCTTCCACATCCCGCTGTTTACCAAAAGCGAAAAGAGCCAGTAACAGCAGCCGGGAGGCCGCGAAATCTCTCCGTTCTCCCGGTCGCATTTCCCCTTCTGTACCTCCCCATGGAATTCTTTCCCTCCACTGCTCAATTCAGCCTCGCCGCCGCCGATGAAAGACGATGATGACCGTCCGGCCCTGGATCGGAGGCGATTCAGGGTAGGACAATTTGCGTCTTTACGAGGTTGCATCCAAGATGAAACGCTCGTCTCTTGGCATACGTCTGGCCCTTTCCACGCTGCTGGCAGTCACGGCGCTGATGCTCCTCTTTGGCGTCCTGGCCTGGTTTCTCGTCTCCGCGCAAATGGAGCGCCAGGCAGCGGATGAGGCAGGGCAGCAAACCAAGTTGGTCCTCACCAGGCTGGGCACGATTGACCAGCTCACCCGCGCCCAGGTGGAGACCGGCATGAAGATTCTGCAGCAGGAGGGAGAGCGTATCGGAGCTGCCTCGATTACTGGCACTACCGATCTGGCCGGAAAGACCGTTCCCGACCTGCATCTCGGCAAAGAGTCCGTAGTGCTGAACTTTGCGATGGTGGATCATGTGAAATCTCTTGCGGGCGGCTCGGCCACGCTCTTTGCCTGGGACGGCGCCAACTTCATCCGCGTGACCACCAACGTGATGAAGCCGGATGGATCGCGGGCAGTGGGGACGGTACTGGACGCCAAAGGAAAGGCCTATGCCGCGCTTACCGCGGGCCAAGCATTCAATGGCGTGGTGGACATTCTGGGCGTACCCTATACCACCAGTTACGTTCCGATACAGGATGCGCAGGGCAAGCTGGCGGGCGCATGGTACACGGGCTACCGGCTGGACTCGATCGGCGCGCTGGGCAAAGGCATCAGCGAAGCGGTGATTCTGGACCACGGATTCATGGCGTTGCTCAAGCCCTCCGGCGATGTGGTTTTTCAGGGAAAACAGTTCTCCGCGGACCAGGTGAAGCAGGTGCGCCAGAATCCCCAGGGCTGGATCGTCCATGGGGAGAGTTATCCCGAATGGGGATACACGGTTCTGACTGCTTATCCCAAATCGGACGTGACCCAGCGGTTGCTGGGCAGGGCGGGAGTCCTGGCGGTCCAGGTACTGGTATTGGTCGGTTTTGTTGTTTTGCTGCAATTTTTTCTGCTCGGTCGCCAGGTTCTGCTCCCAGTGCGCCACCTTACCGAACGGCTGGCCAATGCCGATCTGAACACATTAATCGAAATCGAACGCAACGATGAGATTGGCGAACTGGCCACCAGCTTCAACCAGTTCGTATTGCGCCTGCGGCAGACTTTATTGCAGGTGCGCGACGGATCAGTCTCCGCTACAGGAAAATCCGGCGAGATTCGCGAACTCGGCCGCCGCGCAGTGGTCTCATCCAATAACCAGCAAAACAGCGCCCGCGAGGTTGCCGAAGCGATTTCCAGCCTTGCCGGGAATATTGCCAGTTTTTCCAGCCACACCGATGAAGCCACGGAACATACCCGCGCGGCTGCCGAAGCGGCGCGCAGTGGGAGCCGGAAAGTTGCTACCGCGGTCAGCCTTATCCAGCAATTGACGGATGGCACACAAAAGAGCGCTACTCGTATTGCCGCGCTCAACGAACATACAAAGCAGATCGGCTCCATTGTCGGCGTGATTCAGGAGATCGCCGCAGGCACCAACCTTCTGGCTCTCAACGCTTCCATTGAGGCGGCTCGCGCCGGTGAGCATGGTCGCGGCTTTGCAGTTGTCGCCGGCGAAGTGCGGCGGCTGGCCGAGCGTACGGCACAGGCTACGCATCAGGTGTCCGAACTGGTGGGCGGCATCGAGAGAGAGACCGTGCAGACCACCCAGGGAATCGACGAGTCCTGCGCTCATGCTGCCGAAGGCGCAACCGCGGTTGCCGCACTGAGCGGCACCTTCGAACAGATCACGGCTATGGTTGTTGAGGTGGACGGCCGCATGGACCAGATTGCTCAATCGGTGCGTGCCGAGGTTGCCTGCGCCAACACGGTCAGCCAAACCATTCGAAATGTAGCCGAGAGCGCCAGGGTGGCTACAAGCGAGGCCGAACAAGTAGTCGCGGCAACCAGTGATCTGCTCCAGACGGCGAATGGTCTAGAAGGGCTTGTGCAACAGTTCCAGCTCAGCAATCTCCCGCAAGACGCCGTAGAGCATTTGGGCTGATTTCTTTTGCCGATTCGCGCGTTAATCGGTCCGGGCCGGCGTTGTGGGCGGTCCGCGACGCCAAAAGCGAGCTTCATGCATTACCCTCGAAGCTGCGGACATATCATTTCGGGGATTTTGATTTGCGCATCGTTTTGTCGAATATTGGAACCTTCGGCGACATCAATCCGTTGATCGCCATTGCCTTGGAGTTGAAACGGCGGGGACACACGCCGGTGATGGCCGTGCCTGCGATCTTTGAGCCGAAGATTGTGCCGCTGGGCCTTGAGTTTCACGCTGTCCGGCCGGATATCGACCCCAAGAACACCATCCTGGCTGAGATGGTCTACGACGTCAAGAAAGGGACCGAGCGGGGGCTGCGCGAGTTTCTCTTTCCGGTGCTGCGTCAGAGTTACGACGATCTGCTGGATGCGGCGACGAAGCCGGCGCACGCCGACCTGCTGCTGCTGGGTGAGTTGAACTATGCCGGGCCGCTGGTGGCAGAGGTGACGGGGATTCCGTGGGCCAGTTATGTGCTGGCGCCGCTCTCGTTTTTCTCGGCCTTCGATCCGCCGGTGCTGCCGATGTATCCGCGGCTGGCGCGGGCAGACAAGGCGGTGCCAGGATTTGGGCGGGCGATCCGGCGGCTGGCGCGGTTTGTGAGCCGCAAATGGCCGCAGCCGATCTACGATCTGCGCCGGGAACTGGGGCTGCCAAAAGGCGCAAACCCGCTGTTTGACGCCAAGCACTCGCCGTATCTGGTGCTGGCGCTCTTCTCACGGGTATTGGGCACTGAGCAGAAAGACTGGCCGGCAAATACGAAGATTACCGGCTTTTGCTACTACGATGCCGACGCGGGCAACGCCAAGCTGCCGCCGCATCTGGAAGAATTCATGGCCGCCGGTGATCCGCCGGTAGTCTTTACGCTAGGTTCGGCGGCGGTGCTGGCCGCGGGCAAGTTCTATGAGTTTTCAGCCAGGGCGGCGAAGCGAATGGGTATCCGCGCCGTGCTGCTGATTGGCAACGACCCGCGCAACCGTTTACAACAGGAGCTGCCTCCTTCGATCTGCGTGGCGGAATACGCGCCGTACTCGGCGCTGTTTTCACGCGCGTCGATGGTGGTGCATCAGGGCGGCGTGGGGACGACAGCGCAATGCCTGCGCGCAGGCAAGCCGATGCTCATTATGCCGTATAGCCACGACCAGCCGGACAATGGACGGCGGATGCGGCGTTTGAAGGTGGGCCGCGTCATTCAGCGTGGCAACTACACCCCGCTGCGTGTGGCGCGCAAGCTGAAAGCGATGCTCGCCGAACCTCTATTTGCCCGTCGGGCGCAGGCCGTGGCGGCGCGGCTGGAGCATGAGGACGGCGTAGGCGCGGCCTGCAATGTTCTCGAAGAGCTGTACGACCGTACCTGCGGGGAATAAGCATGACGAGCTTGCCGCCGGGCGACTCTGAACTCGTGCAGATTATGGATGCGGCGCTCGCCGAAGCAGCGCTGCACGCCGGAGATTGGCTGCTCTGTAAGCCCGGCTGCACACAGTGTTGTCACGGAGCATTTGCGATCAATGCGCTCGACGCATTGCGGCTGCGCGCGGGAATGGAGACGTTGCGGACCAAAGAGCCTGCCCTCGCCGTGGAGATTGAAGTGCGCGCGCGGCAGTGGATCGACGCACACCGGGCGGAATTTCCCGGTGACCCTGAGACCGGTTTGCTGGGAGAAACGGAGGAAGACCGCGAACGCTTCGACGAGTTTGCCAATGAGGCTGCTTGCCCCGCTCTGAACCCGGCTACGGGCCGTTGCGATGTATATGAATGGCGACCAATGACCTGCCGCGTCTTTGGTCCGCCGGTGCGTGTGGAGAATGAGGCTGGGGGCGATTTTGACGAGGTTGCGTTGGGTCACTGTGAGCTGTGTTTTATCGGCGCCAGCAAGGCCGAAGTTGCTGCCTGCGAGATGCCAGTTCCTCATGAGTTCGAGGCGCGCCTTCTGGATGAAATCCCGCGCCACGGCGAAACAGTGGTAGCTTTTGCGCTGCTGCCTGCGCAGGTATAACGCTAGCTGGGACGCGAGCCGGACTCGCCGCGATAAACTTGTAGTTACACCGGTTCCAGAATGGATTTTCCTCGGAAGCAACGCACTCAAGTGGCATTTTCCTCAAAAAAATGCCACCTTACGCGATGCCAGCAAGGGTACAGGAATTCTGGAACTGGTCTAGGACTCCATGATGCCAACGCGCCCCTGCTGGGTTGAAATCTCTACCGACTCCCTCGAATCGAATTTTCATTTACTTCAGACGCTGGCCGCTCCCCATGCGGAGTTGCTGGCGATTGTCAAAGCCGATGCATACGGCCACTCGCTGGCATTGTGCGCTCCCTCTGCGGTGCGCGCGGGGGCACGCTGGCTGGGCGTAACCAGCGTGGAAGAAGGCGTTGCTGCACGCGCTCTTTGCCCCGATGCGGAGATTTTGGTGATTGGCGGCGTCTTTCCCGGCCAGGGTGAGGCTGTGGTGCGGCAGAGGTTGACAACAGTTATCTGGGAGCATTGGCAACTGGACGAGTTGGAAGCCGCAGCGCGCGCAGTTAGAGCGAAGGCAGCTTCTGTCCCCGTTCACCTTGAGATTGACACCGGCATGAGCCGCCAGGGGGTTGATCCGAACACGCAAACTGATAGCACATTCGCTTCATTGCTTGAACGGTTTTCTACCGGCTCACCACTACGTCTTGATGGAGTGATGACTCACCTCTTTGCAGCCGACGAGTCGGACGGCGTGGTGACGGAAGGGCAGTTAGTTCGTCTGGACGAGGCGCTCACAAAGATTGCCGCAACGGGATTGAGCGGCGAATTGAAGCCAACCTGGCTGAATGTAGGCAATTCTGCCGCGCTACTTTCCAAGAAACCCTCAGCCATTGCAGAGATAGCAGCGAAGCGCGGCATGAAAGCGATGCTACGCCCCGGCCTTGCGCTTTACGGACTCGCTCCGCGCTTTGAGCCCGATGAGCCGGCATCAGTGGCTGAAGCGCGCAAGAGCCTGCAACCTGTGTTGAGTTGGAAGACGCGCGTGGTGAGCGTGCGCAGCGTTGCGGCAGGCGCGGTGGTTGGTTACAACGGAACCTTTGTGGCGACGGAGCCGATGCGGCTCGCTCTGGTGGCAGCGGGCTACGGGGATGGACTCGATAGGAAGCTAGGCAACCGTTTTAGTCTTCTCGTACATGGCCAGCGCGCGCCGATTGTGGGCCGCATCAGCATGGACCAGACAGTGCTGGATGCGACCGAGATTCCCGATGTTGCACCCGGGGATGAAGTGGTGATTATCGGCAAACAATCCGGCGATACGATCACTGCCTTCGATCACGCCGACACAGCGGAGACGATTCCATGGGAGGTTTTTACTCGGATCGCGGCGCGGGTGCGCCGAGTTGCGCTATAGACTTCAATCTCCCGGCGCTTCTTCCAACTCGGCGCCGATGCGGTGCGGCTTCATCACCATCCATTGCAGGCGGTCGAAGAAGAGATAGACGACCGGAGTGGTGAAGAGAGTCAGCATCTGCGACACAATCAGGCCGCCGACGATGGTGATGCCCAGCGGCTTGCGCAACTCCGACCCGACCCCCATGCCGATGGCCAGCGGCAATCCTCCAAACATAGCGGCCAGCGTGGTCATCATGATGGGCCGGAAGCGCAGCAGGCAGGCCTGATAGATGGCTTCGACCGGAGGCAATCCCTGGTCGCGCTCGGCCTGCAGCGCGAAGTCGATCATCATGATGGCGTTCTTCTTGACGATGCCGATGAGCAGGATGATGCCGATCAGCGCGATGATGCTGAGGTCGGTTCCGGTGAGCATGAGCGCGAGAATTGCTCCGACGCCCGCGGGCGGAAGCGTGGAGAGAATCGTGAGGGGATGGATCAGGCTCTCGTAGAGAATCCCCAGCACAATGTAGACGGCGACCAAAGCAGCCAGAATTAGATACTTCTCGTTGGCAAGTGAATCCTGAAAGGCCTGCGCGGTTCCCTGGAAGGTAGCGTGAATTGCGCTGGGCATTCCCATTGCGGCCTGGGCTTTTTGCAGCGCAGTGACCGCATCGCCGAGCGCAACGTTAGGCGCAAGATTGAAGCTGAGCGTTACCGCAGGATACTGGCCTTGGTGGTTGACCGCGAGCGAGGTGCGGGCAGAATCGAATTTTGCAATCGCCGAGAGTGGAACCATTGAGCCGGTAGAGGACTTGATAAAGATGCCGTTGAGTGAGTCGGGGCTGAGCTGGTATTTGGGGTCTACTTCCATCACGACGAAGTATTGGTTCAGACCGGTATACATGGTG
>Ga0181528_10002764_pt1 | contig 10848 bp, 18 predicted proteins | sample PEATcosm2014_Bin_47_FD_119742 | JGI IMG/M metagenome (GOLD analysis project Ga0181528, IMG submission 119742) | Peatland microbial communities from MTU Mesocosm Facility, Houghton, MI, USA - PEATcosm2014_Bin10_10_metaG | ecosystem: Environmental > Terrestrial > Soil > Wetlands > Peat | place... | reverse complement strand
GGGCAGCGCGGGCATCGAGGGCAGCGCGGGCAGCGCGGGCAGCGCGGGCATCGCGGGCATCGCGGGCATCGCGGGCAGCGCGGGCATCGCGGGCATCGAGGGCATCGAGGGCATCGAGGGCATCGAGGGCAGCGCGGGCATCGAGGGCAGCGCGGGCAGCGCGGGCAGCGCGGGCATCGCGGGCATCGCGGGCATCGCGGGCAGCGCGGGCAGCGCGGGCATCGCGGGCATCGAGGGCATCGAGGGCATCGCGGGCAGCGCGGGCATCGCGGGCAGCGCGGGCAGCGGGATTTCTCTTGGCGAAATCGTCCAGAATCAAATTAATATTTTTCTGAAGCGACGGGAAATCTTCCAATTCCCAGCCAGCCTTGATTTGGACAACTTCACGTTTTTCTCCCAAAGCCTTCAGGTAGTTATTGAGGCTGGCTGTAACCGCCCCGGCATCAAGGATGCCAGGGTAGTTACACGCCTCTTTGTATGAGTCTAAATTAATCTTGGACATTGCGAATGGCCTCGGGTGAATATTCACGTTGACGGCTTATCCGGTAATTGCCTGCCGGCAATTCGATCTTTCCATGTTCCTGGTGCGTGACAACGCCGCCATGTGGAAGTGTGACAAATAATTCTCCGGCAAGTGTGCTCGGCTTTTCCAACGTCGGGGCAATTTCGCCTTCCTTCCACCAATCGGCCGGATCACTTGTCTCCAGCGCATGGTGATGGCCGGTGACTTCTCCATGCGCCAGGATCACGCGCTTGGACCGTTTCTGCTTGGTGGCAGTGGTTGGAATTGTGGCGATGCGTTCGATCAGAACGTCGCCTTGACGGTAATGACTGCAGTTTGTTTTTTTCATTTGTTTGTTTTGTTGATGGTTGATGGTTGAGAATTATTTTGCCGTCGCATCGTCCCAGAGGATTTTCACATCGCTCTTCGGCACGCCGTGCTTGTCGCGTGCCACGCACGCCGTCACAAACGGCGGCGCCAGCACCGGCCCGAGGATCTGGTCCGCCGCGGCCCGGAATTTCTTGCCATCGTCGAACTTGTTTTTATAGACCGTCACCGCCTCGTAGAAATCGCCCAGCTTGCCGCGCGCCGGCAGCTTGATGGTCTGATGCTGCGCGGAATTGGCCAGGAAGCTCTGCACGAGCTTGTCGGCTGTGAAGATGACCGGCACGACGTGGACCAACCCCTGCGCCAGCCATTGCCGGCCCTCGCGGTCGGCGTCCTTCAGCTCCACATGTTCGCCTGGATTAAGCAGACCGAATTCCTCCAGGCGCGTCTCGATGTCCTTCAGTTCGGCATTGAGCTGCTTGAGCTGCTTGCGGATTTCGAGGCCGCGTTCGATGTCCTTCTGGATGCTCATGAGAGCCTCCCCTGGAGAATGGCGATGCGCCGGTCAATTTCACTCATTGCACGATCACAGTTGCGATTTGTCGCCTTCAGCGAACTTTCGATTTTTCGCAACTCCTTGCCCAGCCGCTTGACCTCGGTGTTCCAGTCGAGTGCGACCTTGTGACGTGTGGTCCGCAACTGCCGGATCTCCTCCCTTATTTCCTTTTTCATGTTTAGACTCATATTCGTTTTTGTTGATGGGTTGATGGTTAAACCTTCGTGCGGGCCCACTGCATCCGGCGGATCTTCGACGGCGATTTGTGCGCGTGGTTGACACGGTGAATTTTGTGGCGGTTCAGACCTTTCTGCCGTCGCATCGCTTTTCCAGTTGAGTTCATTTGTCCTTTGGTTGTTGGTTAAATAATTCTTTTGAAATGCAGCCACATAAATGCCGCGCCGGTGATGGCGCCAAGGCTGAAGATGACGGAGGTGTAAATGAACAACAGCAGGCTGCAGGGCCGTGGCCGTTCCGTGGCGCCACGCAAATTTTCAATACCGCTCGTCTCGTCGCGGATCTCAATCACCGGCGGTGAATTGTGCGTCGGACAATAATGCGGCCCGACACTGAAGCCGCCCCAAGCACAACCGCAGACCCATCGCGGACCATTTGGATTCACCGGCAGACTTTTGATCACGGTTTGCATAATCAGTTTTTGGTTTTTAGTTTGGGTCCAGCGTCACGCTGGAGGATTTTTGCGCAGACCTTGCAGTTGGCCGGTCCGGGATCGAGCTGCCATGCGATGATGTGTTTGAACTTGGGCACCCGCGCCGAGCACACCGGCCGATGGTTTGCGGCCGCCGCGTGAACGCGTAGCGGTTTGTTGTGGTTGACCGACTTCACGAGGAACTCCGGCGCCGGCGTTGCGGTTTTCAATTTGCCCCCCCCCCATTTTACCCAGGAGCAAACGAGCCGTCGGCGAAATGGCTTCGAGAATGCTCATGATGTCACCTCAGTTTCAGCCGACACCGGTTCGGCAAATCTGTTCGGGTAATAATCGCACTCCGTGCGACCGCTCCATCTGCACCCAATGCCTTTGCAAAAACTGAACGCAAAGCACTGATCGCAAGTTTTACCAGGCGGCAATTTCATGGCTTCGGTTTCTTTGCTCATGGCTTCACCTCTAAACTTTCCAGCCAAGCCACCGCCACTGTCGCCACCTGGACAAGTTCGGCGTGCAATTCTTCACGCCGCAAAGCGGAGGCAGCGCCATCGCCGCGCGATTCGGCCGCCTCAAGCAGATCGATCGCCTCTGCCACTTCGCCGACTTCCTCCACCAGCACGCGCAATTTCCGATTGTCATCCGCCGTGTGTGAGGCGCAAGTGAAGCTGAGTTTGCCGGCCAGAAACAATTCCTGCTGCCGGATCCGTTCCTTGGTCACACGGGCCATCACATCCATGAAGCACGGTGAGTTGGTGATCTTCGCGCTCATTCTCCCCTCGCTTCCTTGATATGCTGGATGGTGAGTTTCTCGCCCTCGCGCTCGGCGGCGATCTTCGCCTTCTGAAGCGTGCCGAACAGGATCCGGATCAGGCCCGGCTCCTGGCTAATCTTCACCAGGTATTCCAGATGCTTCTCAGCCTGCTGCAGGCCGAATGACTGCGCGATCAGCAGCACATCCTCCGGCTCGGCCAAATCCGGCAACCTCAAAAATTCACCCACGCCGCCAGCCCGGCCGATGAACTGTTCGAAATAACCGTTCGCCAGTTTCTTTACCAGCGTCTCGGCGAACACTGGCGTGATCGTCAGGATGATCGTGCAGCGCTTTTCGTCCTGGAGCTTTTGCAAAAAATTGAACACCGGTTGGTCCGCCTCCTTTTTCTCGATGTAAAGGCGCTGAACATTCTCGATGATGATGCAGCGCTTTTCGTTCAATGACTCGTAGATCAGGTTCAGCTTGCGATCCCAGCTCATCTGCCGGCCGCCGTTGTAGGCCACCGCCAGGTCGGTCACAAACTGCGAATAACTCGCCTTGGGCGGCGCCTCCTGGTGGATGCACGCCAGGTGATTGTTCAGCCGGCAATACTCGATCGTGCTGGCGGATTTCTCCGTGCCCGTGCGCCCGACAATGATCCCGAACTTGTTGATCCGGTCCGGTGCGCGCAGCGCAGTGATGAAGTCGAAAATGGCCTGCGCCCGCGAGGTCTTCACGAACGGCACCAGGCCAGCCTTCTCCTTCAACTGCGCATCGCGCTTGAGCGCCTCGATCGCTCGCAGCAGTTTTTTTAGGTTCACCAGCGGTTGGGTTTCCTTGCCGGTGGCGGCGCGGTTCCACTGGCCGCGAATAATCCGGCTCCATGTGGTGGCGTCCATCTGCACGCCGAGCTTGCGCGAATTGTCCGCCAGCACGTCCAGATCCCGGCCGCATTCAGATACCAGGTAACCCGATAGCCAGAGCACTGGCTCTCGCAGATCGTCGGGATAATGCACGATCCGCTTCTCCATGGTGGGGATGTCCAGCTTCAGCTTCCAATCGTCCGTCTCCTGCGGTGAATGGATCTCCGCGCGTTCAGCGAGCGTGCTCATGATCTGTCCTCCAGAACTTTTATAATTGCGTTAACGATCTGTTCTTCGTTCCCCTCGTATTCGCCGTTGATCAAATCCCTGATATCTCCCAACTTTTGGGCGGCTGACTTGCGCTTTAATTCGTGTGCGAAGATTTCCTGCTCGATTGCCTCTTCCGAAATCCCGTTGATTGCGGAATGCGCTTTCTTCAGGCGTTCAAACGTCTCGGTGAACGCGCCCATGTGGTAGCGGATATTTTCGTCTTCTGCTATCCGGCCCAAGACGTAATTGATCGCGTCCTTGGCCAGCTCCAAGCTGCTTGTTTCATCTGTTTCGACCATGATGTTTTTTCCTCCGATGTGTGGTTTGTTATGTGTTGACCAAATATTTTGCGTTGCCGGCCTCTGCCGCCAGGCGTTCGCGTTTGCGTTTGAATTCCTCGGACGTGGACGCCGCCAAAATATTCCGCTGCACCTTGGGCGCAGCGGGCCTGCCGTCCACCTGCTTCGAGAATGGCGTCGCCTGTCCCGCCTGAAAACTTTGCGTCTTGGCGTCTTTGTTGTTCTCCCTCTGGGTTTGAATTGACTGCGGCACCTGCCGGCTCGGCGCGTGGATGCTCGCGCGGCCGTAGATCGTCATCACCGCGTTGCGCCAGGTCTTTTTGATATCATGCCCGCTGCGCTCGCCGTCCAGGAACGTGCCCACCCGCTCGAAATGGTCCGCGTCGCAGACGTAGTCGCCCGGATAAAACTCGCGGCTGCCGGCGCTGAACCGTGAAGCCGCCACGATCTGCGCCGGCCGCTCGAAATTTTCGCGGTCGTAATAAACGATCACGTCGCGGCCCTCGATGTCCGCGAACACTCGCGGGTTGACGTAAAACAACGAGTAGCGCTCACCGCTCATAGCGTCAGTAAGCCGCACGCGCGCCATGCCCTGCGTGATCGTCACCCGGCGCCAGTCGCGCCGATAGAGCCAGCGGGATTCCTCCGGCATCGTGAAGAGCGGATGATCGCGCAGCGCCAGCTCGAACTTCTGGCGCGGAATACCCTTGAACACTTCGCCCTCCATCGGTTCGTTCATCAGAAAATCGTCCATCTGGTTCAAACGCGCCATGATCTCCGTGCCGGAAAGAAAATGTTCGCGCGGATCCACCTTGGCCCCCGGACGCGAGCATTGCTGGAAAAGTTTTTTCGCCTTCTCAAAGGGCCGGCGCATCTGGTCCCGGCCGAGCGAACCGTAGAGCGTTCCCTCCAGCGCCTGCACCCGGTTGAAATACGCCTCGATGGATTTTGACTTCGGCAGATACGAGGTCCAAGTCTGGAGCGTATTTTGAAACGGCGCGTTCGGAAATTTCTCGCGATGCCAGGCGGTGACGTTCGCCGGCAACTGGCGCAGGCCGCCGACCCGGCGGGAATGGGAAACGTCGCCGTCATCGTTCGCGACCTCGACACCTTGTAACAGGTGTGAGTCCCACGATCCGCGCTCCATCTGAAATCCCAGGCGCGGCAGGCCCACGTCATCGGCCATGAAACCAACCCACGCCCAGATGTCGCTGGCACGGTAGGAGGATTTCTCGCGCGCGATCAGCACGCGGCCCACCGGACACTGGCTGGCCACGTCAATGATGCGCAGGAGCTGGCCCTGCAGCAGCTTCACCCCAAACGGATATTCGTCGCTGGTGATCCACGGCACCCACCAGCCGAAGATCGGCGTCGTGTCGTCCGGGCAGAAAATATCGCCGGGCAGAATATCGAGCTGGCGCGGGATCCAAAAACCTTTGAGGTCGAGCGCCCGCGGCCCGCGATGTGCGAGCTTGGAATTCTTCGTCGGCGTGGCCGCACGCCGGATGCTTGGCGGGATCGCGTGCTTGCTGCAGCGGTTCGGATCCAGAATGACATTGGCCAGATTCTCCGGGCAACGGTCACTGTGCGCGAAAAGCCGGAGCGCCGTCGTGGTGCTTTCCGTGTCCAGGCTCAAGCCTTCGACCTGCGACATGAGCGCCTTGATTTCATCCCGGTCGAAGCCGAGCTTTTCCAAAACCGTTTTACGGCCGCTGGAAATTTCCGGGATCAGCCCCTCAAAGCCGGATTTCTTGAAGGCCAGTTCGTAGCGCCACACCGAGACGTAGGGCACGCCGATTCGCTTCGCGGCCCGCGTGCGCGAAACCTTCTGGTCCACGAGCGACCAGAACGTCTGCAAAATGCCCTGGCGCCGGTTCGCTTCCGCGATGCGCCAATCCCCAGGCGTAGCAGCCGGCGTGAGCCGGCTCTCATTAAAAATTCCCGGCGCCGGAACTGGATATGATGGTCCTGTATCGTAGGCGGCTGACTCGCACGCCGTCGTTGGTTCGCTGGTCGCCGGAAAAATGTCGTTGTCTCTGATCATGATTTTACTGCGTTATCTCGACCAGTTGATGTTGATGAAACGGATCCAGCGTCACGCTGGTGGTTTCGTAACCATTGGATGTCGTGCATCCATTTTTCCTTGCACGCTTCCCAGTTGTTGTCGGTGCTCGCCTTGCCAAACGCACCGTTGCGCAGCGCGCACACTTCAGATTCAGTTGGTGATGGTGTCAGCATGGTTAATTTTCGTCGTAACATTGCTGGCAGAGCGCACTGCCTTGCCGTTGGCCGCCCCGCATCCATCCGCGCCCGCAAAAACACCGGTGTTTATCAATCAAAATAAAAATGTCATGGAGCCGCGTGAGTGGATCATGTGCGCGGCTTGTGATTTCCTTCTCGATTTCAAGTAGTAAATTTCCGGCTGTTTTGGCGTTCATGGTGTCATTTATTGATGAGTTCTGACTGGCTGGCCGGCGGCACCGGCTTGAAGCACTTGAAAAATTCGTCCACCGGCGAGAACCACGTCCACGAGTCGTCCGGGTTGTGGATCTCCGAAAGCTTCAGGTGCGACGCCACCACGCCGTCCGCGTCCACCATCAGCACCTTGTAGCGCAGGCCGTCCTTGAGGTTGATCCAGAACGACTCCTTGGGCAGAAACGGATTCATGGCTTACCCCCCCCCCGTTTTTGGTTCAACAAATCGCGAAACCCGATAATCCGTCATTGTGCATGTCCCATCATCCGCCGGGCCGTTGAGTCCGCGATAATCATCGCAGCGGAACACATTCACCGCCGGTCTCGCGCAATAACCTTTTTCGCGCCGCACAAAAATCATGAGCCGTCCGTCGCAAACGACCTGTTGGCCTGGTTTGAGCAATGTGGGTCTCATGGTGTCAAGCAGCTTCAATGGCCTCCAAAATCGCGGCGCGCAGTTCCGGCTTCCACTTCTTGGCTTCCTGCGTCCATGTGGCGACAATCTGCTCGCGCTTTTCCGCTGGAAGCCGGTTCCAATGGTAATTGGCGGCCTTTTCCGAAAGCGGCGCGAACAGCTTCTCGTAAAAACCGAACGTGCTCTGTTCCACGCCCTGGTCGCGACCCGATTGGTCGGCAGGCGCTCCACCAATGCCGGCCAGCGCCGCGCCGATGCTGATTGGAGCGTCCTTGCCTTTCCCTGGAGTAAATAGTTTTGGCTCCCAAAGAACCTTCAATTCGGGATCTGCATCAAATTTTTTGCGAAGCTCAATGGCTTGGCGGACAAGTTCACGACCACACCCAAACCGCTCCGCAAGCACCCGAATGCTATCTTCGCTTGCGGGCCTTCCTAATTTCGACCACCCAGCGGTCGAAATTCCATTTAGCGGTTTTTCAAGGGTTTTTACCTTGTTTCGCAGGTGGCCAAGCCGGCGATGCTCGGCGGATTCCACAAACTCCTCCAGCAGTGTGATCGCGATATAAACCTTCGTTCCGCGCATTAAATTCCGCTGGCCGAGCAACGATTCCACGATGATGGCCGCCGCGTCCTCCTCCGGCCGCACCTGGCATTGCAGCTCCGACCAGCCGAGCTGCTTCGCCGCCCGCCAGCGCCGGCCGCCCTCCATGATCTGTCCGTCGTGCGTGATGAAGATTGGCGGAATGCCGTCCACGCCGGCCGCGCTCTGGCCGTCCACAAACGATAGCCACTCGGCGGAATTCTTGTCCGGATCGGCGATGTATTTTTTTTGCAGCGGATGCAACCGCAAGTCCTGGGGATCTCTGATTTCGATTTTGGTCATAAATTAGTTCAGGCCGTAAGTGTCGAGTGGGAATGGAACTGTCTGGTCACGATTCATGACGCCGGTGATCATGCGTGGCGTCATTATTTTGAAAGCGAAGGATCCAATCATGACGGTTTCTTCCATGCTTAATGGATGATGTTCAATCCGGTTGCTCCCTCCCTCCGACAAAAAATAATCTGGCTGCGAATGCACCGACGGGCAAAAAACACATGGATCCTTCGATCGCTCCGCAACCGCGTCCAGCACCTGACTAAACGGTTTACTGTTTTTCACGGTTTGCCCTCCCGTTTCTTGTGATGGTTAGGCTCGGCGGCACGCCGACGCTCGACGCGCAGCTTGACCTCCTCGCGCCAGACTTCGATTGCCACCCAGATTACGATCAACCCCACAAACGCCACGATCAGCACAATCAGCAGCAGCAGCGAATAGTTCACCACAAAATGTGCCGCCGCTTTCAGGAATGGCGTGTGAGCTGCAGGCGGCACTGCTGCGGAAAAAAAACCGGGGCGATGGAGACTCCTAGATGCTGCGTTTTCAGCGCAATCCCCACCACCCCGTTTCGCGGTGCCTCTTCCTGTAGCAGCCGGCGTGAGCCGGCTCAAATCAAGCGGGGCGTGGTGTGCTATGTCACAACCACGCCCCTTCCCGGTGTGGACGTTCACGCGTCCGGGCGCCACGCTCGGAAGTGCGCTGTCGGCAACTTGTGGGTCGCCGTGGACCGACAACGCAAGGCCGTCCCCTGACCCAACCCTAAACCACGGCGAAATTGTAAAATCTATGTTCATGAGTGGAATTTCCGCAACCGGACGATCGCGAGCAGCACAGCGACCAGGACGATGATGGGCACCGTTTCAATCGCGGGGATCTGGCAGGCAACTTTCACCAGGCCGATTGGAGTCGCCCAACCAAACGCAAACTTCCAAGAGAATTTATCCTCGTCGCTCATGCGGCCTCCTTGGTAGGGACGGGTTCCACCCCGTCCGCTTTTAACGCCTCATCGAGCGGCACCACCCGGCAAAGCTCCGGCGCGAGATGATTTTCATGCGCTGCCCGCCACGCATCCGCCTCGGACGTGAACTGCGTGGCCTCCCGCGCCGGCACCAGCGTCATGTCCGGCACCCGCAGCGGCTGGCCGGAATATTTGATGATGAAGATCGCGCTCATAATTTCAAAAGCAGTTGTCTGTAGTGCCTCTTGCGCGCCAGCTCCATTTCCACAGCCGCACCGGGATTTGTTGTCCGCAGTCCCGTTACCACGAGCCGGCGGATGAATTCCCCCAGGCTGCGGTCATCCGCCATTGCGAGCTGCCCCAAAATTCGGCGCTCCTGCTCAAGCATGTTGACTGGGACGTTAACGGTCCCTTTTCCGATTGGGTTGGTGGCCATTGGTTTTGTTTCCGAAAAGTTTCTGTCGAAGTGCGTGGCACACGAAGCCGCTGAAGCTGCGTCCGTCCGCCAGCGCGTGCGCCTTAACCTCCTCAACTAGATCCGGCGGGATACTTAAACCGCGTGTTTTTGCTGTGTTTTTTGAGGCCATGTTTTAACTTGCTGAAAATATGCAAGACTTGACAAGTTTAGTCAACAAAATAAATTGTGTTTTTTTTTAACGCCGGTTAAAGTCTCTCCAATGAGCGGAACCAAGGTAAAATATATCACCAAGGGAATCAGTTTTTCCGGGCAGGATGATTTGCTGGAGGCCGTTAAGGCGGCGGCCAAAAAAGAACATCGCAGCTTCTCTAATTATGTTTGTGGCGTCCTGCGGGATTATTTGGGAGGCTCTGGAATGAAATTGAAAGATGCTCCTAATCCACCCGCTCCAGGGGTCGTAAAGCCGGATGCTCCCGGCAAGCCTAATTTAGAAAACGCCTATGAGAAGAACCGGGCGCGCCTCGCCGGTAAGAAGCCGGTTTCCGGCTCGAAGTCGCCCTCAAAAAAATCCGCAACTCCAAAACCTCCTGTTCCATCCGAAAATGAAACTGTTTGATTTGGTCAAGCGACATTCCGGCAATTGCTTTCCGCAAGTCAGGGTTCAAAATTGTCCGCGCATTCATGGAAATAGCCTTTTTCGAGAACTGCTGGCGAGGAACCCCCACGAATTTGCACCCGCTTAAAAACCAATCAAGCCTTTTATGAAAAAACTTCTCTTCTTCGTCGTCATCGCGTTTTTCTTCAACCGGGTTTCGGCGCAAACCAACTTTCCGGCCGGTTTTACAGTCGTTGACATTCATTTCGACGAGAGCGTGGATAAAAATAAGCCGCTCCCAAAAATTCCCGCTTCTTGGCATTTTGTTGGTGTGAGCAATTACAGGGGAAATGGAAGCAATCTCTGGTTTCAAGATAAAGATGGAAATATCTTTTTGATCAGTGGCTTCACTGATGACTTTGGTGAGTTCGTGGCAAATGAAACTATCCGTAAGTTTAATTCGATGCCGGCCGCCCAGCCTGTTTCAAATATTTGTGCCCAGATCAATGCCGTCAGCACCAATTCATTGCCGGCTGGCGATAAACTCCAAAAATGATATTTTGCAGCCCATTAGCATGAACGCTGCAGCTCGCCGGCCGCGGTCATTTTTCGAGCCTCGCTACCCATTCCAACCATTTCTCTGAAACTCGAAATCGGCCTCTTTTTGGAAAACAGCCAGATTCAGTTGTAAGTGGCTGTTTTCCATGCTCATTCAGGGTTGTTTACCATATTTCAACCTATTCTCATGGCTGTGCCGGAGTCGGGTCGTAAGACCCAACCCCAACCCGCTTTCCAGGGATGCAATCAAACGCTGCCGCCCGGTCCAGAAACACTGTGCAGTAAACCCAGCCGCTATCCATTCAAGTCGAGGACGGC
>Ga0181528_10002761_pt1 | contig 10852 bp, 8 predicted proteins | sample PEATcosm2014_Bin_47_FD_119742 | JGI IMG/M metagenome (GOLD analysis project Ga0181528, IMG submission 119742) | Peatland microbial communities from MTU Mesocosm Facility, Houghton, MI, USA - PEATcosm2014_Bin10_10_metaG | ecosystem: Environmental > Terrestrial > Soil > Wetlands > Peat | place... | reverse complement strand
TGCGCCAAACTGTCTGCAAGTGATTGATATTTCTTAAATGGCATGGAAGAGGTCGTGAGTTCGGATCTCACCAGGTCCACCAAAACGTTTCGAACACTTACCTTCGCCCTTTCCGGCAACAACCGGATCGTTCACGTCCAAAACCGTGGTTGAGCCCTGGCAGTCATGGGCATAGTGCGCACTTGAGGTGATGGCCACGACTACCATTCAGCCTCAATGTGATCGAAAGATAGGGCGGCGTGGGGGTCAATTTTCGTTTCTTTTCCTCTCCAGGAGAAAACCCAAATTCCCGATAAGGGACTGCCCATCCTGTCCGCGGTTTAAGAAGGTGTTCACCACGGAGCTACGGAGCCACGGTGGAAAATAAAGGCAAGGCCCAAGCTCCCGGAGGGGACGGAGAACGTGGGAGGGGTGGGCTGTTGCTGGGGGGAGATCGGCGCAGGAGTGGCTGTCGTTACGGTCATATTTGGAAATCCACTTCGATCGGGTCGATCAATGGCATCAGCCAACTGACTAATTTCTGATGCTCGGGATGACCGCCGTAGGCCTCGAGGGAGGCGCGGTCGGCGAAACGCATGACTCCGCCGTGTTCGTAGCCTTGACCGCGCAGCGAGATGTTGCGGCCGACCCAGGCATCCAGGAGGCCTGGGATCTTGCCTACCAGCGCTCGCGATTCGTCCACGGCGCACTGCTTCTGCCGCTCAGTGACGCCTTCTTTCCAACGAAACGCAAACATGTGAATGTACATGGCTGTTCCCCATTAACATAGCTGCTCCGCCGATGAAACTTCAACTGCTGGCGGGTGATCCTCGCTTGCGGCGCTACTGCCGATGGAGGCCCGCTAGCTTTTCCGTCCCCTTGACTATCTACAGACCTCAGCGTCTGGCATTTTAGTTTCAACTTCCCACTGGAAACCAGCCCGGCCGGACGCGCTGGTGCTGGGACTCACGGCAGCGGCCACTCTGTTGACGACGCTCATCGGACTCGCGCCTGCGATCCCGGCGACGGGCAACGATCCGATCCGCAGCATCATGGGCGGCGTGGCCGATCGCTTCCGCCGCTGGAGCGCGCACGATTTATCGTGACTGGACAGATCGCGCTCTCGGTAATGCCGGTAGCCTGTTCGGCGCTGGTGGTGCGCCAGCCTGCAGCACGCGCTGGCGACGAATCTGGGGTTCGTGCTGAAGCACGCGGCGATGCCCGTCACTTAGGTTAGCGCCTATGGGGGCGCTGCCCCCGTCAAGAATTTGACGAATGGCGGCGGTGTTATGGCGCTGACAGCCACATGAACCTGCATCCCATTGAAAATACATGGCCAGTTAGTGGCTGGCGAGTTGCATCGATAGCCTCTGTGACTGTCCAGCTCATCGTAGCAACGCTGCTCGCCGCGCTGTCGGTGGCCCCGGCGACGGCGCAAATCTCCATGCAGCGCCCCGGGATCACGGGCATTCCGCAGACCCGGAAAAAGACCGCGCCCACGCAAGCTCCTCCCGCCGTTACTTTGAATGCCGATGAGGAAAAGCGGCTGAACAAAGTCATTAAGCACATGAAGCGCAAGGACCGCAAGAAGCTGGCCCAAGCGCTACAGAAAATGACCCCGCAACAGCGCCAGCAACTGCTCCGCTCGGTGAAGCAGCAGTTGGCGCAGCAGCCAGCCGGTAAATCGCGGCGATAATTTGTTACGCTGCCTTCGGAGGCCTGATGGACTGGACCCCACCGCGGGAACTAAGGGGCGCGCTGCCACGAAAAAAACGGCTCACCAGGCGCGGCTGGTTCGCGCTCGCCGTCGCGGCGGCGATGATACCGGGAGCCATCTTCACATTCGTGGTGTTTCGCATGGCGCAATCGGAGTCCAGTCAATACAACCGTAGATTGCGTGCGCAGGGGCGCGAAGCTACAGCCAAGGTGACTCGCTTGTGGCGAACAGGCGGTAAAGGCGCCACTGACATGGTGGCCTACTCGTTTTCCGCCGGCGCCGCGCGCGTGCATGGAGAATGCGAAGTGCCGTTCCGCCTTTGGGCCGGCCTGCGCAATGGCGACGATCTGCCCGTTCGTTATCTGCCTTCGGACCCGGCAGTGAACCATCCGGCCGCGTGGGAGGAGGACACGACGCCGATGTGGGTGGCGCTCGGGCTGCCGGCGCTGCCCGCGGCGATCGGCCTTTTTCTGCTGATCATGCTCGTGCGGCGCGGACAAGTTGCGGCCTGCGGACTGCCTGCGCCAGGCACTGTGACGATGTGTGACAGCCTGAAAACCGGGTATGCGGTGAAATATCGTTTCCGAACGAAGGACGGCTCAACGATCGGCGGCCGCGATCAATCGGACCGGCCCTGGAGCGCAGGCGCGGCCGTCTGCGTCCTTTACATGCCGCAAAACCCCGCCCGTAACTCGCTATATCCGCTTACCTGGTACCGGCTGACGCCGTGAAACTATCCGATCTTCCATAGAATCTGCCGCAGCATGCCCATGATGACGGGGGCATCGCGGCCGGCGATATCCAGCCGGCGAACCAGGCGCCGTACCTTCTCTTCGGTCGATCCTTCGGTCACAGGGTTGGTATACCCGCTCTTGCGCAGGATATCGAGCAGCATGGCCGTGACCTGTTCCGTCTCTCCCGCCGCGGCGCGGGCGATCCTGCGCGGCGGTGTGGCACTCGCCGCTTTGGGATCGCGGGCCAACTCGTAGAGGCAAAGCGCCACGGCTTGTCCGAGGTTCATGGAAAGATCGCCGGGTTCGGTGGGGATGCGCATCAGCCAGTGGCAGTGGCTCAATTCGTCGTTATGGAGCCCGAATTTTTCCGAGCCGAACAGCAGTGCAACGGGCGCTTGCGCCAGCGCGCGGCCGATCAGGCGCGCGCCGAATTCCAGCCGCCGCAGAGGGTGCTGCAACTCGCGATGGCCCACCGATGTGGTCCCCACCACCAGGCGGCAATCGGCCACCGCATCGGCCACGCTCGAGAATTCCTCGGCCGCCTCCAGCAGTGGCGCGGCACCCACGGCGGAGCGAGCCTCCCGGAAAGCGACGTCGTATGGGTTCACCACGCGCAGACGCGAGAATCCGAAGTTGGCCATGGCACGGGCCGAGGCTCCGATGTTGAGCGGATTGCGCGTCGACACCAGAACCACGCGCAGGTTGTCTTTGCGATTGGCCGAGATGTTTCGATCGTAACGCAAGGCGCGCGGGCAATCTGTTACGCTGCCTTACGGGAGGCGGGAAATGGATCCGCAGTTTGCTTTCCCCGAAAACTGGGCCCCACCGCGGGAACTGACGCGCGCCTTACCGCGAGAAACGCAACTGACAGGCCGCGGCAAATTGATGACGGTCATGGCGTGGGTGTTCCTGATGGCCACGATTCCCTTGTACGTCTGGAGGCACAATCAGGAAGCGCCGGCAAAGGCGCATAGCGAACTGTTGCGCACGCAAGGCATCGAGGCCAACGGCGAGATCATGCGGCTGTGGCGGCGCAATGGCGGCCGCGTGTCCATGGTGGGCTATGCGTTCACCGCCAACGGCGCCCGGCTCACCGGCGAGTCGTCCGTGCCGGCGGCCATGTGGCCAGGCATTCAGAAGGCCGGTTTTCTGCCGGTGCGATATCTACCATCAGACCCCTCGATCAATCATCCGGCCGCGTGGGAGGCGAGCACGAGCCCGGCCTCGATGCCGTTCCTGTTTCCGGCGATGCTGGCGGGAGCGGCCGGTCTTCTTTTTTGGAATCTTCACCGGCAGTCGCAGCTGGCGGCCGAAGGTACGCCCACGGCTGCTGTAGTCACCAGGTGCTTTCGCGTCAAGAATGGCTGGATGGCGCGCTACCAATTCCGCCTGAAAGATGGCACGGTGGCGAGCGGCCGCGATCAGACCTATCGCCAGCTGGAGGCCGGCGCCACGGTTTGCGTGCTGTACCGTTCCCAGAATCCGCGCCGGAACCAGCTGTACCCCAACTGCCTGTATCGGGTGGTGGCCCAATGAGCGTGATGATGCGCGCGCTCGGCCGGAACGGGCCCACGGTATTTCCGCTCGCTCTGGGATGCATGGGAATGTCGGGCCTTTACGGGCCGGCAGACGAAAGCGAGAGCATCGCCACCATTCAGGCGGCCATCGATCGCGGCGTCAACCTGATCGATACCGGCGATTTTTACGGCATGGGCCACAATGAAATGCTCATCGGGCGCGCGCTGGAGGGCCGCCGCGATGGGCTGCTGCTCTCGGTGAAGTTCGGCGCATTGCGCGGACCGGACGGCAATTGGCTGGGATTCGATGCCCGGCCGGCGGCGGTAAAAAACTTCCTGGCGCATTCGCTCACTCGCCTGCGGACCGATCGTGTCGATATCTACCGGCCGGCGCGACTCGATGGCAATGTCCCGATCGAGGAAACGGTGGGCGCGATTTCCGGCCTGGTGAAGGCCGGCTACGTGGGCGCCATCGGTCTTTCGGAGGTGGGCGTGGAGACGATCCGGCGCGCCAATGCCGTCCATCCGATCGTCGATTTGCAGGTTGAGTATTCGCTGATCAGCCGCAGTCCCGAAGCGCGCATTTTCCCGGCATTGCACGACTTGGGAATCGGAGTAACGGCGTACGGCGTGCTGTCGCGCGGATTGCTTACCGGATCGCCGCTCGCCGCGAAGGGCGATTTGCGGACCCACATGCCCCGTTTCGTGGGTGAGAATCTGGCGCGCAATCGGAAGCTGATCGACACGTTAAATCGGCTGGCCGCCGAAAGAGGGGTGGCGCCGGCGCAGCTGGCAATCGCCTGGGTGTTGGCGAAGGATTCCATGATCGTGCCGGTGATTGGAGCACGCACGCGAAGGCAGCTGGAGGAGTCGCTGGCCGCACTGGAGATACAGCTGACGAATGCGGAAATCGCGCGCCTGGAAGAGGCGATCCCGGCGCCCGAGGTGGCCGGCTCGCGGTACGCCGAGGCGCAGATGCGGGCACTTGACAGCGAGCGGTAGCTGCGCGGAATCATAGTGAGCGCTCCTTCGGCTGAGGCGCAAGCGAAGGGGCCACAGATAAACGCAGATAAGAGAGAGCATGTTTCTTATCTGTGTTCGTCTGTGGCCAAATCTGCCTTTCCGCGAAGGCAGGCTCGGTGTTTCCAGGGTGGTCGAAATTGCGAGTGGGCGTCGGAAGCCACGCGACGATGGCGCTAATTCTGCTTGCTCTTCTGCAACTGCTCTCGCATGTCCTTCAAATCTTTTTCCAGCTTGCGCGTTTTAGCAGCCTGAAACTCCAGGTCCTTCTGCAGCTTCTCGGCCCTTTGTGCATCGGCGTCGCCGGCGCCTCCGGGCGCGGGCAATCTGCCGAGAAAACTGGTCCGCTCCTTCACTTCCCGGCCGCCGGAGTCCGCCACCACCAGGGTGACGTCCACCCGTTCCGTCTGGCGCCCATACGAGAAGCCACCGGACGCCAGGTGGGCACGATCCAGGTGTACGAATTGCGGAGCGGCGGCGCCGTCCGTCACCTCAAGTGTCGCCTCGCGCGCATCACGCACCGCCGGGGTGTTCCGGTCCCACTGGATCTTCAATCGTCCGTTGTCGTCCGATACCGTGAGCGCGAGGGACGGATCGGACTCCGTCGGTAAGACCGCACGGCTCTTCGCGATGACCTGCGGCAGCCAGTACTGGCGTGTTTGATAGCCGGCCGCGCCCATCGCCAACCCGACAGCCAGAATCGCCATCGCTTTCAGCCAGCGCCCCGGCGGCTCCGGCCGGAGCTGTTGGAAGCCGGGAGTGCCGGCCGTAGCCGTCTCCGCGGGCTGCGTCCATTCGGCGGGAATCTCCCGCGTGATGGGCACGCGAGGCTTGACCTTGGGAGGCTCCGCGGTTGGGACAGGCTGCGCCGGGAGCGGCAATGGCGTCCCGACCAGTGTGCCGCGCGCGCCGGAATCATCGCGCTGCGGCCGCTGCGCCGCCGGAGAATTCGGCGCCGGAGGGCCAGCACCCCGCAAAGGCATCGGTTCTAAGCGAAACTCCTGGTAGCTCGATTTGACGCGCATGGAGCCGTCGCTCTCGCGGAAGAAGAATCCCGCTCGCATAGGCTCGAAAGTATGCGGCTTCAACACCAGGGCAACCTGCCAGGGCTCCGGAAAGAAGCCATTATGGATTGCCAGATCGGCCTCCGATAGAAAGATCTCGCTGCGCGTGTGCGAATGGTACCAGCCCACCGGTTGCCGGTTCGGGGGATTGCGCCGGGCGGCGGCGATCAGCTCGGCCAATTGTGCCTGATCGTGAGGAGAGAGTGTGAACGACGGGCCCAGAGCGTGTTGGCAATCCAGCGCCTCATAGCCGGTGATCGCGACCCGCCCGCCGTCCCAGCTTCCGAGCAGGAGGCCGCCGATTTCCGCTCCCCCGCGCGGCAGCGAAAAAAACGCGTCCATCACCGCCAGCCGGATGTCGTCCAGCACGCGCGCCGAGTATTCAATCTCGAAAGGGCACCGCGGCATAGACCACGTGCTGAGTGCGATCTCGGTACCGGGCTCCATATATTTCTACTAATTGTAGGCGATTGGAGGGCGAAAGGGGGTGCGAAATAAAAGGGGGGTGCTGAACCGATCTCGGAGGCGGAGAAGCCTCCTAAAGTTTCCCGTACTGAAGCTGAGAATAGTTGCTTCTGATCGCAGGGAGCGGATTTTCGGCGCTAGCCCGTGGAATCCCCAAGACGGTTAAGCACCCATAAAAGGTGTGCGATATCAACGTGGAATCCGCAATGCAACTCCATTTCCCACGTAACCGCCGAGCCATGCCACGCAACAATGGCCTTCCAAACGCGACCAACCGCGGCGGTCAAGATCGCCCGCGGCTTGAAGCCACTGCGTAAAGCTGCACCAGGATTGTTGCAGCTTGGTTGGTTGGGGCTGCGACGATAGCGCCACTTTCAGGTCGCATCCAGGACTGAAGTACTCGTCTTGTTCAGTAGCTGGCTTGCTACACTGAAGCCAGTGGCTTCGCTGTACAGTCGCGCGGAACTTCTCGAACGGCGGAGCCGCTGGCGGGCCGAAGGGAAGTCGGTAGTCTTCACCAACGGGTGCTTCGACTTGCTACATCCGGGGCACATTCGTACGCTTGAGCGGGCGCGGTCGCTCGGGGACGTGCTGGTTTTGGGCCTCAACTCCGACCAATCGGTGCGGCGCATGAAGGGGCCGTCGCGTCCCGTGTTGTGCGAGAGCGAGCGGGCCGAGGTGGCCGGCGCATTGGAAGCAGTCGACGCCGTGGTCTTGTTCGAGGAAGAGACGCCGCGCGAGCTGATTGCCGCACTATTGCCGGATGTGCTGGTGAAGGGAGCGGATTGGTCACACTTCATCGCCGGCCGGGAAGAAGTGGAAGCTGCCGGCGGAGTGGTCGTGGCACTCGATTTGCAGCCCGGATACTCAACTACTAATCTTGTAGATATTCTAGTCAGCCAGCCTTGATTCATCCTGCAGTTCGCGATCTGTTCTTGGACCTCGGGAGGCATCCCAGTTTTCAGGATGCGCTCCATCGGCTGTCCACCGGCCGCAAGACCTCTCTATCCGGCCTTACCACTACCGCCAAAGCGCTGTATTCGGTGCTCCTGTGGCAAACCAGCGGTAAGCCTTTGATAATTGTAGTAGATGGTAGTAAACAGGCGGAGGTATTGTTCGAGGCGGTGGAAACGCTTTTCGGACTCCTGGCCGCCGAAGATCGTAATCCCCCGCAACTCCTTCCTGCCCTTGATGTGATCCCGATGCAAAATCTCTCGCCGCATGCCGAGATTTGCGAGCAGCGGGCCATCGGATTGTGGAGCCTGGCAAATCAACGGTCGCCCATTACCATTTTGCCGGTCACCTCGGCGCTGCTGCGCATCGAGCAGGCATCGTATTACCGCCAACTCGCGCTCAAGCTGAAGGTGGGAGACGACCTACCGCTGGATGAAGTGATTCTCCACCTGCAGAGCATCGGGTATGAAAAGCGTGAGCCGGTGGAAATGGTGGGGGAATATTCGCTGCGCGGCGGCATTCTCGACGTCTTCTCGCCGGAAGCAACCAAACCGGTCCGCATCGACCTGTTCGGAGACCAGGTGGAGTCGATGCGGCGGTTCGACGTGGAATCGCAGCGGTCGGTGCTCAAAATCGAGGATTGCACGCTGCTGCCGTTGACGGAATACCAGCGGTCGCGCGGATTACTGATGGAATTGGGCGATCTGTTGCGGCAGGCCAACATCCCCGGCCGCGACCTCCCGCTTCCCGGCGATCCGTTCCCCGGCTGGGAGTTGCTGGTTCCCATGGTCCGGCCGCGCGATGGGTCAGTTTTTTCGCTGCTCGATCAGTCGCTCGTCGTATGGGACGAGCCGCGCAATGTCCAGGCAGCGGCCGACCGGTTTTGGAAGCGGCTGGAGCAGATACCGCCATCGCCGGCTTTCGATGCCGAACGTATCTATTTCCGCTGGGAGGATCTGGAACGCCAGACCTCGGCCGCCCCAACCCTTTCGCTCGAGGAACTGGAGCTTGCCTGGGGAGGCTCGGCCGAGGAGGCGAGTGCGCGCCACATTTCTACCCGGCCCGCTATGGCCTTCCACGGCAACATGCAGGTGGCCATCGCCGAGGCGCGCACGCTGGTGGAAAAAGGCAATCGGGTGGCCTTTTTCGCATCATCGAACGGCGAAGTAGAGCGAATGGCCGACATCCTCAACGAATACGGGGTACCGCACCAGTTGGGGCTGGAGCAATTCGATTCCCCGCCCGCTTATCTCGCCGAGAGGGCGTATATGTCGGGCTCGAATGCCAGCGTTTACCTGGTGAAAGGGCTGGTGCGGCGGGGCACTGCGTTCCAGGATTCGAAGCTTGTAGTATTCGGCTCCGAGGACCTGTTCGAGACGTCGGAACTGATCGCCCGCGCGCCCTCCGTGAAGTCCGCCATGGCGACATTTTCGGCGGACCTGATCGATCTCAAGCCGGGTGATTATGTGGTCCATGCGGAACATGGCGTGGCCCAGTTTCTTGGCCTGCGAGAGATCTCGCAAGGCGAGAATCAGGGCGATTACATGCTGCTGGAATACGCCGCAGGCGCCAAGTTGTACGTGCCTCTCACGCGCATGGACCTGGTGCAGCGCTTCCGCGGCGCCGGCGAGGCCAAACCGGCGCTCGACCGCATGGGCGGCTCCACCTGGACCCGCACCAAAACGCGAATCAAAGCCAAAATGCGCGACATGGCCGACGAGCTTTTGAAGCTCTACGCCCAACGCAAGATGACCGAAGGCTTTCAATACTCGCCAGATAGCAACTGGCAGCGCGAATTCGAAGACGCCTTTGAGTTCACCGAGACCAAGGATCAGCTTAACGCCATTAAAGAGATCAAGCGGGACATGGAAGGCCCGCAACCCATGGACCGCCTGCTGTGCGGTGACGTCGGTTTCGGCAAAACCGAAGTGGTGATGCGCGCCGCCTTCAAAGCACTGGGCGACGGCAAGCAAGTGGCGATCCTGGCGCCGACCACTGTCCTGGCGTTTCAGCATTACGAGACATTTAAGCGGCGGTTTCAGCCGTTCCCGGTGCGCGTGGAGATGTTCAGCCGCTTCCGTACCGCCAAGGAACTAAAGGCCGGGCTGGCGGATCTTGCGGAGGGGAAGGTCGATATCGCCGTCGGTACCCACCGCCTTCTCTCGCAGGACGTTGAGTTTCGCGATCTCGGACTGGTGATTGTGGATGAGGAACAACGCTTCGGCGTAAAGCATAAGGAACGGCTGAAACAGCTCAAGAAAGCGGTCGACGTGGTGGCCATGAGCGCCACTCCGATTCCTCGAACACTACACATGTCGTTATTGGGCCTGCGCGACATGTCGGTGATCGAAACGCCGCCCAAAGATCGGCTCGCGATTCACACAGTAGTGGCACCTTTTCACGCCGAACTGATCCGCTCGGCCTTGGAATTGGAGCTGGCGCGCGGTGGGCAGATCTATTTTCTGCATAATCGCGTCGACTCCATTTGGGAGCGGGCTCACATGCTGCAGCAACTGGCGCCGAATGCCCGGATCGGGGTCGGCCACGGCCAGATGGGCGAGGCAGAGCTGGAAAAGACCATGCTCAACTTCATGCGGCATGAGTTCGACATCCTGGTTTGCACTACAATTATAGAAAATGGCCTCGACATTCCGCTGGCGAACACCATGCTGGTGGAGAATGCCGAGCGTTATGGCCTGTCGGAGTTGTACCAGCTTCGCGGCCGCGTCGGCCGCTCCAACCGGCGCGCTTATGCCTATCTCCTGGTGCCGCCGGATACCGAACTGACGGAGATCGCCCGCAAGCGCCTGGCGGCGCTCAAGGAGTTCAGCGATCTAGGCGCCGGATTCAAGATTGCGGCCCTCGATCTGGAACTGCGCGGCGCCGGCAATCTGCTGGGCGGCGAACAGCACGGGCACATCAACTCGGTTGGGTTCGATACTTACGTCAGCCTGCTCGAGGAAACCGTGCGCGAACTGAAGGGTGAAGAGATTGTGCCGGAGATCCATTCGGCTCTCAACCTGGGCCTGGACATCCGCATTCCCACGGATTATGTCTCCGATGAGAACCAGCGTCTGCGCGCCTACCGTCAGATCGCAAACGCCTCCGACGATGCCGCGCGCGACCGCGCGGAGAAGGAACTGGCCGATCGCTACGGTCCGGTGCCCGAGGCGGTGCGCAATCTCCTGGCGTATTCAGCGCTGAAGTACATGGCCGAGAAACTCGGAGTGGAAGCCATCGATCGGCGGCACAATCTGGTGAGCGTTAAGTTCCACACCGCCACGAGGGTTGATCCGCAAAGGCTGATGAATATCGTCAGCAAATCGCGGGGCGCGCAATTCACGCCGGCCGGAGTCTTGCTATTGCCGCTCGACGGGCAGACGGGCGCCGGCGAAATTCTCG
>Ga0181528_10002760_pt1 | contig 10853 bp, 5 predicted proteins | sample PEATcosm2014_Bin_47_FD_119742 | JGI IMG/M metagenome (GOLD analysis project Ga0181528, IMG submission 119742) | Peatland microbial communities from MTU Mesocosm Facility, Houghton, MI, USA - PEATcosm2014_Bin10_10_metaG | ecosystem: Environmental > Terrestrial > Soil > Wetlands > Peat | place... | reverse complement strand
GCCTTTGAGATGGCTCCGCATGTTCGCATGACGCTGCTGCAAATGCTGCTCATTCGCGGACTGGTAAGCATGTTCTGGAAGCAGCCCTTCGAGAGTTCGCTGATCCGCTGGGGTGCGACGCTGCACGACCGTTTCCTGCTGCCCGAAGCGGTGAAGCGCGACCTGCTTGAAGTGCTTAGCCAGTTGCGCCGCGCTGGATATGGCTTCGAGGATGAGTGGTTTCAAACGCACCTGGAGTTTCGATTCCCGAAGATAGGTGTCCTCTCCGCGGATGGAGTGGAACTTGAACTGCGTCACGCTTTGGAGCCATGGAATGTGCTTCCGGAGGAGACTGTTTCCGGACGAACCGTTCGCAGCGTAGACTCGTCGCTGGAGCGTATTCAGGTGAAACTGTCAGGACAGTTGCAGGAGGGCCGGTACGCGGTTACCTGCAATGGCCGCCGTGTGCCGCTCCAAATGATGGACGGAGGCAGCGTCGGCGTGGCAGGAGTGCGCTTCCGCGCTCGCAGGCTGTCAGTGACCTTGCATCCCACCATTCCGGTCCATGCACCGCTCGTTTTCGAACTCATCGATCTATGGAATGGCCGTTCGTTGGGGCAGGGAACCTATTATGTCGCGCGGCCCAACGGAGTTCTGTATGCGGGACGCCCCGGTGATGCTGCCGAAGCGACAAAGCGCCGTGAAGAACGCTTTCAGATCGGCAAGCCATCCGCACTGCCCGTGCATGTTCCAGACGATGAGACCAATCCGATCTTCCCATTCACACTTGATCTGCGCCTTCCGCCTGCAGTAAAATCCGGGGCAAGCGCTCCGAGGCATGAGGGATGACGATCGATCTCTACCAAAGCCAATTGCCCTACGGAGAGGCCTTCAACGAAGCTTCGGCAGATGGGGTGAATCCGCGCCCGCACTGGGCACGCCTCATGGAGTCCCTTCAATCCATAGGGCCGGAAGAACTGGAGCGGCGATGGGGCCGGGCCGAACGGCGCATCCGCGAAAACGGAATCACCTATAACATTTACAACGATCCGCAGGGAGCCAACCGGCCGTGGAAGATCGATGTTCTACCCTTCCTGATTTCTGCGGAAGAATGGCGTTACATCGAAGCCGGCATCATTCAGCGCGCACGCCTGCTTAGCATGCTGCTCGAAGATCTCTACGGCTCGCAGACTCTGCTTGCCAACGGAAGCTTTCCAAGCGAGTTGCTTTACGCAAACCCTGCCTTTTTAAGACCGATGGTCGGTGTGCAGGTTCCGGCACACAGTTATCTCCACATGCTTGCCGTTGATCTCGCCCGCTCCCCAGATGGGCAATGGTGGGTGCTTTCCGATCGCACCCAGGCGCCATCAGGCAGTGGCTACGCGCTGGAAAATCGAACCATCGTCTCTGATCTGCTTCCTGACCTCTTCAAGAACTCCAACGTCCTCCGGCTCGCACCGTTCTTTCGTGCGCAGCGGGAAGCGCTGACAGCATTGGCCGCGTGCAACAATCCGCGCATTGTGCTGCTCACGCCCGGCCCTTATAACGAGACCTACTTTGAGCACTCTTACCTCGCTCGCTACCTCGGATTCACATTGGTCGAGGGCGCAGACCTCACCGTGCGAGATCGCTGCGTATTCCTGAAAACGGTTGAAGGGCTTGAGCAGGTCGACGTCATTCTGCGCCGTGTGGACGACAGTTTTTGCGACCCTCTGGAGTTGCGCAGCGATTCTCTGCTGGGTGTTCCCGGCCTGGTTGACGCGATTGTGGCGGGCAACGTGCAAGTTGCCAATGCGCTTGGCAGTGGGTTGATTGAGTCGGCGGCGATCATGCCTTTTCTTCCCAGGCTTTCCACTTACCTGACTGGAGAAAAGCTGAAACTGCCATCCGTGGCCACGTGGTGGTGTGGGCAGCCCTATGCGCTTGAGTGGGTGCTCAATCATCTCGACTCCCTGGTACTCAAGCCGGCATTTCCATCGCGCAAGATGGAACCGGTGTTTGGTGCGGACCTGGAAGAAGGCGCCCGCGAAAAGCTGGTGGAGCAGTTGTGCGCACGGCCCCATGATTTTGTGGCCCAGGAGCAGATTGTGTTGTCGAGCGCGCCTGTCTGGGACAAAGGCAATCTCGACTCCCGCAGTGTCGTGCTGCGCACTTATGTGCTGAACACGGGCAATGGGTGGACCGCTATCCCCGGAGGCCTGGTGCGGGTTGCGGAAGTAGAAGGCTCGGTAGTGTCGATGCAGCGCGGCGGTCACAGCAAAGACGCCTGGGTGCTCTCCGACAGCCCCGTGGATACCTTCAGCATGCTGCACCCCCGCAATGAACCGGTGGCTCTTATCCGTGAAGCGCCCGGTGTGCCCAGCAGCGTTGCGGACGACGTGTTCTGGCTCGGCAGGTATGTGGAAAGGGCCGAATCTGTGGCTCGCCTGGTGCGCTCAATAGCCTCGCGCCTGCGCCGCGCCAACGAGGCGGAACTCGCATGCCTTCTCCGCCTTCATGGGTGCCTTGAGTCGCGACAGGCCAAGCTGCCGAAAACCAGAAAGCGGCGCATCACTCCGTTGGAGTTGGAAAGGGAACTGGTGTCGGTGATTACCGATCCCAATCGATCGGATAGTCTCGCTTCCACATTGTCTGAAGTGGCGCGCGTCGGTGGCAGCGTTCGCGAGCACCTCTCCGGAGATATGATCTCCCTGATTCACCAGCTCCAGACCTCGATTCGCGCCGATGCCGCCCCGCCATTTCTCGAGTATCCGGCGATGCTCACCAAATGCCTGGAGCTACTCTCAGCTTTCTCCGGCATGGAGCGCGAAAACATTCTTCGCGGTGTTGGCTGGCTGTTTATGAGCATTGGGCGACGGTTGGAGCGGGCGATCTTTCTGACCAGGCAGATGCGCGAAATTACGCGACCGCTGGGTGAGTCTGCATGGCCGCTGCTGGAATGCATGTTGGAAGTCGCTGACAGCTCAATGTCGTATCGGGCCCGCTACTACACCACGCTTCAGCCTCTTGCGGTGCTCGATATTTTGATGGCGGACGGAACCAATCCGCGCTCGCTCGACTTTCAACTGACACACCTGGTGCAACTGTATCGGCAGCTTCCACGACATTTGCCCGACGACCTCAACGCCATGCAGGATGCGCTTACCATGCTGCGAAGCTTTGATCTGCGCAAGATCCGTTATCCGCTCCCGGGTGCGACTGAAGCGGCCAGCGCCGCCAATGGACTCGTCCGCCTGGAACGCTTTCTCAAGGGTCTCGAAGTGCTGTTGCCTTCGTGGTCCAACAACCTGTCCAGCAGATACTTCAGCCACGCCCGCACACTGCCCATCACGGTGGGCTCATGATCTATAAAATCGTCCATCGCACCACCAGCCATTACCGCCATCCGGTCTCTGTCGGCAAACATGTGGCTTGTCTTCGACCAAGGTCATTGCCATGGCAGCGGTTGAACTCAAGTGTGCTTGACATCAAGCCAGCACCGGCATCTGTTACCGAGCGCATTGACTACTTCGGAAACCTTCAGCATTTTTTCACCGTGCAGGAACCGCACAGGGAATTAGTGGTCGAGGCACGGAGCGAAGTCAGCATCGATGCAACTCGAGGAGGGCCGCCTCAGTGCGCGGTTCCCTGGGAAGACGTGGTGCAAAGGCTGCCAAGTGATCGCAGCGCAGCCGGGCTTTCGGCCTACCAGTTCACCTTTGAGTCGCCGCGAATCAGGCTGCGTCCTGAGTTTGCGGAGTATGCGCAGCAGTCGTTTGCGCCGCACACGGCGCTGGTGGATGGGCTGCTGGATTTGATGGAGCGGATTCATAAGGACTTTCGCTTCGACCGCAAGGTGACGAACGTTCGGACTACAGTGGACGAGGTTTTTGCGAAGCGGCGCGGCGTTTGTCAGGATTTTGCGCATTTTCAGATTGCTTGTTTGCGTTCTCTGCGGCTGCCGGCGCGGTACGTGAGCGGATACCTGCGCACGCACCCGCCGCCGGGACAGCCTAGGCTGATTGGTGCGGATGCGTCGCATGCCTGGGTGTCGGTGTACTGCCCTGGCTCGGGCTGGATTGACCTTGACCCGACGAACAACGTTGTTCCGTCGACCGGGCATGTGACGCTTGCGTGGGGCCGCGATTACGGAGATGTGAGTCCGCTTTATGGGGTGATTCAGGGCGGCGGGAACCACGTGCTGAACGTGGCGGTGGACATTGAGGAGATTGCGGGCTGATAGGTTTTCTGGCCTACGAGTTGACTTTTTGTCCAAAAATGCCATGTTTTTGGCGAAAACGATGTTCTTCTGACAAATGCCATTCCATAAACCATTTGTTTTCAATGCACTTTTTCGACTGTGATGCGTAAGTGCTTTGATATCAACAAAAGGGGAGATAGGGGGGAGGGGTGAACGCTGAGAAACTGGTCAGCGAGACCACTCGCCGGTTTGCTTGCGAGCCGGATGTGAACTGCTCATGGTTGAGCTGTTGATTTGATTGTGCGCTTTCAAGGGTTAATTGCATGCAAAGTTCCTGAAGTTTTTTGGGGGGATTGATGCCCCAAATTCCAACCGGGACTCCTTCGAAGATGTCTGCAAGAAGGGAGCGGGTGCGGGTCAGGAGACCCGCACGACAACCGGTCTTCTACCCAGCGGCGAAGACTGATCGCTTGTTCGCACGGGATCTAGAGATCGGCGCTGCAGGGGACGTTTTCATCGCTGGATGTGAGGCTGAGAATCATGCACCGCTATTTTTATTGGCTCCATACGGGAACTGAGTAGCAGACTGGATGGGGGTTGTGGCGCTGGTCTCGACGTTCACAGAGCCATGGCGGTTGATGCTAACCTATTGATACTGTTTCTTCGGCCGGTTATTGCTGCCGCCGATTGCTCCAGCTTGAAATTGGGTGCATAATTTGGGGCAGGGTGACGCAGCGGCGGAGTTTTTAGCCGAGCGTAAGATATTGATTTTAAAAGTGGCCCCGTAGCTCAGGTGGATAGAGCGACGGTTTCCTAAACCGCAGGTCGGAAGTTCGAATCTTCCCGGGGTCACCACTCCTAACAACGCATCTCTGGACCAAGAGGAGGCAAAGAGTTCTTTTGACTTTGCGTCCTAGTACCGCTATAAATGTTGATGGCATGGAAATCGCTTCCATGGCATACCGGCTGTCTTGATCGAGCGGACAGCGAACGTTACCATGGCAATCGCCAGGATGCTCGGGAAAGCGGTGAAATTCCGCTACTGCCCCGCAACTGTGAGCGCCCCTGCTTTTCCGGTCGTCGTGTGTGGTGACTGGGTAAAGCAGGATTTCAGCCCGCGATTCTCTCGCACGGTAGGAGATGGACGAGGAAAACCACTGAAGGCCAACCGAAAGGCTGCGTTTTTGGGAAGGTGGCTGAAGGAGGCGCAAGTCAGGAGACCGGTCCTCGGCGCCTCTACCCGCTTGCGTTCCGAGGGGAACGAAGGAGCTTTTGATGCTTGTTTCCGCGTCTCCGCGCGTCCGGCTTAGCCGCGCGCTTCCCGCATTTCTGCTTGTTTTCTTCTTTTCCGCATACACCCTGGTGGCCTCGGCTGCGACTGTCCACGGGGTAGTCACGGATCCATCGGGAGCCAAGATTAGCGGCGCCACGATTGACTTGTTGTCGAACGGCAAGGTGGTTGCTGCCGGGGTTTCAGCGGCTGACGGCAGTTTCCAGATCATGACGGGCACAACGGGGAGGTTCTTCCTTGTTGTCCAGGCGAAGAGCTTCCGCGAGGTGCAGACGCCGGTTTTCTATGCCGGGGCGTTGGATTACGTGGAGCGCAACGTGGTGGTGGAGCCGGAGTGGGTGCGCGAGTCGATTGTGGTGACCGCGACGGGCACACCGACACCGCAGGCGCAGACCAGCGCAGCCACGAACGTGATTGGGCCGCTGGATCTCTCATTGCGCGATGTCCTGGTGAGCGAGCTTCGTATGATGCCGGGGACCTTTGTGGTGCAGACGGGGCAGATGGGTGCGCAGAGTTCCCTGTTTGTGCGCGGAGGCGACTCCGATTCGAACAAGGTTCTGCTGGACGGGGTGAGCGCGGGGGATCTGGGAGGGCGATTCGACTTTGGGCCACTGTCGACGACGGCGGTGGAGAGCGCCGAGGTGTATCGCGGGCCGGACTCAAGCCTTTACGGGGCTGATGCGGCGAGCGGCGTTATCAGCATTACATCTCCGCGAGGCACGACGAGCTTTCCGTCGCTGCTGTTCCATGGCGATGCGGGAAGCCTGAACACTTCGCGTGAGGAGTTGGAGCTCGCCGGAGCTTACGGCAAGCTGGACTACCTGGGCGCGTTCAGCTGGCTGCAGAGTTCGAATGATCTGCCGAACGATGAGTATCACGTTGCTACGACAGCGGCGAACCTGGGCTGGCAGGTCAACGGAAGCACGCAGGTCCGCGCAACGCTGCACTACGGCGTGGATGCTACGGGAGTGCCGAACGCGTGGGACTTTTTTCATGTTGCGGACTCTGCGACGGAGAAGGATCAGGATCTGTTTCTTTCCGGGTCAGTGGACAACCAGACTACGGCGGACTTTCACCAGACGGTGCGCTACGGGGCGACGCGCAAGCGAGAACAATATAACCATTGGGCGCAGGCCGGCAGCGGGACGTATGACGCCTATGGAGACAGCTTTGGCGACGTGGTGAACATTACCGGCGCGAATGGTTACGCGGTGACCGGGCAGGTGCTGTTGGACTACGCGGGGAACTATCCCTCCGGGAATCAGATTGTTTCCGACCGTGACCAGCTTGTGTACCAGGGCGACTACCGATTTACGCCGCACTTGATTGCGACGGCTGGCTTCCACTACGAAGACGAGCGCGGGGCTGCGCCGAACGGCACGTACCTGACGCCGGTGGAGCGCACCAACTACGACTACCTTGCAGCGGTGCATGGCGACTTCAAGAACCGGTTTTTCTACACGCTGGGCGGCAGCCTGGAGCGCTACTCGCTGTTCGGGACGCAGACGTCACCGCGCGTGGGGCTCTCCTACTACGCGCTGAAGCCGCGAACCGGGATTTTCAGCGGAACGCGGGTGCTGTTCAACTTTGGCGATGCGGTAAGGGAACCTTCGCTGACCGACCAGTTCTATTCGCTCTACAACTTTCTTGCGACCAATGGGGGACAGTCGACGATCCAACAGTTGAAGATCAGCCCGCTTGCGGCGCCGACTACGCGGACGTATGAGGGCGGGGTGGAGCAGACTTTCTTCAGCGAGCGGCTGTTGTTCCGGACGAGCTTCTTCCACAACGAGTTCGGGCGGCAGATTGAGTATGTTGGACTGAATCTGATTCCGGAGCTCCTGCCGGGGCTGACGGCTGCTGAGCAGAACCAACTAGAGCAGACGCTGCAGGCGGACGGGGCGTATGAGCAGAGCCTGAACACGGAGGCATTTCGCGGACTGGGCGTGGAGACGACGGTGGAAGGCGGCATCGGGAAGAACATCTTCCTGCGCGGGGGGTATACGTATCTGGACGCGGTGGTGCAGCGGTCATTTGCGAATGCGGATGTGGCGTTGCTGGGGCCGGTTCCGACGTTTAATGGGACCACAAACGGGATTCCGATTGGCGTGGATTCACCCCTTCAGGGGGCTCGGCCGTTTCGACGCGCGCCGCACACGGGGTTCTTCAAGGCGACTTACTCAAGTGGGAAGATTACGGGGCTGTTTAACGCGGCTTTCGCGAGCCGTTCGGATGACTCGGATTTTCTGGCTTACGACGATCTAAATGGGGGCAACAGCTTGCTACTCCCGAATCGGAATCTAGATTATGGCTACGCGAAGCTCGATCTGGGGGGCAGCTATCAACTGCTGAGCTGGATGACCATTTACGCGCAGGCGGAGAATCTGACCAACGACCAGCACATTGCGCCGATTGGGTATCCTAGCTTGCCGTTTACGGCGCGTGCGGGGCTGAGGTTGTTGTGGGGTCCGGGGGCGGCGAAATAGCGGGTCTTTAGCGAACCCGAAGGACGATGATGGTTTCGTCGTCGAAGCGGTCGTGAGCGCCCTGGAAGTGGGCTACTTCGGCAAGAATGGCGTCGGCAATGTCGGCTGAAGGCAGGTCGCGATGTGTGCAGAGTAGGCCGGCCAGGCGGTCTTCTCCGAACATTTCGCCGTGGGCGTTTTCGGCATCCGTGATTCCGTCGGAGATGAAGACGATGGCGTCGCCGGGCTCGGCCTGGAGGGAGAGCTCTTGATACTCGACGTTGGGAAAGAGGCCGAGCGGGAAGCCCTCGGCCTTGACTGTGGACGACTGGCCATTGCGGCAGAAGATGGGCTGGACTGCGCCTGAGTTGGCCACTTGCAGCGTTTTGGTCTCGTCGTTCCAGAGAGCGAAGAGCAGAGTGACGTACTGCGAGTCGAGTTTGCGCTCCTGGATGGCGTCATTGAGCGTGGCGAGCATCAGGGCGGGATCTGGTAGCTGGGCGGCGGCGGAGCGCATGATGCCGCTGACAAGTGCGGCGAAGAGGGCTGCTGGGGCGGCTTTGCCACTAACGTCGCCGAGGACGATTGCGGTGCGGTTGGGACCATAGTCGATGAAGTCGTAGAGATCTCCACCGATGGTGCGGGCGGGGAGAAAGCGAACTGCCATTTCTGCGTGGGGATGTTCGGGTGCGACCGTTGGCAGAAGGCGCAGCTGGACTTCGCGGGCCATGGCGATGTCCTTTTCCAGTTGCCGCTCCTGGCGGCGGACTGCCTGGTAGAGACGGGCGTTTTCGATGGAGATGGCAACCTGCGCGGCGAGGGTGGTTAGCATGCGCTCGTGTTCTTCATTGAAGAAGCCGCTGCGGGTGTGCTCGAGGTCGAGAACGCCGATGATACGGCCCTTGTAGAAGAGGGGTACGACCAGCTCCGAGCGGGTTTCAGGATTCATGGGTAGGTAGCGCGGATCTTTGCGGACGTCGGGGACGTTGATGGTGCGCCACTCGCGGACGGCGGCGCCGACGAGGCCGCTGGAGATGGCGATGCGGCGGAGCGGGGCATGGGCGTAGCCGAAGCGCCAGGCGTAGCGGGTGATGAGCGCCTCGCCTTTCTCGTCGAGAAGCATGATGGTGAACATCTGGTAGTCGATGAGGCGGCGGAGGAGCTGGCCAACGCGCTCAAGCAGCGGATCGAGGTCGAGGATTGAAGTAAGATCGACGGCGATTTCGTTGAGCACCGAAAGGGTTTGGGCCTGACGGGAGACTCGCGTGTAAAGGCGCGCATTCTCAATGGCCTGGGCGATGCGCGAGGCGGTCAGCGTGAGGAGATGGAGGTGCTCAGGGCGGAAGTAGTTGGCCTGTTCGCTCTCGATGTCCATGACGCCGATGAGGCGGTTTTTAGCGATCAGGGGGACGGCCAGCTCGGAACGGACCGCGGGATTGACGGCGATGTAATTGTCAGAGGTGGTGACGTCGTTGAGCAGGATGGGTTTGCGGGTCTGGGCAACCTCGCCGATGACGCCTCGGCCCATGGGAACGCGCATCCGCTTGGTGTGTGGAGTGTGTCCGATTTCGAAGCGCATTCGGAGGTCGTGGGTGCGGTCGTTCAGCAGGAGGATGGCGAAGATGCGGTAGTCGATGACGGCGCGGACCAGCTCCGAGGTGCGATTGAGCAGGGTTTCAAGGTCGAGCGTGGTGTTGAGGGCGTCGGCCATCTGGACGAGGTAGGTGAGGTCGGTGGTTTCGACGCGGGCGTTGACGGGGTCGAGGTGGGCGTGGGGATTGGCGGAATCGGCCGGGCGGTAGTCTCCCTCCAACTCGGGGAGTTCAGGCGGAGGTGGCGGAAAGGTGGACATTGGGTGCAATGCAGATGATAGCGGATCGTTGGGAACAGTGGACAGGGAACAGGGATTAGGGATCAGGAACCAGGGATTCGAGCTGGGTTTGCGACGATTTGCGACGGAAAAGGGCGGTTTTGCGACGGATGCCCATCCGTAAGCTCTTTGTTTTCAGGAGGGTTTTTTGGGGTGCGTGCGTAAGTGCTTTGCCATCAACGAAACCGGGTGGAGGGGGTAGGGGGGTGCGAGTGGGTACGGACCGGGCGCATCTCCGGCAGATGGAGGCTTTTGTGCTGGCGGACGTGTGCTGATTAGCAGGACATAAATCCAGTGTGCGCGTTTTGGCGAATTAAACTGCAAAATCTCAAAAGAAATTTTCGATCACCCTCTGCAGGAGCCCAAATCTTCAACCGCGAGACCCGGGACCCGCGGCTTTCGGGCGATCAGACCCGGGGCATCGGCGAAGGCTGCGGCCGGTGGCTACTCGGCGCCGAGTTCGCGAACGATGGCGACGGAGGCGGAGGCGCCAACGCGGTTGGCTCCGGCTTCAAGCATGTTGCGGACGTCAGCCAGGGTGCGGATGCCGCCGGAGGCCTTGACGCCGCAGCGGGCGCCGGCTACGCCGCGGAGCAGGGCAACGTCGGCTGGGGTTGCTCCGCTGGTGGAGAAGCCGGTGGAGGTCTTGAGAAAGTCGGCGCCGGCATGGATGGCGATTTCAGAGGCGCGAAGCTTTTCTTCGACGGTGAGGAGGCAGGTTTCGAGGATGACCTTGAGGATTGCGCCGTGATGGTGGGCTACAGCGGCGGCAGCATGGATGGTGCGGAGGACGGCGTGATGGTTGCCGCTCTTGAGCTGGCCTATAGGAAGCACCATGTCCAACTCGCGGACGCCGAGGCGGGTGAGGGCAGCGGCTTCCTGGCGCAGGGTGGAGACGAGGGAGGCGCCGAGAGGGAATCCGATGACGACACCAACGGGTATGCCGGTTCCTGAGAGCATGTTGACGGCGGCGGAGGCCCAGACAGGGTTGATCATGGCACAGGCGAAGCGGTAGCGCACGGCCTCGTCGCAGAGGTTCTCGACCTGTGCGCGGGTAGCGTCGGGCTT
>Ga0181528_10002759_pt1 | contig 10856 bp, 6 predicted proteins | sample PEATcosm2014_Bin_47_FD_119742 | JGI IMG/M metagenome (GOLD analysis project Ga0181528, IMG submission 119742) | Peatland microbial communities from MTU Mesocosm Facility, Houghton, MI, USA - PEATcosm2014_Bin10_10_metaG | ecosystem: Environmental > Terrestrial > Soil > Wetlands > Peat | place... | reverse complement strand
GATAGACAGTGCTTCAGCACCTCGCACGCGATAGTGGGTTTCGTGGTGTTTACTTGCACGATACCATATACGGCGGCATCGACATCCGTTAAAAGTTGCGGTTGAAAAAACACCATAGTTTTTTAGAACATCTCACTCGAGAATCATCCGTCGAAGCTCCATCGTTTCAACCGTTCGGTTTGTCCGTAAGGAGACTCGCCAGGAATGAAACCGCCACATGTGCGCCGTTCCCTCGCTTGACCGTGATCGTTCCATCCAGTTGGAACGTCAAATTGCAAATCAATTGCCAGCCCATTCCGCTGGACTTTTCAGGAACAAAGTCATCTGGCAGCCCCACGCCATTGTCGCTAACAGTGAGAATGACCCGACTGGACTCGACAACGAGGCGTATCTGACCTTCGCCACGCTGGCCATCAATGAAGGCATGCTTCAAAACATTCGTAACCAGTTCGACAAGAATCATGCCACTCGGTAATGCTTTTTCAAGCGGCAGCAGCAACGGAACGGTTTCAACTTTCCATTGGATCAGTTGGGCACGGAACATTGATGTCAAATGCTGGACAAGCGATTTGACATAGTCTGAGAAATCAACCTCAGCAAGGTTCTTGGATTGGTAAAGTTTCTCATGTACGAGCATCATCGATCGCAGTCGCGTCTGCGCATCGTCGAAAATGGCGCGACCAGTTCGATCTTCCAGCTTTTGCGATTGAAGGTACAGCAGACTGCTGATGATTTGCAGATTGTTCTTCACACGATGATGAACTTCTCGCAGCAACGTTTCCTTTTCACGAAGGGACCGCTGAAGGTCGTCGATCAACAGTCGACGTTCCGTCACGTCCTGCACAGTGCCCCGCGAAATAAGCGGGGTACCATCGACGGCAAATTCAGTCTCGCAGCATTCTTCGACAAATTTGACCGACCCAACAGCCAATTTCAGCCGATAAATAACACGATAAGGCTCGCGGGTTCTCAGTGACCGCACGTACGCGCCATTGACCATGTCTCGGTCGTCGGGGTGAATTAATTCGAGAAACGCTTTGTATGTTGCACCGAACTTCGAGGGGGCAATTCCAAAAATATCGTAAACGTGGTCTGACCACCAAATTTGTCCCGTGACTAAATCGTTTTCCCAATTGCCGATGCGAGCCATCGTCTGCGCTTGCCTGAGTCGCAACTGAATTTCCAGGGATTGCAATTCCGCCTGTTTTTGCTGAGTGATGTCGAGAATCGTTCCAAACAGGCGAAACGGGGCAACCTGACCATCGAATAATAATTCGGCATTTGCCTTGACCCAGGCGGTCTCTCCGTTGGATCGTAAGATCCGATGTTCCATGTCATGGTTGGCAATGCCCGCAATCGCGTTTTTTAAACTCTTTGCAACGCGTTCTCGATCTTCGGGGAAGACACGAAGAGAAAACTCATCGAACGAGATTTTGCGTTGATTGAGCCCGAAAATCGATAGTGCCTCGTCCGACAAACTCAATTCATTGGTGCTTAAATTCCAATCTCCAAAACCAAGTTTTCCAATGCGTTGGGCGGTTCTCAACAGCTTCTCGCTTTCAATCAACGTTTCTTCCGCCTTCTTGCGATCGTTAATGTTCAAGGCGAACCCGATAATCTGCTCAACGTCGCCGCTCTCATTGAAGACGGGACCGAACATCGCGTCGACATAGATCAGTTTTCCGTTGTTAACGCGTGCCATGGCTTCGAAACGAAATGTCTCGCCCGCGGCGGCTCGATCCAAGGCGATGCGCGTGAGCTCTTGGACATCTTCGGAAAATGAACACCAATAAGAATCAACAAGTTTCTGTCCCAGCAGTTCCTTTCGGGGCATGCCAGTCGCCTGGACCGCATTATCGTTAAGATCGAGCGTTACACCATCAATGGTGAAAATGCCGAAGAAGCCATAGAAGCTATCAATCATTTGCCGTAACCGCCGATTCGAAGCCAGGATCTGTTGCTCCGCCTTTCGGCGTTCGGTGATATCTTCCTGAACGCAGAGCCAGCAAGCCTGTCCGTGGGAATTGATCGGCTTGATTCGCGCCCTGGTGTAGAAGACCGTTCCATCTTTCCTTCGGTTCCGGAATTCACCTTCCCAGTACTGATTTTCCTGCACGCGTTCAAAAATCTCTGTAACGATTCGTTCGTTTTCGTTCGGCGTCGCATCGTTGAGAACGGTGACGTGGGCTCCGATCAATTCCCCCGCGTCATAACCAAACATTGCATCGAGAGCCGGATTGGTTTCGACAAGCACTCCGCGAATGTCGCTAAGGCCGACCGCTTCTGACATCGAGCAAAAGATCTGCGAATGAGTACTCATTACCGCCTCGATTCGCAAACGTTCAGTCATGTTGTCTGCAATTGAGACCGCGTATCTTTGTCCGCCGAACGTGAACGGATGGATTTGAATTGCAACGGGAAATTCGGTTCCGTTCTTTCGCCTGTGGCAACTTTCGAAACTAACGATTTGCCCCACCGCGAGCTGTTTCCCAATCTCATTGAGACGTTCGGGACTGATTGTGGGATCAAAATGGGAAATCGACATCCCGATTAATTCGTCACGCCGGTATCCCAATACCTCGTGGGCGTGGCGGTTCATGTCCAAAATGACCCCATCATGGCGGTGAAGATAAAATGCTTCAGTGATATGCTCGAAGAACGCCCGGAAACTGTCTATGCATTGCGTCTCTTCCGGTTGATCGCAAGAAGTTACGTTCGATATCAGCAGAATTTGGCTGACATGGCCATCAGTCGTTCGCTCGAAAACCGTGCTGCGGCAATTCAACCGGTGCAAACGCCCACCTGCGTCCGACTGACGATAATTAAATTCGGTGAACTCTGGATCGTCCAGGAATTCACTTGTTTGACACGACGACTGAACGAGATCCTCGAGCCGAGACTTGAATTCGGATCGATCGAGCGGATGCATCCGTTCGATGACGAAATCCATTCCATCGGCGTCCATTAACAGATCGCGAGTACAACCGAGAAACTTGATCGCCGACTCACTGACATACTGATACCGCATCTGCGTGACGTCCACGACAAATACGAATTCCCGCGCGACTTTTGCCAATCTCTCGAAAAACGCCTCGTTCTGCCATGAGATGCCGATATTTGGCTTCCAGACACCTTTTTCGACCATCGCCAATTCGATCCCGCATGATCCGCAGAAGCGCACGTGGGACGAGGCCGAAGATTGGCAATTGAGGCAACGCATCAAGACAACTCCGATGACACCAACGCCAGCCCTCAAGCAAGCAGGCAACTCTTGATGATTTTGGTTTTGAAGAAAAGATTACGAAATCCTTCGGAGTTTCCCCGTGTTTCATGAGAGTCAACATACCATGAACCGTCCTTCGCAAAAAGGATTTCGACTAAAGACAATTATTTAAAAACAAATCGAGTCACGCCAGCGTCGGATCACGCTTCGTCTGGACGGCCCAGAATCGAACATCAACCGAACTGTTTTCGAGATGCATGAAAACGTGTAGGATGAATGGCTTAACGAAGGATTGAGAATGATGGTGACTGCGTGCATCAAACCATTTCTTACGCTAGATCCAGTTTTGGAAAACAGGTGACAAATAATGACGGATTCCACTCCGCTTTCACTTCGTGATTTGCAAGCTTTGATTCAGAAGATGTATGGAGCCAAGGACGTGGCTCGTGGCGTGGACGGGACGTTCATGTGGCTGATGGAAGAAGTGGGTGAATTGGCTGCTGCACTACGCGAGGGAACTCCGGAAGAATTGGCGCTCGAGTTTGCCGATGTGCTGGCGTGGCTGGCCACGATTGCGAATGTCGCGGGTGTCGATCTCGATGCCGCCGTTCGAAAAAAATATGGCTCGGGATGCCCCGGTTGCGGTCAGTTTTTATGTCAGTGCGATCTTAGTGAGAAACCATAGACGCGTTCCGGCGCGTGAAAGACAGGACTCCACCAGTACCGGGGTAATCGTCAGAGGAAGAAAAAAATGTTGCGGTCGATCGACGTGAACGGAGTTCGATATCGAGTTGCTGACGAAGGTGTCGGCCCCGCGATTTTATTCGTGCATGGCTTTCCCCTCGATCACACGATGTGGTCCGCACAAATTGTCAAATTCTCAAGAACACACCGCGTCATCGCGCCGGATTTACGTGGATTTGGCGGTACCGACGGGTCCTTGTATTCCGTCTCGATGGAACAGTTTTCCGACGATCTGGCAGACTTGTTGACGGCGCTGCAAGTTGACCGCCCCGTCACGTTTTGTGGTCTTTCGATGGGCGGATACATCGGCTGGCAATTTGCATTCCGACATGCTGATTGGCTGGGACGGCTGATTCTTTGCGATACTCGGGCAGCGGCCGATTCGCCTGAGGCGGCTGCAAACCGCTTAAAAATGGCGGACATTGTGATCAAAGAAGGGCCTGAACCCGTTGCCTGGGCGATGATGCCAAAATTGTTCGCCGCCAGCACCAGCGAGCGGCAACCCGAGATCATCGAACAAGTACGTCACGTGGTACTCGCAACGGCCCCCACCGCGATCGCGGCGGCTCATCGCGGCATGGCCGTTCGTCGCGATATGGTCTCTGAATTGCCGAAGATTGCGGTGCCGACATTGATCGTCGTCGGCGAAAAGGATGCCATATCTCCGCCCGCTGAAATGAAAGCCATTGCCGACGCAATTCCCGGCGCCGCGTTCGCGTTGATTCCGGACGCGGGTCACATGGCTCCGATGGAAAATCCAATTGCCGTGAACGCCGCAATCCGCGAATTCCTGACGGAAAACTGAACTCGGAACATTGAAAACAGGTCACGCCATTTCATTCTTTGGGGCGAGCTGAATATACTCCGTGAGTTGTCTCGGCCCTCGTGGTCCTCGTTTTTTTGCATATGTCTCAGGGAGTTCCGGTTGTGCTCGTACAGATGGAATTGGCTCGCATCATCATCAGTGAGATTAACGATCAGCAAGTCATCTACTTGCATGAAGTCGATGGCGAGCGTGAGTTTCCGATTCTTATCGGCTTGTTCGAAGCAACCAGTATCGATCGTTGCGTTCAGGGCGAGGTGCCGCCACGACCGCTCACTCACGATCTTTTAAAAGCCACGATCGAAGCCTTGGGAGGCGAATTGCAGGACGTCGTGATTCACAAACTGGAAGATCACACCTATTTCGCCGCCATCCGTATTCGCCGGGATGGCGAGCTGATCGAAGTCGACAGCCGTCCCAGCGATGCAGTCGCCTTGGCGGTACACTATGATCCGTACCTGCCAATCTATGTCGCCGACGAAGTATTGGACGAAGCGGCCGCTTGATTATCAATCCCCTCACTTGAACGCAAATGTCGCGTTGACCGTGATTTTGTACTTCAATGTACCCGAAGAGGTGCCAATCGCTTCGTTGGCTGAATCGGCGGATTGACGACGGAGGCTTGGGCTGGAATTCATGGGTGTGTAATAAATTGTTTGGTCGGTCACTTGATCGTCTGCTTCAACACCGCTCGCGCAACTGAGACTTTTCAAAGCTCCCAATTCGTGTTGCGCCGCTTGAGCCAGCTGTACGGCTTCGGCTTTCGCTTCAAGAAATGCTTCATTCATTGCTTTTTGTCGATCGGCGGCTGGAATTTTCGCGACGAAGACAAACGATGGTGCACCGGGTTTCTGCGCGGTCGAATCGCCATCCATAAAACTCAACCCGGATCGCGCCACCGCGAGATTCAGTCCGCCGACCATGACGCCGTCCATTTCTTCAGCGACTTCGGCCTCTTCTTCAGACACATCGTCGGCATCTTCAGCGCCGCCGATGTCCGTTTCTCGAATTGCTTCTTGAAGCTTATGGACCGTTCCCAATCTTTCAGCGTCGTCTGTTTCACTGAGAGGCCATTCGGCCGTTAACTTCATCGTTAGATCAACCGGGGTCGGCTTTTCGTCGTCGTTTTCCTTTACCGCTTGTCCGCCGTTCATCGCTGCTCGTTGCTGAATCAACATCCGCAGTTGCGCGCGACGGCTGATCTGCTTTTTATCCAGGCGTACTTCACCGAATTTCCACGTCTCTTTCGCGGCACCGAGTGCGATCAATCGCTTTTCAGCATTCGTGCGACGTTCTTTCAATTTCGCGATCGCGTCTGCCATTTTTTCGCCCTTGGCACGCAGATCAACGCTCATTCGCATCACTTCCGGCTTGCGTTCTAATACAGATTCGCCCTGGCAAACGATACCGCCGGTCGCCAAATCTTGAGCAGAACAGTTGTTCGAAATCAACAATATTGCCAACAACAGTACGAGTGATCGAGTTGTATTTTCCATATGCGAGTCCTTTCCAAAATCGGGTTAGTTCAGATGGTTACCATGTTCATGCTTGAAGATCGCGACGGAAGTCTAACGGGATCGCTTTCGAGATGAAAACGTGAATCTGATCGACCTATTTCAAATTCCCCATCCCCACTTCTTCGCGAATCCGCTTTCGCAGTCGCAGCACATCGGGCCCTTCCATTGTACGGATGGCCCAGTAGAAACCACGAACGTCTTGAGGACGGTCTTTTATTGACCGATAAATCTCTTCGAGAAGAGGCACTCGTCGAGCGTCTTTGCTTGCGGCAATCGCTTTATAAACGAGTTTTTGCCATTGTGGATCGTTGATTTCCGTTTTGCGCCAGTGATTGATCAATCGATCCAGTTCCTGGGAATCGCCGAGCATCACCATTAAGTAGGCGGCTTGCGCCGCGACGGCATCGTTGGGACTTGCGAGATGCGCTCGAACATCACCCAGGGAAAGTTCCTTGGGTAATGGATTGTCTTTGTCTTCATTGTTTTCGACAAAACGAATCTGATTGACTTCGAGTGGAAACGTTCCATTCGCGATGGAATTCAGAACGCGATCTCCGCTAGTCAGGAATCCAATCGCCCGCTCGGTGATCGCTGAATCTGGGTTCGCCAAAGCCGCAATCGCGAACTTTTGAGCCTCCTTTTTTCGACTTGTCTTGAGCACGACACAAAATGCGTCGCATCGAATTGCAACGGAAGCCTGCGCGTTTTCGTAGACTATTTGCGCGGCCTCCGCAGCCTTGGTTTTGTTCGTAGCGAGCAAGAAGGCCATCGCCACTCGCTGTTGCCAGATTTTCCCTTCTTGAGCGAGCGCTTGCAGTCTTTCGAAGTCGACGCCAACTGGTTTAAGTTCGGGATTGCCGTATGGGTCCGGGAACCGGTGATTTTTTCGTAGATCCGCAAAAATCGACTCCGCGAACCTGGCGTCGACCTTCTCGCCGGCCAGCAGATTCCATAATTCATCGCTGGCTCGCAGGTCGCGCAAAACAACAAGTTCATTACAAATTGCAGACAACTCGTCGGCTTCGCGAGCCATTTCACGCAACTGGTGAAAAAAGTTCACGCGCTGATCCCACGGCAGCCAATGGAGAGCTTTGGCCACGTCGGCAATTTGGCGCGTGTCTGCCGCCGCCGCTTTCGTCAGCACGGGAATCGCCCGTTCGTCATCTCCCAAGGCGACAAGGACCAGCGCCGAAGCCAGTTGTTCTGGAACGGATTCAGATTCCAACATTTTCCTGAGCGGTTCAATGGCCAAACTGAGCCATTTATCGCGCTTTCCACCGGATCGAAACTTGATCAACCAGTCTTCGTAGGGACGTTGTTCGAGTTCGTTTTTGCGTTTTTTGGCTTCTTCGTCCGGCTTTCGCTTTTTCTCTGGTTTTTGCTTTTCATCAGGCAGAGGATTCTCGTCATTCAATCCGAGCAGCCGACTCCAAAACGATTTCGATTTGGGTTTTTCGGTGGCGTCTTTTTCCCGTTCTTCCAATTCCTCGCCGGATTCGTCTTCGTCCATAACGGTGGCTGAATCAACGATTTCGGGCTCGTCGTCGCTCGGTATTTCTTCTGGTTCCGCCGAAATGGTGGGACGCTGTTTGATGCAATACTGCAACAATTGATTGGCCACCGCTCGACGCACTCGTTCACTAGGATCCGACAAGGCGGGAATTAACTGCGTTTCACCATCGAGTTTGCGAATGCTGAAGAGCGAGGTGATCGCAGCCGCCCGCAATCGATCGTCGTCACGTTTCAACCAGGCTTGCAACAAAGGCAATGCCTTTTGTTGAGTTGTTGTTTTCAGTGTGAGAGACTTGCCAATTTCCGCGGCCAATTCAGGGTGGGTCTCCGCCGACTTGGCCAGCGGTTCGACTGCTGGCATGTACTCGGTGCCCTTCAGTGAGTTGACCGCGCGGCTGACAACGAAACTATCTTGATCAGATAAAGCACTGACGATCGCCTGATTGATGGATTCTTGCGATTGGTCACGATTCGCGCTCGGCTTCTTGTTTGAATTGCTTCGCAAATCCAGGGCGATTTCACCTAAACCTTCCACCGTCTCGGCTCGGACTTGCCAATTGGGTTGAGCGAGCTGTTTGATCAGGCATTCCGTGGCGTCCTTTCCCTTAATCGCACGCAACAAGCGCACTGCGTGAACGATTAAGTCGGGATCGGTTTCTGTCGCGATATATTCTGCGATCTGAGGCACCAGTTTTGGTGATGGCTTTTCAGACATTTGCTTGAGTACAGCGGCTCGAACATTAGGCTCCGGGTCGACGAGTAACCGCGAAATTTCGGAATCGGCTCGAGTTCCTTCCACTCCGTGGAGCGCCTTTAAGCTCAACTCACGGACAAACGGGTCGGGATGCGAAAAGAGTTCAATCAATAATGATTCGTCACCACTGGCGACCATTTTGGCTAATTCGCCTGCGGCGTCGTGTCGCGTCCGAGGGTCTGTCGACGCCAGTCGCACGAAGCCACTCGGCCACTTTAACGCCAGCGCATCTGTCGCGGTCAAACGAAATCGCAACCAGTCCAATCGCACGCGACTCTTATCCGAATCGACCAGTTGCCGTTGTTCGCGAACTTCGGGTAGCAAAGCGCCGCCCAACCGTGCGAGCCTTGCAATTATCGCTTCTGCCTCAGGGATGTCGGCCGTCAGAAGCTTTGAAATTTCGACGCGCGCTTCTTGCAACCTTTCGGGCGTTAATGGTTCAACTTCTGGATCCTGTGGCACGACGACATTCGTTTGCCCATCGGACCAAACTAATAAATCGGTGAGAACGGTTTCAGTGACGGTGTCCGGTTGCCAAGGGTCCACGTCTTTGACGGGCGCCTTCCAGGCGTCAAATAGCTCAAGTGCCGCCAGTCTCGTTGCCAAATCACCGTGAGAGAATGCTTTCACGACGTCGGACGAGGCCAACGCTTTATCGGTCGACAGCCTTCGAATCACCGCTTCGCGCACGTTGGAATCGCGATGACTCAATTGCCGAACGAGTCGTGGCAACGTCTGAGCGTTCAGTTGCGAGATCTCTTTCAACTCGAATGGCGGCTCGCTTTCCTCATTTTTGCGGAACGAATCCAACCAGGCTAACAATTTAGCGGATGTCTGAAAGCCATCACGAGATGCCGCAGTATGTCCATCGGCGCGCAGAATACGCAGGGCCGGAATCGGACCGATATTCAGTCGACCAGCGTCATCGGGATTGTCGTCCGTATCGATTTCAACGAGCACCCAATCGGCAAGTTTCTTCTGAACCTCGGGTTTCGCGATCTCCGCATCAAGCTTGCGACACCACATGCACCATCTTGCACTCGCACGAACAAGTATCGGCAGGTCACGACGACGCGAATCACCCATCGCCGTGTCGAGATCGTGATGCCAGTCCAATAACTTCGGTTCGTCGAGCGAAGATTTTGCCACCGCTCCTTGCTTCAGTGGCGGATCGTCGTCCGCTTCGGATGTCAACGTTGCGAAAGCGATTATTGCGACAATTGTCGTGGCGATTCGCCAGATGAAGTTCAACACTTTACTTCTCTCCCGTAGCAGGCGAGCGAGTTCCATGGGCAATCGAGTCCCAATACTTCGCGTAGTCGAATTCAGGACTATTCTCGTGGTCGTGGCAATGCGAGCAGCGATCTCGCGCATCGTAAAGAGTCTTTGTCTGCGGACGCATCGCATGTGCCTGCGAAGGGCCGTGACAGCTTTCACATCCGACATTTATTCGGTCTTTTCCGCTTGCCAACGAATTGAATCCACCCGGCAGCCCATAGCCGGTCGTATGGCACTGTTGGCAATAGGGGTCAACGTGCGATTGTTTGTCGAGCAGTGTTTGCCAGGCATTGGCATGCCGACTGTCGCCCCATTTCTGGCAGTCATTTTGATGGCACTCGCGGCAAGTTTCGGTTCCGGCCACGCGTAAATCCTTTGGCACATTCGCCGGCAAAGGCGAAGAAAAGCTGGTTTGATCTGCCGAGAAATCTCGCTTACCAAGCTCCTCGCGAAACTTCTGTAAGTTGGCTAATTGGATCGAGTCATCGAGAATCTCTGGCCCCAACTCGACAATCTTGCCTTCCCAAGTCGAGCCAGTGCGAACAGGACATTCCAAATGAACGAGGAATTTTCCTTTGTTCGTTGTCGCACCCCAAACGGTGGGACCAGTTTTTCGCGGAACGATTGATTGACGCGTCGGACCACCAATTACGAGATCGGCTTCGGGTAGTCGTGTTACGAAATCTTCTAACTCTTGCTCGGGCAAATAGGCCAGGACGAGCAGGACGTCATACTTTCCCTTTAACTGAGGCAACAGTCGCAATATGGCGTCCCGCGGTTCTTCGATCCGCAATCCGGTGCGTTCGTACGAGGGTGACAACACTCCGCAAATCGCCACGCGACGCAATCCACGTGTTACGATGCGGTGCGTAGCAACGAAGGATTCGCCGCGATCGTCTTTGACATTGCTGCTGATCAAAGCAGCAGCCAATGAAGCTGGAAGCTTCGTCAGATAGTCGGCTCCTAACTCCGCTTCTGTCGCACCGATATTGTGGGCGGCGATTT
>Ga0181528_10002758_pt1 | contig 10857 bp, 7 predicted proteins | sample PEATcosm2014_Bin_47_FD_119742 | JGI IMG/M metagenome (GOLD analysis project Ga0181528, IMG submission 119742) | Peatland microbial communities from MTU Mesocosm Facility, Houghton, MI, USA - PEATcosm2014_Bin10_10_metaG | ecosystem: Environmental > Terrestrial > Soil > Wetlands > Peat | place... | reverse complement strand
TGAGACACTGTTTTATTCGCAAGATTCAAATACAATTCAACCTCTATTGCTAAAAATAAAGTCATTACCGAAAAAGTCTGTTTGGGCCTCGCATGGAAATGTATTTATTATTCCAAAATCAATCTTGGATCATAAATTGAATGATGCAGTTGAATTAAGAATGCGATATGACGTGTTGCTGCGAGTCACTGGTAATCATTGATTAAATGCTGGGTAAGCTCACGATTAAGTGGAGATCCTATAGGTTTGATCTGTCTTGATGATTCTCTTTAAATTGCTCAGAGCTAAGTATAAATAATCATGAGACATCCTGATTAGCAAGATAGTTCAGCCGAGCGCAACAATTTGGGGTAGTTACCACATAGCTGTAAAAACCGCCATCTTTGACAGATATGGTTTTATTGTTTAATACAATCAACAGATTAAGTTTTCCTCGCTTTAGCCAATACCCTATAAACCGTAGCTTCACCCACGCCAACCTGATTGGCAATCTCGATCTCCGGAATATTGAAGTAGTGAGAAAGGTGTCCATGGTCGAACACCTAAATGCAACGACTGGGCATGGAGCATCAAGACTGCCATCAATAGCTCCACTAAATAAAGCCATACATATAACTAATATTGATAGAGAATGTTTTGATATTTCGGCAAGAATTCTTGTATCAGGGAAGGGAGAGAGGGAAATTGACTTATCCCGCACTCAATTGAAACTGGTCAAATAAAATGATAGTAGGCGGCTGTTTTAGTTTGAACAGGATAGTTAAAAAACTCATCTTGGGTGCTAACGTACGTTTTCGTACCATTGGACTTCAAACCCCTACAATTACCGGCTGATTCAAACGCTGAAAGTAACTGGAATTAAGATCAATGCAAGCGTAAGCCGCACATACCTGACAGTACGGCCGTCGAAAACAAGGCGGCGAAAACCGCACCCCATATCATGACGCGGTCGGCCAGCACCTGCCGTTTGCCATGCGCCAGCATGACTACCCGCGCGCCGCTGGCTAAGTGGGAAAGCACAAAAAATAAAGCATAACCATACAGGGGCAACAAGCGGATATTCCAGGCATCCTGTATCAGACCGGCAGGCATTCCGGTAGCAAATCCCCAACCGGGGTCAATATTCAGATAAGTTCTAGCTAAAATTAAAACGGCATTGATGTGGCTGACCAGAAAAAATATCAAGTAGACCCCGGAAGCAATCTGAAAAGTCCGAAATTGATCCGTAACTGTGTTAGTAAACTGCCGGACTAGATAAAAACCAGTGACGATTTGAAACAGAAATCCCAGCAAGAGGATAGGCTCTACTAAGGGAGAGCGATAGATATGACGCAAGGTTTTCATCACAATGGTATGGGTACCCTCACCGAACAGTCCGGTGAACTGGTTGGCAAGATGACCGATCAAAAATATCAGTAAAATACCAAGCGCCGTGACTCCGTGCGCTGTTCCTAATTTAGTTTTGTCCGGCAGATTTAGCCGGTTAACAGGATGCCGGTCCTCTCCATAGGCGATATTGATTACTAATACCGCCCAGAATATTGTCACCAGCCATTTATCATAATCCGCAATACCCAACATATAGAAAATTACTCCAATCAAGGTGAAAATCGGCGGCGTCGCCACGGCCAGTAACGCTGCCAGGCGGGCGCGGGTTTCCGCCAGAGTTGGCGTTTCTATGCTTGATAACCGCATAGTCATAAACAAGGCTAGCAAAGGTATTGCGAACGCTATCAACAAAAACATACCCGCAGCAATCCAAGATAGCCAAATCATCAGGACTGAATGTTCGTCGGCGGTATTTACCGCTTCGATACAGGCATGAAAGCCCATAAGCGTTAACGGGTAAAGCATTGCTGCTATTGGAGACACGTAACGTATAACGCAATTTTTCAGGTTCAGGAATTCTATATTGGCATCTTGATGGATTGACGACATCGTTTTCTCCTTATTAATTTTGGATGAAGTATAATTTTTTAATGGTTTAATAAATACGGCCATTTATGTTTTTTTTACTGTGCCATTTACAGGAGCGAAAATGCGGCGTGCTGCGGATATCGAGATTGTGTTGAAACCCAAACCTGAAGGCATCAGTTTGCAGCATTGGCTGTATAACGAGATTAGAACCGCGATTTTGGAGGGTAGATTGGCGCCCGGCGCACGCCTGCCGGCTAGCCGTAATTTGGCTTTACAACATAATTTGTCGCGAGGCACAGTATTGACGGTGTTCGACCAGCTTACCGCAGAAGGTTATATTGTTGGCGCCGTGGGAAGCGGCAGTTTTGTCGCTCCTGAACTGCCGGATCGAAGACCTGTGCAGGCCAAAGCGGCTCCGATGACAGGTCTAACGGATGCCTGCAAACTATCTCGACAGGAGGTACCCGACACTGTTCTATCCGTGCGCGGAAAAATACTGGCTCGCTCTCCCTTTCCGATTAGAGGCTCCAGCCTACCGGCGCGAGCATTTCGTGCCAACCAGCCTGATTTAACCCAATTTCCTTTTAATATATGGGCGCGCATATCGGCAAGACAATCCAGATTATCCCATCGCAACCTGATTGCGAATGGCGATGCCCAAGGTTTTAAACCGTTACGTGAGGCAATAGCCCGGCATTTGAGAGCGGCGCGCGGCATCGCAGCTACTGCCGATAATGTGTTAATAGCGGGCAGTGTCCAGCAGGTGCTTGATCTGAGCGCCCGTTTGTTGCTGGACCCGGGCGATTCGGCATGGATAGAAGATCCCGGCTATCCCGGCGCCTGGATGGTGCTGGAAGCAGCCGGGGCCAAGGTCGTAGGCGTACCGGTCGATTCAGGCGGTATCGATGTCGCTGCCGGGCGCGCCAACGCTCCCAATGCCCGGCTTGCTTACGTGACTGCAGGCCGGCAAGCTCCTTTGGGTATGCCTTTGGCTTTGGATCGTCAGTTAGCGATACTGGCATGGGCGGAACAGGCTGGCGCTTTCGTAATTGAAGACGACTATGACAGCGAATACCGATTTACCGGTAATCCGCTGGCGGCAATGAAAAGCTTGGATGTTTCAGGCCGGGTTATCTATACCGGTACGTTTAGCAAACTGCTATTTCCTACGCTACGCTTGGCCTATGCCGTACTCCCCGATCAATTAATAGAACCTTTTACGGCGGCATTGTCGCTGACCAGCCGCCACGCTCCCTTGGCTACGCAGATGGTGCTGCAAGAATTTATCGACCAAGGTCATTTCGGCCGCCACATCCGGCGTATGCGTTTACTTTACGCAGAGAGAGCCAAAACCCTGAAGCAGGCTTTCGACACGCACCTTTCCGGACTCCTTGATATGCCTGAAATCACAACAGGACTGGATGCGCCGGCTTTCTTTCTCGGAGAGTTCAATGACGTGTTAGCCTGCGACTTGGCGGCTAAAGCAGGTATTGAAACTCGCCCCCTCTCCTATTATGCCGTGGAAAGACCGGCTCCTTCCGGGCTGGTTCTGGGTTTTGCCGCTGTCAAATCTGCAGATATAGAATTCGGAGCTGTGACCTTAGCACAAGTTCTGGAGTCTTATAAAGGACGTATATCTCATTGAATACTAAATTAATTTTCTACAGAAACACCTACTTTACGCATTTGGATTAACACGGAGCTTTGCCATAATAAAATTGATATGCGGCACATAGAGAAGGTCTGCTATTTTTCTGACCAGATATTCTTCCTGTGGGTCTAAAACCCCATCAACATAGGCAATTCTCCAGAGTGATTCAATCAGCTGTACTTTCTGTTCAAGGCTACAATTTTTATTAATCAGCGATGTAAATTCATAATAATCAGTCGCCTGCTTTCTTTTTCCTTCTGCAGAAGCAATCAAAATCTCAGCCTGTTCCGCCGTTAAAGAAAAACACTTTTGAACCAGAGACAAAATCAAGGCTCGTTCATTTGCCCGACAAATATCATCTATGGACATCATTTCCATAAACAAAGCAACACTTGCAAGTTGAAGTTGCTCTTCTGTTGAGCTTTCCGGCGATGGCAACGCGAGATGTTGTTCAAAAAAAAGTTTAATTTGATTGAGCATTTAAAGGGAGATATAAGTTTAAGATTACATAAGTCAGAGTCGTAGGCGACTATTGTAAGACATCTGATTTAGCTACCGTTAGTGTCGATTTTCCTAATCACTAACCCCCTGTCCAGGTTACAATAAATAAGACTATCGAACACTAAATTGATTTAGAAAATCATGGGCTACTTGTCTTTTGCAAAAGACAAAATAAAAGAAATGCCCCCCAAGACGGTAAAAAATTCTCCGGAACATGATGCCCCTACCTTAGATTATGGGAGTCACGGACTCAGGTAATATTTAATTATCAAATAATTAAATATACAAATCACCATAAAAATGTCCTAATCTTAGCTAAACTTTTCCGGGTTTATAGCATAGAATTATGCCCTAACACCTGTTCCGGCTGTTTGCTTAACGCTCCACTTTAAATAATGGTTTATCGCAAATCCTGCTTTTTTTATTGATAATCACCATTTGGCTGGCCGGATGCGCGGAATTCTATCCTCAACCAATTTCACCCGCTGAAAACACGGCCCGCTTTGACAGCCACAGCCTGGATGGCGAGGAATTACGTCAAAGTCTGGAAGCCAAGCTAAACCACCCTCTTACGCCTTGGCCGCCCCAAGCGTGGGATTTACGCTTGTTAACTATGGCGGCGCTGTTCTATCATTCGGATATGGTATTAGCCAAAGCCCAATATCAACTCGCTGAAGCGGCTGAGATCACTGCTGCGCAACGGCCCAATCCGGCGATAAGCTTTTCTCCGACCTATGTTTCCCACATTACCAGCGCGCCGTTTAACCCTTATATCCTGGGCCTGAATCCGGATATTCCCATCGAAACTGCCGGCAAACGTGACAAACGCCTGCAACAGGCGCAAAACCTTACGGAATCGGCCAAATATAAAATTGCGGCGGCGGCATGGAGCGTACGCAGCCGCCTGCGCAGCAGTTTGCTAAATCTGCATGCCGCGCGTCAAACCGTTTCCATCCGCAGCAGGCAAAACGCCGATCAATCAATTTGCGTGCAGTTGCTGGAGGCAAGAAAACAGGCTGGTGAAGTCACCATGTCCGAATTGAGCGTCGGTAAACTGGCGCTACAACAGTCCCGCCAGAACCTTCTCGAGGCGCAACGGCAGTCCGATGAATTCACCGTGCAGTTGGCCAGTGCGTTAGGCGTTCCAGTCAACGCCTTGAACAACGTGGAACTAGCGCTAACTGATTTTGAACATCTGGCTGAATTGGAGCCGGAAAGCATTAACGCAATTCGCCGTCAGGCTCAGTTTAACCGGGCAGACCTGCTAACTGCCCTAAGCGATTACGAAGCCAGCCAGTCGGCTTTACAATTGGAAGTAGCGAAACAATACCCGGACGTGCGAGTAGGCCCGGGCATTATTTTTAACCAAGGTGAATACAAATGGGTATTCGGCGTTACGCTGACCCTGCCCATCTTGAATCAGAACCAGGGGCCGATTGCCGAAGCCGAGGCGCGGCGTAAGGAAAGCGCTGCGCGTGTTGAAAGTCTGCAAGCTAAAATGGCGGCGGAATTGGAAAGCGCTACCGCCGCCCTGGCTAGCGCCAGACAAAAGCTGGCAAGCGCGGATGATTTGCTGGCCACCCGGATGCAGCAAAGCCAAACTGCCGAGGCCTTATTCAAGGCGGGAGAAACCGACCGGCTGGCCTGGCTAACCAGCCGCGTAGATTATGCCTTGGCGGAACTTACCCGGCTGGATGCCCTGGTTAAGGCGCAACAAGCTGCCGGATTACTGGAAGACGCCGTGCAAAAACCGTTGGATGAACCATTAAATACCTTCATAAATACGCCATGACGTCATTCACTTTTTTTTCCGCCTGGGCCGGAGTGATCAAAGTATTGCTCGTCACGCTACTTTGCCTTCCGCTATCCGCGCCAGCCGCTGAAACAGAACAAGATAAGCCCCAGGTCACTACCGATGTCGCCGTGGAAACCGGAACCATAGTGCGAAAAACGCTTAACGATTATCTCACTGCTTACGGTACTGTGGAACCCGAACCCGCCCATGGCGGCAAGCCGCCAGCCAGCGCCGCCATTACCGCGCCAACAGCCGGATTACTGATTGATGCACTGTGCGAAGAAGGCCAAAAGGTCAAACGCGGCCAGCTGTTGTTTAATCTCGACCATCGGATGGCGGATGCGCAAATCGAAAAAGCCAAATCCAGCTTGCAACTGGCTGAAAAAAACCTGCAACGCAAACGCGCTTTAATCGCCACCGACAATGTATCTCAAAAGTTGCTGGATGAAGCGCAACAACTATTCAATGCAGCGCAACAGGATTTGGCTATAGCCCGAATACAAAGCAGTTTGTTGCAAGTCACGGCGCCATTGGCCGGCACTGTGGTGCGTATCAACGTCCGCCCCGGCGAAGCTGTTAGCGCCAACAGCGTATTGGCTGACGTGGTTAACTTGGACAGGCTGGTGGTTAATCTGGCTATACCGGGAACCGACCTTCCGTTGCTGCGCTTAGGCCAATCCGCAGCCTTGTCAACCACCACTAAATCCCTGTCACCCGGCATGAGCGAAGAACCTCCTGCCAATGGAAGCGTTTCCTTCATCGGCTTACAGGTTGATCTGAAAAACGCTGCGCTTCCGGTTCGTATTGCCCTGCCGGCAGGTTCCGGCCTCAGGCCGGGACAATTCGTCAAAGCACGAATTGCCGTAGCCCAACATACCGACCGGCTTGCCGTCCCGGCGAAAAGCGTAGTTACCGTCGGCGGCCAACCGGCCATTTATTTGGTGGAGCAGAATTTTGCCCGGCGCGTGCAGGTACAAACCGGTCTGGAGGATGCAGGCTGGATGGAAGTGGCGGCTGAAGGTCTGCAGGCAGGTATGGCCATCGTCACCACCGGCGCATACGGCTTACCAGCGGAGAGCCATATCCACCGCCTCAATCCTTAAAGGCCCGAAACATAAATCATGGATAAATCCAATTCACGCCTAGGCAGTTTCGCCGTGCGCCATTCCCAGGCAATTGCTTTCATCTGCGCCTCTTTGTGCCTGGCTGGTATTTATGCGGCCTGGAGCATGTCCTCGTCGGTGTTTCCGAATACGGATTTTCCCCGGGTAGTGGTTCTGATTGACAATGGCGTAATGCCCGCCGACGAAATGATGGCGGCGATTACCCGGCCAATCGAAGAATCCATGAAAGATATTCCCGGCGCACAGACCATCCGTTCCGCCACCGGACGCGGCAGCGCCGAAGTCAACGTGTTTTTCGACTGGCGCACGGACATGATTCAGGCCGAACAATACGTACTTGGCCGTTTGGCTCAGATCAAGAACCTGCTGCCGCCGACCGCTAACGCCACTGTGCATCGGCTGACTTTTGCTTCGTTTCCCATCCTCGGCGTCAGCCTCACTTCCGAAACAGCGGATATAACCCAATTATGGGAAACCGCCCGCTATGACCTCAAACCGCGTTTCCTGCGAATTCCAGGCGTCGCCAGAGTCAATCTGGTCGGCGGACGCGCGCCGGAATACCATGTGATTGTTGATCCGCTAAAGCTGTATGCATCAGGCCTCACCCTTGCCCAGGTAACCGATGCCCTAAACCGCAACAATTTGATCATCCCTACCGGCATGCACGAAGAAAACCATCAGCTGTTTCTGGCAGTGGTGGATAACCGCGCTAATGACGCAGCTGATCTCGAAAACCTGATGGTAACCGGGCCTGGCCGTCTGATTCCATTAAAAGATTTCGCCAGAGTGGTCCGAGCGCCAGAGCCGGTGTTCAATCGTGTCACCGCCGAAGGCGTGGATGCCGTGTTGTTAAACATCTACAGCCAACCGGACGGCGACACGCTGGACATTGCCCGGCAATTACAGGATGAATTGCAAAAACTGTCCGGAGAATTGCCGAAAAACATGAAACTGGCCCTATTCTACGATCAGTCTTTGCTTGTGCGCGGCTCGGTACAAAGCGTTTGGGAGAGCATCGGTTTCGGTCTGTTATTGTCGATGGCCATCATCTTCGGCTTCCTCAAGTCCTGGCGCACCACGCTGACCGCTGCTACCGTGATTCCCGTCACTGTGCTGACCACCTTGGCCGCAATGCAATTGGCCGGATTGAGTTTCAACCTGATGACGCTTGGCGGTATTACTGCCGCCATTGGCCTGATCATAGACGACGCCATCGTAGTGGTGGAATCCATCCACGCCAAACTGGCGGCTGGAGCTAACCGGATGCAAGCCGTGCCGGAGGCTGTCGCTGAAATCTTCCGTCCGTTGTTGGGATCGACACTGACCCCGGTGGTCGTTTTCGCGCCGTTGACGCTGCTTGACGGCATACCCGGCGTATTTTTTCGCGCACTGGCTTTGACCATGACCGTATCGTTGCTTACCTCGTTGCTGCTGGCATTGACACTGACGCCTTCCCTGGCCGCTTGGTTAATGCGCGATCAGGCCGCCGCCCGGCAAACCGGCAACGGCGGCGCGATACTCAATAGCCTCATTCGGCTATACGAACTGACCTTACGTCAGGCCATGCGCTACCCGGCCGTGCTGGCAAGCGGATGTTTATTGATTCTGGCAATCGGTATCGGTCTCTATCAACAGCTGGAAAGCGATTTCCTACCGCCCATGGATGAAGGCGGTTTTGTACTGGATTACCGCTCGCTACCTGGCGCCAGCCTGAATGAAACCAATCGCCAATTACTACAGGCGGAAACCATATTGCGCAACACGCCGGAAGTGGAAAGCTATTCCCGGCGTACCGGCGCACAACTGGGACTAACCATCACTGAACCACATATCGGCGACCTGCTGGTTAAACTGAAGCCTGACCGGGAACGCAGCACCGAAGCGGTCATTACTGAGTTAAGAAGCCAATTGAATAGCGCAGTTCCAGGCATGGAATGGGAATTCGCCGGAATTCTGGCCGATTTGATCGGCGATCTGGCCTGGTCGCCCAAACCGGTTGAAATTAAATTATTCTCCACCGACACCGAATTTCTAAAACGTAAAGCCCCGGATATCGAAGCCAGGATAAAACGGGTAGATGGCGTGGTAGATACTTTCGACGGCCTGTCTATGACCGGCCCATCGCTAAAGTTTCGGATAAGGCAGGTGGAAGCCGGCCGTTTCGGATTCAGCGCCGCAGACATCGGCGCGGCTTTGAGCACTGCGATGCTGGGCCGGAAAGCATCGTATGTACTTGAGGCCGACCGGGTAGTTAACGTGCGGGTGCAATTGGAACCTGAGTCTATCGGCGATATTAACCAACTGAAAGACCTATTATTGCGCGCACCGGACGGCACGGCGGTTAAATTGTCCCAGATTGCAGAACTGATAGAAGACGGTAGCCAGATGGAATTGCACCGGGAAGACCTGCGGCAGAACGTAGCCATTACCGCCCGGCTGGAAGGCCGCGACCTTGGCGGCGCAATTGTCGACATCCAGGCAATTTTGCAACAGGACAAAACCTTGCCGCCGGGTATTTTGGAGTTTGGCGGACTATATCGGCAGCAACAAGCCTCGTTCCATAACCTGCTTAGAGTCCTATGCATGGCGGTTTTCCTGGTATTTACCGTGTTGCTGATCGAATTCCGTTCTTTTTACGCCCCTATCGCAATTGTTTCCGGAGCTTTGCTTGCTATGTCCGGCACGGTTCTGGCCTTATCGCTGACCGGCACATCTTTGAATATCGTCTCCTTTTTGGGAGCTATTATCGGTATTGGCATTGTGGCCAAAAACGGCATTCTGATGCTGGATTTTGTCGATCAGCTAACCGGCCAAGGCCAGGATTTGGCGGAAGCCCTGGTCAATTCCGGCCGCCGCCGGTTGCGCCCGGTGTTGATGACTTCCCTAGCCGCGGCATTGGGGCTGTTTCCACTGGCGTTCGGCTTCGGTTCCGGCTCCGAAATGCTGAAACCCCTGGCCATCGGCGTCATCGGCTCGTTAACCATGTCGGTTTTGCTGTCTTTGGTCGCCACGCCGATGATCTTCTGGCATCTACAAAAAAAATACTTGAGTAAATGATTACTTTCTCAAAATAGCCAAGTCTCGCACATTGAAAAAATCTCGACTGCTTAACATCAGGCTTACAACATTTGTGGAGTGATTAACAGTATTTATCAATGAACTAGATAAAATTGAGCCATCCTTAACATAAAGAGGCAAATACCATGAACAAATCAGTAAACTATTATCGTGACATTACCATCGGGCTGTTCTTTTTTACAGGCGTATTCGGATTCATGTCTGGTGCATTTGTTTTATCAACAGCCTTATTCGGAAGCGCTTCCATCATCAGCAATATTAACTTTGAAAAAGAAAAAATAGAGAATTGATAATGCCGGTTCGGGAATGAATAGAAGCTTGATCATTAAATGATGACAAGCTTCTATAACCCACTAAACAATTCCCTATTTTTCTGCGATATGATTATCATCTTCCTCCTGGAAGTCGCGATAATTAATGGAAATTTTCAAACCGGCGAATCTTCCTGACATTTTAACCAATTCTTTTGTGGACTTATCAAAAGTCAGCCTGACTTCACTCAAGGCTCTTTCTTCAAAGCCTTCTTCAATATCAGTCGTATCTAATTTAAATTTATAAAAATAAACTTCTTGCTTTTCTTCATCGGTGATTTCAATCGGTTCACCCAATTGTTTTACAACTTGAGATTTTTTGGGCAAATCAGCCGAAATTTTCTCTGCTAGTTCGGCTTTGGCCTTTAATTGTTGCTTGGCCTCGTTTATTTCAGCTCCGCCAAGCGAGCGAAATGAAGCTTCCAAAAATTCAGGCGGAGCGATTTGCAGGAAAAGCGGCGAAAATACCCAGGAAGTGAT
>Ga0181528_10002756_pt1 | contig 10861 bp, 15 predicted proteins | sample PEATcosm2014_Bin_47_FD_119742 | JGI IMG/M metagenome (GOLD analysis project Ga0181528, IMG submission 119742) | Peatland microbial communities from MTU Mesocosm Facility, Houghton, MI, USA - PEATcosm2014_Bin10_10_metaG | ecosystem: Environmental > Terrestrial > Soil > Wetlands > Peat | place... | reverse complement strand
TTGATGGGCGGGGATCGCACCAGCATCCACAAGCCGGAATACTGCCTGCCCGGCCAGGGCTGGAATATCAAAGACAAATCGGTGGTGAACATCCCGGTGGCCGGCGCGCAGAGCTATCAAATGCCGGTCGCCAAATGGGTGCTCGGCAATTCCTTTCAAACCGCCGACGGGCAGAAGCAGCAGGTGGGCGGGCTGTATGTTTTCTGGTTCGTCGCGGATGGCGAGCAGACGCCGGATAATCACCAGCGGATGTGGTGGCAGGGGCGCGACCTTCTGCGCACCGGCGTCCTGCAACGCTGGGCTTACGTCTCCTGTTTTTCCATCTGCGCGCCGGGGCGGGAAGACGCGACCTTTGAACGGATGAAAAATTTTATTGCCCATTCCGTGCCGGAATATCAATTTCCCCCGACCGGCCGTTGAACGGCAAAGCTGTAAAACCATGTTGCGACGCGACCGTCAGATTCGGACCCAGATTCACCAGTTGGCGGACGCCATAATTTTTGCGTTGAGTTTCTGGATCGCCTACGCCCTGCGTTTGGATCCGCAAATCGTCGCGTGGCTGCATCTGCCCGCCATTTCCGACGAGACGCTGGACAAACAGAAACTCGTCTGGCTGTGGACCGCGCTGATTCCCGCCGGGCCGCTCATCCTGGAATCGCAAAATTACTACAACCGCCCCACGCTCGGCCCGCGCTGGACCATCGTCTGGCCGCTGTTCAAAGGTTGCGCCATCACCACCGTCGCGCTCGTGCTGGCGATGTGGGCATTCCAATTTCTCACCCCGCGCGGGATGATGGCTTTCTTCGCGGTCATCAGTTTCAGCCTGATTTATGCGAAAGAAGAACTGGTGCGCTGGGCGTTAAACAGTCCGATGATTAAGACACAGTCCAAACGCCGTTTCGTCATCGTCGGCACGGCGCGCGAAATCGCCCGCATGCGGGCGGAATTGAAGCAGCACACCGACACCAGCGTCGAGGTGATGGCCGAATTTGACCTCATCGAAACGCCTGTGCAGCAGATCGTCAGCCTGCTTCACGACCATTCCGTCTTCGGCGTCCTTCTGAGCGCCAAGCACACCAACTTCGAGCAGGTCGAATACGTCATCCGCGCCTGCGAACTGGAAGGCATCGAGGTCTGGCTCATCGCCGATTTTTTCAGCACTCAGATTTCCCGCACCAGCTTCGACGAGCTGCTCGGCCGCCCGCTGCTGGTTTTCCGCACCACGCCCGAAGCCTCGTGGCAGGGCCTCGCCAAGCAGCTTCTGGATTTTTTTGGCGCGTTGTTTTGGCTGGTCCTCCTGTCACCGGTATTTTTGGCCATCGCCGCCGCCATCAAGTTCTCCTCGCCCGGCCCGGTGTTTTTCCGGCAGAAACGCTCCGGCATCAACGGCTCGCCGTTCACGATTTACAAGTTCCGCACCATGAACACCAACGCCGAGCAGCTCAAGCACGAGCTCGCCGCCATGAACGAGATGTCCGGCCCGGTTTTCAAGGTCACCAACGACCCGCGCGTGACGCCGATCGGAAAATTCCTCCGCAAATTCAGCCTTGATGAATTGCCGCAGTTGTTCAACGTCCTGCGCGGCGAAATGAGCCTGGTCGGCCCGCGCCCGCTGCCGGTGGACGAGGTCCGGCGTTTCGACAACCTGGCGCACCGCCGCCGCTTGAGCGTGAAGCCCGGCCTCACCTGCCTCTGGCAGATCAGCGGCCGCAACCAGATCACCGATTTCAAGGACTGGGTGCGGCTCGACCTGCAATACATTGACCACTGGACCATCTGGCTCGACCTGAAAATTTTGCTGCTCACCGTTCCTGTCGTCCTGCGCGGCACGGGCGCAAAGTGAAATTGTCCGGCCCGTCTGGATTTTAAGGAAGCATTCTTGCCGCCTCACCTTTTCGCTTGAATCAAGTGCGCGAACGAACAGACTGAAGTCACTTTGATGAGACCATTATTTCACGCCGTTGTGGTGTTTGCGATTTCCATCGCCAGCCTGTCCGCCGGCAACATCCTGCTGAAAATGGGCATGGACCGTTTCGGCGCGCTGACGGGCTCCGGCGTTCCAATCGTGTCGGCGCTGGCGAGGTCGCCGCAGCTTCCTCTCGGCATCGTGCTGATGATCGTCCAGTTCGTCGGAACGCTTACGCTTTTCAAATGGGGCTGGGACGCGAGCGTCGTGATTCCCATCATGGGCTTATGCTATGTCGGCACGGCCATCATGGGCAAATGGCTGCTCGGTGAACCGGTGAACGCGATGCGCTGGTTCGGGATTTTTCTGATCCTCGTCGGCGTCTTTTTTGTCGCCCGCTCGGTGACGCAGGCGAAAGCCCCATGATTCAAATTTGGTATGCCGCAACCGGCTGCGTCGGAATTTTGGTTCTGATGGGGCTGGCCTCTGTCTTGCTCGGACTGCTTGCAACCCGCCGGCATTTTGCAAATCAATTTCTGCCCGTGCTGCCGCAACCCGCGCCGAAGATCAGCATTCTCAAACCTGTCGAAGGCACCGGGCCGAACACCTACGAAGCCTTTGCTTCATTTTGCTCATTGGATTATCCGGGCGACGCGGAAATCATTATCGGCACCATCCGATCGGATGATCCGGTGGTGGCGATTGTGCAGCGGCTGTGCGCGGAATTTCCGGAACGCAAAATCCGTCTGGTGTTCGCCGAGTTGAAAGGTGCCAACCGCAAGACCAGCATCATGGAAGCGATGTGGCAAAAAGCTACCGGGGAATTTTTGTTTTTTTCCGATGCCGACGTCGCCGCGCCAAAAGATTATTTGCAGCAACTTGTTCCCCGGCTTGCGCAACCGGGCATCGGCTGCCTCACCTGCCTGCCGCGCGGCATTGAGGCGCGCACGCTCGGCGGCCAAATGATCGCGCTGCATTACGGTTTCAATTATCTGCCACAATGGATGCTCGCGCAGCAGACGACCGGCATCCATTGGGCCATCGGCCACACGATGGCTGTTCCGCGCGACGTGCTGGGAAAACTCGGCGGCTTCAAAAATTTTCTGAATCATCTGGCCGACGATTATGAACTCGGCCACCGCGTTTCGCAGCTTGGCTTGCGCGTGATCGTGCCGCCGCTGCTGCTGGATTGCGCGGTGCCGGCGGAGACGTTTGGCGAGGCGTGCACCCGGATGCAGCGCTGGAAACGCACCATCCGCCGTTCGCGCGGCGCGCAATTTCTCGGCGTCATCATCACCTATCCGGTTTTCTGGGCGCTCATCTTCGCCTTCCTCCAGGCATTCGTCTGGTGGTCGTGGAGTGGACTGGCGGCGACGGTGATAATTCGCTGGCTGCTCGCCGCCGGTTTGCAGCCGGTTGTGAAAATGCCGGACTGGCCGCGCACGTGGTGGCTGCTGCCGGTCGTGGATGTCGTGGAAGGCATCACTTTTTTCGGCGCGTATTTTGGCCGCACGATTTTCTGGGCGGGCCGCCGCTACACGCTGTTGCGCGACGGAACCCTTGAGCCGGTTGGGTCGCGCAAGAACTGACGAATTTGACCGCTGGCGTCAAGCGAAAGCCGCCTAACCCTCCGGCGGGAGTTGTCAATGTTGCCGACACATTTCATCAGATTTCGGAAACCAGCTTGATTTCCGCCAATTTGCGGCAATGATTCTGCAATGGATTTACCGAACGAACCCGTCACTTTGAGCGTCGAGCAAATCGGGGCATTGAACCAGAAGCTCTCGATGATGCGGCACGACGTCAATGGCAAGCTGACGCAGATCTCGCTCGCCGTGGAATTGCTGCGCCTCCAGCCCGACGGCGGTCAGCGCTGGCTGGGCATGATGGCCGAGCAGCCGCAAAAAATCGTCGCCGAACTCGCGCAGTTTTCGCGCGACTTTGAAGCCGCGCTTCATATCAAGCGGGCTTGAGGCGGTGGCGCAACGCCGTTTTTGACTTTGGCGGCAACTCCGGCACACTTGCAAAATGGAACGGACCGAAGCGGAACTGATTGCGGCGGTGCTGAAAGGCGACGCCGCCAGCTTCGAGCCGCTGGTCCAGAAATTTTCCCCGCGCGTGTTCGCCACCGCGCGCCGCTATGCGCGGCGCGAAAGCGAGGTCGAGGACATCGCACAGGAAGTCTGGCTCAAGGCGTTTTCCAAGCTTGCCAGTTTCCGGGGCGACGCGCCGTTTGAACACTGGCTGATGCGGATGACGGTGCGGACGTGCTACGATTTTCTGCGCGGCCACCAGCGCAACCGCGAGTCTTCCTTTTCCGAATTGAGCGAGCCGGAAACCGACTGGCTGGAGCGGTTCGTCGCCGATCCGGGCAGCGCCGCCGAGGATGCCGACGCGGCGAAGCTGCTGGTTGCCCGCGTGCTGGAAAAACTTTCGCCGCCGGCGCGGCTGGTCATCACGCTGCTGGAAATCGAGGATCGCTCCGTGAAGGAAATTGCGGAGCTGACCGGCTGGTCGGTGGCGCTGGTGAAAGTCCGCGCGTTCCGTGCCCGTGGCGAAATGCGGAAAATTCTGGCGAAAATGGCCAAGGACAAGTATCTGTAACCCGACGCCGCAGGTGGGCGTCTAAAAAATTGGAATGCTATGAATCTGGCAGAACTGCAAACGAAGCTGATCGCCGCCGCCCGCGCCGACGTGCCGGGCGACCAGGTGCCGTATGCGTTTGAAAAGCGCGTCACGGCGCTGATTGCTGACCGTGTCGCACCGGACAACTTGTCATTGTGGGTGCATGGACTCTGGCGCGCGGCGGTTTCGTGCGTCGCGGTCACCCTGTTGTTCGGCGCCTGGGCGGTGCTCAATCCAACGACTTCCTCGACGACCGGCGACCTCTCGCAAAATTTTGAGAGCACGCTGCTGGCGTCGGTGGACCAAAGCGACCAGGCACAGTGAACTACTGGAAAGTCATTCTGGCGACCGTGGTGATCTTTGGCGCGGGGGTTTTGACCGGCGGCCTGCTGGTGAATTTCGTGGACCATTCGCATCCGAAAAATCAGCATCGTTCACAGGGGAACGCCGGGGCGCACGCGAACACCAACAATGTCGTGCCACCGCGTTGGGCGGAAATCCCGCCGCCTCGCCTGGCGGAAAAAATGGGCAAACAATTCGTGCAGCAGCTCAACGACGAGTTGCAACTCACGCCCGAACAGCGCGAAAAAATCGAGAAACTCATCGCCGATGGCCAGGAACGCAACCGAGAACTCTGGACCAACGTCGCCCCGAAAATGCGCGCGGTGATGCAGGAAGTGAACCAGCAGATCCGCGCGGAGCTGACACCGGAGCAGCTGAAGACTTTTGAAGAAATGCTCAAACACCCACCGCGCCGGCCCGGGCCCGGCACCAACGTGCCGCCGGCAAATTTCCCGGCGCAGACAAACGCGCCCGGCGTTTGATTCATGCTCCGGCGAGCAGCGCGCCGATTTTTTTCCGCAGTTCCTTCGTCACGGAATCCACCGAACGGTTGCCGTCCAGAATCGTGAAGCCGTAGGTTTTTTGCAACTGCCGGAACGCCATCTGCATCGCCGTCTGGTATTTCAGAAAACTGTCAAACACGTCGCGCGACAGACCCAAGTCCATGCCGCTTTCCCAATAGTCCAGCGTCGCGCTTTTGGCGAGGTTGCGCTGGACGAGCTCCTGCGCTTCGACTGCGAGATAAAAGACCGCGTCCGGTTCGAGCGCGATGCCGTAAAGGTTTTTCAGCCACGCGCTGTTCATGCCGCGCACCATGTCGCGCGCCATCAGCGTGTAAATGTAGCGGTCGGCCAGCACGATGAAACCGGCCCGGAGCGCCGGCAGCATGATGTTTTCGAGCTGGTCGGCAAAGTCCGTCGCGTAAAACAAGCTCAACGTCGAACGGCTCAAAATGTTTCCGGCCTGCGCCTTTTCCAATTCCTCGCTGACCAGCGTGGAGCGTTTCAGGCCGACCTGCACGGTGGCGTGGCCGCAGGTTTCCAGCCACTCCACCAGCCGCGCAATTTGCGTCGAGCGGCCCGAACCGTCCGCGCCCTCGATGACGATCAGTTTGCCCGCGAGGTCTTCGGGCTTCACGCCCGGAATGCCGTGGCCGTAAAAGCGGCGGCAGTTTTTTTTGCCGGCGGAATTTTTCATGCGGCCACTTCCTCTCCGGTTTCCACGGTTTTCCCATCTGGCCGAACCGCCGGCGGCAGCGGCAACGGGCTGCGGCGCTTGAATTTTTTCAGGTCAATTTTTTCGGCAATGAGTTTTCGCACCAGCACCTGCTGTTTTTCAACGTGCTGGTTGGCGTCCATGACCATAAATTTGAATTCGCCGCTCATTGCCATGTATTGCTCCAGGATGCGGCCCTGGAAAATGCGGAAGCTTTCATACGGATCGGTCGAAAGCCGCAAGTCCATGCCCGCTTCGAAGAATTTTAATTTAGGCCGTCCGTCCAAAATGCGTTGCAGCGACACCTCCAGGTCCGCCTTGAAGAAAAACGTGAGGTCCGGCAGCGCGGCGAAATTGTAAAGGCCGCGCACCCAGTCCGGCGGACAGCCGCGTGTCACGTCACGCGCGAAAGCTGTGAAAATGTAGCGGTCGCACAGCACGACGTAGCCGGCGCGCAGGAGCGGGAGCAGATGCCGTTCGTAGCGGTCGGCAAAATCCGTGGCGTGAATCAGGCTGAACGTCGTCGGCGTGAGCAGCTCGCGCTTTTTTCCCTTGCTCGTGGCGGACTTCACCAATTCGGACGAATTCCATTCGCTGAAATAGACCTTGATGCCCTCGGCTTCGAGCCAGCGCTTGAGCAGGTAAATCTGCGTGGACTTGCCCGAACCGTCGAGACCTTCGACGGCGATCAGCCGCCCGGGGAAATTCAGTTCCGCAAATGTTTTCATATTCGCGCGGCATGATGCCGTTGGCGTTGTCTGATTGTCACGCAAGTTGCCGCCGGTCACAAGCGCAAGTTGCGGGCGCGGATTGGGAAATTAGCGGCCTCAATTTTCGAGTATTAACCTTCCTTGTGAAAAAAATCACAAATTGACTTGCCTCGTTTTTTCGGCAGAGCTAGGCTTTTGTCGCTTTCTTGAGGAAGCAGCGCACCCATGCAAACACAAAGCGAAATCGGCTACAATTCAAAGATCGAGGGGGATGTCCTCATCACTCGGATTGATGCCGCGCTCGCGTGGTTCCGCAAAAATTCCGTCTGGCCGATGCCGATGGGTCTCGCCTGCTGCGGCATTGAATTAATGGCCGTCGGCGCGAGCCGGTTTGATATTTCGCGGTTCGGCTCGGAGGTCATGCGTTTTTCGCCGCGCCAGTCCGACTGCATGATCGTCGCCGGCACCGTCACCTACAAGATGGCCGGTTATGTGAAGCGCATTTACGACCAGATGCCCGAGCCGAAATGGGTTATCGCGATGGGTGCGTGCGCTTCGACCGGCGGGATGTATCGGAGCTATGCCGTGTTGCAGGGCGTGGACAACATCATCCCCGTGGACGTTTATATTTCCGGCTGCCCGCCGCGGCCCGAAGCCGTGCTGGATGCGCTGATAAAAATTCAAAACCAAATCGGCACCGAACCCATTCTGAGCAAAATGAACGTGGTCGCCCAGCTTACCGGTGCCGCGAAATCCTGATTTCCTGTGCTTAATCTCGATTTAGCCAATCAAATCAAGGCGAAGTTCGGCGATTTAATCTCCGAACCCGCGGAGTTTCGCGGCGAAGTCACGTTGAAAATTGCGGATGCCGGGAAGATTGCCGAAGTTTGCGAGTTCGCGAAAACCAAACTCGCCTTCAATTACCTCGTGGATATTTCCAGCATAGATAATTACGGCGAAGATCCGCGCTGGACCGTGGTTTATCACCTGCGCGCAATCGTTAATGGAGCCGAAATCCGACTTAAAACAGACGTTAGTGAGGAAAAATCCGAGCTGCCGACCGTGCTTAGCGTCTGGGCCACTGCCAACTGGCACGAACGCGAAATTTACGACATGATGGGCATTCGATTTAGCGGTCATCCCGATTTGCGCCGGATTTTGATGTGGGAAGGCTATCCGTATTTTCCATTACGGAAGGATTTTCCTCTGGCCGGCAAGCCGACCAACGTGCCTGATGTTGCCTTCACCAGGATAACTCCGATGGAAGGCGGCCCGTTCGTGACGGTGGCTGGCGGAAATGATTCCATTGCGCGTGAGCCGCGGGTGCGCATTCCTGAAACGGACGCCGTGGAATTTAACGCGCGGATTGAGGCGCGCGGCGACAATAAAGAAATGCGCGGGCATGCTTTTGGTCCGGGACCGATTGAGAAAAAATAATTTCATGGCCACCGTTCAAGACATCGAAATTCGCGACTCAGCCGCCCGCACGGCTGCGGCGGTGGAGGCTCTTGAAGATATTCAAGGCGAGAAAATGGTCCTGAACATGGGGCCGTCCCATCCCGCCACGCACGGCGTCTTGCGCATTGTGCTGGAACTGGACGGCGAGTTGATCACCAAGGCGCAGCCAGACGTGGGCTTCTTGCATCGCGGCGACGAAAAAATCGCCGAAAACATGACCTACACCCAGTTCATCCCTTACACGGACCGGCTGGATTATCTCGCGCCGCTGGCGAACAACGTCGCCTACGCGCTCGCGGTGGAAAAACTGCTCGGCATCCACGACAAATTGCCGCCGCGCTGCCAATACATCCGCGTGATGTGCGCGGAACTGGCGCGGATTTCCTCGCATTTGCTGGGACTCGGCGCCTTCGCGATGGACATGGGCGCCGTCACGGTGTTCCTGCTCACGTTCACCGAGCGCGAAAAAATTTACAATCTGGCTGAGTCGTTGAGCGGCGCGCGGTTCACGACGAGCTACACGCGCATCGGCGGAGTGATGCGCGATTTGCCGCCGGGCTGGACCGATCAATGCCGCAAATTTCTCGAAGAGGTTGTTGTCAACATCAACGAAATGGAAACGCTGCTCACGCGCAATCGCATTTGGGTGGATCGCATCCGCGACCTCGCCGTGATTTCCAAGCAGGATGCGATTGATTACGGTTTGAGCGGTCCGAACCTGCGCGGCAGCGGCGTGGAATACGATCTGCGCAAAAACCAGCCCTATCTTTGCTACCAGGATCTGGACTTCGACATCGCGGTCGGCGCGACGGGCGATTGCTACGACCGTTATCTCGTCCGCATGGAGGAAATGCGCCAGAGCGTCCGCATCATCCGCCAGTGTCTCGAAAAAATTCCCGGCGGCGCGGACAACAAATCCAACGAGCCGATCAACGTTGACGACGGCAAAATTATTCTGCCGCCGAAGCAAAAAGTCATGACGAGCATGGAAGAATTGATCCACCAGTTCATGCTTGTGACCGAAGGCGTGAACTGTCCGCCCGGTGAAACCTATTTCGGCCACGAAAATCCGAAGGGCGAACTCGGTTTTTACATCAACAGCAAGGGTGGCGGCGTGCCCTATCGCATGAAGATCCGCGCGCCGTCATTCGTGAACTTGAGCATCATCCCGAAAATTTTCCCCGGCTGCATGTTGAGTGACACCGTGGCGATTCTCGGCTCGCTCGATTTCGTGATGGGCGAATGCGACCGCTAAAACATTAACGAATATGGCAAACCAAATTGTCTGGTGCGACATACCGGTCCAAGACCTTGACCGCGCCGCAACATTTTACAGCGCCGTGCTGGGCGGGACGGTGGCAAAACTTTGCGTGGAAGGCATGACCTTCGGACTTTTGCCCGACGCCGATAGCGGCGTTAGCGGCTGCCTCGTTCTTGACGCCAAGCCCTCTGCCGACGGCCCGATGATTTATCTGAATTGCGATCAACGTCTCGACGCAGCGATTGCCACCGTTGAAAAAAATGGCGGAAAAATTTTGAAACCGAAGCACCAGATCGGACCGCATGGTTTTCGCGCGGTGGTTTTGGACAGCGAAGGCAACCGGATCGCATTGCACTCAAAATGAGTTTTCAAGTCACAGCAAATTTAGAGGCCGAAGTTGACGAGCTGATCACGCATTATCCCGTGAAGCGTGCCGCGTCGCTCATGGTGCTGCACGCGATCCAGGAGCAGTTCGGCTGGATTTCGTCGGAAGCGGTTCAGTGGACGGCGAAGAAGCTGGAGCTCCAGCCGATCAACGTTTTTGAAATCCTGACGTTTTATCCGATGCTCCGGCAGGAGCCGCAGGGAAAATACGCGATCAAAGTTTGCCGCACGCTGAGCTGCGCGCTCGGTGGCGCGTATGAACTACATCATCACTTTTGCGAGAAGCTTGGATTGGACGCGCACAAGCACGGTCCGCAGACGACGAATGACGGCAAGTTCACGGTGGAATTTGTCGAGTGTCTCGCGAGCTGTGGCACCGCGCCGGTAATGATGGTCGGCGATAAATTTTACGAATGTGTTTCACACGCGAAAGCGGACGAAATTGTGGGAGGATGCAAATGAATTTTAATTCTGCATTCTACATTCATCCTTTTGCATTTGAAAAATGGTTGCCCGACATGGATTTGAACCATGACAAACAGATTCAGAGTCTGTTGTGCTACCGTTACACCATCGGGCAAAGACGGACGAGTTAAACTAGAGAATTTTTGATAAGAGTCAAGTTGCTGATATGGCGCAAGAATACAAACTGATTTTGAAGCACGCCGATGAACCCGGTTACACGCCGGATATCGAATGCTATTTGCGTCACGGCGGCTACGAGACGTTGAAGAAGGCGCTCGCCTTCCAAGCCAGGACGCTCGCCGATGGCAAAACGCAAACGCCGCAGGAACAACTTCGTCAGGAAGTCATGACCTCTGGTTTGCGCGGTCGCGGCGGCGCTGGGTTTTCCTGCGGCCTCAAGTGGAGTTTTGTTGATCGCAAGAGCGGCAAGCCGATTTATCTCATCTGTAACGCGGACGAATCCGAGCCGGGCACGTTCAAGGACCGCCAGATCAT
>Ga0181528_10002754_pt1 | contig 10863 bp, 12 predicted proteins | sample PEATcosm2014_Bin_47_FD_119742 | JGI IMG/M metagenome (GOLD analysis project Ga0181528, IMG submission 119742) | Peatland microbial communities from MTU Mesocosm Facility, Houghton, MI, USA - PEATcosm2014_Bin10_10_metaG | ecosystem: Environmental > Terrestrial > Soil > Wetlands > Peat | place... | reverse complement strand
GCCGCCAGCCCCAGGCTGTAATGCGATCGCAATTTGATGACAGACGAATCTTTGAAAAGTGTTCGGCGATTCCGTCATTCGATCGGACCCTAACAGACTTCGCGGAAAACTTTGTGTCCGCTTGAAATACGCGAGAGCCATCTCGGATGTCGCCTTTTCACGAGCATCCCACACTCCGCTGGCTGAAGCGATGGCGAAACCTTCCGTGGGACTCACGACGAGCAGCGAAAGCCCGACTCTCGGTGGCGAATACGGATGGTATTGCGTGACGTTAACAAACATCACGGCGTCCGCCTGATGCTCGCGTGCCACTCTTAAAACTTCGAGCTCGTTAAAGCGACCGGTGGCGAAGACGTCCTGAGCGCGAACCACGGGATCGTTCTGTGTGGCAACGACGATATCAAAGCGGCCGACACGTTGAATTTCGGTGGCCAGGCTCGACTGGATTTCGTCGCCGACTCGAGGGTAGCCAGCCGCCACTTGATTGGCGAATGGCATCAGGACGATTCGCCTGACCGTCGACCAGTCATAATCCGAAGCGATGTAACGCTCGAACGGCGCAGTCACGTGAGTTGCTTCCGGAAGTTTCGGCTTGGTGTGGATACAGCCGATCAAAAGCCCCAATGTCAAGCTCAGTCCGAGTACGATGGAAACGACACGATACGTCATATCTCACTCCGTCGGATTTCGTGGCAGTGAACCGACGTCATCCGATTCGAGTAACTGCTGTAAAAGCGGCCCCATCGACTTCAAGACATCCGAATGCTCTTTTTGAGCGACTCGAATTTTCTCGTTCAGATTGAGCAGATCCGATCGCAGGCGTTTAAGATCATTGCCCGCTGAGATCAATTCGCGTTTCGCCGTTTGGAACTCTCGCGCCACGGTTAACAGTTGGTCCTGCGTCTCTTTGACCCGCGATTGTAAACCGGAATTCAGTTGTCTCAGTTCTTCGTTTTCACGTTCCAAGTCCATTTTCGTGTTTTCCAGCCTGACGATACGCTCGACGTTCGCTTCGCGGCTGTTTGCACCGACATACATTCCTTGAATATTGGGGGCAACATTCTGAACCATCGGTGTCGCAATGACCGGTCCCGCGTTTTGAGACTGCTTGTTCTGATTTTTCAATGTGATATCGCGACCATCACGGTCAATGCCCCGGTTTGTATCGAGATGAGATGCCTGCGTGACCCTCGAATTTGGCTGAGAGAAGGCAGGAAGGTTTGAATTCGTCCCCGTGTTGCGTGATGTCGACTTATTCATGCCCATCGACGGCGGAAAAGGAGGCAGGCGTTTCGTGTCAACTAATGGACTCGGATTTGTCCGTCGTCCGATGTTTGATTTGGAGTTATTGCCTCCGAACTGTCCGACATTCGCCTTCCCGGTATACGCGTCATTCGATGTTGTCGTGGAGTTTTGGGTGGGGGCGTATGATTGCCTCACGTTGCTATGAGTGACCTCTGATGATTCGTAATCAGGGTCATTGACAGAACGCTGCCCGTGCAGCATCGAGGTATACATTGCGATGAATGCAAATGCGATGACAAGCAGGCCAACTCGTTGAAGCGCATGCGCAAACATTCGTTGACCTTTCTTTCCATCACGAGTTCGCAGGATTCGTACCATCGATCCACCATCTTCTTTTCAAGCGAGGTTCGCCCGTCGCAAAGTCCTTACTTATTCGCTGCCGTCCCTCGATCGTCTGTTTCATACGAGCACCAAAGTCGCATTTTGTGCCCGCAGGCACAGGTCACATCAATGGCCCGCACGATATTGGCTTCGGTAATCAGTTCGATCATCGGTTCGCCATCGTGTGACGTTGGACGCCCGCCCACGCGCGCAACTTCCGCCGACCGGATGACTCGATCTCCAGGGACAATTGCCGAATGAGCGATGTCTCGAACAATTTTTTTGGCAACTCTTTCGGTCATGTCATTGTTCCTTGCCGACTCGTCCCAACGTAGGTTCTCAGTTGAAACTGTGCGGCCGCCAGCAAACGCGACACGCGAGATTCGGAAAGCTTTAAGACTTCTCCAATCTCTTTCAGTCGCAAATCTTCCATGTAATACAGCGTCACAACCAGTCGCTCGCGCTCGGGTAATGCAGCGATGGCGTCGGCCAGCAATCGTTTCTGTTCTGCTCGTTCCGCGGACGCCTCAGGCGACGCGTCCGTTTGCCGCGTCGGGTCATCGAGTACTTGATCGAGCGATTGAATTCGGATCAGTGGCATGGCCACGAGGGCGTCGACGACTTCATCTTTTGACAGCCCCGTCTGGGCTGCGAGGTCATCGACCGAAGTTGGAGCAGGCAATTGTTCTTGAGCTTTTGACACTTGCATGACGCGTTGCATGACTTCCTGCGGCAACGGACAATTTCGTCGTGCTTCGTCATAAATGGCACCGCGAATTCGCAGTGCGGCAAACGATTTGAAATCGACCCCGCGTGATGCATCAAACCGCTGAGCCGCTTCGACCAGCCCAAGCATTCCCGCCGATTCCAGGTTTTCAACATCGACGCCGGAAGGCAACCGTGCGGTGACCTTGCCCGTCAGATGACGAACGAGCCAAAGATGATTCAGGACGAGTTCATCACGCGCAGTTTGTTCCGCCGTGCGAGAATACTCTTGAAGTTTTCGGCTCATACTGACTGACATGCTGGTCCAACCAATCTTGCCATTCTTCTGAACGGACGTGACACGACACAGACGCCGCACGAACGACGACGCGTAATACCAGGGAACCGATTAAATTGTTCAGGGAGTTACATGTGTGGAATGAACATCCCACGCCGGGAGAGAGTTCTGGAATTGTCTGTGATCGAATCGAGGGGTTTTTGTCGATCACCACTTTTTTGTCAAGACGTTGAACGCCTTAAATGCACCAACTTCGCAACTGGCCGCAACTTCTGACCACGCGAGCGCCGTCAACCGGCAACATTTGCGACTTTCACGCGACTTTCGCATTAAATCCCTGCTCGGCAGCAGCTTCAACGGGCGTCTTCGATTTGTAGATTTCGTCGCGTTTGATGATGATTTCCGCTTCAAGTAAAACGTCGTTGGGCACTTCTGTGAATGCGATCACCGTTAAATCCGGAATTCCTCGCAAAAGCAGGTTTTTCAACGAACGACGCAATTGCGAATCGACCAGCAACGCAACTTCGACGCCTTTTTGGCCAGCTTCACGGAGTGCCGTGGCAAGCCGCACGATCAGCATCTCAAATGCTTCAGGCTGGATCGCCATCTTCTTGTCCTGCTGGCTGCGGCGCAGTTCCATTTCGAGAGACGGCTCGAAAATAATCGCGTGAATGCGATTCTGGGCATCGATGAAGGGATCGCAGATCGCCCGTGAAAGGTAATTGCGAGTGCGTTCTGCTAATTCTTCTGGGTCTTTAATCGTTGGCGCGTTATGAGCGAGGCTTTCCAGAATTCTCGTCAAATTGGTGATCGGTACGCGTTCTTGCAACAATAGCGACAACACGCGATGTACCGTCCCCATCGACAGCATGTTGGGAATCAATTCATCAATGACGGCCGACGACGTTTCCTTGGCCTTGTCGATCAGCTTCGCCAAATCTTCTCGACTGAGCAATTCACCGGCGTGCCGTCGCAGCGCTTCCCGCAGATGGGTTACCATCACACCGGGAGCGTCGACGACCGTACATCCGGTCAATTCCGCCTGCGACCGATCGATCTCTGAAATCCACTTCGCCGGCAATCCGAACGCCGGATCTTTGGCATCACGACCATTCAATGGAATCCGCCCCCCCTCGGGGTGAATCGCCAGAACTTGCCCAATATAGATCTTTCCCCGACCAACTTCTTGCCCCCCCACGAGAATCCGGTATTCTTCGTCGGCAAGTTGCCCGTTGTCGCGAACTCGAACCAACGGAATCCACAGTCCACAACGTTTGGCGAGATCTTTGCGCACGGTCGCGATGCGCTGCAAGAGTCCCAGATCCCGCTTGGGATCGACCAACGGAATCAGGTGCCGGCCGATTTCAATGCAGGCTCGATCCGTCTCGAGAAACTCCGAAAGATGTTCTTCCATGGGCGTCGGGATTGACGCAGTCGATCGTTCGGGCTCTGACATTTTATTGTCAGAATCAAGAGATTTTAGCTTGACCTTATTCGAAACGTACCAGAGCGCGGCCGACATGATGACGAATGGCAGCATGGGCATTCCCGGGGCAAGGGCCAACAGCCCCAAAATCCCCGCTCCAATCTGCAAAGGCTGACGCTTTGTAAAGAACTGAGTCCCAATTTCCGAACCCAGACCAGTTTCGTTGCTCGATTTGGTGACCAGGATACCGGCGGCAGTGGCAATAATCAGCGCGGGGATCTGTGAAACGAGTCCGTCTCCCACGGTCAGAATGGAATAGACTTGGATCGCCCTGACCAGCGGCATTCCATTCATCAATCCAATGACGACTCCACCGACCAGATTGATCCCCGTGATGACCATGGCAGCCACAGCATCACCGCGCACGAATTTACTCGCACCGTCCATTGCCCCGTAAAATTGAGCCTCTTGCAACAGATAGGCGCGGCGTTTTTTCGCTTCGACATCATTAATCGCACCCGCGTTCAAGTCGGCATCAATGGCCATTTGCTTGCCGGGCATGGCGTCCAAGACGAAGCGCGCACCAACTTCCGAGATGCGCGTCGCACCTTTGGTGATCACCACGAACTGAATGATCACGAGAATCATGAACACGACGAGGCCAACGACCAGATTTCCGCCAACGACGAAGTTTCCAAACGTTTCGACGATTCGACCGGCGTCTGCTTGCCCTAGAATCAATCGCGTTGTGGCGACGTTCAGCGAAAGTCGCCCCAGTGTTAACAACAAGAGTGCCGAAGGAAATACCGACAATTGCAACGGTTGCTCGACACCCAACGTCACCAGCAATAACAGGATCGTCACGCTGAGGTTCAATGTCAGCAACACATCCAACACGGCTGTGGGCAACGGCACGATCAAAACGACCAGCACGGCCATCACGACGAGCGGGAAAACCAGCTCGCTACGTTGATTGATCCCCAATGGGGCGGCGGCACTTGGCATAATTCAACTTCCTCATTCACGGTCAGGCATTGGTTCCGCGGAGACGATAGAGGTACGCCAGGACTTCACTGACGGCGACGAATAGCGATTGCGGTATCTCTTGTCCGACTTTGACGGTCTTGTAAAGTGCTTGTGCGACGGGTTTCCTCTGGATGACGGGGATGCCATGCCGTCGCGCTTTTTGAGCGATCTGAAACGCAAATTGATCGGCCCCCTTGGCGATCACCACGGGGGCAGGATCGACGCCACGCTTGTATCGCAGAGCGACGGCAAGGTGCGTCGGATTCGTGATCACGACCGTTGCTTTCGCGACGTCCTTCAACATCTTGCGTTGGTTGGCGATCTCGCGAGCGCGTTGGCGTCGCTTGGCAATAATATGGGGATCGCCGTTGTCTTCTTTGTTTTCTCGCTTCAGCTCTTCGCGAGACATTCTTAACCGACGCTCGTTGCGGAACCACTGTAAACCGTAATCGGCGGCGCCCATGATCAGTAATACGGCCGAGATATTGATCAGCAATTCGATCGTCAGCTTCCAGGCGGACGAGACGCTACGACCGAGCATCCCTTCCGAAAGAGCGCCAACTTGTGGGCCACGATCGCTTAAAACCCACCAGGAAACCACCGCCAGAACTGCAACTTTGGCCAGCGAAAGACCTCCTCGTGTCATTCCTTCCCACGAGATAATTCTTTCCCAATTCTCCGCAGGATTCAGCCGCTCCCATTTCGGCCCCAGCGAATCCGTATTCACGTGGAAACCCGCCTGAGCAATATTTGCAGCCAACCCGATGGCAAACAGGCCTCCGACAAACCATCCCGTCAACTGAAATCCGTTGCCAAAGACCGAGGTGAGTTGAGATTGAACGCCATCAATTGTCAGATCCTTGGCAAGTCGTCCGAATTGCGAGTGAAAATCGTTGCTCAGGCCTTGGCTAAGCGCGAGACCTATCCACGAAAGGCCGATCGTTCCCCCAAATAGCAGCAGTCCGTTGATCAGTTCGTGGCTGTACGCGAATTGCCCCATCGCACGGGCGTCATCGCGTCGACGCTGCGTTGGAAGTTCTGACTTGTCGAAATCCTGGTCTTCCGCCATGGCTCACCGACTGATCAATAGACTCGAAAAACGATGTAAGACGACATTCATTTGCGGCGCGATCGACGGCCAGAGGAAATAAGTTGCGACGATTCCCACGAGGATTCTCAAGGGATAGCCAAAGGACATCAGATTCAGTTGCGGTGCCGCTCGTGACATCAGGCCGAGAATGAGCGACGTCATGAACAGGCAGCAAGCGACAGGTGCCGACAGCGTCAGCCCCCATTCGGTCGATGACGCCAGCGCCCCCAATTGCGTCGCCACAGGAATCTTCACGAAGTCCCCACCAATCGGCTGATACATGAATGAATTGTGGAGCGCTGCCAGAAACAGATGGTGGACATCGTGCGTGAAGAACAGTAAAGCTCCAAACATTTCGAAGAACTCACCGAATGTCGTTGAATTCTGTGGTCGAGTCGGATCGGTGATCGCACCCATCGTGAGTCCCATTTCTTGGGCGATATATTCACCTGCAACGCGAAATGGCACGAGAAACAAGCCAAATATGAAGCCCAGTGCGGCTCCAAGAATTACTTCGCGACCCACGGCCAATCCAAATGCGATCCAGGGTTGTTGGTCCATGGCTGTGACGATTCGCTGGGATGTGACTCCCGATTCTCCGAACCAAAAGCAAGTCAATGCCAGGGCCGTTCCCGCCTTGATCATCTGTGGAACGTTCGAACCCCCAAGATATGGAATGGTCGCGATAAACGACGAAACACGAGCTAAAACCAGCCCGAACGTCATCAACCAAAGTGTCAACATGCCATCCATCGCATCACCAAATCCTGCCACCATCTGCCAGTGTGTGGCTTTTCGTCAACTTGAGCAAACTGGCATTTGCCGTATCAATCAATGCCCCGCTTGCGCGGCTCGGGAAAACATTTGAACCATGAAATAAATCGACATCTGTAACAACCAGGGCATCGTCAGGACGAAAAGTCCTGCCAAGGCTAAAATTCTCGGTGCGAAACTGAGCGTCTGCTCCTGAATATTCGTCACGGCTTGAAAAATACTGATGATCAATCCGACGACCAGACTGACCATCAGTGCGGGCAATGTAAGCAACACCGCGTGGTAAAAGAACTCACGCCCGAGCGATACGGCCTCAAGTTCTGTCATGGTGGACAACCTCGCGATAGGTGTTTCAAGGAATCGAACCCAGGTGATACGACATCAGTCTCAGTGTCTATCCAAAACTTTGACTCAGTGACAATGAGACGAGATGCCAGCCATCTGCGAGAACAAATAACAGTATTTTGAAAGGTGTCGAAATGATGACCGGAGGCATCATCATCATGCCCATTGACATCAACACTGTCGAAACGACCAGATCGACGAGCAAAAACGGGATATAGATGCAAAAGCCCATCACGAATGCCGTCTTGAGCTCGCTGATCATAAACGCCGGAATGAGGATCGTGATCGGAGTGTCTTTCGGCGTCTGAATCGGCCCCGATTTGGACATGTGGGCAAACAGCGCCAAGTCATGCTTTCGAGTCTGCCGCAACATGAACGATTTATGGATCTCGATCCCACGCCGAACAGCCTCCATTCCCTTGATATCTCCGTTCAGATATGGAAGTAACGACTGATCATTCAATTTGGTCAGTGTCGGTTCCATGATGAACACAGTCAGGAACAAAGAGAGCCCAATCAATACCGTGTTGGGTGGAATTTCTTGCGTCGAAAGTCCGCGTCGGACAAACGACATGACGATGGAGATTCGAGTGAAACAGGTCAGGCAAGCCAGAGCAGCTGGCAGCAAAACAAGGCTGCCCAGATAGATCGCCATCTGAAGTGGTGGCGACAGGTTTTGCAGTAACCCTGATTCGGCGAGTCGTTCGGCCGTGTATTCAAAATTCGACATCACTCATTCCTTTGAATCAGGCCGGTTAACTGATCGGACGTCGAACGGACGAGGTGATGTCACAACGTCCGAATCACTTTCAGGCACCTGCGCATCCAAAACCTCCTTGAAAGAGGGGGGAAGTGCGATCAATGATTTCAGTCCCGAGACATCCGTGCCAGCGACCAGTTGCGTTTCACCAACGCGCACCAGATACAACATCGCACGATTTCCGACGGCAACACTGCCTTCGATGTGAAAAGAAGGGTTTCCCACTCCAGCCACCTGCAATCGCTGCAACCAGGGTTTTCCAAACCACAGTGTTCCAACACAAAGACCGAGAACGACGACCGTTCCCACCACCACGCGCAGCAGCATTGCCCCGGTATTGGGAGGTTCAGGCCATTGCGGCGAATACGACAGATCATTTTCTGTCGCTTTCTCGGTCTCACGGGGGCTCTCATTCGCCAATGCTTCGTGGGACGCTTTGACAACCTTGGGATCTGCGCCCGTTGCCGACGCGGCAAACGTCGACGTCAAAATTAACGCGAATGCGAAAACACGTTTTCCTGTCATCAATGCGAACATGGACACCGCCTTCCCTGGCTGTCGTGTTGATCAGTGAGCAGAAATACGTTCACCCTCGCCAAACCAGGCGTCGTGTGTAACGCCAAATTCGTTCGAGGAATAACGTGAACCGCAAACTGTCGAATGTGTTACGGAATTGCTATGCGGATGTGAATTGTGAAAGGTCAGCGATGCGACGATCGTCGCGTCAATACTTCAAGCGGAATAGATTATTGGATCGAATCAATGATTTCTGTAATGCGGATGGCAAATTGATCGTTCACGACGACGACTTCACCTCGAGCAACTCGAACGTTCTGAACGATCAGGTCCACGGGATCGGACACTAATCGATCGAGTTCGACGACGGAACCAATACCCAGATTCAGCATGTCTTCCATCGACAGATCGGCTCGCCCCAATACGGCCTCCGCGTCTAATCGAACTCCATAAAGGTGATCCAGCGACTTTCCTGTCGAGACGCGTGTTGGAGTGAGATTATCAAAAACCGGCGCCTTGGCGGCGACGTCCGATCCCTGAAGTTCTTTATTGACTTGTTCCAGCACAGCATCCAGTGATTCTGTCATGTCGTTCCTTCCGAAAACTCTTCCAATCGATTTGCTGCGTTCCCCGAGCGATTTCCTTGCCATTTAACGGCCGGCCACTGTCATTGCAGGTTTTGCAATTTCAGTCGATCGATCGCGACGCGTACCGTCCGACGCGATTTCAAATGCTTGCCGATTTCCAATACGGCCGGGCCATCCGAGGAATCTTGGCTTTCCCGAAACGATCGCTCGAAGTGGTTCGGTTGTCTTTTGATTCAGGACCACGAGGTCGCCGACGCGCAGCGCGGAGACTTGGGGAGCCGACAATTGAACTCCACCAAGTCGAACGGTGATTTGGGTCGTCATGTCTCTTGCCAGCGCTTCCAACTGCTGGCGAGGTGTTGAACCGGATGCCGATTCCTTATTTCGAACCGCCCCGAACAATTCAGTGAGAAACTCGTGCGGCAGAATCCACGTCCACGGCGCTGCACCAACGTCGGTCGTGATCGTGGATTGGCAGACAACAAATGGCTCATTCGACTTGAAAATCTTCGTACGACGAAGATTCGGCTCAATTTCTGAAACTCGCAGGTTCAAAGGCGTGTCGGACATCCATGATTCGACCAGACTACTCACGATATTCGAAGCGAAAAGCTCACCCACCGACCGCTCGCCAGCAGACAGATCGCGTTCTTGGGGCCATTCACGGATCTGCTCGCCCATCATCGTCCCAATCACGACTTGGGCGAGGGGACTTGGCAATGCGATGACGGACATCGAGGCCAGTTCCGCCAACTTGACTCGGAACGAGATCGTCTTTTCGGACCATTCCGGTAGCGACTTGGCTGGCCACGCCGTCGCACAGTCATCCAATTTAATTTCGACCTTAAACGCAAACCCCGCCAACACCTCGGAGAGCAGCGAGTTCGACCGTGTCAGCCACTGGACGAGTTTCGCTCGTGTTTCCGGATGCAGCGAAGGGGGCCGCGAAAAATCGTAGAGTTGAATCGTCATTGTTGAACGTGAAATTCTTCGAAAAAGACATCCTGGATTCGTTCGTGACCGTCCTTGAATAGCAACAGATTAAAATTGTCTTGAATTTCTCGACGTAATCGGTTCACTCCAACCTTTCCGGCGATATCCGAGACAGTCTTATCGGCAATGTGACTCGTTAAAAACGTCATCAAGACCGGACGCTTCTCTTCCATCGCCGCTTTGACTTCGTCTTCGTACTTACCGTCAGTCTGAACCGTGATATCGACCGAGAAGAATTTGGTGAGCCCCGGCTCATTCAAGTTGACCAAAACTTTATTAAATGGCAAATAGACGGGACCGACCTTTACTGTCTTTGCATCGTCTTTACCACCGTGGCCTCCACCATGTGCATCTGGCTTCGCGGCATGGGCATCTTTGGGAGCTTCCTTGGCACCGTGCGCATCTTTCGCACCGTGCGCATCCTTGGCGCCATGACTGTCCTTTGCCGGTGCGGCAGGTTTTGCATGTGCAGTTTCGCCTGACTCCGTGCCGTGTCCGCCACTCATCATGGTTGGCAGCAGAATACCTGCGGCCGACGAGATCAGTCCCACACCGCCGATTAGGATGATTTTCTTCATATTCATGATCGACACCTCAAAATCAACAACCACGCGAGTCAAAAGCCCCCCTTTGACTCCGGGCGCAGTCGGTCTCTACGGTTCACATCGGCACCTTCCTGAACATCCTTTAGGATTTCGGCGACTTTTCCTTAAAAGT
>Ga0181528_10002753_pt1 | contig 10865 bp, 5 predicted proteins | sample PEATcosm2014_Bin_47_FD_119742 | JGI IMG/M metagenome (GOLD analysis project Ga0181528, IMG submission 119742) | Peatland microbial communities from MTU Mesocosm Facility, Houghton, MI, USA - PEATcosm2014_Bin10_10_metaG | ecosystem: Environmental > Terrestrial > Soil > Wetlands > Peat | place... | reverse complement strand
GAATTATTTCAACGACGCGCCGAATCCGAAATTAGGCCGAACTCTTGAGCAGTTCGGCGGCAGTCTCGGCGGAGCCATCATCAAAGACAAAGCCTTCTTTTTCGGCGCTTACGAAGGTCAGCGCTACAACGTCGGCAATTCCTATGGCGGAATCACCAGTCCTTCCATGCTGTCGCTGCCCAACAACGGTACCTGCCTTTTCGTGACTGGCGATTGCGAAGACAGCATTCCCAATGCGATCGCCGATCTTCAAGCCTACGGAGTACCCGTGGACGCTGCCAGCTTGAAAATCGCGGGCTGTGCGCTTTCCGGCGGAACGGTGACCTGCAATGGCTCCGGCTTCCCTCTCAACAACACGCAAAGCATCAATATCGCCAACGGATTCAATAACGTCGTCCACTCCGACAACCTGGTAACGAAGCTCGACTACCGGCTGAACGACCGTCACAGCCTCAGTGGCATGTATTTCTTCGGCAATAACTCGGGAACCGTCGAAGACTTCCCTGAGCTTCAGAGCAAGTGGCTCACCAAAATTCACACCCGCGCCCAGGTGGTGGGCGGCAGCTGGATTTGGACGCCCAACGCTCGCCTGGTAAATGAAGCGCGCGTCGGCTACAACCGGCTTTACCAACCTACGCTTCCCGGCGACGAGAATGATCCGGCGTCCTCCTACGGTTTGAATACAGGCGTGGCCGGGCCGAATACGGGCGGACTTCCCCGCATCGGCTTCGGCGGATATTTCTTCCCCGGACTGGGCGGCTTCAAGTGGCCCAAGTTCCAGGGCCCCGACTCGCGCTTGCAGTTCATCGATCATGTTTCCTACACGGTGGGAAAACACCAGCTGGTGGTCGGAGGCGAGCTTCATTACAACAAAGTCACCAACGCGGCTTACGGAAATGCCCGCGGCAGTATTACCTTCCTCGGCGGAGTGGCCAACGGCACTGGCGCCGGCTCCACTTCACTGGAAGACTTCTTCGCTGGCCTGCCCTTCAAGACTTCGGTGGAAGTCGGCAATCCCGCGCTGCAACTCCATAACTGGGCCCTCGCCGGATTCATTCAGGACGACTTCCGCGCGACAAGAAATCTCACTCTGAATTTCGGCCTCCGCTATGAAGACAGCACCGTGTTACAGGAAGCCCACAACCTTCTTGGCAACTTCGATCCTAACGTCGGCTTGGTGCAGGTTGGGCACCAGATCAGCACTCTGTATAAACCCGATCACACCAATTTCGCCCCACGCCTGGGCTTTGCCTGGGATGTGACGGGCAACGGCCGCACCGTGCTGCGCGGCGGCGGCGGCCTGACTTACGAAACCGTGAACTGGCAATCGTTCATCGCCTTCAACAATGCCTTCGGTCCGGGCAGTGTTCCCACCGGGGCTGCAATCGACGCAGCCGGCGATACTTCCGGCGGAACCATAACCACTGGCAACGTAACCATCAAGAACTTCCTGAACCCGGCGCCATGGGACTCCGGAACACCGCTCTACGGCAGCAACACGATTAACTGCTTCAACAGCCCCTGTCCCGTCATGACCGTGGATCGCAATCTCACCACCCCCTACGTCTGGAACTGGACGCTGAACGTGCAGCACGCTTTGACCCAGAACGTTTCCCTCGAGGTGGCTTACGTGGGAAATCACGGGACGAATCTGGTTGGGATTCGGGACATCAATCAGGCGCCGGTGGGCTCGGGGTGGGGCACGGGGCCCACGGGTGAACTCACTCTCTGTTTAGAAAGCGCTCCCCTCTACAACAACTGCGTGGCAAATAACAATGGCGGCGAACAAACCAACGCCCCCTACTATGCCAAGTTCCCCTATCTCGCCAACATCTTCCAGATGGGCAACATCTACCGTTCGAACTACAACGGCCTTCAGACCACGCTGAATGCCCGCAACTATCACGGCCTGAATGCGGTCATCGGCTACACCTATGCGCACGCCCTGGATGATGTGGGAGCGAACTGGGACTTCGGTTATGGCTCGGGCCTTCCGCAAAACGCGCATAATCCCGGCGCGGAATACGCCAACAGCGACTTCGACATTCGTCACCGCCTCACGATCTCGTTGACCTATGCCATCCCGGGGGTTAAGGGACATGGTCAGGCTCTCGAAGGCTGGGAACTCAATTCCATCACCACCATCGAAAGCCCGCAATACTGGGGACCGATCGACGAAGGCACGGATGCCGCGGGAGTCGGCGCGTTGCCGACCAGCCCTCCCGCCGAAGAGCCGATTCGCTGGGACTTTTTCGGAAATCCGTCCGATTTCAAGTCCGGCCCCACACCGATTCCTCAGTACCATGTGGGAGACCCAAATATTCCCGCCGCGTGTGCCAGCGACGCAGCCTCGATGGGTCCTGCGGGAACCGCAGCCCTCGCGTTGTTCGGGTGCTACGCCAAAGGCAATTCCGTCATGCTTCCTCCCGCGCTGGGAACATTCGGCACGATGCGCCGCAACCTGTTCCCCGATTCAGGTTTCAAGAACTTCGACTTCTCCGTCGCGAAGAATTTCCACTTCGGAGAAACCATGCGGCTCCAGGGTCGCATCGAGTTCTTTAACATCCTGAACCATCCCAACTTTGCGAATCCCTACGGCGGTCAAAATGGATTCGGGTTGAATGACCCTTCTGCCTCGAACTTTGGCTGCGGTTGCGCCACCCCGGATATTGCCGCCGCCAACCCGGCCGTGGGTTCGGGAGGACCGCGATCCATCCAGATCGGACTGAAGTTTATTTTCTAACCGGGTTTGGCAGGCACGATAGGCCGGACGCGGTTCTTGTCCGGCCTTGTTTTTGAAAGGCTCATCGTCATCGACGACGGCAATATCAACACGAAATCATCAACACGAACTAAAAGGACCTTGATATGAAAACGAAGATCCCCGTCGAATTCGTAATCACTTTTGCGGTTTTACTCGCGCTTTGCGCCTGCGCCTTCGCCCAGAAAACGGAAGCTGATTTAGAGAAGGGCGAGCGCACCATCGATGAGATCAAGGTGGAGGCCGTCCGCCGCGCCCAAGTCGGCCAGTATCCGCTGATCGGACTCGATCCTAACGACGTGAAGGAAGCCTTCGAAACCATTCACACCAAAGACAAGGATGAATGGGCCGCGGGATTCATGCGCGTCGGTGACCGCTATTTCAACGAGGCCAAGTCGCTGGAAAAGACCGACCCGAAGAAAGCCGATGCCGACTACGTCCGCGCCTGGAAAATTTATTCCTTCGGTCGCTGGCCCGTTCCGGCTTCGCCCGGCAAGCAACGTTCGTACGAGAAAGCCCTGGTGGCATTCCAGGCGCATGCGCGCTTCTACGATCCTCCCATGGAAGTGGTGCATATCCCATTCGAGGGCAAAGAAATCATCGGCTACCTGCGCCTGCCTAAAAACGCCAAAGGCCCGGTACCGCTGGTGATTGCGGTCAATGGCCTCGACAGCCGCAAGGAAGACCTTACGGAAAGCTTCAGCGCGATTCTCCCCTTCGGCATTGGCTATCTCGCAGTCGATGGCCCGGGAACCGGGCAGGCGCCGGTCAAAGTCAGCCTGACGGCCGACCGGATGTTGTCCAAGGTGATCGATTACGCGCAATCGCGGCCGGAGATTGATAAGACTCGCATCTCCATGCACGGTGTGAGTTGGGGCGCTTACTGGGCGACGAAGATGGCGATCATCGAGCGCGACCGGCTGCGCGGATGCAGCGCGCAATCTCCGCCCGTCGAAAAGTTTTTCCAGAAAGATTTCCTCATGAACTCCCTGCTGGGCAATCGCGAATACCTCTTCGATCAAGCCGCGGCCCTGATGAGCATCATGGAAGGCGTGCACAACCTCGGAGAGATGGGCGAATTCATGCCCAAACTTTCTCTGGTGCAGGAAGGCCTGCTGGGCAAACCGATGGCTCCCATGCTCATTCTTGCCGGCGTCTTGGACACGCAGGTGCCCATCGACGACGAATACCTGCTGCTCAGCAAAGGCGACGTGCCGAAAGAGGCATGGATCAACCCCAAGGGCGGGCACCTCGGGCGACAGGTCGGCGTCTGGCCCGATCCTCGCATTTTCAAGCAAGTGATTATTCCATGGCAGGTGAAGACGCTAACCACACCGGCGAACTAAAGTCACTCAACCATCTTTCTCGCAACCCGGGGCCACGAAGAGTGGCCCGTCGTCTCCTTCTCGCATGTCTCCTCAAGCGGAAATGCCGCAATCCGATGTAGTAACCCAGCACGGTACGCCCTGGTACGCATCGTTGTGGGTGCAGGTCCTAATCGCCATGGCTGTGGCCATTTTGCTGGGTTCCGTCAGTCCGGCCCGGGCCATCGCCATGAAGCCCTTCGGCGATGCCTTCATCCGGCTCATCACCATGATCATCACCGTGCTCATTTTCTGCACGGTGGTGACCGGCATCGCTGGCATGCAGGATCTGAAAAAAGTGGGCCGCGTGGGCGGCAAGGCGCTGCTTTATTTTGAAATTGTCTCCACCATCGCGCTGGCCATCGGCCTCATCGTCGGCAATCTGGTGCATCCCGGCAGCGGCTTCAACGTAAACGCCGCCACGCTCGATGCCCACGCCGTGGCCGATTATGCCGGCCAGGCCAAGGCGCAGGGCGTCACCGAATTCCTCATGCACATCATCCCCACCACGATTGTGGATGCCTTCGCCAAGGGCGATATTCTGCAAGTAGTTTTCATCTCGATCCTCTTCGGCTTCGGACTCTCTTCCGCCGGCGAGCGCGGCAGGCCGGTGATTTCCATGCTGGAATCGCTCACGCAAGTCGTCTTCCGCGTGGTCAACATCCTCATGCTTTTCGCGCCCATCGGCGCGTTCGGGGCCATGGCCTTTACCATCGGCAAGTACGGCTTCGCTTCGCTGGGGCCGCTGGTCAGGCTGATCGCCACCTTCTGGATCACTTCCATTCTCTTCGTGTTGATCGTGCTGGGCGCGATTGCGGCCATCGCAGGATTCAACATCGTAAAATTTCTGCTGCACATCAAAGAGGAAATTTTGCTGGTGCTGGCCACCAGTTCCTCGGAGACGGCTTTACCCACATTGATGGAAAAGCTCGAAAATCTCGGCTGCTCCCGCTCTCTGGTCGGCCTCGTGGTTCCCACCGGATACACTTTCAACACCGATGGCAGCGGGCTCTACATGACGCTGGCCGCGCTGTTCGTAGCCCAAGCCACCAATACGCACCTGACTTTATTGCAACAGCTCACACTGTTTGCCGTCGCCACTTTAACCTCGAAGGGCGCCAGCGGAGTGCAGGGCGCGTCGTTCATCGCGCTGGTCGCGACCCTGGCCGTTGTGCCTACGATTCCGGTCGCCGGCATGGCCCTCATTCTCGGCATCGACCGCTTCATGAGCATGTTCCGCGCTTTAGTCAACATGATCGGCAACGGCGTGGCCACTCTAATCGTCGCACTGTGGGAGCATGAATTCGACCGCAAGGCCCTGCGAAGCAAGCTGGCCTAAGCTCCAAACCGCCCGTCCCGCGCCAGTTTCGGCACAAGTCACTCTTTGGTAACCAGCTTTTCTGCATATTTTCCGCGCTATTTAACATTCATGAAATATCCATCCAGTAACCTGTGGCTAGGAGATCGTCGCCAATGGGAGCCTCGCGGGTTTCGAAGTCCCTGCCGTTACAGGTCGCTGCCGTTTGTTTTCGCAGGCGGGGAGCGGCGGTCGAGTTTCTTCTGGTCAACACCAACAGCGGCAATAAATGGACCTTCCCCAAAGGCTCGACCGACGCCCGCCTTTCCCATAGTCAGGCGGCCGAGCGCGAAGCCGCCGAAGAAGCCGGAGCCTACGGCAGCATCGAACCCCGCCACTTCCATCTCTACATTCATTCCAAAGGTGTCTTCTGGCAGCCCGGCGGCGTGCAGGAATTTGTGGTCAAAGCTTTCCTGATGGAGATCCACGAACTGACCGGTGAGGAAGAATCCGATCGCAACCCCACCTGGTTCTCTCCGGAAGAAGCCAAGAAAAAATTGGCCAAGGGGCGCGAAGTGAAGTACGCCCGGGAAACCGAAGTGGTCATCGACCGCGCGCTTGAGCGGATTCAGTTTCACAGCGAGTTGTGGGGCAGGTACAACTCACGCTCGGTAACCGCAATCGCCCGTTAATTCCCATATATTTCGTGGCAGGATTTCAGTCCGCATGTCCAAGCCGCATTGCCTCGCCCTTCACTCGTTATAGCTCTCTTTCATCGTCAGCTTCTTTAAAGACTGAAAATCAGCCAAATAACGTTGCCGCATTGATACAGGGCCGCATCCGGTTTGACAGACTTTTTCAAACGCTCTTAGAATGCTGGCTGGGCAAACGGTAATCCATGTAAAATAAAAGAGGTGCGCTGCCCAAAGCGCGCGTCCGAGCAGCGAGACTCTTGTTGCTTATCCATTTCCCGGCGGCGTAGCTCAGGTGGTTAGAGCGACGGTCTCATAATCCGTAGGTCCGTGGTTCGAGTCCACGCGCCGCCACCAGATTTCTTCTCCACATTTTTTTTCCGCCGAAGATCCGGACAGCGTGGTTGATCCCGCACAGCGACTACGATAAACTTTCCCCACTTCGATCACTCCTAAGCTGGAGGAGAAATGATCCGCTTTAGCGTAAACGGCAAGGAAAGCAGCTTTGACGGCGATCCCGAGATGCCGCTGCTGTGGTACCTGCGCGATGTGGCCGGATTCACCGGCACCAAGTTTGGCTGCGGCATGGCCTTGTGCGGCGCTTGCACGGTGCATAAAAATGGCGAGGCGGTGCGCTCCTGCTCGGTCCGGATGAAGGCCGTCGCGGGAAGCAGCATTACCACCATTGAAGGTATTTCGGCGAACGGGCTGCATCCGGTGCAGAAGGCATGGATGGAGATTAAGGTGCCGCAGTGCGGATACTGCCAGGCCGGGCAAATCATGCAAGCCGTCGCTTTCCTAAGCAAGAATAAAAATCCCAATGACGAGCAGATCGATGAGGCCATGTCCGGCAATCTCTGCCGCTGCGGAACCTACCAGCGCATTCGCACGGCGATTCATCAGGCGGCGAAGGAGATGGCATGAGCAATATCGAGAATGTGAGCCGCCGCGGATTTCTGAAGGGCGCATTTGCCGCCGGAAGTTTTGTGCTGGGCATGCAGACGCTTCCGCATGCGCTGTGGGCGGCTTACGCCGCCGAAGCTCCGGCTGTTTTTCAGCCGGATATGTATCTCAGCATCGCCGGCGAGGGCACCATCACGATTATCGCTTCGCGTTCGGAGATGGGCTGTGGCAGCCGGACGGCGCTGCCCCTGGTCGTCGCGGACGAACTGGACGCGGATTGGTCGAAGGTGAAAATCGAACAAGGGCTGGCCGACGCAAAGTACGGCGACCAGGATACTGACGGATCGCACTCTGTGCGCAGCTTCTTCGATCAGATGAGGCTGGTGGGCGCAACCGGGCGGGCCATGCTGATCACCGCGGCCGCTAACCAATGGAACGTTCCGGCGAAAGAGTGCACGACCGAGCCCAGCTTCGTAGTGCACAAGGCGAGTGGACGCAAGCTCGGGTACGGCGCGCTGGCGGCTTCCGCGGCGAAGCTGCCGATTCCCAAAAAAGAGGACGTGATACTCAAGAAGCGCTCCGAGTGGCGCTACATCGGCAAAGATAATTCGTTGTACGACCTGCGCGACATCGTCACCGGCAAGGCGGCTTTCGGCATGGACGCTCGCATGCCAAACATGCTTTATGCCTCGGTCGAGCACCCGCCCGTGCTGGGACAGAAAGTGAAGTCTTATGACGACAAGGCCGCGCTGCAAGTGCGCGGCGTGAAGCAAACGGTCGCCATCGAGACGTTCAAACCGCCGCATCACTTTCAGCCGCTGGGCGGCGTGGCGGTAATCGCCGACAACAGTTGGGCGGCCTTTCAGGGACGCAAGGCGCTGAAGATCGACTGGGATGCAAGTCCGCACGCGGTTTATAACTCGGAACCTTTCCGCAAGACTCTGGAATCGACCGTGCGTCAGCCCGGGAAAGTAGTGCGCAACGTGGGCGACGTGGATGCGGAGTTCGCCAAGGGCGGCAAGATCATCGAGGCCGAATATTATGCGCCGCATCTGGCGCATGCCTCAATGGAACCGCCGGTCGCGGTGGCGGAGTATCGTGACGGAAAAGTTGTGGCGTGGGCGCCGACGCAAAGCCCGCAGGGCGTGCAGGAAACCATCGCCAGCGTGCTCAACATCAAGAAGGAAGACGTCACCTGCCATGTAACGTTGCTTGGTGGGGGCTTCGGAAGAAAGTCGAAACCGGATCAAGTGGCGGAAGCCGCGGTTTTATCCAAGAAATTGGGTAAGCCGGTGAAAGTGGTGTGGACGCGGGAAGACGATATTCAGTTCGACTTCTACCACTCAGTCGCGGCCATGTACCTGAAGGCGGCGATCGGTCCAGATGGCAAGCCCACAGCCTGGTTGCAGCGCACGGCGTATCCGCCCATCGGCTCCACGTTCGATGTGAACGCCAAATACGCGCTCGACGAAATGGGCCTGGGCTGGAACAATTTGCCCTTCGATGTTCCCAACCACCGCGCCGAGAACGGGCCGGCGGACGCGCATGTGCGCATTGGATGGCTGCGCAGCGTGGCCAATGTGTATCACGCGTTTGCCATTCACTCGTTTGCCGATGAGTTGGCCAACGCCGCCAATCGCGACTCGGTGCAATATTTGCTGGACCTGATTGGTCCCTCGCGCATCGTTCCATTGGAAACTGCGCCAGAGGAGCAGGAAGAGGCTAGGCCCTATCCGCTGGATACGGCGCGGCTGCGGCGTGTGGTCGAGATGGCGGCGGAAAAATCTGAGTGGGGAAAACGCCGCAGCGGAAAAGGCCACGGCTTTGGCATCGCCGCCCATCGCTCGTTCTATACGTATGTAGCCACGGTGGTGGAAGTGGAAGTCGATGATAATGGCGACGTGACGATTCCGAACGTATGGAGTGCGCTGGATGCGGGAACGATTGTGGCGCCCGACAATGTGCGCAATCAATTCGAAGGCGCGGCCAGTTTCGGAGCGAGCCTCGCCATGCTCAGTGAAATCACGGTGACGAATGGAGTGGTGAACCAGAGCAACTTCAACGATTACCAACTGGTTCGCATGAACACCGCTCCCCGGCATACCAGCGTTACCATCGTTGAAAGCGACGCGCCGCCGGCGGGGGTGGGAGAGCCGGGAGTTCCACCATTTGCGCCGGCATTTTACAACGCGATTTATGCGGCCACCGGCAAACGGGTGCGCGAGATGCCGCTCTCGAAAACCAGACTGGTTTAATCAGCCATTCCAATCAATCATTCCGACCAGCCGTTTTAATCAGCAATGATCCCCGCTAGTTGACCGTCTGCATTAGCGGACTTGAAGTGCTACTGGTGTAGAAGCTATCCCCCTCGAATGTAGCCGTGATATTGTGCGTGCCCACACTTAAATTGGAGATGGTGACGCTGACCGTCCCATTGTTCAATGGGAACATTCCAAGATTCTTGGATCCATCCATCAGGGTCACCGTTCCAACGGCGGTTCCACCGTATTCCGTCGTTACGCTGACGGTGAAAACCACGGCTTGATGGTAGTTGGAAGGGTTCGGCGACGAAAGGAGCGACGTGTTCGTGCTGGCTTTATCCACCACCTGAACCACGGTTCCCGTGCTGGAGGCGAAGTTCGAGTCCCCGGCATAGGTGGCAACCACCCGGTCGGTCTCCCGCGGAAGAACGGAGGTGGTCACGCTGGCCTTGCCGCCACTTAGAGGAGCACTCCCCAGGAAGATCTGGCCGGATTGGAACGTGATCATTTCTCCATTGGGCGGAGCGCCGGCGGCGGAGCTGACCGTGGCCGTGAAAGTTACCATTTGATCATAGGCGGAGGGATTCGACGACGATTGAATCGCGGTGGTCGTAGTCTCATACACCACCTCGTTCAGGGGTGACGAGGTGCTGCCGTTGTAGCTGGAGTTGCCTTCATAGGTCGCCGTAATAACGTCGGTCCCGTAAGGCAAATTGTGAAGGTAAATGCTCGCCTTGCCGCGAATCAGGTTCGCCGTGCCCAGCACATTCAAGCCATTCAGGAATTTCACCGTGCCCGTGGGCGTGCCCGCGGTGGAAGTCACGGTTGCGGTGAAGACCACCAACTGGCCTGTATCCGCCGGATTCCTGTCGGAGACCAGCGTGGTCGTGGTTTTGCTTCCCGTGACCGTCAAGGTGAAGCTCTGCATGGCCGCCGAACCCACGCCGTTGGAGGCGGTGAAGGTGATGGGGAACGTGCCGCCCACGGTGGGTGTGCCGCTCAGCGTGCCGGTGCCGTTGTGATTGTCCACAAACATCACGCCGTTCGGCAGCATACCGCTTTCGCTGAGGCTCGGCGCGGGATACCCCGACGTGGTTACAAGGAACGAGTTCGCGGCGTTCAGAGTGAAGCTGGTGTTGTTGGCGCTGGTGATGGCGGGTGCGCTGTTCACCTGCTGGCCGCCGCTCAACGTGCCCGTGCTTCCGCTGTGGTTGCCGTCACCTGAATAGGTGGCCGTGATCGTGTCGACTCCCTGCGGCAGGGTAGACGTGACGCACTGCGCGGTTCCCGGATCGCCCGACACCGTGCTGGGGCTGCATCCCGTGTTCGAACTCCACGTGACCGTGCCGCCGATGTTGGATGAGGGAACCGGCTTTAGAGCCGACGGCCGGCTCCTAGTTAAGCGGGATGCCCCTTGCTTGCTGACACCGCCGCTAATCACCGCTCCGTTGCGCTTCACGACCAGCCCGTACTGCCCATCGATGGTGGCCGTAAAAGTCACCGGCTGGCCGACGATCGAGGGATTCTGGCTGGAACCAACCGACGTGGAGGAAGTCGCCTGCGTGATGCTGAAGTTGTTGGTCTGCG
>Ga0181528_10002751_pt1 | contig 10870 bp, 8 predicted proteins | sample PEATcosm2014_Bin_47_FD_119742 | JGI IMG/M metagenome (GOLD analysis project Ga0181528, IMG submission 119742) | Peatland microbial communities from MTU Mesocosm Facility, Houghton, MI, USA - PEATcosm2014_Bin10_10_metaG | ecosystem: Environmental > Terrestrial > Soil > Wetlands > Peat | place... | reverse complement strand
GCCGCGTCGCGCATAGCCATGACGCGCATTTCGGTTGGCATACGGTCCAGATACTTGAGCCCTCTGGCCACGGAGTTGTCGGTCATGGCCCGGCCCAGCGCAGTGGCAATTGCGATCTGCGCCGAGGTCTCCGCCGGTAGCGGAGCCGTCTCCGGGTTGAGCAGAATCTCGTCAATCGACGGCAACTGCCGGAAGAGCCGCAGGAATGCAATCAACTCCGCCGCAGCCGCCGGACCAACCGTGCCGTCGAGCAACTGCGCCTCGAACTCGCTTGCCCCGGATAGGAAAGTAGTCTTCTGCCGGTTCGCAATGCCGCGCAGAACATTGGAGGCCATCTCCCAGGAGCGGGGAGTGGGCCAGGCATTGGCATCCGAGGTTGCATCGGCGGTGTGCAGCAGGTCCGGCTTGAAGCGTAGAAACGCGATGATCTCCGGCCGAACGCCTGCGCCCACGGCCCACTTGCACCAGTCGTTGAGATCCGCTTCGAGTTCCAGATGAACGAAACGATTCCGCAGCGGCCGCGGCATCGAGAAATGCACACCCCGCTCGGAGGCCGGATTGCCGGCGGCGATGACCACCCAGCCGTCAGGCAACGCATACTCTCCGAGTTTGCGATCAAGCACCAGTTGATAGCAGCCGGCCTGCGTCATCTGCGGGGCCGATGTCAGCTCATCGAGAAAGAGAATGCCCTTCCCGGCAGTGGGAAGGAACTTCGGTGGCACCCATTCGGTCTGGTCTGCTTTGATGCGCGGCAGACCTCGCAGATCGACCGGATCGAGTTGCACGGCGCGAACGTCCAGGAACTCAAAGTCGAGATCGTCCGCGACCTGCCCGACGATCTGCGATTTGCCGACGCCGCACGCGCCCCAGATGTGCAGAGGCACGCGTTCGCCGATCAGCGCATGAAGCGCCTCATACAGCTTGGATGGTTTCATTCGGGATTACCTCAGGCAAAATACTGGTTAGGGTGTTGTAGGTTGACGCAATTAATGACATTCGTGACAGAATTCGTGACACAAATTGACGCAATTAATGACACGGAACGCCAGCGACTGCGACCTGCTGCTTTCGTTGGAATGGGTGTTGATTACTTGCGAGATTTTGGTTGGCGCGCTCTTCTGAACAGTGCGTAGAGCGTCACCTCTTCCAGATCGTTGTCGTCGAGCCCACGCGTGGCGGTGAGCAAGGCATAGATCTGAGAAGATGGCTGTATCGCTGGGAAAAACGCACTGATGGGCACCTTGAAGAACTGAGCCAGCATGTCGAGATCCAAGATGGATGGCTTATAGGTCGCCGTCTCCCACCGGGAAATGGTGTTGGCCGTGGTCCCTATTGCTTCCGCCAGTTCCTCCTGGCTGATGCCGGTGCCTCCCTGACCTGTCCTCAGTTCTCGGATTCGGTTCCCGATCCAACTGTAGATATTGCGCGCTGCCCGAGACATGGCTGACGTTCCTTTTCCGTTGACATTCCTTTTAACGTATGTTGTACTTCCTTTCAAAGGATATGTCAATCCTATTGTAGGATGCACCAACGGGTAAGCACGACGCGACTTTTGCTTTGGTGGATGGAGGGCAAAATGTACGGACTGAGCGGCCCGGACCTTCGACGCAGCCAAATCACGTTTCGCTCATCTCACGGTTTCGCCGAAGCTGTCGATTTCCGTTATCTGGAGCGAGCGCGAGAGCCAGTGAGCCGGTCCAAAGCTGGAGTACAAGGGAAAGTTGCCGACGTTTTCAGCGGCCGATCGCGTCACGCCGAATCGCAGAATGAGCTCCGGGCATTTCAAGTACTACTGGCGACTGGACGGACTAATGATTGGCAAGAGCAGCCGTTCCACCTGGAGTACCACCTCGACGGAGCAAGGCATCGATATACGCCAGACATTTTGGTGGCGTGGGGTTCGCACCGGGAAGTCGTCGAGATCAAGGACGACGCCGAGGCTGACCTGCCAGCCAATCAGGAGCGGTTTACTCTGATTCGCGAACTTCTCGATGAGCACGGTTATCACTTCCGCGTATGGCGAAAAGCCGAAATCTGTGCCGAGCCGCGCTTCAGCAACGTCGTAGTGATCCTGCGCTATAGATGCGCGCAGATCGCTCCCATTGAGCGCGAGAAAATCCGACGAGCGTTTGCTTCCACTTCAAAATATCGTCTGCGCACGTTGTGCGAACTCCACGAAATCCCCATTCAGAGCGTGCTTCGGACCGTTCTGGATGGCACGCTACATGTGAACTGGTGGGAGCCGGTCACGCTGGATTCGGAAGTAAGCTGCACTCCCACCGGGCCACAGGTCTGGCCTTCCCCTCAACAGGGCGCGCAGCCGCCGAACTGCGCAAGGAGCGGGGATGTCGCAATTTGCATTTAGAAGAGGGCAATCCGTAAGGATTGGGCCGAACGAGTTTCAGTTCCTCCGTCGGATGCCTGAGGCCAAATGGCAGCTTGAAAACGCTGTTACGGGAGAATGGCGTACGCTCACGGAGAGCGAACTGCTCGACCTGTTCGCCACCGGAAAACTGTCCTTCATTTCGAAAGTCGACGCCGCATGTCCCGAAGCGCATAAACTGGCCAGAAAGTTGGAGCGAGACATTTCTGCATACCCGTCCGAACTGGTTGCGCTGGCGCAGGTCCGCGTTCAATATCTCAAAGAACTCGATCGGCGTCAGCCGATGGCCATCAGCCGAAGAACCATAGAGCCTCTCATCGGCACCCTCTCGGAACGAGTCAACGATGAAAGACCACCCAGTTGGCGTACGGTATGCCGGGACTATCGCAAATGGGTGTCGGCGGGCCGGGACATACGTGCGATCATTTTCCAGTACGCCGAACGCGGCAACCGCACTTCTCGAATGGCTCCGGAAGTCAAAGCGATCAGCGAACAGGTGATCACTGAGTTGTACATGACGCCGGAGCGCAAGCGCGTTCCTGAAGTGCACCTGGAAATCCTGCGCCGCGTAAATGATGAAAACGGATTCCGTCCCATGGACAGCAGGCTTCCTTCGCCAAGCCGGAGGACGGTCTACCGCGAGATAGCACGCAAGACTCCCTTTGAATTAACACTGGCGCGCTACGGGAAACGGCGCGCCGAAATGGAGTTTCGAGTGTCGATGGCTGGACCCTCCACATCTCGCGCTCTTCAGCGTGTCGTGATGGATCACACTCCCGCCGACATGATCGTCGTGGATGATGACAGCATGTTGCCATTGGGGAGGCCGACAATTACCACGGCCCTCGATGAATACACCCGATGTCCAATGGGCTTCTATACCGGCTTCGAGCCGCCGAGTTGCCTGGCAGTGATGCGGTGTCTGAAGCATGCGATTCTGCCCAAGACCTATGTGTCACGCGAGTTTCCCTCGATCAAGAATCAGTGGGAGTGCCACGGTCTTCCGGAGCTGGTAGTCGTCGATAATCCTCCGGAGTTCCATTCGACGCATTTCGAGCATGCCTGCTTGCAGATCGGCACCGATATCCAGTATGCAAAGGTGCTGGTGCCATGGTACAAAGGGACGCTTGAGCGGTTCCAGGGAACCATGAACCGCGATCTCATGCATGGTGTGCCTGGGACAACATTCAGCGGCATTCTGGAGCGCGACGATTACGACCCCACCAAGCACGCTGTCGTTCTGCTCAGCACCTTCCGCGAGATCCTTCACAAATGGATCATCGACGTATACCTGCAAACCCCGCATCGTGGCATTCAGGAACTGCCGGCAGAGAAATGGCGCGCTGAAACCATCGGCCTGCTGCCTCCCCTGCCGCCAAACGCTGCTGCATTAGATGTTGTTCTCGGCATGAGAGCACAGAGGGTTGTCTTTCATTACGGAATAGAACTGGAAGGGCTCAAGTACAACAGTTTCGAACTCGGTGAACTGCGGCGTGAAATGGGAACCACCTTCAAAGCCGAACTGACATTCGATCCGGGCGATTTGGGCCATATCAACGTCCTAGACCAGCGCAAGGGTAACTACATTCAGGTTCCCGCACTGAATCAAGCTTATGCCACTCGGCTCTCGCTATGGCAGCACAAGGTCATTCGCCGTTATGCCCTGGAGCGGCTGAATGCCCGAACGGACACCCTGGCGCTGGCGCAGGCTAAGGCCGAAATTCGCGCGCTCATTGATCGCGACTTCCACCGCAAATCGACTCGTGGCCGCAAACGCCATGCGCGTTTCTTGTCAGAACCATCCCCCCATCGATCCACAACGGAGACCTTGGAGAACCCAGGGATTCGACTCGTTCCCCCGGAAGACATGCCCGTTGTTGGAGCGACTCCGAATGCAATCGCGCCCAGCTTCTTTCAGGATGACGAAACCCTTCCGGTATATGAAGCAGGCTTCGATCTGCCGCATCCGGCCCCTGTCATTGCAAGTGCGGAGAGGGTCGCATTCGCCGTGGAGGAAGCATGAAATGATGGACTGCTCAGAGCGGGTATTGGTCAAGTACCCCTTGTTTTCGACCGCAATTCTGCGTATTCAGGACTGCTTCGACAGCTTTGGCACAACCGCCGAGCCAGCGTGCTGCCCCATTGTTGGCGAAAGCGGCAGCGGCAAGACCACCATCATTTCCTACTTTGCAAACCTGCATCCCCGGGTGGATCACACTTGGGGCGTTGAGCAGCCGGTGCTGCTTGCCAAGGTTCCCGCACGGCCTACGGTAAAGAGCCTTGCCGAAACACTTCTGTATCAATTGGGCGATCCGCTATGGACGCGAGGAAACACGGTCAGCAAGAGTATCCGGCTCCGTGAATTGCTCAAGCGCTGTCGTGTGCGGCTCCTTGCTCTGGACGAGTTTCAGCATTTTGTCGATGTTCGCCAGGCGAATATTCCCAACGACGTTGCAGACTGGCTGAAGGAGCAGGTTGAGGAAGCAAAGCTTGCCATCGTCGTGCTGGGACTCGACCGCTGTTTGGAGGTGCTCAGACAGAACGAGCAGTTGCGCCGTCGATTTGGCGCCAACGTCCGAGTGGGCGCATTTCGCTGGGACAACAAGGAGGAACGCACAGTCTATCGAGCGTTTCTTCGGGCTGTTCAGGAACAGCTTCCCGAGTTTACGATGCCGGAACTTTCGAATGTTGAGATGGCTTTCCGCATGCACTACGGCTCATTCGGGCTGATTGGCTACACCATGAAGATCCTTCGCGGAGCGGCACGAATCGCCAGCTTTCATCCACGGAAGCAGATCACGGCGGAGACTCTCGCACAATCCTTTGCGGTGAATGTCTGGGCAGAACGACTTGATAGCCCCAATCCCTTTTTAGAAGACTTTGACATGGAAAGGGCACCTGCAGTTCGGTTGCCGAGTGGGACAAGAGCAATTCCGTCGGCTCCAAACAGACGAAGGGTAGAACGTGTCGAGCTACATGCATGACTCCATCATTACCAAACCGATCAAACCCGTCTGGCTCCAAGATCATCGGCCTGGGCCGCCTCCCTTTTCGTGTTGACCCTTTAGAAATCGAGAGTGCTCGCGGATACATCGGCAGGGTAGCGCAAATATACAGCACGAGTGTCAGCGCTCTTGGTGAGCTCTTAGGGTTGACTCAAATGCTGGGGTTGGAACGGGGCGACAATACTGAGCAAATTGCCCATGCGCTGCGCCTGGAAGCATTCGAGTGGCGACGCTTGTGCTATAAGCAGACCAATGCTAAGGGGCAGTATGGACCGACATCATTCTTTGGTCAATCGATCGGCGGGAATCGGCTCAATTACGGATTCCCCCGAGTATGTCCAAAGTGCCTCAGCGAACACGCCGCGGTGTGGGGCGTTTGGGACCTCGGTTTGGTTTGCGCTTGTCCGATCCATCGTTGCGTGCTTGTGCACCACTGTCTGAAGTGCGGACGGAGACTCCGCTGGCAGAGGCCCAGTCTCCATCAATGTTATTGCCAGTTCGATTTGAGGACGGTCGGGAGTGAGCCTGCGGACTCAGGCTTGGTGGCCATTAATGCCACAATCTATCGCGCTGCCGGCTTCCCCGTCGAGGCGGCCGAAGCTGATATGACTGCCGCAGAATTTCCTTCTGCCCTAATCGAACTGCATCTGGATCCATTGTTGCGCATCATCGCTTACCTCGGATCGACTCAAGAAGAGAACGCGGGCTTCATGCATCACAGCCGATTTGCGTCGAGCCTGGACGCTGCAATTCGGACGAGCAAGACTGCGACGGGGTTATTAGCCAACTGGCCCCAGTCATTTCATGAAATGTTACGGCGAATGGCTCCCGGAGACATCACAGTGCCAACGACTCGCAGCATCGAAGATACATTTGGGAAATTACACAAGAAGATGACTGTCATGTTTACACGTGCGGAATCAGGGTTTCTTCACGACGCCTTCGAAGACTTTATTGCGCGCCATTGGAAAGGATCGAGACGTGGACACCGGCATCTTGACTCTCAATGGATCGTGGCCGCAGAGGCTGGCAGGGTGATAGGCACCAGATCTGTTAAAGCTCTTGTGCATGGGGGAGCATTGAAGGGCATCCTCGTCAAATGCCGGAGTGGAAATGGGACTGAGTGCTGGATTACGCGCGAGTCATTAACTCGGTGGATTGCTGAAAGAGATGGCAAGCGTGCCAGCTATATGCGACGCGCTGAAGCGGATCTCGTATTGGGCCTGAAGAGGGGTGTGGTGTTGAAGCTCGCCCGCGAAGGCCTCATCCGATCTCTAAATGGCATTGAGCATCGTCTCTCGCATGGTGTCCATCTTCATCGCGACGATGTGATGAATATCAAAGATGCATTCTACAGACACTTACCACTCAACCGAAATCTGCATCCTGGGGCAATACTGCCGCTTGCAAGCATAATGCGTCGCCTCAGGCGTACTCATGAACTTGGGGCAATCGTTCGAGCTGTTGTTGCTGGGACGCTCGTACCAGTGGCTCATGAGAAGCACCTCCCGGGAATCACAGCTTATTGTTTTCCCATAGAAGTTCTTCACCACTATCGTCGCGTATCGAACAAGCAAGCGAGTGGCGAACATCTTAGCCGCAAAGAGGTGGCTTCGTTCTTGCAGATTCCCAGCGAAGCCGTCCCTCAACTTGCCTCTCGCGGATTCTTGGGCACTTCAAGTAAGCCGAGCCAAGGCCGATCAGCCCTGTATTCCGTAGCGGACGTCCAGCAATTCGCTGAGCAATATGTTCCGCTCAATATTGTCGCTAAGAAATTCAGAACTAATCCATGCTGGCTTGGCAAGTACTTGGAGTGCAGCGGCATCCAACTGCTGACCGTTCAGTTGCACCGCGAGCGAAGATTGTTCATCTCGCGATGTGTTGCCACGCAGTTGCGGACCCTGGCGCCGGGGGAGCAAGAATCAGTTCGTGACAACAGCAGGTCTCATACTTCTCTACCGCGATATCAGGTAGGGCTGAACACAGGGGCACTGGTGTAGGATCGTGCCACGAATTGCGTCAACCATGTAGGATTGTGCCACTAATTGCGTCAATTTATGTCATGAACTGTGTCAGAAATCAAATCGTTCCCCTTTAGAATCAGCGCGCCTTATGTCGCGAATTGCGTCAACCTACAGGTGTAAAGACAGACAGGTCGGCCCTTTATTCAGGGATGCGTTGGATTGCCGTGTTGGCCGCATTGGGGCGGGACAGCGAAGACGATATAGACTGAATCCTGAATGAATTCATCAAGGGATCAGCAAATCCAGACGCTTCAGGTCGCGCTCAAGGCGGCCCGTGAGAACGAGAACCGGTGGATGGAACTCTCCGCCGAGTTCTCCACGGATGCTGAACGGATGGAGCAGTGGTCCAGCACCGCGAAACTCAGGCGGCTCGAAGTCGAGCGGATCGAAGCGCTTTTGGCCGGTGCCGCGGAGCCTTGTGGCTTGGCGCATCCGGTGCGCAGTGAGACGGTTGAAGCGGAAAACAGAATGGGAGAGACGGCATGAACGAAACGGAAATGAAAGCCGAGTTGGAGCGCCTACGGGCAGAAAACGCCAAACTCAAGAGCAAGGATTCAGCAGGGTTGAGTCTCAAGGTCAGCGAGAAAGGTGCCGTATCCCTCTATGGAATGGGACGTTTCCCCGTCACCCTCTACAAGGAACAATGGCTCCGTATTCTTGCCAGCGCTCCTGTGATCGAGGCATTCATCCTGGAAAACGACAGCAAACTCAAGACCAAGGAGTAGCGATGTCTGCTACATCCTACTAGGTCGCGCCGGGAGTGGTACGGGGATTATCATCATCCCAAAATCCTTCTAGTCGACATCGGCGTATAGTGGTACTGATCCTTTGAACGGGGACCAACCCATGCGAAATAAGCGTCTTGGGCTGCTAACCGGCCAGGTGAAATTTGGAGGAGGGGTAGCATGGAAGCAATCGTGAGTCGCTTAGCATCCCCTATCGCAGTTTCGCGTCTCCTCAGGAGATAAGATGGACCGAGCTGTCGTTCTTATTGGGGTCACTAAGACCCTTGCCAATCCGCAACCGTTACCCGGGGTAAAAGGCTGCATCGCGGCGATGGAAGAGTGGGCGATTCAACAGAAAATTCCAAGCCACCGCATCGCTACGTTTACAGACTTTGATGGCAATCCCGTGGTTCCCGTGGCGATTTATAAGCAGCTCGAAGTGTTTCTGAAACAAGATCAGATCGAACAGCTTGTTATCTATTTTGCTGGCCATGGGTTCAGCAGCAGCCATGGAGATATCTGGCTTCTCTCCGAGGCTCCGGAGAATCAAAACGCTGCTATCAACCTTAGTCGCCTGGAATTAGCCGCACGAAAATGTCCATTTGAGCATGTCGTCCTGATTTCGGATGCGTGCCGGGTTTCTGCCACAAATTATCCAGACATGGCCCCCGAAGGCAGCGCCATTCTCCCCAGCCTGCCTCGTGGGGGCAAGTCGAGATTTGTTGATCAGTTCTTTGCCGCGGCGGTCGATCAGCCTACCCTCGAGGTTCGCGTCGATAATGTCTACCAATCAATCTACACAGGGACGCTCGTCGAAGGCCTCGGCGGTAGGCACGAAGAAATCCTCGAGCCGGAGGAACCTAGCATTCCGAATCCAGTAGTGGTCCGCCCATGGCCCTTGGAAGAACTGTTGGAACGTGAAGTACCGCGCCGTCTTCGGAAACTAGGAGTGTGGAATGATGGTGACGGACCTGACGCGATCATTACATCGAAGCACGGCAAATCGTGGATTGCTACCTTCAACAACAACCCACCACGGATGACTCAGCCCAGCGCACAACCTACTGGTGGTCCTGACGAGCCAGGGCCCTCTGGCCCCGATGGGCCTATTTCACCAGGAGATGCATTTCGTCGTGACATCGCTTTGATTCTGGATCGTTCTGGTGGTCCGTCCAAGGAGGCGCTCGGCTTCGAGACGTCCTGCTCGCGCGGTGAAGAGGATGTGTCGTTGAATTTCCCGGGCCGCAGCGGTCTCGTAGTGTCCGGCGCCGAGATTCAGGATATTTATCCTGCTCCTTTTCAATTTGTTCGACTCGGTAGAAATCGTGTGCGGGTTGCAACTCCCTATGGGCCGAGTCCGATTTTGGTACAATTCGAGGGCGGGGACGGGGTGCTGATTCCTGTGTTCCCAGGTTTTATTAGCCATCTCAAGTTCGAAGATGGCCAACTTAGAAATATCTTTTGGGAACCCTCCCAGAATACTTCCCAATGGGGACTGTTCCAGGACAAGATGGAAGAATTTGTCGAGTTGCGCACTCTTTTCAGCTCCGCTGTCACTCGGAATGCCGTGAGGCTGGACAAGCTCAATCGGAGTCAAAGCAGGGCCCTTAACTCATCTATCCAGTATGAGGGCGGAATTGATCTAAGCCTTGCGATTCTTGTCGCTTACGGATACTTCGCAGTGCATCGGGAAGAACTCATTCCTAGCATCTGGGCACGTGTGGTGCGGGCATTCCATTCCTGCCCTCTCGACATTGCCATGCTAATGCCCCCAGAACTCGTAAATCGTGATGGCGCTCGCTTTACAGGCAGTATTCCGTTGCCCATCAGCGCTCAGGGATGGGCGCTCATGGGGGAATTGGGTGAGTCTGTTCCCGAAGCCCTACATGGAATACAAACACACCTAATTTCATCTGCCTGGACGCACTTGGACTCAACCGGCGTGGGCATGGTCGCAGAATACCTCTCAAATTCCAGGACCAAGCGAAGAATTCGGGATCCCGAGATGGAAGTGGCAGTTGAGGAATACTCCGGTGCCGCCTCCATTGCGAATGACATCATTGCCAATGAAGCACGGCCTCAAACAGAAGAGGCTTCAGCGAAACAAGAAGAGGAACTTGAAGGATTTGCTGATGCATAAGCTTGTTTTCTTGCATGGCCGATCGCAGCAGAAGAAGGACTCCAGAGCATTGAAGCGCTTCTGGATCGACTGTCTTCTCAAAGGATTTGAGAATGCAGATGTGTCCGCGCAACTGGATGAAGAGCGTATCCGGTTTCCCTTTTACGGTGACACTCTTTTCGCCATGGCTGAGGGCATCACTGAAAACGTGCCCGAAATTATTATTCGCGGCAGCGAAGGTGGATCGTCACCGCAGGACAAATTTGCGGCATCGATTATTCAGGATGTCGCCCGCGGGCTTGGTCTCACCGATTCTGATATAAGCCAATATGAAGAAACCGATGTTCATGAGCGTGGAATCGCAGACTCCGCTTGGATCCGTGCCACCCTCAAGGCGATTAGCATTTGCGGAGGAAGTACCCTTACCATCGCTATGTTTACTCAGGACGTTTTTCGTTATCTCCGGAACGCTGGAGTGCGAGACGAAATCGAGACTGGCATACTCGACGCATTCACTCCGGATGAACCAACTGTGCTGGTGAGCCATTCTCTCGGAACGATCATCGCCTACAACCTTCTTCGGCGTGAAGGGGCAAAACGCCGGTGGAACGTAG
>Ga0181528_10002750_pt1 | contig 10871 bp, 6 predicted proteins | sample PEATcosm2014_Bin_47_FD_119742 | JGI IMG/M metagenome (GOLD analysis project Ga0181528, IMG submission 119742) | Peatland microbial communities from MTU Mesocosm Facility, Houghton, MI, USA - PEATcosm2014_Bin10_10_metaG | ecosystem: Environmental > Terrestrial > Soil > Wetlands > Peat | place... | reverse complement strand
GTGGATCTTTCTGCAACTGTTCAACAGCTACTTCGATCCGGTCGATCAGAAGGCAATGCCCATCGCGCATCTGATCAACCAGTTGCAGAACCAGGTCTACATGATCGCCCCCGACGGCGCCGTGGTGCTCGACCACGGGCCCTTTGCGCCCGGCCGCGCCCTGACGCTGCGCGCCGAGATGGACATCATCGTCGTGCTCGCCAATTGCCCGCACCCGCTCGACCCACGGCCCGCCTATTGCGTCGCGCCGCTGCGCGCCAGCGCCTGGCGCGGCGCGCCGACGGCGCCGGACGACGCCCTGCGCAATGCCAGCCCGGAAGCGCAGCGCGCCTTCCTGAACGTCGACGAGTACTACCGCCGCTGAGGCGGCTGTCCGAGGAACCTGCCGCCATGACCAGCAACGACGCCATGCCCCCGCTCGCCGGACCGGTGCTCCACGACGAGATCATCGCCGCACGCGCACCGTGGGACCGGATCGTGCGCAAGGGCCAGACGCTGCGCATCATCGACCTCGAGGGCAACCAGGCGGTCGATTTCCTGATGTACCGCCTCGACGACGACGCCGAGCGCTACAGCGCCCAGGACACCGTTGCCGCGCAGGGCAACATCTTCCTGCGCGCCGGCAGCGTGCTGCTCTCCAGCGAAGGCAACCCGATGGCGCGCGTCACCGCCACGGCCGTGGCCCATCACGACACGATAGGCGGCGCCTGCAGCTGCGAGAGCAACACGCTGCGCTACGGCTTCCACACCAAGGCCCAGCATGCCTGCGTGGAGAACTTCCTGCACGCCAACAGCCATCACGGCCTGGGCAAGCGCGACCTGGTCTCGAACATCAACTGGTTCATGAACGTCCCGGTCGAGCCCGACGGCGCGCTGGGCATCGTCGACGGCATCTCCGCGCCCGGGCTGTACGTCGACCTGCGCGCGGAAATGGACATCGTCGCGGTGATATCGAACTGCCCGCAGATCAACAATCCCTGCAACGGCTTCAATCCGACGCCGGTGCGCGTGGTGATTGCGGGAGCAGAAGATTGATGCCCTCACCCCGGCCCTCTCCCGCAAGCGGGAGAGGGAGCGTTGCCTGGCGCGCCCCATTGACCCCCTCTCCCGCGTGCGGGAGAGGGCGGGGGTGAGGGCGGCGTGAGCAAACCCATGTTCAGCAAGGTCCTCATCGCCAACCGCGGCGCCATCGCCTGCCGCATCGAGCGCACGCTGCGGCGCATGGGCATCGGCTCGGTGGCCGTGTTCTCCGATGCCGACGCCGGTTCGCTGCATGTCAGCGGCGCCGACGAGGCGGTGCACATCGGGCCGGCCGCCGCCCAGCGCAGCTACCTCGACGTCGACGCGATACTGGCCGCCGCGCGCGCGACCGGCGCGCAGGCCATCCATCCGGGCTACGGCTTCCTGAGCGAGAACGCCGCCTTCGCGCAGCGCTGTGCCGACGCCGGCATCGCCTTCGTCGGTCCCACGGCCGAAAACATCCGCGCGTTCGGCCTCAAGCACACGGCGCGTGCGCTGGCGCAGGAGCACGGCGTTGCGCTGATGCCGGGGACCGGCCTGCTGAGCGACGCCACCGCTGCAGCAGCGGCGGCCGATCGCATCGGCTACCCGGTGATGCTCAAATCGACCGCCGGCGGCGGCGGCATCGGCATGCGCGTGTGCGAGGACGGCGCGGCGCTGGCCGACGGCTACGCCGCCGTGGAACGCATCGCGGGCAGCAATTTCGGCGACTCGGGGGTGTTCCTCGAGCGCTACGTGCGGCACGCCCGGCACATCGAGGTGCAGATCTTCGGCGACGGCGCCGGTGCGGTCCTGGCGCTGGGCGAGCGCGACTGCTCGCTGCAGCGGCGCCACCAGAAGGTGATCGAGGAGACGCCGGCGCCGCACCTGCCGCCAGCCACCCGCGCCGCCCTGCTGGCCGCGGCGACGCGACTGTGCGCGGCCGCGCACTACCAGTCCGCGGGCACGGTCGAATTCCTCTACGACGGCGAACGCGACGAGTTCTATTTCCTCGAGGTCAATACCCGGCTGCAGGTCGAGCACGGCGTGACCGAGCAGGTCACGGGCATCGACCTGGTCGAATGGATGGTGCGCGGCGCCGCCGGCGACTTCTCCTTCCTCCGGGAGCCGCCGCCGCAGTCGCGCGGCGCATCGATCCAGGTGCGCCTCTACGCCGAGGACCCGGGCCAGGATTACCGCCCGAGCAGCGGCATGCTCACCGATGCGCAGTTCGCCAGCGACGCGCGGGTCGACACCTGGGTGGCCGCCGGCACGCAGATCAGCGCCCACTACGACCCGCTGATCGCCAAGCTGATCGTCACCGCCCCCGACCGCGCCGCGGCGGTGACGGCGCTGCAGCGCGCGCTCGACGAGACGCGCCTGTTCGGCCTGGAGACCAACCTCGAGTGGCTGCGCCACGTCGTGCGCAGCGACTTCTTCATCAACGGCACCGCCTCCACCCAGTCGCTGGGCGGCCTCGCGTACGAGCCCGACGGCCTGCGCGTGCTCAGCGGCGGGCTGGCCACCACGGTGCAGGACTACCCGGGGCGGATCGGCTACTGGAACGTCGGCGTGCCGCCGTCGGGTCCGATGGATGCGCTGGCCTTCCGTACCGGCAACCGCCTGCTGGGCAACGCCGAGGGCACGGCCGGCCTCGAGATCACCGCGGTCGGCCCGGCGCTGCTGTTCCACCGGGCAAGCTGCATCTGCCTCACCGGCGCGTACATGCCGGCCACCCTCGACGGCCTGCCGGTCGAGCCCTACGCGGTGGTGGCGGTCGGCGCCGGCCAGACGCTGCGTGCCGGCAGCGTCCGCGGTCCCGGCCTGCGCGCCTACCTGCTGGTCGCCGGCGGCCTGGACGTGCCGCCCTACCTGGGCAGCCGCGCGACTTTCGCACTGGGACAGATGGGCGGACACGCCGGCCGCGCGCTGGCCAGCGGCGATGTCCTGCGCCTGGCGGCGCAGGGCGCCACGCCCGCGCAGGCTTTCGGGCTCAAGGTGCCGGCAGCGCTGCGCCCCGCGCTGGCCGCCGACTGGACCCTGCGCGTGCTCTACGGCCCGCACGGCGCGCCCGACTTCTTCACCGAAGCGGACATCGCGGCGCTGCAGTCGGCGGCCTGGAAGGTCCATCACAACTCCAGCCGTACCGGCGTGCGCCTGATCGGGCCCAAGCCCACCTGGGCGCGGCGCGACGGCGGCGAGGCCGGCCTGCACCCGTCGAACATCCACGACAACGCCTACGTGGTCGGGGCGATCGACTTCACCGGCGACATGCCGATCATCCTGGGGCCGGACGGTCCTTCGCTGGGCGGCTTCGTGTGCCCGTTCGTGATCATCCAGGCGGACCTGTGGAAGATCGGCCAGCTGGCGCCGGGCAATACCGTGCGCTTCGAGTGCGTCGATCCGGCGCAGGCCGGCGCGCTGGCCGCCGACCAGGATCTGCTGCTGCAGGCGCTGCCGGCCACCGCCGCGCCGGCCGCACGCGCCGCCGCGGCCGGCAATGCCGACGCCGGGCGCTCGGGGCTCACGCCGATACTGGGCGCCATCGCGGCGCGCGGACTGCGCCCCGCGGTGGTCTACCGGCGCCAGGGCGAACGCTCGGTGCTGGTCGAGTACGGGCCCATCGTCCTCGACCTGGAACTGCGCCTGCGGGTGCACGCGCTGATGCTGTATCTGGAGCAGTGCCAGGTGGACGGCGCGCTCGACGGCGTCCTCGACATCACGCCGGGCATCCGCTCGCTGCAGGTGCATTTCGACAGCCGGCAGCTGACCCAGGAGCGGCTGCTGCAGGTGCTGGCCGATGCCGAGGACCACCTGGGCGGCCTGGAGGATTTCGCCATCCCTTCGCGGGTGGTCCACCTGCCGCTGTCGTGGAACGATCCGGCCATCATCGAAACCGTGCAGCGCTACGCCGCATCGGTGCGCAGCGACGCGCCCTGGTGCCCGGACAATATCGAGTTCATCCGCCGGATCAACGGCCTGGACAGCATCGACGCGGTGCGGCGCATCGTCTTCGACGCGCGCTACCTGGTGATGGGCCTGGGCGACGTGTACCTGGGCGCGCCGGTGGCCACGCCGCTCGATCCGCGCCACCGCCTGGTGACCACCAAGTACAACCCGGCGCGCACCTGGACGCCGCCCAACGTCGTGGGCATCGGCGGCGCCTACCTGTGCATCTATGGCATGGAGGGGCCGGGCGGCTACCAGCTGTTCGGCCGGACGATCCAGGTCTGGAACACCTACGGCCGCAGCCCGAGCTTTGCCGGCGGCAAGCCGTGGCTGCTGCGCTTCTTCGACCAGATCCGCTTCTTCCCGGTGAGCCATGACGAGCTCATGCAATGGCGCCGCGACTTTCCCTACGGCCGCCGGCAGATCCGTGTCCAGGAGGAAACGTTCCGCCTGGCCGATTACCGCCGCTTCATCGCCGATCATCAGGCCGACATCGCGCGCTTCCAGGCGCGCCGCCAGGCGGCTTTCGAGGACGAGCGCGCGCAGTGGGAAAGGCATGACGAATTCGCGCGCGCCGCGCAGCTGGCCAGCGAGGCCGATGCACTGCCGGTGGCGGCGCGCATCGAGGTTCCCGAGGGCAGTGAACTGGTGGAGGCGCCGTTGAACGGCATCGTCTGGAAGACGCTGGTCCAGCCCGGAGACCGCGTCCTCAAGGGCACCGCCCTGGTATCGATCGAGGCCATGAAGATGCAGTGCGACGTCGCCAGCCCGACCGCGGGGGTGGTGCGCGCCGTCTATGTGCAGGCGTCACAGGCCGTGAGCGCCGGCGCCCCGGTGCTGGCCATAGAGCCGGAACGCTGAGGTCCGGCCCCATGCACGCCCCTTCCCCGCATTCCCCCCTGACCGCCGCCTGCGCCCGCGCGCAGCGCCAACCCGGAGCATCCGCCCATGGATAGACCCACCGTCGCCGCCATCGTCGACGCGGTGACCGCGGGGCGGTACAGCGCCGAGGCCGCCGCCGTCGCCGCCCTGGAGCGGGCCGCCGCATACGCGCGCATCCAGCCGCAGGCCTGGATCGCGCGCGTGCCCGACGCGCAGGTGCTGGAGCAGGCGCGGCGCGTCGATGCGCGCCGTGCCGCCGGCGAACTTCTGCCGCTGGCCGGCGTGCCGTTCGCGGTCAAGGACAACATCGACGTGGCCGCAATGCCCACCACGGCTGCCTGCCCCGCGTTCGCCTACGCGCCCGCGCAGTCGGCCACGGTGGTGCAGCGGCTGCAGGACGCCGGCGCACTGCTGCTGGGCAAGACCAATCTGGACCAGTTCGCCACCGGCCTGGTCGGCACGCGCAGCCCCTACGGCATCCCGGCCTGCGTCTACAACCGCGCCTACGTCAGCGGCGGCTCCAGTGCCGGCTCGGCCGTGCTGGTCGGGGCCGGCGTCGTGGCCTTCGCGCTGGGCACCGACACGGCGGGCTCGGGCCGCGTGCCGGCCGCCTTCAACGGCCTCACCGGCTTCAAGCCCAGCCGCGGCCGCTGGAGCACCCACGGCGTGGTGCCGGCCTGCCGCACGCTCGATTGCGTGAGCGTCTTCACCGGCGACGCCGCCGATGCGGCCCTGGTCGACGGCGTGCTGGCCGCGCTCGACGGCGCCGATCCGTATTCGCGCGCCTCGCCGGGAGATGCACCGCCCTGGCCCGCGGCGCTGCGCGTCGGCGTTGCCCGACCCGGACAGCTGAGCTGGTTCGGCGATGCCGAATCGCCGCGCCTGTTCGAGCGCGCGCTCGAGCGGCTGCGTGCCGCGGGCGCGACGCCGGTGGAGGTGGACATCGCACCGCTGCTGGCCGTGGCGCAATTGCTGTATGCCGGGCCCTGGGTCGCCGAACGACTGGCCGCCATCGAACCCTTCCTGCGCGCCCATCCGGGCGCGGTGCACCCGGTGGTCCGCGGCATCATCCAGGGGGCCTACGGCGTATCGGGCGCCGACGTCTTCCGCGGCCAGTACGCGCTGCAGGAGCACCTGCGCGCGGCCGGCGACCTGTGGCGCCAGGTCGACGTGCTGGCACTGCCCACCGCGCCGACCATCTACCGCATTGCCGAGCTGCTGGCCGAGCCGGTCGCGCTCAACAGCAACCTCGGCCACTACACCAACTTCGTCAACCTGCTCGACATGAGCGCGATCTCGGTCCCGGCCGGGTTCCGCGCCAACGGCACGGGCTTCGGCGCCAGCCTGATCGCGCCGGCGTGGGCCGACCGCGCGCTGCTTGCGCTGGCGCAGCGCTACGAGGCGGTTGCGCCGCTGCCGGCCCGGCCGGCGCTGGACCTGGCCGACGCCGCCGCGGGCGCGCCGATCGCCCTGGCGGTCGTGGGCGCGCACCTCTCGGGCATGCCGCTGCACTGGCAGCTGAGCTCGCGCGGCGCGCGCCTGCGCCAGGCCACCCACACCGCCCCGCACTATCGCCTGTATGCGATGGCCGGCCACAACCCGCCCAAGCCGGCGCTGGTCCACGTCGGGCCCGGCGGCCAGCCGATCGCGGTGGAGGTCTACGAACTGGCGGCCGCCGAATTCGGCAGTTTCGTCGCCGAGGTGCCCGCGCCGCTGGCCATCGGCAGCGTCACGCTGGCCGACGGCACGACCGTGTCGGGCTTCGTCGCCGAACCGCGCGCGCTCGAGGGCGCGCGCGACATCAGTGCGCTGGGCGGCTGGCGCGCTTTCATCCAACAAGGAGGTAGCCTGTGAAACCGATTCCCCCCAGGACCGGCGCGGCGCGCGGCGCCGGCCGCCATGACGCGCTGCTGGCCGGCGCAAGCCGCATGTTGCTGTTGCTGGCGGCGGCGCTGGCCGCATTGCACGCCGCGCCGGCGCGCGCCGAGGTCAAGATCGGCGTTTCCGACTGGACCGGCTGGGCGGCCTGGTACATCGCCGAGCAGAAGGGCTACTTCAAGAAGCACGGCGCCGACGTCAAGCTGATCTGGTTCCCCAACTACTCGGATTCGATCTCGGCGCTGTCGACCGGACAGCTCGACGCCAACAGCCAGACCTGGTCCGATACGCTGGGGCCGCTCTCCAAGGGCATACCGATCAGGGCCATTCTGGTCAACGACAACTCGGCGGGCAACGACGCGGTGATGGCGGGGCCGCAGATCCACGGCTTTGCCGATCTCAAGGGCAAGACGGTCGCCCTGGAACAGTACAGCGTCTCGCACTTCGTCTTCTATACCGCGCTGGCCCAGCACGGACTCTCGCCCAAGGACGTGAAGGTCGTGAACCTCGCCGCCGGCGACGCCGCCGCGGCCTTCATCAGCGGGCGGGTCGATGGCGCGGTGGTCTGGAACCCCTGGATCAGCCAGATCGAGAACAGCGGCAAGGGCCATGCGCTGTTCACGTCCAGGGAAATGCCCGGGCTGATACCCGACCTGCTGGTGGCGCAGGAGAGCGCGATCCGCGACAAGCGCAAGGACCTCGTGGGCATGGTGCAGGCCTGGTTCGACACGGTGGCATTCATCCACGACCATCCCGACGAGGCCACCCGCATCATCGCCAAGGTGGTCGGCATGAAACCCGAGGACTACAAGGTCTTCCTGCCGGGCACGCACTTCTTCGACGCGGCCGCCAACGCCGAGGCCTTCGATCCGAAGAACAACCGCAGCCTGGTCGCCGTGGCGCCGCTCATCGCCTCGTTCCTCGCCGCCAACCAGCTGATCGACGGCCACCCCGACGCCGCGCGCGGCATCGACCGCTCGGTATTCGACCAGGCCGTGCGCCGCTAGCCCATGAAAACGAACGGTGCTTCCGTGCCCGATCCGGCCGCGGCCGCGATGCCCGCGCCAACGCGCCGCGGCGCCTGGCAGGCGCTGGGCGCGCTCTGGACAATCCGCGGCCCGCTGGGCGCGCGCGCGTACTGGGCGCTGGCCGGCGTGGGCCTGCTCGTGCCGCTGCTGCTGTGGACGCTGCTCTCGACCTTCGGCGCGATCAACAAGGTATTCCTGCCCGGCCCGCTGGACGTGGCGCTGCGCCTCGGGCGCTGGTACACCGAGGACGACCTGGCCGGCGACATCGGCATCAGCGTCTATCGCGTGGTGGCCGGTTGGGCGCTCTCGGCGCTGATCGCCCTGCCGCTGGGCCTGTATATCGGCACCTACCGCAGCGTCCAGGCGCTGCTCGAGCCGCTGACCGACTTCATCCGCTACATGCCGGCGGTGGCATTCATCCCGCTGGTCATGCTGTGGATCGGGATCGACGAGCGCTCGAAGGTGGCGATCATCTTCATCGGCACCTTCTTCCAGATGGTGCTGATGGTTGCCGAGGACGTGCGCCGGGTGCCGCTGGCGCAGATCGAAGCGGCCCAGACGATGGGCGCGACGCGCTCGGAGATCGTCGAGAAGGTCATCCTCGCCTCGGCCAAGCCCGCGCTGCTCGACACCCTGCGCATCACCATGGGCTGGGCCTGGACCTATCTCGTGGTGGCCGAGCTCGTCGCGGCCAATTCCGGCCTGGGCTACGCGATCATCAAGGCACAGCGCTTCCTCCAGACCGACAAGATCTTCGCCGGCATCCTGCTGATCGGCGCCATCGGGCTGGCCATCGACCAGGCCTTCCGCCTGCTCCACCGGCTGGCGTTCCCCTGGCTCAACCCCCGGGGGAACGGATGAATCCGCACAGCGAGGCGCGCGCGGCCGCGCCGCTGGTCGACTGCCGCGGCGTCTACAAGATCTTCGGCCGCGGCTCTGGGGCCGTCACGGCCCTGCAGGACGTCGGGCTCCAGGTCGCCGAGGGCGAGTTCGTCACCGTGGTCGGCGCATCGGGCTGCGGCAAGTCCACGCTGCTGCGCGCGATCGGCGGGCTGGAGACCTACACCGCCGGCGAGATCCTCGTCGACGGCAAGCCGGTGCGGGCGCCCGGCATCGACCGCGCCATGGTGTTCCAGAACTACAGCCTCTATCCCTGGCTCACGGTCACCCAGAACATCCGCTTCACGCGCACCCTGTCGGCGCACACGCGCGACCGCACTTCGAGCAGCGTCGAGGCGGCGCTCGGGCGCTCCGACGCGCTGATCCGCCTGATGGGCCTGGCGCCGGCCGCCGACAAGCATCCGAACCAGCTCTCGGGCGGCATGCAGCAGCGCGTGGCCATCGCCCGCGCGCTGATGAGCCGGCCGCGCATCCTGCTGATGGACGAACCGTTCGGCGCGCTCGACGCGCAGACCCGCGAGGTGATGCACGACCTGATCCTGCACGTCTCCGAGCTCGAGCGCAGCACCGTGATCTTCGTCACCCACGATGTCGAGGAGGCGATCTACCTGGGCAAGCGGGTCGTGCTGATGGCGCCGCGGCCCGGGCGCATCGACTCGATCTACGACGTTCCGCTGCCGCCGAAGCAGCGCAGCCAGGAGATGCGCCAGGCGCCGGAGTTCCTGCGCCTGCGCTCGCAGATCCTGGGGCGCATCCGCGAGACGGCCGGCATGAAGACCGATCTCGACCTGCTGCAGAGCCTCTCCCGCCAGGCGCCGGGCGCCTGATTCGACGGCGCGTTGAACCACGGTAGGGCAGCGCGCCGCCGCGCCGCACCCATTTGAAGCGCGCGCCGGCCAAGGCCCCGCGCCCCAGCGCGCGACCGGCGCGCCGTGCGTGCGCGTGCGGCCCCAGGCAAAACGCGGTTTGCCGATGGAAAAGCCCGGCGCCCGGGACGCCGCCGCGCGCGCAGGCACGCTACTTGCTAACAACTATCCTGAAATGTGCGTCTAGGGTTCCGGCCCGCAGATCGACGGTGCCCATCGTGGGCACAGCGTGCGGGTGTCTGGTCCGAGAGAGGCAGTCCGGTCCTGCGGGCTCAGCCTCATCTGACGATGTGCCGTTGCCTGCCGCAGCGAGCCACCGTCAGATGAGGCTGGCCGCAGGGCCCGGATACACGGCGGGATAAAAGCCCGGGAGATGAAGTGTCGGGGACGCTGATGCGGCCTCGGGACGCTCTTCCCCCGGGAAAGTCCTGAAGCAGGCGGCAGGTCTCCACAGCAACGCGTAAACCGCATCTCGCACTGGAGGCTCATCGCTATGAAGAATTCCCCGGCACCTGTACGCACCCGCAAGCGCGCCGCGCGCGCAACCGCGGCCATCGGCCTGGCGCTGGCGGCGCTGGCCGGCGGCACGGCCCGTGCCGCCGATGCGGCCGATGCGGCCGCCCCCGCCCCCTCGAGCATGCCGGCCGCCGACAGCGCGGATGCGGGCACGACCCTGGACGCGGTGGTCGTCACCGCCCAGCGGCGCTCGGAAAACATCAAGGACGTGCCGATCAGCATCTCGGTCATGAACGCCGAGGACTTCAAGGCCCAGCGCATCGGGAATTTCGACGACATCAGCCGGGCGATACCCGGGGTCTCGTTCAATTCGGCAGCCGCCTCGGAAGGCACCACCAACGTGGTGATCCGCGGCGTGAGTTCGACCTCCGGGTCGGCGACGGTGGGACTCTACCTCGTCGACGTGTCGATCACGACCAAGAACCTCTACGACCCGGGTTCGGCCCAGCCCAAGCTCTATGACCTGGAACGCATCGAGGTGCTGCGCGGCCCGCAGGGCACGCTCTGGGGCGACAGCTCGGAGGGCGGGACGATCCGCTACCTGACCGAGGCGCCCAACCTGCACGAATTCTCCAGCGAGACGACCGGCGACGTCTCGACCACGAAGCACGGCAGCACGAACTACCTCGGCTCGGCCGTGGTCAACCTGCCGATCCAGGACGGCGTGTTCGCCGTGCGCGGCAGCGTCGGCTACAGCCACGACAGCGGCTACATCGACCACTACTCCCTGAGCGGCGTGCTCGACGACAAGGGGGTGAACACCGAGGACATCTTCACCCTGCACCTCAACGGCAAGCTGGCCCTGGGCGGCGGCCTGACGATCGCGCCGTCGCTGTATTACCAGCGCGACGTC
>Ga0181528_10002749_pt1 | contig 10872 bp, 6 predicted proteins | sample PEATcosm2014_Bin_47_FD_119742 | JGI IMG/M metagenome (GOLD analysis project Ga0181528, IMG submission 119742) | Peatland microbial communities from MTU Mesocosm Facility, Houghton, MI, USA - PEATcosm2014_Bin10_10_metaG | ecosystem: Environmental > Terrestrial > Soil > Wetlands > Peat | place... | reverse complement strand
TGGAACGGAACCCTGCGAGTATGCAAACGGCAAAGCCAGTGCAATGCCTGCCGCCATGCAGACGCATCCAATGCCCTTATTCGAAAATTGCATGATCCATTTCATTGATTGATCCTTAACGTCCAATTTGTGTTCCATGATGATGGACGGGGCGAGGGCGACGAAAGTTGGCGCAGCGAAAGGCCCGGCTCATCGCCGGGCCTTTCACCGTTGGAATGAAACTTACGCGAGCTGCGACGCGGATCGCGGCAAAGCCGAAGAGCCTGCTCGTATTCCTGCGCCGGTGCGCGACACCCGCTGGAGGGGTTTCTCGTTCAGGCTGCCCCTGGTTTCAGAATCAAAATTTCGAGCGCCAATCTGGAAGCGCGCAGGAACCATCACCAAAACGGCATCGTCAACCGTCCTCGACCTGGAGAAGGTTTCAAATCTCATCAAAAGAGCGGGAGTAATTTCCTGTCCTTTCGGGACCATCAGCGCCCCGGTTTGGGTTCGGACTTCTTGCTGCAAGATCATGCCAACTTTGAGCCGTGACGTCGGGACTTTGCGAAGCTGCATTGTGGCGGCTTCGTGCTGGATGCCTTCCAATGCCTCGACTAATTCCGAATCAAACTCGCCGTCGTGAATGCGCAGTCCCGCGATTGCTTCGTCGTCCTCAAGTCCCTTCATCCTCAGGCTCTCGAAGGCGACGGCCAGTTTAAGAATCTTTGCTCCCTTCACAATGATGTCGGTTTCAGGCCAGAAAAGAAGCGCGCCGCTTGCATCGATGCCCTTGCTCAGTTGCTGACCGATCATCCAGGCAATGGGTTCCAGTCTCGGAATATTCATCAAAAGGCTTCTGGCGGCTTGCGGATGCGCGGCGAACCCTGCCTGTTGCTCGTCAGAGAGGTCGTCTCCAACAAAAGCGGCTTGCATGACCTTCGGATCTAGCATGATGCAGCCTAACTGCGAAAGCATGGCTGCGGCCTCGAAACGCCACGGGCTGGGCAAGCGTAGCCGGGAAACCATGTGGCGAACGATATCCGTAATGCTCATTGATCGTCCAAAAGCCTCTGGACTGGCCGCGCTCAAAACATCAGTCAACACCTTGATGCTTCCCATGAGGGTTTTTTCGAGCAGGTTTTTCTCCGTGTTTATGAGGCGATGCAGGGCAAGGCCATCGTCGATTGCGCTTGACAGAATCTCTTTTGCGCATGGCTTGGGGAGGAAGCGGAAGATATTTCCGTCATTGACGGCATCGACCGCCGCCTGGAGGTCAGTGCAGGCTGTCAGGAGCACGCGTACAGAGTCAGGCGACTTCTGCCGCACCTGCGCCAGGAACTGGGCGCCGTTCATGCCGGGCATCCGCATGTCCGTGATCACCAATGCGTAGGGTCCGCGGTCGCTGATGAGAGCCATGCCCTCTTCGCCACTTGCGGCTGTGTCCAGGTTCACCGCTGTGCCGAACATGCGCCTATAACTCTCCAGGACTACGTCGTCATCATCTACGAAAAGAACCTTGTCGGTCACGATATTTTCCCTCCAACTGTATTTCTTCTCCGCGGTGAAGAACATAACGCCCTTATCCGGCCGCGCAAGCGCGGTCAGTCAAAGGTTCCCGCTTTGGCCGCTTCGCATGGTTGAGAATCTTTGGCGACGAGATGCAGAGCTAGACCACAGCGTAGCGATGTCATCGGCGCCGCGGTCACAAGCAATCAGTTACGTTTGGCACCCCAAGTCCGAGATTTGACCGTAGTCTGGCCAATAGCGGGAAATAGCACGTTGAAAGCGGGGCGGGAGGTCTATAGCATTTCCGGAAGATGAATATCAACGTAGCTCAGGCATCCATGTAAGTTTTTATGCATGTGCCTGCTTTGTATCAGGGCACGACTTCAGTCGTGCCGCAAAAGCCGCAAGAGGAGGGAGGGCTTTAGCCCCTGCGGACCCTTGGATCCTCTCCGCCTCCGCTTTTTGCACCGGAATACCATGTGCCGGAGCAAGATTGATATTCATCTTCCGGAATTGCTGTAGTCCGAAAGCACATGCTCAAGTGGCTTTTTACTCAAGAAAAAGCCACCTTTTACTGCCGTCAAAAAGTCTACGTTAATTCCGAAAATGCTCTAGGCCGCATGAATCCCAGCTCGCCAAATCGAGGAATCCGGGCAACTGCGCAATGCAAAGCATCAACATGCTCCATTTGGCCGGGTGGTGGATGCCTGCGATTGACGGGACTATCTCCCGCAGTTTATCAATATCCCAGGAGTGTACGGTGAAGACTCTTTCGGTATTTATCCTTTTCGTTACATTGAATGGTATCTCTCTCGCTCAGATTGCGCCGGCTCCGGGCATGCCGCCGGTGGCCCAGGCTCAACAGGCATTCGCGGTTGTGCAGGGACAGAGCATGATAATGACGAATCAGGCGCAACTGCAAGGAATGATCGCTACACAGGCCGCAATGTTGACTTCTGCCCAGGCCCGCGGGATGTTTCTCGCACAGGCAGCGTCGCTTCAGGCGCGCGTGGCTGCCAATCAAGGTGCTGTCTTCGCCGCGCAGGCGGCCTCCATCAATATGATGCAGCGTTCGCTGGAGATCCAGAAGCAGCTTCAGGTTCAATCGGCGATTCTCAACTTGCGCAGCCGCGGAATTGAGAGCGCTGCCGCGATGCAAAGAGGCGTACAATTGGCCTCGTTTGATCCCACAGCATCTTCCCGGCGTTCTGCCATGCTCTATGCCGAATCCGCGCAGTCCTCGGGCCAGGCAGCATCCGGCCCGCCTGCCGCGCAAGCTCCGGCGCCCGACCCGGCTCTGGTTCCCGCCGAGGCGCCGCCGATGATGATCCGCCCCACATTCGGCAACTCGCTGGAGGTGGACAGACCCACATTGTCCGAGGGGTCCGGCAAAGTGGAGGCGGGCGCAAAGATCAAAATCAAGTGCGAAACACATTACGCTACGCTCTACTACACCACAAATGGATGGACACCGACGACGCAGTCCGCGAAGTATACCGGTCCAATCACCATCAACGCGGACACTCACCTGGAAGTAATCGCGGTCGGGCCGAACTATATGCGCAGCAGCGTTGAGCGCGCCGATTACAAGGTTCCCAACTCGCCGACGCCTGTTCTTGAGTCAGCTGTGGCTGTTCCCGCGGATGGCATATTGCGGGCGGGAACACCGGTGCGTGTCGTTTTCGCCGGTGACGATATTGACTCCGAAAAAGCATCCGTCGGCGATCCGATCACGGTGGTTCTTGATGAGCAGGTGAAACTCGGCAAGACTGTAGGGGCTCAGAAAGGCGCTCCGGTCAGCGCGTCGCTCACATTTGCCGATCCAGGTCACGGTCCTGCTCCAGGAGATCTGGTATTTGAAATTCATTCCGTCGATATAGCAGGCAAGCATGTACCGCTCTTCGGCGGCGAAACCCTTGAGGGTGTCAAGGGAGGCAAGAACGCCACCATCAAGCCCGGCATGACCGCGATGGCCTTTGTCGCTGCCGATACCCTTGTCAAGTAGCTGAAACCGCCTTCGGCGGGGCGCTTCCGCGCTTTTGATCTTTGTGTATATCTCGAATCGCGATATTTCGAGAGATCTTCAGGCCCACGTCGGCGTGTTTCTTGCCGTGGTCGTTCTCAGTGTGCTGGTCTATTTCTGCTACGCCTATGCTCCAAAGATCACCAAGATCATTCCTCCGTCTACCCCGCATGGCATGCTGCGGGTCGTTGCGTTCATTTTGCTCTGCATAGGGGTGCAAATCGCCTGGAATGGACTCTCCGTCTTGATCGCCACGGTTCTCAGGCCGTGAAGGCAAGCAGAATGAGCAAACGGAGCAGATGATTCGCCCAGCGACGAGTTCAATCAAGGAGTCAACCATAGTAGGCGAATTGATTCCTCTCTGCGCATTTTGCATATCGAGTGGAAATTCAGCTTTGCCGCCAAACACGTTTCAGGTGGACGGAGTCGTGCTCGGATACGTTGCGAGGAGTCTCCACAAAAACCCCGCATGTTGATCGAGAGCGTCCGGCACGACGAAAAACATCGTCGGGAGACCTGAATGCCAGCGATTGATGACTCGACCGGATACTTCAGGCGTATTGGAAAATTTTTCGGCGCACTGACGGCTTGTCATGGTCAGCAAATATGGCATTGTCGATCCGGGATATGCGCGCCTCTTGCATCCGCGCAATGTGTCAAAAGCAACTTCTAGTACTAAGGTTGCGACCGAACAACGAGGAACTCAGGCGCGCTTGTAGGAGAGCATACATTTCTGCCAAGACAGATTGAACCTAATAATCTAAGGAAGCTCTGCACAAGTCGCAACCCGCGTCATATTTCTAGTTTAAGGCTTGTGTGTGGTCGATGGAAGTTGTAGTCGTGGAACCAGAGGTCGAGTTGACCGGTCCGTTCTTCTGAGTTCTGATCGGTGCGCGCGTAGGCCCGCTCGCGCAATGCGGTCTGGATGAATCGTTCGGCTTTGCCGTTGGTGCGCAGGGTATAGAGCCGGGTGAAGCGCTGCTTGATGTGCTGCTGTTGGAGGGTTTTCATAAACAGCCAGCGCTTGTAGCAGGAGCCGTTATCGGTGAGCACGCGGCGGGTGGAGATGCCGAAGCGAGCCGAATGAGTGCTGTGAGACCAGCATCAAAGCGGATTGAATGCACTTCGCGAGTCAAAGAATTTGGTTTATGAGACAGGCTCTAAGGTCATTCAGTCCATCCGGTCCGCTCTGCTGAAAACAGCGCACCCATTTGGCGGCGGTCTTGGCGCTCACGTTGAAGGCCGCGGCCGCCGCCTTCAACGTGAACCCCCTCTCGACAACCATTTTGGCCAACTGCTCTCGATTATGAATGGTCAATCGGGAATGCCGATTCGTCGCACAACCAGCTTCTCGCGTTTAGATCGAATGGACAACCTGTTGAAACTTCACAGCTAGAGCATTTTCCCTACTCGGCGGGACGTACAGCCGGAAAAGCACGAGAACCTGAAAAGTTTTCCCAATTCAGATGGTTTTTCGGTGTACTATTGGGCGCGGAAAGGACAGCGTTCAGCATAGCGCCGAAAATTGCGTTGCGCTTGGATCTTGCTTCTATCCCAACTCTCCAAAAATCAGAATCAAGGAGTCTTATGCCGTCTCCCAGCGAGTCTTCTTCCCCTCGTGCCCAGCTTCTGCCTCCAGGCTGGGCAGGCAGTCGCCTCTTACCCTCCGCCGCCGCTCTCAAACCGGCGACCACATCCGGTACCAGCTTCATGATCTCCAACCGCGTTGATACGGACGCAACCTGGGCACACTACATAAATCCGCTCCCTGGCGGTCAAATGAACTGGTTTCTTTCCACTGCCCAGTCAAACGATCCTACTCGAAGCGACTATATACAGCAGGGATCTTCCTCCACTACTCCGCCGGATAGCTTTGCAACAGCCATCGCTGCCGCGCTCACCTCGCAGACTGGCCCAAATCCCCAACTAACAGTCTTCATCCATGGCCTTGGCAATCTCTTTTCGGATGCCATCTGGGGGATGTCCTCAATGGGGGCAGATCTTGCCACCTTTGCCAATTACCCCGGCTTGGTGATCGGCTTTGACTGGCCAAGCTATGGCGAGGGGGAGAGCGTTCTCTACTACGCAACCAACGCGACCGATAAACAGTACTATTTCCCTCCCACAGCAACCTCAGGATCCATTCGGGACAACATCAACGGAAGTACGCAGGCATTTACAAACCTCGTCGCCTTCCTTGAGGGTCTGCGCACCACCATCAACGGCCTGACCATCTCGCTGATCTGCCATTCGGAAGGTAACTACATGGCCTTGCTCGGAACGCTCGGCAACTCTACACAGTACTTCGAGCATGTGCTGCTGCTTGCAGCGGATATCAACAACGCCGCTCTGCAGGTGCCAAGCGCTGATCCCCTCGTTGGCCAGGGATACGGCATTGCGCAGAGCGGTGGAGATGTCACGGTTTACTTCACCGAAAACGATGATGTGCTGCCATTTTCACTCGCTCACTGGGAGTACGATTATCACAACCCCGAGTTCGGTAGCCGTCTGGGTTCGGCGGGTCCTTTGTATAACGCAGGCCAACAGCCGGCCAATCTCTATTCCGTCGATTGCAGCGGGGTAATCAACGTGCAGAACTTTCAGTATCTGCAAAGCCTCAAAATTATCCCGACAATAACCGATGGCAGCGCCCTAAGCATGCATACCTCCTACCTGTTCATCCCGCAGATCGTGCAGGATATGGCCGCATTGCTCACCGGTGCCGGCCCGGCGAACATCGCGAACCGAGTTCCAACGGGTAATCCGCGGGCTTATTACATGGCCCTGAACAACAACAACTAGCCTTCACACCAGATTAGCTCACTCTGCGCCGTGGCCAGTTCGGGGGCACCCCCCGGAATAACTCATGGCCAGTTCGAAGCCATTGCCACTCCATCAATGACCACTATCCGGCCCGACGAGGTTGGTTCTGTGGCGGGAGGTAAAAAACCGGGTGCTCCATCCCCGGCGCGTACATGCTTTTTTGCGCCCGGGATGGAGCGCCTCAGCTTTCAACGGTTTCCCCTTACTCCCACACAGCAACTCCGCCCACGGCCGCATCCATCCGTTCCAATGCCTCCGCAGGCAATGTCACCTCCGCCGCACGCACATTATCCGCAATCTGTTCCGGCCGCGACGCCCCAATAATCGCCGAGGCAACCTCCGGCCGCCGCAGCACCCAGGCCAGCGCCATCTGCGCCATTGTCAATCCCAGGTCGCCGGCAATCGGCTTCAATTGCTCCACGGCGGCCAGCAGATAATCCGACCGGTAATGCCGCCCCGCTGTCTCCATAAATACGTTCATTTCGTCGCTCGCAGCGCGGCTGCCCGCCGGAGGAGGCTCGCCCGCTTTGTACTTCCCGCTCAACACCCCATGCGCCAAAGGAGAAAACGCCAGGTTCCCAATCCCATGCCGCGCGCAGGCCGCAAAGACCGCCGCCTCCGGCTTCCTCCACAGCATCGAGTACTGCGGCTGGCTCGATGAAAAGCCTTGCAGGCCTCTTTCTGCTGCAATCGCCGCGGCTTTGTCAATCTGCTCCGCCGTCCACTCGCTGAAGCCGATCGCCCGCACCTTGCCCGCCTTCACCGCGCGATCCAGCGCCGCAATCGTCTCTTCCAGCGGAGTCTCCGCGTCGTAGCGGTGGCACTGGTAGAGATCAATTGCATCCACGCCCAGCCGCTCCAATGAACGATGCAACTGTTTCTCGATCTGCACAGCAGAGAGTCCATGATCCGGCTCATCGCCCACCGGGAAATAGAGCTTGGTCGCAATCAGATAGCAGTCTCGCGGATAGGCGCGCAGTGCCTTACCCAACACCCGCTCTGCCTCTCCAGCGCCATATTGGTTCGCAGTATCAAAGAGCGTAATTCCGTGATCGATCGCAGCATGGATGCAGCGCGTCGCTTGTTCCCGGTCGATGCCTCCAGCCACAGTCAGCCAGGTTCCAAAGCTCAGCCGTGAAACTTCCAGCGGGCCATTTCCTAAACGGCAATATTGCATTCTTCAGCTCCAGCACAGCCGGCAAATAAGCGAAACAAATATCGAAGATGAACTAATTCATCACCTGCACCGAACCCTTGCCGGTCAACTCTTCCACACGCTCTACCCAGCCGCGATCCGCTGCGACTTTCATCTCTTCCGGCTCCAGAATCACCTCATACTCGCCCTTCTTCTGAAGATGGATCATCACCTTGCCCGGTCCCGGCGCGGCATCCGCAGCGGACTTCAATCCGGCGAAGATCTCTTCGGTCGCCCGGTCCAGATTGATGCGGATCCGCAACCCGCCCGGCAGCTTTACCTGCACCTCTTCCAGCGCCACAATCGAACTCACGGAAATCTTCGGCGCGGCATCCTCATCGCCAGTTAGAGTTCCGCGGATCAGCACAGGAGCCTCAATCTTTAACTGCGTCGCAAGCCGCTCATAATCTCGCTGAAAGCAAATCAGCTCGATCTTCCCCGTAGCGTCTTCTAATGATCCCTGCGCATAGAGTTTCCCATCACGCTTGGTTTTCTGTACCTTCAGGCCAAGAATCATGCCCGCAACCTGTATCTCATCCGCCGGATCACTCTGCGATCCCCAGCGTTTCTCCGGCGGCTTGCGTTCCAATGCTTCCGCGGTAGTGATAACTCCAGTCAAGTTACGTAACTTCTCCGCATACTTATCCAACGGATGCCCGGAGACAAAGAAGCCCAATACTTCTTTTTCATTGGCCAGCCGCTCATGCTCTTCCCAGTCCGCCCCTGGTGGCAGGTCATCGGCACCGCGTCCTGCAGAAGGCGGTTCATTGAATAATCCAAACAGTCCCGACTGCCCCTGCGCCGCATCCTTCTGTGCCTTTTGCGCCCGTTCCATTGCCTTGTCAACGGCATTGTATAACTGGCCGCGCTTGCCGAGAGAATCGAGCGCGCCCGCTTTGATCAGCGACTCAATCACCCTTTTGTTCATTACCCTCAGGTCAACCTTCTCGCAAAACTCCCAGAAGGTTTTGAACTTTCCGCCTGCCTCCGCGCGTGCACTGATAATCGACTCAATCGCGTTGCCCCCGACATTCTTTACCGCGGCCAGGCCGAAGCGTATCGCCTGGCGCTGCTCTGTGATGTGCGGAGTAAATTGCGCGCCGGAGACCTGCACATCCGGCGGCTCGACAGGTATCCCAATCTCCCGGCACTCGCCGATATACTTCACCACGTTCTCCGGCTTAGACGTTTCTGAAGTCAGCAGCGCAGCCATAAACTCCACCGGATAATGCGTCTTCAAATAAGCCGTCTGATAAGCCACCAACGAATAAGCCGCCGAGTGCGACTTATTAAATCCGTATCCGGAGAACTTCGCCATCAGTTCAAAGATCTCGTTGGTCGCATTCTTATTGTGGCCCAGAGCAGCAGCTCCGCTCATAAACCTGTCCCGCTGTTGGGCCATTGCTGCGGGATCCTTCTTTCCCATTGCCCGGCGCAGCAAATCCGCCTCGCCCAGGGAGTAACTCGCCAGCACATTGGCGATGCGCATCACCTGCTCCTGGTAAACAATTACCCCCAGCGAGTCCTTCAAAATCGGCTCAAGCTCGGGTAGTAAAAACTCTACCTTGCGCCGTCCCCACTTACGCTCAACGAAGTCATCGATCATGTCCATCGGGCCCGGCCTGTACAGCGCATTCAGCGCGGTCAGTTCTTCCACGCTGTCCGGCTTGTAGCGCCGCAAAATATCCCGCATTCCGCTCGACTCGAATTGGAAAATCCCCGACGTCAGAGCCGTGTGAAAGACTTTTTTGAATGTCTCCGGGTCATCCAGCGGCACCATTTCGATATCTATCTTTTCGCCACGGGTCTGTTCAATCAGCTTCAGGCAATCGTCGATCACTGTCAGCGTCGCCAGGCCCAGAAAGTCCATCTTCAGCAGGCCCATCTTTTCGACGGCCTTCATATCATAGGCAGTTACAATTTCGTCGTTCTTGGTCTTATTCAGGGGTACCAGTTCAGTCAGCGGGCGCGGCGCAATTACTACAGCCGATGCGTGAACTCCCGATCCGCGCACCAGCCCCTCGAGCTTTTTTGCCGTATCAATCAGCACACGTATCTGCGCATCGTTGTCGTAGGCCTTCTGCAGGTCGGGCACGTCTGCCAGGGCTTGGTCAATGGTCATGCCCACCGTTGCCGGGACCAGCTTCGCAATCCGGTCCACATCGCCGTAGGGCATGTCCAGCGCGCGTCCGCAATCTTTTATGGACGCCTTGGCCGCCATCGTATTAAATGTAATGATCTGCGCTACCTGCTCGCGGCCGTATTTTCGAGTTACGTATTCGATAACTTCGCCGCGCCGGTTCTGGCAAAAATCAACGTCAATATCCGGCATTGTTACGCGTTCCGGATTCAGGAACCGCTCGAAGAGCAGCGCGTTCTGCATCGGATCAATATTCGTAATCTCCATCGCATAGGCTACTAGAGATCCAGTCGCAGAGCCGCGCCCCGGACCTACCGGAATCCCATGATCCCGCGCATACTTAATAAAGTCCCAGACAATCAAGAAGTATCCCGAGTACTTCATCTGCATGATGATGCCGATCTCGTACTTCAACCGCGCTTCATACTCATGCGCCGCCGTGCGCAGCACTCCACGCATCTCCAGCGCGCGAATCGCAGTCTCCATGCGCTTCCTCAAACCCTCGCGGCACACCTCTTCAAAGTAACTATCAATCGTATGTCCTGCCGGAACCGCAAATTCCGGAAATGGATTATCGACCTTGGCCAGTTTCAAGTTACAGCGCTCGGCAATCTCCACCGTTCGCTGCAAGACCCCTGGCTGATCCGGGAAAATCCTTCCCATCTCGTCGGCGCTCTTGACAAAGAACTGATCGGAGTCAAACCGGAAGCGCTCCTTGTCATGGACCTTCGATCCCGTCTGCACGCAGAGCATTACATCGTGCGCGTGCGAGTCCTCACCGCAGAGATAATGCGAGTCATTGGTCGCTACCAGCGGAATCTCCAACTCCCGCTCCAGGCGAAACAAATCATTCTGAATCCGCCGTTCGTCTTCGAGGCCCTGATCCTGAATTTCTAGATAGAAATTTCCCCGCCCGAAGATGTCCTGATACTGTTGCGCTACGCCCTTGGCCTTCTCATAATGCCCAGCCATCAGTTCTTCGCACAGCTCGCCGGAGAGGCAGCCAGAAAACCCGATCAGGCCTTGAGAGTGCTCGGCCAGGTAGCGCTTGCTGATGCGCGGCTTGCGGTAAAAGCCATGCAGCGAGGCCTCGCTGGTAATGCGAATCAGGTTGCGGTACCCCTCTTCGTTTTCGGCCAGCACCAGCAGGTGGTTATAGTCGTCGCCCTGCGCAGGGGCGCGATGGTCCTCGTTTTTGCAGACATA
>Ga0181528_10002748_pt1 | contig 10873 bp, 8 predicted proteins | sample PEATcosm2014_Bin_47_FD_119742 | JGI IMG/M metagenome (GOLD analysis project Ga0181528, IMG submission 119742) | Peatland microbial communities from MTU Mesocosm Facility, Houghton, MI, USA - PEATcosm2014_Bin10_10_metaG | ecosystem: Environmental > Terrestrial > Soil > Wetlands > Peat | place... | reverse complement strand
GTTCTCCAAGCTCTACCCGACGCGGGTCTTCCTCGGCCTGCTCGGCCTGCCCGTCGACGAGCTGCCCACCTTCCTCGTCATGAAGGACGGGATCATCCGACCCAACGTGGTCATCGACAGCACCTACGCCAGCCCCGAGACCAAGGCGTACCAGCAGGCCACGGCCGCCTCCATCTACGAGTACTTCAACACGGTCCTCGACCAGCGGGAGCTGGAGCGCAAGGACGACCTGCTCAGCCGGTTCCTCGACGCCACCGTCGACGGCGAGCGCCTGACCCGCGAGGACATCCTCGACATCTGCTTCCTGTTCCTCATCGCCGGACTCGACACCGTGACCGCCACCCTCGACTGCATCTTCGGCTACCTGGTCGACCATCCCGACCAGCGCCGGGCCATCGTCGAGGACCCGTCGATCATCCCGGCGGCCATCGAGGAGCTGCTCCGCTGGGAGACGCCGGTCATGGGCGTGGTACGTGTCGCTACCGGAGACACCGAGCTCGGCGGCTGCCCGGTCGCCGAGGGCCAGACCGTCATGATCCTGCTCGGTTCCGTCAACACCGACGAGGCCGACCTGCCCGACGCCGACGTCGTCCGCTTCGACCGCGAGGTCAACCGCCACGTCGCCTTCGGTGGCGGCGTCCACCGGTGCCTCGGCTCCCACCTCGCCCGCCTCGAGCTGCGCGTGGCGCTGCGCCAGTGGCACAAGCGCATCACGGACTACTCCGTGCCCGAGGGCCACACCCTCGTCTACACGCCCTCGATCCGCTCGATCGACTACTTCCCGATGGAGTTCACCCGGGCCGACTGAGGGGTCCGTCCGCCCCGGGCGTCGGCTACAGGACGGCGCCGGAGGTCTTGTGGGCGATGATGGCGTCCCAGTCGAGTCCGAGGTCGAGCAGGATCTCGTCGGTGTGCTCGCCGTGTCCCGGGGCGGCCCGCAGTTCGTCGGCCTGCTCGTCCATCTGTACCGGATTGGCCACCAGGTCGTACTCCTGGCCGTCCTCCCGGTGGACTCGGGACAGGTAGCCGTTGGCCTGGACCTGGGGATCGTCGACCAGCTCACTCGCCTCCTGCACGGGAGCCCACGCCCCGCTGAGGCCGGCGAGCAGCTCCTTCCACTCCACGTACGGGCGCTGGGCGAACATCTCGTCGAAGATGGCGATGCACTCCTCGCGGTTGGCGAAGCGGCTGCCCCCGTCGGCGAAGCGCGGGTCCTCGATCAGGTCGGTCCGGTCCACCAGGGTGCAGAACTCCGACCAGTAGCGGTCCGACTGCAGCATCATCAGGGTGATGAACCGGTCGTCGCTGGTGCGGTAGCTGCCGACCAGTGGGTTCGGCGACGCACTCCGGCCGAACTTCGGCATCGGGTCGCCGCCGTAGAGGCCCGAGGCCACGATGTCCGGCGACAGCTGCCACATGGCCAGGCCCAGGAGTGACACGTCCACGATCGGGGCCTCACCGGAGTTGGCCCGCTGCACCAGGGCGGCCGCGATCCCACCGGCGATGGCCATGCCCCCGGCCAGGTCGCCGAAGGCCGGCCGACCCCCGATCGGGTGGCTGGCGCCGGCGGGCATGAGGGCGGCGCCGACCGCGCCCCGGCCCCAGTACACCGAGCCGTCGTAGCCGGGCTTGTCCCGGTCGTCACCCGTGTGGCCCTGACCCGTGCCCCGGGCGTAGACGATGTCCGGGTTGACCGCCCGGATGTGCTCCACGTCGATCTTCAGCCGCTGGCGCACCGAGGGGAGGAAGCTGGTGAGGAACACGTCCGACGTCTCCGCCAGCTTGTAGAGGATCTCCCGACCCGCCTCGGTGCTGATGTCGAGGCCGATCGAGCGCTTGCCGCGGTTCGGCTGCTCCATGATGTAGTTGACGGCGTTCGGACCACCGGGGATGAGGCCCATCGCCACCAGGCCGCGCTGCGGGTCACCGGTCTCTGGGTGCTCGACCTTGATGACGTCGGCACCCCAGTCGGCCAGGACGGCGCCGGCGGCGGGCACGAACGTCCAGGCGGCCACCTCGAGGACCCGGACTCCGGACAGTGCGTTCGACATGGGGCATCCTTCTCTCGGTTCGGGACGGGCTCGTCAAGCGGTGCGGGTGGTGGGTGCGTCGGTGACCCGGGGTGCGGGGACCGGGCGCGCCGGTCGACGGTGGGAGGTCAGCTGGCGGCGGCGGTGGAGCTGCCGAACTTCAGCAGGTCGGTGGCGAGGGTGCCACTCTTCTCCGAGCCGACCCGCAACCGGGACTGGATCGAGATGTCGTGGCCCACGGCCCGGGCCCGCAGCGCCCCCACCGTGCAGTTCTCCTTGCCGCCCAGGGCGGTGAAGGGGTCGTAGTGGAAGTGCCGCATGGCGTTGAGATGGGTGATCCGGTCGAGGTCGTGGTCGGACATGCCGGCCAGGTTGGCCGACAGCGTCTCGGGGGCCGTCGGCCAGGTGGAGTCCGAGTGCGGGTAGTCGCACTCCCACATCACGTTGTCCATGTCGAGGTACTCGCGGCTGGCCACGCCGAAGTGGTCGTCGATGAAGCACGTCAGGATGTGCTTGTTGAAGACCTCACTCGGCAGCTCGTCGCCGAAGTCCTGACCCGTCCATGCGTGATGGCGGTCGTAGTTGTAGTCGATCCGCTCGAGGAAGTACGGGATCCAGCCGATCCCCCCCTCGGACAGTGCCACCTTCAGGTCCGGGTACTTGCGGAGCACCGGCGACCACACCAGGTCGGTGGCGGCCTGGACGATGTTCATCGGCGTGAGCGTGATGAGGCAGTCCATCGGCGCGTCGTCCGACGTGATGACGAGGGCCGAGGACGAGCCGATGTGCATGCACATCACGACCTCCTCCTCGCTGCACGCCCGCCACACGGGATCCCAGTGGTCCGAGTGGATCGAGGGCCACCCCAGCTTCGAGGGGTTCTCCGAGAACGTGACGGCGTGGGCGCCCTTGGCGGCGGTCCGGCGGATCTCGGCGGCCATGACCTCGGGGTCCCAGATCGCCGGGATCGGGCAGGGGATGAACCGGCCCGGGTGCGTCCCGCACCACTCGTCGATGTGCCAGTCGTTGTAGGCCTGCACCATGGCGAGCGCCACGTCCTTGTCCTCCGTCCGGGCGAACAGCTGTCCGCAGAACTGGGGGAACGAGGGGAAGCAGAGGGAGCCGAGGACCCCGTTGGCGTCCATGTCCTTGACCCGCTCGTCGATGTCGTAGCAGCCGGGGCGGAGCTGCTCGAAGGAGGTCGGCTCGAGGCCGTACTCGTCGCGCGGCCGGCCGGCCACGGCGTTGAGGGCCACGTTGGGGAGCACCTGGCCCTCGTAGAGCCAGGAGTTGGTGCCGTCCTCGTTGGTGATGAACGTCGGGGCGAGGTCGGCGTACTTGGCCGGTAGCCGTCCCTCGAACATGCCGGGAGGCTCCACCACGTGATCGTCGACGCTGACCATCACCATGTCGTTGATGTCCATCTGTACTCCCCCTTCCGGGGCCTGCGCCCCGGTCGACCCGATTCTGGCAGACAACACGGAACGGTGTCATGCCCCCCGCCGGTCACGACCCGTGGACGACCCCACCCGCCACGACGGTCGCCACCACGTGGACGGCGTCGAGGTCTTCCACCACCTGGTCTAGTGGGCGGTCGAGGACGACCAGGTCGGCGGGGGTGCCCACGGCCAACGTCCGGGCCGGTCCGCCCGGGGCGGCGGCCGCCGACAGGAACATCCCGAGGGCCCGCCACGGGTCGAGACGCTCGTCGGGCCCGATGGTCCCCCCCGACCGGGTGCGACGCGCCACCGCCGTCCGCATGGCCAGCCACGGATCGTCCGGCCCGAACGGGGCGTCGGTGCTCCCCCCCAGGGGGACCCCGGCGGCCTCGAGGGAGGCGCCGCGGTAGAGGTGGGGTCGGTCAGCGGCCTCGACCTCGGCCAGGTAGCGGTCGCCGCGGTCGAAGAGGAAGCCGGGCTGGGTGACCACGGTGACCCCGAGGCCCGCCATCCGGGCCACCAGGTCCGGGGCCAGGACGCTGCCGTGCTCCATCCGGTCGCCCGGCCGAGGCCCGACCTCGTCCCAGGCGGCCACGGCCAGCACGGCGGCGATGCGGCTCGCGCAGTGGACGGCGACCGGACGGTCGTGCCGGTGGGCGGTGGCCACGACGGCGGCCAGCTCCTCCACCGACGGATAGGAGGCGTCGCCCACCATGACCTTGACGGGTCCGAGGTCGAACCCGGCGGGGGGCGTCGTGCCGGCGAGGGCGACGCCGCCGGTGCCGACCACCCGCTGGGGCAGCGCGCCCGAGGCGACGGCGGCGGCCAGCACCTCGAGGTCCGACCACCGGCCGCTCGGCGTGGCGTCGGTGACGCCGGTCACCCCGTAGGCGGCCAGGCGCCGTCCCACGCCGGCCAGGTCGGGCGGGTCGGCGGCCGGCAGGCGGGAGGCCAACCACCCGTCGGCGTCGACCAACCGCCCCGTGGCCGTCCCGTCCACCCGCTCGGCGCCGGGCGGTCCCCCGCCGGCGCCGTCGAGGCCGACCCGCCCGCAGGCCAGCGAGTTGAGGACCCAAAGGTGTCCGGTCCGGTCCTGGACCCGCACCGGCCGATCCGGCGCCAGGCCGTCGAGGACGCGCCGATCGAGCCGGCCCCCGGTCGACTCCTCGTACCCGACGGCCCGGATCCATCCTCCGGGCGCGGTGGCCGGGGCCCGGGCGGCCTCACCCAGCACCCGGGCCAGCTCGGCCGGCGACGACACCCGGTCGGGACCGAGGTCGACCGACGCCAGGTGGGCCGCCATCGCCATCAGGTGCAGGTGGTGGTCGTGGAGTCCGGGGATCACGGCGGCCCCGGCGACGACCTGCTCGCCGGCGAGCGGGGCCAGGTCCGTCCCCACCGCGGTGATCCGTCCACCGCCACAGCGGAGGTCACCCCGCCCCCCTTTCCACTCCACGCCCCGGACGAGCAGGCCGCTCACACCAGGCCCCCGGCGACGTCGGCCATGGAGGCGACCACGACCGCCCGCCGTCCGGCCGCCAGGACCTCGAGCACCGCGGCCGCGCCGGCCAGGCCGGTGACCGGATCGGCCAGGGCGTCCCCACAGAAGTTGGGGCCCGCGACGTCCCGGACGACGAGACCACCGGCCGCGGCGGCGTCGTCGCCGAAGGCCACGCGCTCAGCCGATCCGGGCCCATCGCCGTAGCCGGTGACGGCCAGCCACACGCCGGGTCCACCGGCGCCCACCAGGGCCCAGGGGTCGAGGCCCAACTGCTCCAGCGCGCGGGGTCGGGCCGAGGTGACCACCACGTCCGCCCTCGCCACCAGGTCGGCGAGCGCCCGTCGTCCCGGGGCCGCCCCCAGGTCGAGCGAGACCGGCACCTTCCCTCCGTTGAGCGACGCGAAGAACGGGCGCGGCCCCCGACGGGCGCCGTCGGGACGCGTGGTCGACTCGACCTTCACCACCTGTGCCCCGGCCCGGAGCAGGAGGGACGCGGCCAGTGGGCCGGCCCACAGGGACGAGAGGTCCACCACCGTGACGGGTCGGCCGGGCATCGGCGCCCGTCCGGGCCCGGCGTCCCGGACGGTGACCCCGGGTAGGTGGTCCGGGGGGGCGGCATCGTCGACGGGCGTCCCGCGCCGGTCCGGCGCCCGCTCCCCCACCGACGCCACGGCCAGGCCCAACAGCCCGGCGCGCGCCACCAGCTCGGCGGCCTCCAGCCGGGCGACCCCCTCGGCGACCCGGTCCCACCGGCCGTCCTCGAGCGGGGTCGGCCGTTCGAGCCAGGCCGCGGTCAGCGACCAGTCGTCGGGCCGGGGGAGGCTCACCGCCACCCACCCGTCGGCCGCGGGCAGCAGACGACACGCGCCGCCGCAGCTCACGTCCCCCTGTCGGGTGAGGCCCGCCGCCGCGGCCCGCTCGCAGACCACCGCCACCGGGTCGACCACCACGGGACGGCCGAGGGCTCCCGACCGGTCGGCGATGATCCCGGCCAGTCTCGCCAGACCCGGCAGGAGACCGGCGGGCAGTTCGGGCACCGGACCGCCGGGCCGACCCGAGAGAGCGGCCAGCGCGGCGGCCGGCGGCGCCCCGGTGCCGGGCCGTGGCCTCACGTCACCGCTCCCCGTCGCTCATGGCCGACCAACAGTACCCTCGGGTGGATGGAGACCGAGCCCGTCGCGGGCCCCGAGTTCGCCCGGGCCCTGGCCACCGACGGGGCCTTCGACCACTACGCCTACCCGGAGCGGCCGCTCGTCGTGGTCGACGCCCGGGGGGTTCCCGACCCGCTCGAACCCCGCAGCCTCGACCGCCTGTCCACCCTGCCCGCCGTCGTGGTGGCCCTGGGCGACGGTGCCGCCCGGGAGGCGGAATGGCCCGACCTCGTGCTCGACCCGGGCCCCGGCCGGGCCGAGGCCCTCGAGCGGGTCGTGGCGACCGTGGCCTCGTTCCCCCTGGCCTCGACCACCCTGGCGCTGCTGCTACGGGGTGCGGCCGACCGCCCGGTGGCGGACGGGCTCGTGGCCGAGTCCACCGCCTACGGCCTCCTCCAGGGCGGTCCCGAGTTCGCGGCCTGGCGGGCGGGACGGACGGCCCGGCGGCAGGACCCGACCGCCGGACCGGTGGTCCTGGTCGAGCGGTCCGGCGACGAGCTGGCGGTGACCCTCAACCGGCCCCACCGACGCAACGCCCTCGACTCGTCGATGCGCGACGCCCTGGTCGATGCCCTGGCCATCGCCGCCCTCGACCCGTCGGTGACGGTACGCCTGACCGGGGCCGGGTCCTCGTTCTGCAGCGGTGGCGACCTCGACGAGTTCGGCTCCCGGAGCGACCCGGCCTCGGCCCACCTGCTCCGCCTGGCCCGGAGCCCGGCCCGGTCGCTCGCCGAGGTGGCCGACCGGGTGGTCGTCCACCTCCACGGCGACGTCGTGGGCTCGGGTATCGAACTGGCCGCCTTCGCCCGCCGGGTGGTGGCGGCACCCGACACCCGCATCTCCCTCCCCGAGGTCCGACTCGGGCTCGTCCCGGGGGCGGGCGGGACCGTGAGCCTCCCGCGTCGCATCGGTCGCCGTCGCACGCTGTTCCTGGCGCTCGCCACGGAGTCGATCGATGCGACGACGGCGCTCGACTGGGGTCTGGTCGACGCCCTCGACGACCGATGAGCCGCCGGCCCCGGTCGGGCCGGCGGTCAGCCCGCCATCACCCTGATGACCTCGTCCCCGAAGGCCTCGAGCGTGGTCGGTGGGGCGAAGTCGGCGAACCACACGTAGAACCGGTCGACCCCCCGCTCGTGGAGCGGTGTGAACGCCGCCACCAGCTCGTCGGCGTTCCCGGCGAGCGGGCCGCCCGACATACCGCCGAACCGCCGGTCGGCCAGGGCGAGCGTCGCCTCCCGGTCCGCCCCGCGGGGCACGAAGGCGACCAGGTGCTGGGTCGAGACGCGGGCCGCCCCCGCCGCCGGACGCAGCTCCTCGAGACGGTCCAGCCCGTAGATGGGCACGTTCCACCAGTCGGCGTGCTCCCGGACGAGCCCGAGCGTGCGCGGTCCGGTGCCCCCGACGACCACCGGGATCGAGCCGAGCGGGGTGGGCTGCTGCCCGGCGCAGTCGACGTCGAAGTGCGCTCCGTGGTGGACGACCGGTCCGCCGGCCCACAGGGCCCGGACGATGGTGAGGCTCTCGGACAGGCGGGCGACCCGCTCGGGAGCGCCGTCGTCGGTCACCCCGTAGGACTCCAGTTCGTGGGCGATCGAGCCCCATCCGAGGGCCAGTTCGAACCGGCCGCCCGAGGCGTGGTCGAGGGTCACCGCCTGCTTGGCGAGGACGGTCGGGTGCCGGAAGGCGTCGCACAGCACCAGGTGGCTGACGACGAGGTCGGTGGTCCGGGCGGCCACCCAGGTGGCCAGCGTCATCGCCTCGTACATCGGCGTGTCCTCGGCCAACGGCGGCGCCAGGTGGTCCATGAAGGCGATGCCGGTGAAGCCGCTCCGCTCCGCGGCCGACGCCCGTTCACAGACGGCGTCGACCGGCATGCGCATCTGGGGGAGGTAGAGGAAGAATTCCGGACGGCCCATCGGACACCCCGCTCCGGTCGGGCGTTCCCCCTGCGGGATACGCTCGCCGGATGATAACCATCACCTCCCTCGCCGACGTCACGGGCCTGGTCGGCACACACCTCGGCTACAGCGACTACCTCGAGATCACCCAGGAGCGGGTCAACCAGTTCGCCGAGGCCACCGGCGACCACCAGTGGATCCACGTCGACGTGGAGCGGGCCGAGCAGGGCCCCTTCGGCGGCCCCATCGCCCACGGCTACCTCACGCTCTCGCTCGGTCCGAAGCTGCTCCACGACATCGTGGCGTGGCAGAACATCCGCATGGGCGTCAACTACGGCCTGGGCAAGGTCCGCTTCCCGAGCCCGGTGCCGGTGGGGTCCCGCCTGCGCCTCGGGGCCACCCTGGCCGAAGCCGAGGACCTGGGGGGTGGCGGGGTCCAGGCCCGCCTGGACATCGTGTTCGAGACGGAGGGCTCGTCCAAGCCGTCGTGCGTCGCCGAGCTGCTGCTGCGGTACTACTTCGAGGAGTGACCGACGGGGCCGGTCCCGGGTCACATGACCCCGGTGCCGGCCTCGACGAGGGCCCGCAGGCCGGTGGCCAGGACCGTGCGGTGGTACGCGGCGTCACCGTAGTCACGCTGCGAGAACTGGGCCCGCTTGATGTAGAGGTGCAGATCGTGCTCCCACGTGAAGCCGATGCCCCCGTGGACCTGGAGGCCCGAGGCCATGACCCGTCGGGAGGCGTCGGCGCCCCAGACCTTGGCCGTCGAGGCGGCCAGCTCCCAGCCGGCCTCGACCGTGGACGCCGCCCAGGCGGCGTACCAGGTGGCGGACCGCATGCCCTCGACGTCGACCAGCATGTCCGCGCAGCGGTGCTTGACGGCCTGGAAGCTTCCGATGGGGACGCCGAACTGGACCCGGTCCTTGGCGTACTCGGTGGCCAGTTCGAGCACGCGTCCGCTCCCGCCCAGCAGTTCGGCCGAGGATGCGAGCGCGCCGAGGCCGCCGAGCCGCGCCGACGCCTCGGGGCCCCCGATGCGGATGGCGGGAGTGGCGTCCAGATCGGCCCACGACAGGGTCCGGGTGAGGTCCATCGCCGGTTGGGCCACCGGGCGTCCGACGGCCTCCAGGTCGACGAGATGGACGCCGTCGGGCAGCACGACGACCAGCGTGTCGGCGACGCTCGCCCCTTCGACCGGACCGAGCCGACCGGTGAGCGCCACCCGACCGTCGCCGTCGTCACGCGCCACCACGTCGCCCCGTGCGGTCCAGGCCACCGCGCCGAGGGCCGAGCCCGACACCAGCCGCTCGCGCCGTCCCTCCTGACCCGGTACCCCGCTGAGCGCCGCCAGCGCCAGGAGCTGCGGGGCCAACGGCACCGGGGCGACGTGGCGCCCGACCTCCTCGAGCAGGACGGCGGCCTCGACCCAGCCCAGGCCGAGTCCGCCCTCGTCCTCGTCGACGGCGACGGCCCACCAGCCCTGCTCGGCCATCGCTCCCCACAGCTTGCGGTCGTAGGGCTCGCCCGAGGCCAGGTGGGCGCGAACCTCGGCCGAGCCGGCGTGGTCGTCCAGCAGATGCCGGGCCGCGTCCTGGAGTTCCCGCTGGTCGGGGGAGAGGTCGAAGTCCATGGCTGGATAGTATGACGCCGATGCCAGCGAGCGAGTGGGCCACGTGGACCTGAGCCCGGCCCCGGCGGAGGAGCGGCTCCGGGCGGACGTCCGGTCGTGGCTCCGCGAGCACCTCCCGTGGGAGTACGGCCGGGGTCTCCCACCGCGCTTCGACGACCTCGCCGAAGAGGTGGCCTTCGGGCGCCGGTGGCAGGCCTCGCTCGCCGCCGACCGCTGGGTGGGGGTCACCTGGCCCGAGGCCTACGGCGGTCGCGGGGCGGGTCCGACCGAGCACTTCATCGTGCAGGAGGAGCTGGCCCGGGCCCGGGCGCCCGAGATGGTGGGCCGCATCGGGATCAATCTCGCCGGGCCGACCCTGCTCGCCCACGGCACCGAGGAGCAGAAGGCCCGCTGGCTGCCCGACATCCTCACCGCCGGCTCCCTCTGGTGCCAGCTGTTCAGCGAGCCGGGGGCCGGCAGCGATCTGGCCGGGGTGTCGACGCGCGCCACGCCCGCCGACGGGGGCTGGGTGCTCGACGGGCAGAAGGTGTGGACCTCCTACGCCCAGTTCGCCGACTGGGGCGTCTGCCTGGCCCGCACGGATCCCGCCGCCCCGAAGCACCGGGGGATCTCCTACCTGGTCGTCGACATGCACGCCCCGGGTGTCGAGGTCCGCCCGCTCGTCCAGCTCACCGGCGAGGCCGAGTTCAACGAGGTCTTCCTGTCCGGCGTGTTCGTGCCCTCCGACCGGCTGATCGGGCCGGAGCACGAGGGCTGGCGGGTGGCCAACTCCACCCTCTCCCACGAACGCGGGACGAACCCCCGCCAGCTGGTCATCCACATGCAGCTCTTGGAGGAGCTGCTCCGCCTGGCCGCGTCCACCGGCGCCCTCGACGACCCCCGCACCCGCCAACGTCTGGCCCAGGCCTTCGTCGAGGTCCGTATCTTCCAGCTCCACAACCTCCGCAGCATCAGCCGGCTGTCCAAGGGCCAGGACCCCGGCCCGGAGGGAAGCGCCCTCAAGCTCTACTGGAGCGAGATGAGCAAGCGGTTCCACGACACGGCCATGACCGTCCTCGGCGACGCGTCCCCCCTCGGCAAGGGGGCCGAGGACAACCCGGGCGGGGGCGAGTGGCAGCGGTCGTGGCTCTACTACCAGGCCTCCTCCATCTTCGCCGGGACCAACGAGATCCAGCGCAACATCCTGGCCGAGCGCGTGCTCGGCCTCCCGCGGAGCGGCGC
>Ga0181528_10002747_pt1 | contig 10878 bp, 3 predicted proteins | sample PEATcosm2014_Bin_47_FD_119742 | JGI IMG/M metagenome (GOLD analysis project Ga0181528, IMG submission 119742) | Peatland microbial communities from MTU Mesocosm Facility, Houghton, MI, USA - PEATcosm2014_Bin10_10_metaG | ecosystem: Environmental > Terrestrial > Soil > Wetlands > Peat | place... | reverse complement strand
TTGACCGCTGGCGCGGCGGAAAAGTTCCCATTCCCCGCCTGCGTGGCCTGGATTGTGCAGGGGCCGGCGGAGACGAGCGTAACGGTCGATCCCGATACCGTACAGACAGATCCCGTCTGCGAGTTGAAACTCACCGTCAGTCCGGAAGTCGCCGTCGCACTGACCGTGAATGGCGCGCTGCCGAACGCCACATTCGGCAACGCTCCAAAATTGATGGTCTGGCCGCACTGCACCGTCGTGGTGGCCGACGCCTGCACCGGACTGGCGTTGCTCGCCGTCACCGAGGCCGTGTTTGGGTAGACGCCGCAGCTGGAGGCCGTCGTGGCACCGGCGATATGCACGGATGCCGTCCCGCCCGACGACAGGCTGCCGAAACTGCAGCTGAGACTCCCGCCTGCGATTGTACAGCTCCCTGGACCACTGTACGCTGGATTGACGCTCCAACCGACTTGGGGTCCCGTGGGCAATATGTCACTTAGCAACACCGAGGCTGCTGTGCTCTCACCGCTGTTGCTCACTGTTAGAGTGTATCCGATCGAACCACCTGCGGCGACCGTCGGTGCGTCCGCGGTCTTCGTAAAGACTAGGTTGGGCGGCCGTTCGTTAAGGCTCGCGACTTCAGAGGCCGTCAATGCGCGGTCGTATAACCGCAGGAAGTCCAAATCGCCGCTCCAGAACGCAACCTCGCTCCAACTTGCGCCAATTTCTAGGGGCACTGTGACGGCACTCGGCAATGTGAAAGTGTCGCTGGCCACCATCACACCGTCGAGATAAAGAATGGCGGTGGCGCCGTCATAAGTGCCCGTCACAGTGTGCCAACCAGACGTGATCGCGCCGCCCTGAGCGCAGCCATCGGTAATCCCGGCGAAGGCACAAGCGCCAGTGCTGCCGGCGGCGCCATTCACGGCGAACTTGTACATTGTACCCGTGGAGTCCACTCCCAAAAAGAGTCCTGACGTGGACTGCGATTGAACGATTGCCGCCCAGGGGGTTTGCAGTGTTGTCTCCGGATTTACCCATGCCGACACGGACAAAGCGCCTTGAAATGGAATCGCCGATGTCACGGCTTGACTGTTGGAACCGCCGAAGGCTAATGCATAGGTCGACAGCCCGGCGGTCCAACTGGTATTGGACAGTTCAGCGTTAAAACAATTGCCAGACTGATCGTAAGCCACGGTCCCCTCACCTTCGCTCAATGGCCAATATCCGAGCAGGCCCGTCGTCAGCGACACACCTGTGGAGAACGTAACGTTGACCAGGGTAGATGTATTCGTCGTCGAAGTAACGCCGTTAACACTGACGCTGCTGTACCCAGACGCCGACGCCGTGATCGTGTACGTGCCGGCCGGAAGCCCGATGGTGGCATATGTTCCGTCGGCGCTGGTCGTCGCACCGCCACTAAAACCTCCGCTGGTGAAATCGATATGGGCCTTGGCCACCGGCACGCCATTCACGTCGCTGACCGTTCCAATGATGTTCCCTAGCGAGGACAGTGCAAGGTCCACGGTTACCGTAGTGGAGGCGCCCACGGATTGGCTGCCGGATGTCGTGTTGAGGTAGTTGGGGGCCGATGCGGTTAGAGTGTAGCTACCTGATGGCACGAACATTGTATAATTGCCGGAAGAATCTGTCGTTGCAGTCGCCTGGGCCAACCCGCCCGCAATGGCCTCGACAACCGCACCGGGCACCGGCGCGCCGTTGTACGAGACAACGCCAGTAAACTGACCGTATGAGGATGCCATCTGGACAGTCAACATCGTATCGGCGCCGGCCACCACGACAGCTTGCATTTGAACACCGGAGTAGTTCGACGCAGTGACCGAGACCGAACATGTGCCTGGATTAAGATTCGGGATGCGAAATAGACCGTTATCTTCCCCAGTAGTCGGATCGACAGTGGTGTTGAACGACTGGTCGCCTGCGGTTACGACCGCTCCCGTAATGGGATTGCCGAAGCCATCCACTACTTGGCCGGCGAGACTGCCTTGGGTAAACGCTCCCACGGATCCAATAACTGCGGCGCTGGCGTTGATCACTCCATATCCAGTGTACCGATTCCAACCTGTGTTAGGTGATTGGGCCGTTCGCTGGATTAGCTGAGAAACAGCTTGTACCGACAGACCCGGATTTCCCATGAAAAGCAGCCCGCCCAACGCGGCAACATGCGGGACCGCCATGGAGGTTCCGGACAGGTAACCGTAATTCTCGGCGCCGAGAACATTGGCGTAGGTTGGCAGTGTGGACATGATGTTGACACCGGGAGCCGCGACCTTAACCCAGTTACCATAAGAGGAAAAACTGGCGACTGAGTTCGTACTGTCTGTCGCGGCCACTCCGAGTGCGTGGTTCGCAGCGCCAGGATACTGTAGGGAATCGTCACCGGTGTCCCCAGCGGCAGTGACCACGAGGACGTTATTCTCCCAGGCATAATCGATTGCCGACTGCAAGCACTGCGAGTAGCCGCTGCCGTCTAAGCTCATGGAGATCACTTGGGCACCGGCATCCACAGCGTCGAAGATAGCCATCGCGATATTGGAATCCCAACCCGAACCAGTCGAATCTAATACTTTATGCACTATGAGTTGTAGCGGATAGCCAAGAGAGGCTATCCCTGTGGTGTTGTTGGTGGCAGCAGCTATCGACCCCGCAATGTGCGTGCCGTGCCCATTGTCGTCCTGCCACGGGCACGCCGCCGACGGCACAGTCGTTGCAGTTAACGCTTGGCTAGATGACCACACTAGCTGTCCGCCTGCAGCGGAGTCCGTGGAGGTCCCCCCAGCATTCATAAAGTCCGGATGGGTGCAATCCACGCCAGTATCAAGAATTGCCACTTTAACTCGGCTCGAAGTAGCGGTGGCCGCAGTCAGATAGTTGTCTGGAAGGTAGCTCCATGCTTGCACGGCTTGTACAGCATTGAGAGCCCATTGTTTGGAGACGAGTGTGTCGTTTGGCGGCAAGACCGCCCCGTGGCGCAATCTGTTTGGCTCAACGAATCTCACAAGGGGATCCGCAGCCAGAAGGTTCGACACTGCTTCGCGCATTCCAGGCTGAAGCCGGAGGAGATGTATGTTTGCCTTCCTACTGACCACGGTTCGGAGTGTCCGAGCCGCCAGGGCACCAAGAACTTGATTGACATCAGCCCCTGCCTGCAGTCCGAGCAGAAGCTGATCTGGTGCAATTTGCACGGCCGGGCCGGCCAGGTGCTCCTTCGCAGCAAACACACACGGGCAAGCGACCAAACAAAGCATCACAACGCAGAGCCGGGGCCGGCCGCAGAGCTGTAAAAGCACCCTCCCCCGTCGATGATGTTTGTGACTCGGCCGCAACACCTGATTGATCGGCGGAAATCATGCCTTACTTTAGCCTACGAATCGTTCGCCGCGCCCTGGAAGCGCCTCCAGTGAAAACGGTTACTTGCAGGTCGAGCGCAAGCGGGACGGACAGCGTGTGCTTGAGTCAGCGTCAGCCTCGACGGAGGACCGCCAAGCGGACATTTTCGGTCGATCATGGATCCCGGGAATCAGTTTCGACAGCCTTTACGACGTGCCCTTATAAGGTGTGAGTTGGGGCGAACAGGCCGAACGGCCCAAACCCGGCGTTCGCCCGCTGCGAAACACGAGATGAAGCCTGTCTCTGACGAACGTGGGCGGTCGGCGCGCCTCGGCACAAAACTGCTTTCTGGGGCCACACTCCTGAGAGCATTTGGGGCGCTAGCTAACTATTGTGGTATCTGACAGAAAGACTTTGGCGAACGAGTCTAATGAGACGACTGCCTCTGGTGATGTTTCTGAGCTACGCAACGACCGCGCAAACCGTATATCTCAGGCTCACTCCGCCTGCAGCGGCTGTAGTGACCGGCGCGACATACAATGGAAGTACCTATCAGGTTACGACCCAGACGCCTCACGGATTCTCCGATGGCAACACAGTGATTGTCTGGGGTGTTTGTACAAATAGCGCCCCACTCAATGCCAGCACGATTGACGGCATTCGCATTGTCACGAGCGTCATAGATAGTTACAACTTTACCATCCAAACGCAATCCGGCGCCAACGTACCGAACTCCGGATCATTTATTAGCTGCGGCTCGGGGAATAACGGATTCACTGGCTTGCTTACAGCCGAAGTGCTGGGCGGCCAACCGCTCGGCTTCCTGGACGGACCGAGCGGGCCGCTCTTCCGGCAATTGGCAATGTCGACGTCGAACAGCAACGTGGCAAGCGGACTCGCCAACACCGGCACCTGCCCGGGCGATGGGATCTGCGTCAGCGGTGGCGTAATTACCATCACGACGACCTATCCCCATGGCGTGCAGGTGATCTCTTCAGGTGGAAAGCAGGAATACTTCGCGATCTGGGGCACGACGAGCAACGCCCTAAACACCAACGGCACATACACCAATTCGTCGTATCCCGGCGTTAAGGGTGCAAGCTACGCGGTGACCGGTGCCACGACCTACACTTTTACCGCGGCCGCGCCAGCCGGGGTAGCGAATGGGGACTACACGCAGAACGATGCCTGCGGGAACGATGGCAAGACGCCCGACCTGATTAACGGCACTGCTAATTGCGCCGTTGTGACCCAGCTGGGATACCAGGGTGGTCGACAGGTAGCGACGGCAACCTACATCAGTGGCATTTCGGCCGTCGGACAGGCGGGTCAGACCTGTGTCCTCGACATCCAGAACTTCAGCGGCGGCCAAGACGCTTGGGGAACGATCGCACTAACCGGTACCAATACGATTGCCAGCGGCACAGCCATCACACTAACCGCTCGCGGGTATGGGTTCTACGGCAACCCGACGTCAGCACATTCGACCTCCGGGACAGCCGCCTGTGGCGGGAACGCGGCGTTAACCGGCACCATCAATACGAGTGGTGACAATATGAGCGGCGACAACCCATATTGGGACAACTTAGTGTCGTTTGGTAACCCTGGAACGATAGGCTACCGACACCTATTCGATGGCGGCCAAAATCAAGGGTCAACCGGGTTTTACTGTTCTTTCAATAGTATCGCACTACAGTTTCTGGTCGATCAGGAAAATCAGTCGTTGCTGAACGCTATCATTTACTCGATTGACTATTTAGAGCGTGGACTTGGCGTGAGCTTCGATGTCAATGAAAGCACGCCGTACTCCGATGGATTTATTTCGGCGAACTGGCAGATGGCCTGGGACTTTGTGGCAGCTTGGCCGTTTCTTTCCACCTCTGAACGGACAACGGCGCGGAATAAGGTCTACAACGACATCGGGGACCCGACCGATTTCCCCCAGTGTTCGACGACCAACGTATCGGTTGGCAAAAAGCAGCTCGCAATCTCCAGCGGCTCAACAGGCGCGTTCGGCAGCGGCACATCAGGCATCGGCTTCCAACTCGGCGCTGCCTTCCCAGCGTTCACGATCGTGAACAATGTCATCCTCACGACTGTCTCCGGCAATCCAAGCACCGGGGTGGTGACGACCTACAACACTAACACCGGGGCAGGGACGGTAAGTGCGTGGTCGAACGGATCACCCATACCTGGCGGCACGTACTGGATATACCAGAGCGCTATTCTGTCGTCAGTAAGCACAACATCCCAGCTCACCTCAGGCCTGTCGACAGCAGGCAGCACAACCTCTGTAACGCTCAACATCACGTCATCTCCAGGGAACTACCTATATCAGGAAATCTTCTTTCCTACGATCAACGGGCGCGCATTCATCGCTGGTTACGATACCAGTACCGGAGTGGCCACGTTTTCGTTTGCTCTTGCCACGGCGCCTGGCGCGGGGACGTTTTACTCGATATCCCAGACGACGCAGGTCACCGGCTACAACACAACCTTTTCGAGCACGTTTAGCCCAGGCGATGCCATCCTGCTTAACAGCTACACGAGTAATGGGTTCAACGGCTTCATGATTGGCAACAACGGGGGCATCGAACAGTCACCCAGCTATGTAGTCTACGTAGCCTCAAACACGTCCATGTTTGTGCTGAACGGTCAACAGACAAACCAGACTGCCTCAACGACCGTGCCGGGGGTCGTGTGGCCCTTCAAGGCGTGGCAGTCTGGCGATTGCGGATGGTTGTGGGCCGCTCATCATTCCTTTCAGGATCAATCGGGTAATCCGTATACGTGGCCCCCAAGCGCTGGAGATACTTCGGCCTGGAGCGGCAACGGAACGGCCGGATTCATGGCAGTGCCGCGAATGAGCACGGATTTCTTCCTGGCGCAGTACGACCCGCGCGCCGTTCTGGAGCTGGCCAGTTCAGAGGCGTATTGGTGGGACTTCAATTTCGCAACTATTCTCAACTACGAGGCCGGAATCGGTCACTGGGGACCGGACTATACCCAGAATGCAGTTCAGGGCGCTACCAAGTTTGCGGTGCAGATTCTGGCGAACTCGTTGACCGGGGCTTCCCCTGCCGCACCCAATTTTCGATCTCACCGGCAACTGGAGCCAGTCTCCAGCCCTGGGAAAGATGTTCCTCGTTCTGCCTGACTACAATAGCACTGCGGCTGGCGTGCCCTGCCCGACTCCTGCGATGTACGGTTCCGCGCCACCGCTCTATTGCCCTACCTCGGTCGGGGCTACTGGATGGGGAACCGACGGGACATTTTTGTTCGCCCCTAACTCACAGTCGGCGCAGTTCTACAGGAATTTTCTTGAGGGAATGACCTGTCAAACGAGCTGGTGTTGGGGGCAGGTGGATGGATCGGCGGTTTCGACAACCACGCTGCTGTCAAATCTGCCGACGATTGGTTCTCTGGACTTCACGACGCAGCCCCTGCAAATCCTGTTAGGTAGCACTGACTACGCGGCCGCGCAAAGTCTAACTGGCTGGAACTACGGGCCGAAGTGGGGCGGGTTCACAGCAATCTCGCGGACAACCTGGAGCAAGTACGATAGCCCCGCCACCTTAAAATCGGGCGGATTGCTGATGGCCCAGTTCCGAAGCTATGCGGGGGACTACGACTGCAACATGTTCGGTCACGTGTCTTTCTACCAAGTAGGGGACCTGCTCGGGAGTGACATTGGAAACCCAAACAACTGCGGCTTCGGCGACAACAGCGACTACACTGTGATGGGTGACGAACTGCAGTTCGGTGGCAGCCGTTCGAACGTCTTCAATCGTCCGCCGGGCCCCGGGACTACGATACCGCCGGCGACGTCGCTGATGGCTATCACCGCGTGGTCGTCGGCCAACCACGGCCCGTGGCCGTCCGCCTATGGCGATCAGAACTCCCAGTACATGCGCGTATGCGCGGACGAAAGCGGAGGGTACAACCAATCGATCGTTTCTTTGAACTATGATCTCCATTGCGTCGATGACTTGAAGGGCACCGGCGGCGATCACTTTATCGTCGATGCGCGGTTCGTCAGCACGAAAACCGCGCAGCAAATCGCTACGCACATCCACTATCCACAGAACGGGCAGACGGCCTGGGCCGGGCAGGTGCCCTATGCTGAAGGCCATACGACGTGCCCAGGCAGCCACGGGTGCACGGGGCTCGATAGCGATCGCTGGATTCAAGAATTGGAGAGCGGCACGTCTGACGGGTACCCCGTCGATCCGATTCCGAATTTCGGGCTGATCAGTAAGTTCCTTTCGCCGTCGAATATCTTTGTGACCTGGGACTGTCCTCTGGGTCTCGAATGCACGCCTTCGAGCACATACGGCGGGGGCGCCGGCGACTCGGACCGCGTCGGGATCTGCGCGGGCTCGGGCTCGTGTAGCTCCTCGGCAAATCTGTTCGAGAGTTTCGTCATCCACAAGGTCGCTGGCAGTTTGACTGATACGACGCTAACGGCTACCCCGATCAACACCGTGGACGGCAAATGGTTCGGCGCTCAGGTGACTGGCTCGCTGTCCTGTGCGGTGGTGCTCGAGGCGCGCGGAGGAGTGAGCCACGCGACGATGAGCACGTTTACGCCAGCGTCCACCAGCGGGCTCTGCGCGAATAATGTTCAGTATCTCTTCGGAGGGCTGACTCCCGGCTTCTATAGCGTGACGGTGGGGGGAAACGCGGTCGGTTCTCCGTTCACGGTATGGGAGGGCGACAATTCGATTGAATTCACCAGCGTGGGGGGCGAGGTCCAATTGACATTTCTGCCCCCGAGCGTAGTCCAAAGGCCAGCCACACACTAGAGCCCGGTGTTCACTGCCGCGTTCCCGGTTGTTCTCCGTCAATCGCCCCTGGGTACCTGGCTGTGTTTAGGCTCCTATATGGGTTACGATGCGTCGCACGCGGAGCCGCCATTCGAGGCGCTCACCGTTTCACCTCGCCTTATCGCAACGCCTTCTTTTCGTGAAACCGTTTGAACAATCGCCGGGGCGTTTCTCGTTTTGGGCGAGAGCCCTAGGACCTTGAACACACTATCGCACGTGATGCACAGTCCGTCAGCGGGTCCCGAAATGGCCCAGGACGCCGCCGGCGCCGCCCGTTCATCGTAGATTTCTGGGTTCGCCCAGATACACCCGGATTGACCCGATGAGATTTAGGCTTTTGAGCGTCTTTACGATGACGAGCGTCTTCGGCACGATTGCCATGGCATCGAATGCACCTAATAACGGGTACCTCATAATAAGCGGAGGCATGCCTAATTACAAGCGCTTTCTGGAATTTGCCGGTGGGCCCGGCGCCCGCATCGTTGTGCTATCGGCAGCCGCGAATGCGCCCTTGCCGCGACACTGTGATGCGGCGGGCCCGTTCGCCGGAGTGCAATGCACAGTGCTAAACACAACGAACCGTGCCGACGCAGATTCCGCAACCTTCTTCGCTCCGCTTACGCACGCAACTGGTGTATGGCTCGACGCAGCCTCTCCGCGGCCGCTCGCCGAGACTTATCTCGGCACCCGTGTTCAGACAGAGTTGTCTGATCTTCTGGATCGCGGCGGGACGATAGGCGCGACGTCTTATTGCGCATCCGTCATAGGTTCTTATGTGCTCCGCGGCTCTTCGGACCCGTCTGACAACACCATAACTATGATTCCGGGTCACGACGTCGGCTTTGGGTTTCTTGCGGAAGTTGCCCTGGATCAAGATGTTGACATTCGGGCCCGTGAAACCGATCTGGCTCCAGTGATGAATGTACATCCTGAGCTTCTGGGTTTCGGCCTTGATCATAACGTTTCTATAACCGTGCACGGCGACAGCCTCATCGTGAATGGCCCGGGGCGCCTTGCCGTCTGGGACGGACGGCACCGCAACCGAGGATATTATTACCTCCGCGGCGGCGACATGCTGGAAGTGTCAACTCGGCTGCCTAGAACTGTGCCGCACGCGCCTGAGCCACTGCATACCGAAATTCCGATATTTGAGGACGCCCTCAGACCGTATGTGGGGCTGTATGAGTCGTCGTCCGGCGTGCGCATGACGATTACACTGGAAGACGGTCACATGATGAGTCAGCTTCCAGGCGAACCGAGGATCCGGCTGTTCCCTGAAACTGATTCACAGTTCTTCTCTAAAGTTGGACAACGTCAAGTGCGACTCACTAGGGACGGAGCCGGACAGGTTGTGGGGCTGACGTTACATTGTGGCGAGACTGACCTGCTGTTCACTCGGGTTGTCACGATAGAACGCCATGGCAGGCCAGCCCTCCCTGCGGTGCTCTCGTCAATTGCAATAAGCGCCAACTATTCGTCAATTAGCGAACAGGGAATTGCACAGTTCACTGCGACAGGCTCTTACGGTGATGGTTCTACTGCCGACATTACGAACCAGGCGTCCTGGAAGTCGACTGCGCCTGCTGTGGCGACGATTGATTCCCAAGGGTTGGCGTCTGCGCGGGCCCTTGGGCAAACTAGCGTCACGGCTTCCCTGAGCGGCTTGACATCGAACAGCCTCCAACTCACAGTCGTCGCGGGAAACCCGGTACGCAGTGGGGCGAGCATTTCATATGCTAGCCTCTTACGAGAAGCCAAAAATCGAACGAGCTGGGCAACTTCGGATAACCACGGAAGGTCTGGCGCCGTATCGAATCAGCGGGCCCTGTCGCTCGGCCTGCGTGCGATTACTAGCCCGTCGGTTTTCGGGGGCGAAAGTTGCGGAACCAAGTCCTGCACGGCGGCTGTGTCAGGTCTGTCGTCTATATCGGCTCTGAGTTTCGAGACCGGGACCAGCAGTACGCTGCCCTACCAATATCTGATTTCCGGCGTTGCGCCTGGGGTATACACCGTAACGATCGGGGGACGGCCGCTCCCCGGAGAGCCGTTTACCGTCCTGGCGAATGATGACTCCCTGAGGTTCGCGGGCTCGGCGGGTGTGGTGAACATCAGCCCAAGCTTCACGGTAGAGGCTGCGTTGGTGTCGATCGTCGTTAGCGCCAAAAGCGCATCACTCGCCTACGGCAGTACCGAGCAGTTCACCGCCACGGGAACGTATAACGATGGTTCCGCGATCGATCTCACCGACCAGGTGACCTGGGTGTCGACACCACCTAGGGTGGTCGCGATCAGCTCCAGCGGAGTGGCAAAGGCCACGCAGGTCGGACACGCGAGTATCACCGCCACGTTGAATGGCTTGGTATCGGACACATTCGATGTGACCGTCGCAAAAAAACCAACTTCCTCGCGGTGAGTAGTAATCCCGCGGTGTTCCCCATCGTGATACCTCCATGGAGGGACGCGAAATTCCCCAGCACGTCTGCGTGAGAAACACCCATCGAACACCTCACTTTCTGGACGTGGACACTCCGACGGACTTCGATAGAATCTGCTATGTGTGCCCGAGGTGCGGGCGCGATGGAGCGATCCGCAGCATATGGGCGTCCCTCTCGCACATCGGCCTGGAGGGCTACTGCGAACCATGCCAAACGAATTCGGTTCGCATCTTCACCCTGAGCGAAATCGATGAATGGTTGAAGGGCTCCCTAACGACCGTCAAATC
>Ga0181528_10002746_pt1 | contig 10886 bp, 8 predicted proteins | sample PEATcosm2014_Bin_47_FD_119742 | JGI IMG/M metagenome (GOLD analysis project Ga0181528, IMG submission 119742) | Peatland microbial communities from MTU Mesocosm Facility, Houghton, MI, USA - PEATcosm2014_Bin10_10_metaG | ecosystem: Environmental > Terrestrial > Soil > Wetlands > Peat | place... | reverse complement strand
GTTCCCGCACGTGCGGTTCGTGATCGAGCATCAGGGCGGCGCCTACGGCAGCCAAGCGCCGCTGGACGCGCTCAAAAAAGTCTACACGCTGGCGCGCTATCCCAACGCCTACATCAAGATCGGCGGCCTGAGCGAGTTCGACCGGCGCCTGACCCCCGTCGTCGAACCGTTTCCGTTCGCGGTCCCGGTGCCGCCGGTGCTCGACCTGGTCTACGCGGCCTTCGGCCCGCGGCGCATGATGTGGGGCAGCGATTACCCGCCCGTCGCCGGCAAGGAGGGCTACCACAACGCCCTCGGTTACACGTTCGCCCAATTCGCAACGAAGAGCGCCGACGACCGCGCTTGGATCTTCGGACGCACCGCATCGACCGTCTTTCCGGTGAGCAAAGCATGAACGCGATTTCGCGACGTTCCCTGTTGGCCGGCGGCACCGCCGCCGGTGCGGCGCTGGCCCTCGGCAACCCGGGCGCGGCGTTCGCGCAGAACGCTCCGCTGGCCGCGCGCTGGCCGTTCGAGATCTACGACGTGCACATCCACTGCTCGCTCGTCTACTTCCAGCCGATCGAGAGCCTGCTCGTCGAGATGGACCGCGCCGGCGTGCCGCACGGTTCGTTGACGCAGTTCTTCGGGCAGTACGACAACGAGTACCAGTTCCAGGTGCAGAAACGCTACCCGGGCCGGTTCGGCAACATCGTGCACGTCGACGGCACGCGGCCCGATTCGCCGCAGCAGCTGAAGGCGTACGCCGACCGCGGCGCCTGCGGCGTACGGCTCGACCCGGGCGTGCGCACGGCGGGCCCCGACCCGTACGCGGTCTGGAAAGGCGCCGCGGCCGCCGGCCTCTCGATCTCCGTCTTCGGCGGAACCGTGACGTCGCTGCTGACCGACGAGTTCGCGCAGATCATCCAGATGATCCCCGACACGAAGATCGTCCTCGAGCACCAAGCCGGCGATTACAACAACTTCGCCGCGATCGACGACGTGAAGAAAGCCTTCGCGCTCTCGCGTTTCCCCAACACGATCATCATGATCGGCGGCCTGGGTGAGTTCTCGCGCCGCTCGACCCCCCTCACGCGGCCGTTGCCGTTCGCGCAGCCGATTCCGCCGGTGCTCGACATGGCCTACGACGCCTTCGGCGCGCAGCGCATGATGTGGGGCAGCGACTTCCCCGCCTCCGCACCACGCGAAGGCTACTACCACTCGCTGCTCTGGACGATGGACTACCTGAGCACGAAGAGCATCCAAGAACGCGAGTGGATCTTCGGCGGCACCGGCCGCACGGTCTTCCCGGTTAAGACGGTCTAGACCCAGCGCTTCCGCGCCGCCGCGAGCACCGGCTCGAGGCGGTGCGGCGTCCAGCTTTCGGCCCAGACGTCGCCGTGCGCGGCCAGCAGCTCGGGCACGTTGCGCACGTTCCAGCGCGTCATCTCGGGCGCCGTCGACTTCGCGCGTTTGCGGCGCATCGCCTCGACCTCGCTCCAGGGAATCGGCATCGAGACCGGCGCGCCGTCGCGCGCGCGCGCGCTGAACGGCGCGATATAGGTCTTGCCTTTGCCGACTTGCACGAAGTCGAGATACACCGTGCCTGCGGGCCGGCGCGCGATCACCCGCTCCAGCGTCGTGTATTTCGGCGCGACGTCGTGGATGCGGCGCGCGATTAACTCGGCGAAGCCCTTCGCCTGATCCCAATCGTAGTGCGGCGCGAGCGGGACGACGACGTGCAGGCCCGAGCCGCCGGTCGTCTTCACCAGCGGTTCGATGCCGACCGCCGCGAGCTCGTCGCGCGCCGCGAGCGCCACGCGCGCCAGGGTCGCGAGCGTGCAGCCCGCGCCCGGATCGAGATCGATCAGGATGAAGTCCGGCACGTCGAGCGTCGGCGCGCGCGCGTACCACACGTGCAGCACGATCGCCGCGAGGTTGGCGACGTAGGCCAAGGTCGCTTCTTCGTTACACACGATGAACTCGATCTGACCGTGGCGTTCGCTCGACGCGGTCGTGACGGTCGGCACCCACGCCGGCAGGCCGCGCGGGACGTGCTTCTCCCAAAAGCCCGGCTCGGCGATGCCGTCGGGATAGCGCTCGAGCGTGAGCGGGCGGCCCCGTACGTGCGGCAAGAGCCACCCCGCGACCGCGCGATAGTACGCGATCAAGTCGCCCTTGGTGATGCCGTCGTGCGGCCACAGCAGCTTGTCGAGATTGGTCACCGCGAGCGAACGTCCGCCGATCTCCAGCTGCGAGCGCTGCGCTTTCATGCGCCCTCGCGCGTCACGTCGCGCGCCGCTTTGTCGACGCGCAAACCGAGAAACACCGGCTGGCGCAAGAGCCCGTCGTCGGTCCATTCCGCGAACGCGATCTGCGCGACGAGGTCGGGCTTCGCGAACCGCGGCGGCGGCTTCAGCGGCGGAAGTTCGGCGAACGGCGAGGTCTTGCGCTCGCGCTTCTTCAAAGCGGCACCGATCTCGCGCAGTAGCGCTTGGGTGAAGCCGGTGCCGACTTGGCCCGCGAAGATCAGCGCGCCGTCGCGATAATACCCCAGCAGCAACGCCCCGAAATGCGCGCGGCTGCCCTTGGGTTGGGTCCAGCCGCCGATCACGAACTCTTCCTCGTGTTTGGCCTTGATTTTCAGCCAGTCGCGCGAGCGCGTGTCGCGATAGGGCGAGGCGAGGCGCTTGGCCACGATCCCCTCGAGTCCTTCGCGCTTCGCCACCGCGAAGAACGCCGTACCCGTGCCGGTGATGTGCTTGGAGTAGAGCACGCCGTGCCCGGGGACGACCAGTGCTTCGAGCTTCTGCTTGCGCTCCGCGAGCGGCAACGCGCGCAGATCGCGCCCCGCGGCGTAGATCAGGTCGAAGGCCACGAACGTCAGCGCCGCATCGCCCCGCTGCAGCGCCTGAAACGACGAGCGGCCGCGCTCGTCGAGCGCGCAGATCTCGCCGTCGGCGACGACGGGCAGCGAGCGGAACGCGGCGCCGATCGAGGCCAGACCCGGAAAGCGCTTGAGCAGATCGAGCCCGTTGCGCGACGTCAACGCCACGCCGCCGCGCGCGTCGATCGTGGCGATCGCGCGATAGCCGTCCCACTTCACCTCGAAACCCCATGCCGGATCGTCGAACGGCGCGGCGGCGAGCGTCGCGAGCATCGGCTTGACGTCGCGCGGCAGCGGCTGCGCTTTGAGCGCGGCGAGCGTGGCGCCGCTCTTCGCGCTCTCGGGGTGCGCGGCCGGGTCGTAGTGCGGGTCCTCGTACGCATCGTGATCCTTGATCAGCAGCCACGGATCGCCGCGTTCGCCGGCTTTCGGTTTGATGCGCACGAGCGTGAACATCCCGCGCAGCTTCGTGCCGTGCAGGACGAACTTGATCTTGCCGTGCGCGATCTCGGCGACCGGATCGTCGCCCTCGGCGAGCGCGTAGGTGCCCTCGTCCCACACGATCACCTCGCCCGCACCGTAATTGCCGGCCGGGATCACGCCCTCGAACGTGCGATAGTCGTAGGGGTGATCTTCGACGTGCATCGCGAGGCGGCGCTCGCGCGTGTCGAGCGTCGGGCCCTTGGGCACGGCCCACGACGCGAGCACGCCGCCCGCTTCGAGCCGGAAGTCGTAGTGCAAGTGCGACGCGCGGTGCATCTGCACGACGAAGCGCAGCGCTTTGGAGGCGCCGCGCTTCGCTCCCCTCGGCTCGGGCGTCGCGGTGAAATCACGCTTGCGCGCGTACTCCGCGAGCGGCTCCGGCGCTTTTCTCGTGCGCGCCATATGCGCTCGCGGCTACCGCGCCGGGGGCGGCTACACCTTGTCTTTGGACGCCTCCGTCACGCCGTCCCGGACGTCGCGCCGGGCCGAGTCGATGTCGGCCTTCGCCGCATGGATCGCGGCCTGCGCTCGTTCTTTGACCTCGTCGACGCGGTCTTTCGTATCGGCTACGAACGTTTCGAGCGTCTTGCGCGTGTCGTCACTCATCGGGTACTCCTCAAACGAAGGTGGTCACCCTAACGTACCCCCAGCCGCGAACGCTAAACCGTGCCGCGCCTCAACGTGGCCGGGCGAGTATCATCGCCAGCGTATTCGTGCTGTCGACGATGAGGTCGGTTTCCGACACGAGCACTTCCACCACCGGATCGCGCCGTTCCGCGAGGATGCGCTGCAACGCGATCTGGTCGTCGCGCAGCGCCGGCAGCCGTTCGGGCGCTTCGCCGCTGCGCTGCGCGGCGACGATCGCGCGCAGCGCCGTGTCGAGATCGCCGGTAAAACGCTGGATGACCGCGTGCGGGGCGCCGTCGACGCGGGCGATCCGAGCCCGCAACGTGAGGCCCGCGATGCCCAAGCGGCGCGTCGCAGCGAGAATGCCGCCGGCCGTGCGCACGCTCACCGCGTGCGGACGCACCGGCTCGCCCGCCATTTGTTCGACCGACGCTTCGGCGTTCGCACGCGCGCGCCAGGCCGTAAGCTGCGCTGCGCGCAGGCGCGCGTCGTCGGCCGCGGGTTCGGCGTAGGCCCGCAACACCAGGTTCAGAAAGCGCCGCTGCGCGTCGACCAAGTCGGCGAGATCGTCGGCGATGCGCGCGCGCGACCAGGCCGGCCACGCGGCATACGCAAGCAGCGCGAGCGCGCCGCCGAGCGCGGTAGCGATGACGCGATCGAACGCCGCCGTGTGCTCGGGCGCTCCACCGAACGCGAGCAGATAGACGACGTAGCCGGTGATCGCGACGCTGAAGAGCGCGTAGCTGACGTTGAACAACGCGAACGCCAGCCCCGCAAAGAGAAGCGCCAGCACGACGTACGCCGGTTCGCTCGGGTGGAAAGCGGCGATCAACGAGGCCAGGATCGCGCCGGCGACCGTACCGCCCACGCGGCCGATGCCGCGCGTAAACGTCGATGAGAAATCGGGACGCAGTACCAGCACGACGGTCAGGCCGATCCACTGCGCGTGCGCGAGCGGCAGCAGATGCTGGGCCAGCACGGCGATCGTGAGCGCCACGGTGAGCCGGATCGCATGGCGCGCGTAGATCGAGTCCCACGAACAATTCGCCACCAGGCGGCCGGCCAGCCGGCGCAGCGGCGCGAGGGTCAGGCGCGCCGCGCGTGACGGCTCGTCGTCGACGGCGAGGCCGCCGGTCGCGGCCGCGGCGGCGGAGCGCTCCGCGGCGCGCAGTTGACCCGCCAAAGCGCGCGCGTCTTCCACGTACGGAGCGTGCTCGGACGAGAAGCGTTCGAGCGCGCGGACGGCCTCGTCGAACGGCAGCCAGTCGGTGCCGCGGTGCACCGGAATCTCACCCGCCGCAACGGCGCTCGCGACCGCATCGAGCAGCGGGCCGGCCGCGCCGCACGCCGTGCGCACCGTTGCCCCCGCCGACGTCGATCCCGTCTCGTCGAGCAGATGCTGCTCGGTTGCCAGCGCCGCCAACGTCGCGCGCAGGCGTTCCGCTTCGTCGGCCAACGCCCGGTAGGCCGCCAGTTCTTCGCGGCTGCCGAACGGCTGGGGATCGGCCAGCGCCGCACCGACGGCGACGACGGATTGCGAATCGGGCAGGCCGAGATCGTGCGCGCGCAGTCCCGTTGCGTAGTGCGAGAGCACCGCAAACGCCGCGGAGATCGCGGCGCGCTCGCTGCGAAAGCGCTGCAGCGGCCAGACCAGCACCAGCAACAGCATCTGCAACACGCCGCCGCCGAGCACCATCAGCGCGTGGAAGGCCGGATTGCCGGTGTCGTACGGCGGGTTGGAAAACAGCACGAACGCGACGCAGCCGTTCACCGCGACCACCGTCGCCGCGCGCCCGAGCGAAGCGACGATGCCGAACGCGAGCGTCCACACCGCGAGCACGGCGATGTTGAGCGCCGCAAACGGCCCGGTCAGCGCGCCGGCCAAGGCCGAGAGCGCGAGCGCCAGGCTCGAGAGCGTCATCACGCCGACGCGCGTGCGGTAGATGCCCTGACGCGAAGCGAGACCGACCACGAGCGCGCCGTATGCCGCCGACGCGCCGGCCAGCGGCTGTCCGGTCAGCGCCGAGCCGATCAAGACGATCGCAACGCCGGCGCTGCAGCGCAACGCGAACGCGACTTCGAGACCCGAGCGGTTCAGCCGGAAGGCGTCGGCGACGATCTTGCGCGCGACCGGCAGCGCGCGCTCAACGACGGTAGAAGGCATTCCAATACCAGATACCCCACCAGCCGGCTGCGACCGACCAGGCGAGCAGACATTTGGCGATCGGCGGCACCCGCGCCGGGATCGCCAGCGCCATCAAGACGATCAGAAACGGCTCGAAATCGAGCGCGTGACGCATGCCGAACTGCGCGAAGCCGTTCACGTAGTAGATGAACGACGGCCCCGCCACGAGCAGCGCCGCGAGCCACATGCCGGCGACGAGCGCGCGCGGACGGCGCGCGAAGAACGCGAGCACGAGCGCCGGACTCGTCCAAGTCAGCGCGACGCCGCCGATGCCCGGGACGGCGAACGGCCACGTCGCTACGAACGCCGGCGCCTGGACGAAGAACGACCACAGCTGATAGCCGAAATACCGCAGCTGGAACGGCGAGCCTTCGGGCGAGCCGGCGCCGTCTTGGTGGTACCATTCGGTGTAACCGATATCGTACCAAACGCCCCAGCGCGCCTGATTGTACGCCACCCACAGCACCGCGCCGAGCGCGATCGCCGCGCCGAACCCGATCGCTGCGCGCCGCATCTCCGCGCGCGGGCGCTCGCGCAGGACGAGCCAGGCGAAGACCGGGATCGCGAGCACCAGCGCAAAGCGCGAGAACGCCGCGCCCACCAATGCGAGTGCGACGAGCGAGCCGCGCCGCTTGCCCGTCACTTCCGCCAGCGCGAGAAACGCGCACGCCACGGCCGCAACGTGCGCGACGAACCACACGTCGCCCAGCATCGCGCACCAGGCGAGTTGCGTTCCGGCGAAGAGAAACGCGCAGATCCACGTCGCCGTTGCGGTACTCGTGCCGATGTGTTCGCACGTGCGCCAGCACGCGCCGACCGCGAGCCCGCACAGCACGACGGCGAGCAGCGTCTGATCGGCAGAGCCGAAGAGCGCGACCCACGGCAACAGCAGCACCGCCGGCAGCGGCGCCTCGATCACCCAATAGCGTCCCGCGTAGGGCAGCGCGTCGATCCAGGGACCCGGCCAGTCGATCGCGATCCGGCCGTGCGCGAACGCCTGCGCCAGCAGCACGTAGCCGTTGTAGGGCGTCGCGCGCCCGTGCGCGAGCACCGCCGCGAAGACCAGCGCGATCAGTCCGGCGGCAATCGCGCGCAGCAGCGGCGCCCGGCGCTCGAGCGCGGCGCTAGCGAAGCGCATAGAGATGCGGATCCCCATCGCCCAGATCGCGCACGCGAAAGCCCGGAAACGTCAGCGGAACGGCCGACACGACCACCAGCGGCCGGCGCGCGATCCAGCGCCGGTACGACGCCTGGAATTCGTGCGCTCCGGCCGTGAGGATGATGCGGTCGCCGAGCGCGTGCTGCACGTACGCGCCGTACGCCAGGGTCGTCGCCGCGTTCCAGCGCGCGACGACGATCGCGCGCGGCGGCGTCGCGGCGGCGACGAGCGCGATCCACGCCGATCCGCTGCGATCGGCGGGTTGGTCGAACAACAGCGCGCCCGCGCGCAGATCGACCACGAGTTGCGCGGCCCACGCGACGGCCAGCGCGCCGAGCAACGCCGCGCGCCGCGGTCCGGTCAACGCCGCGTCGATCCCGGCGACGGCGTAGCCGGCCGCGGCCGCAAGCGCAAAATACGCCGGCAGAAAATAACGCGCGGGCACCGACTCGACGACGTACGCGCCGGCGAAAAGCACCGGCACGATGCCGAGCAGCGCGAGCCCGGCGGCGACCTGCGGCTTGCGCCCGGCCAGCAGCACCCAGCCGCCGAGCGCGCAGCTCGCGAAGGCCCAGCCCAATTCGCGCGCGACTCTGGGCGCGAAGCTCGCCGAGAACGCGTCGAGCGCACGCGGTCCGGCCAACTGCGCCAGGGCCGCCTGGGGATGGAAGTCGCTGCCGGTCACGACGCGCCGGAAGCCGGCCCACGTGGCGGGATGACCGTCGTCCCAGTACGGCCGTCCCGGCGGCACGCCCAGCGCCAAGGTCGGATCGATGCGCTGCGCCGTCACCGCCGCGCTGCGCAGCGGGAGGTAGGCGTACGTCGCCGCGATCGCCGCGATCGCAACGGCGAGCGCGACGGCGGCGAAACGCAGCGGCGGCCGGCGCGCGAAAGCGATCAGCGCGAGTCCCGGCAGCATCAACAGCGTCGTGTTGTCGCAGGCGAGCGCCGCGGTGGCCGCCGCGACGCCGGCCGCCGCATCCCGGAGGCCGCCCCCGCGACCCCACCGCAGCGCGAAGACGGCCGACCAAGCGATCGCGCAAAACGCGATCGGATGAACGTCGACGAAGGTCGCATGCGACCACGGGATGCCGGCGAGTGCGTACGCGCAGGCCGCCGCGAACGCGATCGGCGCCGCCGCGCCGAACTCGAGCAGGAGGGCTGCCAGGGCGGCCGCCGTTCCGGCGCTCGCGACGGCGTCCAGCAGGTTGAGCCTCCACGCGACGCTCCCCAGCGCTAGCGCGTGACTCCATGCCCAGCCGAGCAGCACGTAGCCCGGAAAGCCGGTCGGGTAGGGGATGCCGAGGATGTACGGTACCGTCTGCAGGTCGGCGGTATCCCAACCCGCGACGTCGCCCTGCAACGACGCAACGTACACGCCCAGCGGCACCAAGAACGCCGGCAGAATCGCAGTCGTCGAACGCAGGCGATGACTCAAGAGCGTGAAACTACGCTCGACGATGGAACCTCGCCTCTCGAAACGCGTCATCGTCGCCGAATCCTTCGCCGAACGCGGCATCGCCATAATGCGCAACGCCGGCATCACCGTCGACTCGATGGTGGGCCGCTCGCGCGATGACCTCAAAGCCGCGCTCGCGGACGCCGACGGCCTGATCGTGCGCTCCGAAACGCGCGTCGACCGCGATCTGCTCGCGGCCGGCACGAGGTTGCAAGTCGTCGCGCGCGCCGGCGTCGGCGTCGATTCGATCGACGTGCCGGCCGCGACCGACGCCGGCGTCGTCGTGCTCAACACGCCGGCCGCCAACACGCTCTCGGCCGCCGAGCTGACCTTCGGCCAGATGCTCGCGCTCACGCACCGCATTCCCGATGCCGTGCAGAGTCTGCGCGAAGGCCGTTGGGATCGCCTGAAGCTGGTCGGCCACGAAGTCGCGGGCAAGTTGCTCGGCATCGTCGGGCTGGGCCGCATCGGCGGCAACATCGCCGTGCGCGCGCGCGCCTTCGGCATGACCGTGCAGACGTACGATCCGTACATCTCGCAAGCGCGCGCCGATTCGTTCGACGCCAAACTCGTCGACCTCGAAACGCTGTTGCGCACCTCCGACATCGTCACGCTGCACGTCCCGCTGACGGCCGAGACGCGCGGGATGATCGACCTCGCGAAACTGCGCCTGCTGCAGAAGCACGCCTTCATCATCAATTGCGCGCGCGGCGGCGTGATCGTCGAAGACGATTTGCTGACGGCGCTGAACGAGGGGGCGCTGGCGGGCGCGGGCATCGACGTCGTCGCGACCGAACCGCCGCCGCCCGACGGCCCCGGCGCGCGCCTGCACAAACATCCCAAGGTGCTGCCGACGCCGCATCTCGGCGGCTCGACGGTCGAGGCGCTGGCCCGCATCGCCAACGAACTTGCCGAAGACGTCACGCGCGTGCTGCTGGGCGCGCCCGGCCTCGGTGCGGTCAACGCGCCGATCCCCGACGGTCCGGAAGCCGAGCGCGTGCTGCCGTTCCTCGACGTCGCCTACCGCATGGGCAAGTTCTTCCCGCAGTTCGCCAGCGACGACGCGCGCGGCTCGTACGCGCTGCAATTGCAAGGCGATCTGGCCGAGATTCCGCCGCAAGCCTTCGTGCGCGCGTTCCTCTCCGGACTGCTACAGACGACGACCGACCGCCGCGTCTCGATCGTCAACGCCGAGAGCGTCGCGGCCGAACTCGGCGTGCACGTCGAAGCGCGGCCCGACCTGACGCCGACCGGATTTGCGGGCGCGCTGCGCGTCACCGGCGGCTCGATGTCGGTGACCGGCACGTCGGTGAACGGCAACCCGCGCATCGTCGAGGCCGGCGGCTTCGAGATCGACGCCCCGCCGGCGGGCGAGATGCTCGTCACCCAGCATCACGACATGCCGGGCTTGATCGGGCGCGTGGGCACGCTGTTGGGCGACGCCAAGATCAACATCTCGACGATGCAGGTCTCGCGCAACGCGATCGGCGGCGACGCGATCATGGTGCTCGGCATCGACCGTGCCGCGGACGACGCGACCCTCGCCGCATTGCGCGCGATTCCCGGCGTCCACTCGGTGCGTTCGCTCTCGCTCTAGCGTGAAGCTCTACATCGCCCGCCACGCCGAGACGACGTGGAATCTCGCCGGCCGCTACCAGGGCCGGCGCGAATCCGCGCTGTCGGCGCGCGGGGTCCAGCAAGGCTTCGCGCTGGCCGGCGCGATGGCGGCGCTCGAGCCGCCGATCGAGCGCATCGTGACGAGTCCGATGCTGCGTACCCGCGCGACCGCGGCCTACGTGGCCGAACGCGTGAATCTGCCGCTCGAAGACGACGACGCGCTGATCGAGATCGCACACGGCACGTGGGAAGGCCGCATGCGCGACGAGATTGCGGCGAACGATCCCGTGCGCTACGCCGCCTGGCGCGAGCACCCCGCCGACGTGGCCTTCGAAGAGGGCGAATCGCTGACCGACGTGATGGCGCGCTGGCGCCGCTTCCGCGCGACGTTTGCGGTCGACCGGCCGACCCTGATCGTCACGCACGACGCGGTCGTCCGCATCGCGCTACTCGACATCGCGCAGCGGCCGCTCGCGGCGTTCTGGGCGGC
>Ga0181528_10002740_pt1 | contig 10897 bp, 9 predicted proteins | sample PEATcosm2014_Bin_47_FD_119742 | JGI IMG/M metagenome (GOLD analysis project Ga0181528, IMG submission 119742) | Peatland microbial communities from MTU Mesocosm Facility, Houghton, MI, USA - PEATcosm2014_Bin10_10_metaG | ecosystem: Environmental > Terrestrial > Soil > Wetlands > Peat | place... | reverse complement strand
GTCGATCGCGGAACTAAGTCCGCCGGCAAACACAAACAGGTCCGGATGACGCAGCGCCAACTTGACTGCCCCAAAACCTCCCATGGATAAACCCACGATGGCTCGGTTCGAGCGACCAGCAGCCACCTGGAATCTGGATTCGACATCGGAGATCAAGTCCTGGACGATGTAGTCTTCATAGCGATCCTGCGGTGAATCCACGGCGTTTGTGTAATAAGATTCTCCGCCCTCCGGCATTACGAGAAGAAGGCTTGGTTCCACGAAGCGCGCCACCTCGGAATAGTTAGACCAATCGCGAAATGCGCCCCCACCGCCATGAAGCAAATAGACGACCTGCAGCTTATACCCCGGTGGTGTATTCACGGGCAGGATGACTCGATATTGCATGTCGCGGCTGAGCGCGGCACTGCGGAATGTAATGTTGTGGAAAGTGATATTCGGCGTGAGGTGTGGATTGTCGGGTTTGGGAGCTTCCTTCTTGGTACAACTCAACGAGAGAGCGAGGGGAACGATAAGAAGGACGCGACCGCAGCAAAGATAGCGCATTCCCGACATCGGACTGCGATGATAGCTCAGAAATCGGCACCCGAACGGTGATGACAGCACGGAATCTGTTTCGTCATCAAGAAAATTGCTTGCCGCCATTCCGACATTCCAGTTTCCGGGAGCGGAAGACGCACGTATGATAGGGAATTCAATTTTCAGCGAGATTGCATCTTGGCGAAGCGCACTGTAAAACCCGTGGCAAAGAAAGCCGCATCGACCCGCACGCAGAGCTCCGCCCACCGAGTTGCCCTTATTGGCTTCGGCACGGTCGGACGAGCCGTCGCGAAGATCTTGTGCGAAAACATCGACCCGTCGCTCCGCCTCACGCACATCTGCAATCGCAATGTTGAACGGAAGAAACAGGACTGGGTTCCGAGCAGCGTTATATGGACCGACGACGTGCAAGCCGTGCTGAAGTCAGATGTTGAAATCGTGATTGAGCTGATCGGCGGGCTCTCGCCTGCGGAACAGATTGTGAGGACGGCGCTTGAGTCGGGAAAGTCGGTGATCACGGCCAACAAGCAATTGATCGCGCGTCACGGGCCAGACCTGCTGGAACTCGCGGCTCGCAAGGGAGCCCGGCTGGAATTTGGCGCGTCCGTGGCCGGAGGTGTTCCCGTGCTTCCCGCATTGCGCACTGGATTATGCGGAGACCGCCTGCACGGAATTGCAGGAATTTTGAACGGGACCTGCAACTACATTTTGAGCCGCATCGAGAATGCAAGAATTCCTTTTAGCGAGGCGCTGGAAGAGGCGCAGGCGCGAGGCTATGCCGAGGCAGATGCATCGGAAGATTTGGACGGCGGCGATGCGCGGGCCAAGCTGGCGATTCTGGCGCTGGCCGGATTGCATGCGCGGGTCGAGCCGGAGTCGGTGCGCGCGCGGACGATCCGGCCGGTGGATGCCGTCGACTTCGATTACGCGGCTGAGTTGGGCTGTACGATTCGCCAGATCTCACGGGCAGACCTAAAGGAAGGCAAACTTTTCGCCGAAGTGGGGCCATGTCTGGTTGCCGCCGACTCTCCCTTTGGACGCGTGCAGAGGAATCTGAATCTGGTCCTCACATCCGGACAGTACGGCGGGGACATGGCGTTTTTGGGAGCGGGTGCGGGGGGCGATCCAACCGCCGTGGCTGTGGTATCGTATGTCATGTTTGTAGCCCAGAGCCTGGCAGGAGGAAAGAAGGAATTCGCAAGCAACGTCTCGACGCCGAAGATCACTTGTGATTTCGAGACGGCCTGGTACCTGCGCTTCTTTGTGCGCGATCAGCCCGGAATTGTGGCGCGGCTGGCGAAGATCATGGCGGCGCACAAGCTGAACATTGATTCGCTGCTTCAAAAACCTGGGTTTGATAAGGCTTCTCTGCCTTTTGTGATTACGCTGGAACCCTGCCGGGATTCCCTGCTGCATCCCGCGCTCGAAGAGATGTCTGGACTAGAGTTCGCACTGCGGCCATGTTTGTGCCTGCCGATCCTTCGATAAAGCGCTAAATTGTAGAGGAAAATCAGAGCCGGCCTTGATTAAGGCCGGCCCAGCCGAGATTAATTCCAGAAGGGATTCTTGAGACCTGCCGGCGCCATGGCGCTGTCGGCTTGCGTTTCGGTGCCCGATTCATCGGAAATCTTCTCGTCGATGAAGCGGGACGGCTGCAGAGGCGTCAGAGGACTGATGAATTGATCTTTCTTGCCCTGGTTGGGGTTAAGAGGATATTCAGATTTCATGGGAGACTCCTTCCATCTTTATGATCTAGGTTCATTAAACACCCCCAAGGTGAGGCTGCATCCGCGAAAATTTTGATGACTGCTATTAAAAAAACAGGTGGCGACTCCGGCCTCGTAGGACGGCTCCAGGTGAGCGGATTTTGGCGCCTTTCGGGCCTGGAGCAGCGCGAATGTATGCTTCGATATATCCTGTTCGGTTCTGATTGATTCGACTAGCTCATCGAGGTCTTAATCCATGAAATACCGCAAGCTTGGCCGTACGGGATTTGAAGTCAGCGACATCGCCCATGGACTTTGGGGGATGAGTGGTTGGAGCGGGTCGGAAGACCGGGAATCGCTGGCAGCAATGCAACTGGCGGTCGATCTGGGCTGCAATTTTTTCGATACCGCGTGGGCTTACGGCGAAGGCAAGAGCGATGGGTTGCTCGGCGAGATCATGCAGGAAAATGCAGGAAAACGGCTGTACGCGGCGTCGAAGATTCCCCCAGGAAACCTGAAGTGGCCGGCACTGGCGACCTATAAGTACAGCGATGTTTTCTCGGCGCAGCACGTCTTCCAATATGCGGACATGATCCGCAAAAAATTGCAGGTGGACACGATCGACCTTCTGCAATTTCACGTGTGGTCCGATGCGTGGGTCGATGAGCCGGAGTTTCGCGAGACGGTCGAGAAGTTAAAGCACGACCAGTGGATTCGATCGTTTGGTTTGAGTATCAACCGCTGGGAGCCAGAAAATGGAATCAAGGCGTTGCATACGGGACTGGTGGATGTAGTACAGGTGATTTACAACATTTTCGATCAGGCGCCGGAAGACGAGCTCTTTCCGGCATGCCAGGAATTGAATGTCGGCGTGATTGCGCGCGTGCCGCTCGATGAGGGCAGCCTGGGAGGAAAGATGACGCTGGAGACTCGCTTTCCGAAAGACGACTGGCGCGCGGGATATTTCGGTCCGGAAAATTTGCCGAAGACGATCCGGCACGTGGAGAAATTGAAGGAAATCTTGCCGGCGGGAATGACGCTTCCGGAAATGGCATTGCGATTTATTCTGTCCCATCCGGCTGTGAGTACGACGATTGCCGGCATGCGCAAGCCGGAACATGTGCGGCAGAATATTGCCGCGAGTGACGCTGGGCCTCTGGACAAAAATCTGCTGACTGAATTGCAGAAACATCGGTGGGATCGGACTCCGCAGCGGTGGTCAGATTAGCCGCGCGTTTCACGTCCAATTTTCTTTACATCTCCCGAGAGCTGTTCACAGCTGACACATGCGCGTCTTCGTGTTTATACGAGTGCTGGTAGTAGCTGCTACTGCAGGCTAACCTCGCTGTTTATCGGTCAGAGTTCGACGCTCCCAGAGTTTATCGTCCCGTCATCGCTCATCTCGAAAGTGAGGAAAGATTTGTTCAAGAGAGCTCTCACGTTCGTTTCGACCTTGGCGCTGTCAGCTTCATTACTTGCACAAAATCCGCACGGCTCGCTGCGTGGCACAGTGCAGGACACGACCGGCGCACGCCTTCCCGCGGCCAAAATTGTGGTGGAATCGATCGACTCGTCGATGCGACGCGAAACAACCAGTGAAGACCGCGGAGAGTTTCGAGTCGACGATTTGTTGCCGGGCAATTATCGGATAACGGTCAGCGCTGCGGGCTTTGCGCCGGCCCGATCGGATATTTCGATCGCAGTGACATTGGTACACGACGTTACCGTCATTCTGAAGCCGGGCACTGGCACAGAGACCGTCATCGTGCAGGGCAACTCTTCCTCGATTACTACCGCAACGATTGATACATCGAGCGCGGTGCGGGGCGGCGTCGTTGGAAGTCAGGACCTGGAGACTCTGCCGCTGCCGGCACGAAGCTTCGCCAATATTGCTTATCTCGTGCCCGGGACGGAACCGGTCGAACCTTCCGATCCCACGAAGGCCCGCATCACCGCTGTCTCGACAGGCGGAAGTTCGGGCTTGAACAATGAGCTTTCGGTGGATGGCGCCGACAACTCCGACGATTGGATCGGCGGCTTTCTGCAGAACTTCTCGCCGGACGGCATTCAGGAATTTGCGGTGCGCACATCGAACGAAGATGCAGATACAGGGTGGACTACGGCCGGTTCGGTCGTGATCACCACCAAGCGCGGCAGCAACGATTGGCATGGGAGTGGAGCGCTTTACGAGCGTGCGGCCGCGCTGAACGCGCGCTTTCCAATCGAAAATCCGGCACCGAATCCGAAGCAGCCATTCTCGCGGCAGAATTATGTTGGAACCATCGGTGGTCCCATCGCGAAGGATAAGATTTGGTTCTTTACTTCATTCGAAGGCGTGCACGAAGACGCGAGCATCGCTTACAGCCCGGCGAGCGTTGCGCAATTTGACGCACTCGCACAATTAGCTTCACAGGGATTGATTAATGGCGCGCCTTCCATCTCCGTTCCTTCGACGGTTCCGATTCCGTTTCGCGACTATATTGGTTCGATGCGTTTCGACTGGGCGCAATCGTCGAGATCGAATTGGTTCCTGCGCACGGCGGAAGACAGCTATCTCACTCACAACGCGCTGGTGCAGCAGGGCACATTGCCCTCCACGGGACTGACTACGCACAACAATTACTGGAATGTAGCGCTCGGCAACGCTTACACCTTCAGCCCGCAATGGCTTGGCAATCTGGTTCTTGATGCCAGCCTGTTGCACCTTACACAAACCCGGAACTCAGATCTGGGCTTCGCACTGGCATTCCCATTCAGTTCTACTGCGCTAACGATTTCCGGCTTCGAGACTTTCGGCGACAACCAATTCGCGACTCCCATCACGCTCTTTCCGGATCTGCGAAATCAGGAAAAATATCAGTTCCGCTACGATTTGACCCACGTGGCGCATGACCACTCATTCAAGTTCGGGATTGACTTCATCCACGAACCAGTGCTGAGCGGCGCTTTCGCTGGCACTGCCGAGACTTTGGCTCAGTACGTGAACAATCCGATGTATTACGTGCAGAATCCGGGCGTGTTCGGAACTTTCAATCCCCAGTGTGCCAATTTCACAGCGTCCGACGGCTCAACTTGCACGTACACTCCTGCGGGCGACGGCAGCTTTTCGCAGAGTGTCCAGCGCCTTGGACTTTACGCCGAAGACTCCTGGCGAGTATCGAGCCGGCTGACGGTCAACTATGGAGTGCGGTATCAGACGACCTGGGGATGGTTCACTGGGTCAGGGCGAAGCGAAGCCGATAATCCTGCTTATGTAACCCTGCAAGCCTTGCAGATTCCGACCGTACCGAGTCTTCCGCAGGACTACCGGAAACAGATCGCGCCTCGGCTCGGGATAGCTTACTCCCCTGACAACAGCGGAAAGACGGTCATTCGCGCCGGGTTCGGAATCTATTACGACGATCTGGCGCAGAATGGCTGGGCGACTGCCTTTCAGGGTGTCAACAACTCGAACTTCACCACCGGAACGTGCAGCCTGGCTGGAGGCCCGGGCACCTATTCGCTCCTCGGCTCGGGCTGCCTGGAGGGTGGCCTTGGGCCTCTAGCGCCTGTTCCAACTCCAGCTAACACGGTCACCGGTAATCTAGTCGGCTCCCCTTACAAAACTCCTTACGCAATTCACACGACCGGCGGCATCCAGCATGCTTTCAACGGGCGTTGGCTGATGAGCGCCGATTACGTTCACGAGCAAGGCAACCACGGCTATCGCGCCTTCCCTTATACAAGCGGCACCAATCTGTTCACCCCGCTCATTTCCGCCACGGACCCGAACTACGCTACGGATCAGACCAATGTGGTGCCGAACGTGAACGTGTTCGCTTCGGATAATCGTTCGAGCTACAACGGGCTGATGCTGCACATGCAGGGCAATACGCATCGCTTCGATCTGGTCGCGAACTATACGCTGTCCAAGGCACAAACGTGGGGATGCCTGCTCGGCGAACTCTTCGATTATGTGGATGGCGTCTGCCAGTTGCCGAGCGGAGCGCTAGATGCTTTCGGGCCGGGCGATTATGGTCCGTCGGGCGAGGATGTTCGTCACCGCTTTGTGCTGGCGGGAACGTTGCACATCCCGGGCGGTTTCGAATTGACTACAATTAACCAGTTCGAGAGCGCCCGGCCGATCACGATCACGAATGCAGATAATACGGGCCGGATCTATGTGAACGGCGCTTACACAAGTCTCGACGAATTCCGCGGAACGCCTTATATACAATCGGATTTGCGCCTTGCGCGTCCTTTCAAAATCAGCGAACGCTGGCAGCTGTATCCGTTCGTCGAATTCTTCAATATCTTCAACCGTAACAATCCGGGTGCTAACTTTGCCGTCAATGTAGTTCAGCTACCGGTGCCGCAGGCCCAGATGATGCCCGATCCCGTCACGGGCATCACCAACGTCACCAGCGTTTGCACGGTCGCGGATTGCTCCCAAACCGTGCCCATCACCAGCCTGAAGCAGCTCGAGATACCGGAGGGTGCGTTAGGAGACTTCTTTGGTCCGGGGACAACGGTGGGAATTCCGTTTGCTGCGCAGCTAGGCGTTCGGGTTAATTTCTAAGATCGTTGCAGGGGAGTTGCGAATAAGAGGACGAACGCCTACCGCATTAACCATTCCGTAGCGGTGTGGATTTCCGATAGCAGCTGACTGTATGCCGCGCAGCAAACCGTCAGCGTTCCCAACGCGAGAGCGAGTCCGGAACGAATCGACCATTTCCGAGGTTGGAATTGTCGCTGATCGCTCCAGGAAATCAAGCGCTCGACGCGAGCGTTCATTAGTGAAGCCGGATTGTGAACGAGGGCTGCGGATAGCTCTGCGGGAGATTCGGAGGGTGCAAAGCGCGCAAGTTTAATCAGTGCTGCCGCGAGATCGAGCGCTTCACTGTGGTTCGAAACCGCGGCGTCATCGGCCGCCATCTCCATCGCTTCCAGCCAAGACGCCTCCAACGCGCTCATGCCGGGAAAAGCGACGAAACGGAGCAGTAACTTCCGGAGATTGTCGTGACGCTGCACGTGCGCGATTTCGTGGTTCAGCGCAGTCTGCAATTCTCTATCACTCAGAAGAAATTCTGCCACGCCCGAAAGCAAGACCTTAGGGCGAAGAATGCCCGCAGCGGTCATCGGAGGAACGGAACGATGAATTCGCAATATTGGAATCGAACTTATGGTTGCCACCGGGTGAGCATCGGTGATCCAGGATGAAATGCTGCGCGAAGCGCGGAAGACCGCGATCAAGGCATTGATGGCGCCGATGAGCCCCAGGAACGCCCCGAAGATGCCAAGCGAAAGAGATGCCGCTCCGATCGGTTCATCGATAGCGCGAGGCTCGAGCAGAAGAAACGACGGTACCGTGAAGACGGCAGTGACTGCAGCCGCAGTGGCCAAGGGAAAGATCCTAAGAGCAAACAAGGAATCTGCGACGCGACGCACGCGATGATGCCGAATGCGCTGGTGAAATCTGCTCCAAGTGAGACAGATCCCGACCGACACGGTGCAGTAGACAATTACAAACACGGAGAATGCGACCGCGAGGCCTCGCAGCGCGAACATCAGTCTTTCTCCTCGCCTGACTCGCCGGAAGAGAGTTTTGGATTGGCGGCACGGAGCTCGCGGCGTTTGGCTTCGACCACCTCGCGGAGCTGATCCAGCAATTGGGCATCGCGTTCAGTGACGATTTCAACGAGATACGACAGCGGGAGCGAGGAGGCCGGGCTGGATTTCAAGAGCTGGCGGAAGGCCTCTCCGGCGGCTTCGCGGTGGAGTTCTTCGCGGGTGAATCGAGGACGGTAACGGAAGGCTCGGCCCTCGGCTTCCCGAGCGAGCACACCCTTTTTATAAAGGCGATCAAGCGTGGTCATGACGGTCGTGTACGCTAGATCGGAACAGAATTGCTGAGCCATGTCGCGAACCGTGGCAGTACCGCACTTCCAAAGAGCCTCGAGCAGGCGCTCTTCGAGCGGGCCTAGCTGAGAAGAGGAGGTCCGGAAATGAAAGGCACGTGTCATGTGACAAAGAAGATGATGTTACCCTAGTCGGAGAGGACTTGGCCACAGGGCTTTGGGAGGTTCCCAGATTCAGGGGAAGCAATATTGATGGTGGCCCCGGAGGGGCTCGAACCCCCAACCCTCAGTTCCGAAGACTGATGCTCTATCCAATTGAGCTACAGGGCCGCGATCCGGAAGTGGCTGGAAAGTCGAGCTTCGCTCGACCGGACAGCCCCTTCGACTATGCTCAGGGCAGGCTTAGGCGGCTGTCCCCACAAAATTCATTCCAGAAGCTGTAAGTATTTGGGGTGGGAAACGGGAATCGAACCCGCAACCGCCGGAGCCACAGTCCGGTGCTCTGCCAGTTGAGCTATTCCCACCGCAACCTTTCGATTATAGCAACGGAAGTTCAGCAGGAGATAGGGGAGGCGAGAAGGTTGCGGCCCGAATGCTCAGAGCGAGATCCTTCGCTCCGCCTGAAAGGCGGCTGCGCTCAGGATGACGCATCCGTGAGCTCTTTGCGATTCCGATCAGGTGTTACCGATTGCGCCGCGCTTCGCGCTGGCTTGGACGGCCGAAGCGGCCGTCCCCACATGGTTCGTTTTTTCTGGTTAGGCTCGGCCGATGCCTACGTATTCAAAACCCAGAGCGCGCAGACGAGTGGAGTCGAGCAGGTTCTTGGTATCAACGATGACCGGATTCTTCAGGAGATTCTTGATGCGATCAAAGTCGAGCGCACGGAACTCCGGCCAGCCCGTACCGACAACCAGTGCGTCGGACCCTTCGGCGGCCGCGTAGGCTGAGTCGCAATATCGCACCGTTTCATTGAGGCGCGTTCTGGCTTCCGGGATCGCGACTGGATCATAAGCGCGCACATGAGCGCCCTTCGAAACCAACGACTCCGCAAGACGCAAGGACGATGATCCGGCAACCGAATTCGTATTCGGCTTGAAAGCCAGGCCGAGAATTCCGACTTCCTTATTCTCAACAGAGTTCAAGGCGTGGGCGATTTTGTCGACTAGGCGGTCGGCCAGGTAATGGTTCACATCGCGCGCAGCACCAAGAACTTTGAGGGACACGCCATGGTTCTGGGCCAACTGCACCAGAGAATCCATGTCGGACTCGGCGAATACACCGCCCATGCCGGCGCCCGGCTGCAAACAACGCGGAGCGATTTTCTTGTCGAGTCCTAACGCGAGAGCCAGATTGACCGCGTCGGCGTTGACGCGTTCGCAGAGAGTTGCGACTTCGTTGATGAACGAAATCTTGGTCGCGACGAAAGCCGTGGCTGCTTCCCGCACGAGTTCGGCGGTCGATTGATTGGTGACGATCACCGGAACGCCGCGCATCACGAGCGGATGAAAAATCTGCTTCAGCATCTGGACGGCTTCGTTGGAAGTCGATCCCAGAATCAAGCGGTCAGGCCAGTTGAAATCCTCGACGGCGCATCCGTCGGTGAAGAACATGGGCTGCGAGACGATGGTCGCCTGCAGGCCGAGGTCTTTCAGGTTCTTTTCCAGAGAATTCGCCGTGCCTACAGAAACCGGAGTCACAATGGTCAGGATCGGCGGCTTAGGAGCCAGGCGTGCAATGCGCATCACGATGTCGTTCAGGTTGTCCGCTTTGTCTTCGGCGAGGAAAATGACGCCAGTCTTGCGGGCGAAGGATTCGATGTCGGTGGAATAGGCGAGGCGCCCGGCACGCACGTTGCGGCGGATGATCTCTTTCAGGTTTTTCTCGAAGAAAGGGATATTTCCCTGAGCCATTTCGACCATGCGGGAGCGATCCGGATGGCAACAGGAAACAGGCGTGCCAAAATCGGCCAGGCAGGCCGAAATCACCGTTCCCAAGTATCCCGAACCGTAAACGCCGATCTGCATGTGCTCTCCTGTGACAACTGGAAATCCGCGCCAGTCGTGCCATTGGGGGGACTGCCCGAACGACGGCTCTACATCTTTACTACAGGGCCGGCGGGGACGTTTCAACGCACGGGAGGGAGATGTACCTGGGGCCATGCGGATGGAGCGGGGGTAACTGCAACCTGAGTAACCTCGGCGGAGATTACGAACGAGCTATCGAGATACGAGAGTGCGGCCGAGCGGAACGGGCGCCAGATCGACCCAACAATTCTGCGCGTCTTCGCGGACAAAGGTGAGCTTTTCCAACAGAATGCGGCGGCTGCCATGATACTGGCCCCAGCGCTCCCGCGCGATCTCAAAGGCGGTCCGCGCAGGCTGTTCTGCGGCCATCTTTACGATGGTGAGGTGAGGAATGTAAGGCCACTCCTCCTGGTACTGCAGCACTTCGGTATTCAACTTGCGGTGAAGTTCGCTCATCCGGGAGGCACAGGCGTCGACGCGAATAAAGACGGTGGGAGTGACTGGGATGAACGTCTCGACCGCTCCGAGCGTTACATCGAAGGGTTCTTCGTCGCCACAAATTCGTTCGAGAACCTGAAGAGCGGAACTCTCCGTGCCATTTAAGGGACGCGGAGGAAGAATGGTGAGATGGGCTGCGAGGTGAGGGAGATCGGGATGCAGTTCGCGCCGGAGGGCTTCGACAAACTCTCCAGCCGGATTTTTCAGATACGCCACCAACGCATAGCGGACCGTCTGCATACTGGACGAAAATTATACCGCGCCCTTCGGACGGGTGCCGGTCAAAAGCAGG
>Ga0181528_10002739_pt1 | contig 10897 bp, 9 predicted proteins | sample PEATcosm2014_Bin_47_FD_119742 | JGI IMG/M metagenome (GOLD analysis project Ga0181528, IMG submission 119742) | Peatland microbial communities from MTU Mesocosm Facility, Houghton, MI, USA - PEATcosm2014_Bin10_10_metaG | ecosystem: Environmental > Terrestrial > Soil > Wetlands > Peat | place... | reverse complement strand
GATTGTGTCGGGACGTGGCTCAGCCTGGTAGAGCACTCGCTTGGGGTGCGAGGGGTCGGCAGTTCAAATCTGCCCGTCCCGACCATTACTTTTCAATTGCCTATCGCTATCCCAGCGAATCAGCTCCGTGACTGCCGGCCACGAGCGCCCAATCTGCGCCGCCGCGCCAGCGGAGGTGCACCGATCAGGCTTGCGAGGGGCGAGGCGCAGCCGAACAAATCGGCAGTTCAAATCTGCCCGTCCCGACCATTTTTAGAATCAATAGGTTACAGAATTTTATTTCCGTGACAAGTATCCTACGCGAGGGGTCTGATTCTTGCAAGAATCAGACCCTTTTCGGAGCGGCCAATAACTCGGTCCCATACCAGCGTCCAATCCCGGCTCGGATTACTTCAATCGGTACAGACCGCGCTCGATTTGTACAAAGTGCTCTGTGTTGCAGCTCGGATTGCCCACACGATGTTTGGGCAGGAAAACCCCGGCGTAGTCGATGCTCAAAGCGCGGTTCACGTCTGAGGGGCGAAACGGCTGCACCAGCGCACCGCTTTTTATCGCTTCACGAATGCGGCGCATTGTGGTCCGTTCCATCAGAGCCATTTTCAATCAGCCTCAGGGTCCCATTCAAATGAGTGTGCACACCAATTTTTCTTTCGGTGCGCCGCTCTTCAAATTCCAGTTCCATTGGACAACGTGCCTGCCCGGATAGAGCGCGTCCGCTTGTTCCTTGGGCCAAGCCAAGCACGTCACGTTGTTTACAAACTGAGTGGTGTTCGCTTGAGCTTCCAAAGGACAATCCTGAACGACAGCCGAGTAGTTCTGGATGAACGCTCGCCAGAACTCATCGGAGGCTAATCGGTCAACGCGCACACCATGAGGACCAATCGCACCGATGAACTCCTCCCGGAACTTTTTGTGCGACATGAAGTCTAGGAGTGGTTGCAATTTGGACTCAGCAACGGTCACACCGGACTTTCGATATTCAGTTTCGTAGGCATCGAAGTGTCTGAGCACAAATTGGGCGTTCGCCCGATTCAGCTTTGGATGTACTGCCCAATCACTACACAAGCTGAAGGCCGGGAAGGTCTTTAGAGTGACCTGTTGCTCCAAGAGCTTGCGAGCTTCCACAAGGATGTAAACCACTTGCCGCTCACTCACGATGTCTTGCGCAAATTCTCTATTCAGCTTTTCCGCAATGTCGTTTTTCATTTCTCACCATTGCCGTAACGCTTGGGTTATTGCAACCATTCCCACCGGCTCTTTCCCCGATGCCTCACTGAGTGGCCGCCTCAATCGCGTTGAACAGGGTGGACTCGAATGAGAATCCTATAGCGAGTAGTCAAATACTTGCAATGATTTTCGTTTTTCTCCACGCGGGGAGTTCCAACTTATAGTGCGATTTGCCGGGAGGGGTTTTCTGGCCTGGGTGAATCGGCAAGGTAGGATTCAGATACCGTCAAAGAAGTCTCGCAGACTCACGCCTAGCGCCTTTGTGATATTTTCAAGCGCCTTGATCCCAATTTCCTGATGACCGTTCTCAAGCTCTGAGAGATGCTCTCGGGGCAGACCGGCAAGATGAGCAAGAATGGCCTGTCTCTTCCCGCTATCTGTTCGCAGGACGCGAATGCCCCTTCCAAATAAAAAGGGAGGGGCCTTTTCACCAGCGCCAGTTATTGCAGTTTCAGGCTGATTTCGGATCCTGTGTAATGCACGCTCTTGATGGGTGCTGGCGTAAGCGAGAAGCCGGCAGGATGCGCCTTCGAGACCAGAACAACCTGGAAGGTGCGATCCCGCATGATGCCTTTATAGTCGCCGCTTCGCGTGCCGATGGTGAGCGTCTTGGTGCTCTCTTGCCAGCGGAAGGGAATCTGCGCAAAGTCTCCCTTTTCGTACGCAAAGGTGGTGCCTTCATCTTCATAGAGCGTAAATTGACCGTTGGCTCCCGCATAAACATAGAGCGTAGTAGGATCGGAGGGTTTTTCCGCGACATACTGCATTGCAGGCCCGTAGGGAATGATTGATCCTGCCCGCACGAATACCGGAATCTGATCGTAAGGAGCTGCGGCGGAGATGCTACCGGAGGCAACAGGCTTGCCGCTCCAGTAGTCGTACCACGCGGCGGCTGGCGGCAGATAGACGGGCCGGGAGCGTTGCTTGTACTGAGTAATGGGCGCAACCAGCAGAGCGGGACCAAACATGAATTCGTCATTCGACTCGCGGGCGGTGCGATCCGCGGCGAAGTCCATCACCAGCGGGCGGAGCATCGTGTAAGAACGCTGCGTGGTCCAGCCGGCCATCGAATAGATGTAGGGAAACAATGTATAGCGAAGCTGATCGAAGCTCAACTCCGCGTTGTATGCTGGCGAGCCTTCGCCGAGGGTCCACATCTCGCGTGGCCTGAGTTCGCCGTGCACCCGCAGAATCGGCGTGAAGGTGGATAACTCGAACCAGCGCGTATTCAGCTCGCGCCACTCATCCTCATCGGCAGCGGTCATCGGTTCCTGCGAGTAGCGGCGCTGCATCGTGTAGCCGCCGGTATCCATCGTCCAATAGGGAAGGCCGGAGATGCTTGCCCCCAACCCGGCGGGAATCTGCTTGGCCATCGCCGTCCAGGTCGATGTGGTATCTCCCGACCAGGTCACGGTCGAGTAGCGCTGCTCGCCGGCAAAGCCGGAGCGGGTGAGAATGAAGACGCGCTGATCGGGAGCAGCTGCGCGCTGGCCGGTGTAGACGCCCAGGCTGTTTTCGAGTGCGTAGCCATTCAACATACGCGAGCCGCTTCCAAGATAAGTGGGCTGCATATGGCTCTGCTGGCCTTCAAGCGTCGGCGGAGACGGCAGCAGGTCCGGTTCGGTTGCATCCATCCACCAGGCGTCAATGCCCTTTTGAAAGAGCCGCGAGTTGATCTGCGACCAGAAAAGTTTGCGAGCGCCGGGGTTGAAGGCGTCATAAAAGGTGTAGGGCTGGTTGATCCAATCCTTGACCTTCTCCTTCAAATTGAGTTGATAGAGATAACCCTGCGCGTCCATCTCTTTGGCGTTCTCTGTATTGGGATTGAATTTTCCCCACACCGAAATCATTACGTGAGCATGGAGCGCGTGCAGCGCCTTGAGCCAGCCATCGGGATCGGGAAAACGCGCGGGATCGAATTCATGCGATCCCCACGCATCGACGCGCCAGTATTGCCAATCCTGCACAATGTTGTCGAAGGGAATCTTGCGCTCGCGGAATTGCTTGACCACATCGAGCGACTGATCCGCCGTCTCATAGCGCTGCCGGGATTGCCACAGGCCGAAGACCCAGTTGGGCAGCATGGTTGCTTTGCCGGTCAGCAGACGATAGCCGTCGATGACCTGGTCGATGGATGGGCCGTAAACAAAGTAATAATCGACGCCATCTCCAACCTGCGACCAAAGCGAGGTATCCCCGTCCGGCGCAGGCGTCTTCCAGCGGAACTCAAGGGTGCTCTGCTCCTCGGGATCGTTTTCAATTCGGATTGAATACTTGTGGCCGGCCTCCAGATGAACACGAATCTGGTCATTCGCGGTCAGCCAGTTCTGCCGCCAGTGATTCATCACCAGTTTTCCATCCAGCCACACCTTGATGCCGCCATTCGAGTAGGCTTGAAACTGATAGTCACCGGTTGTGGGAGCAAGAATCGACCCGGCCCAGGATTGCTGTTTGATCCGCCGAAAGCTGCCCGCGTCTTCTGATCCATCGCTTTGGCCGCGGTGCAGATGAAGGGATATATCAGAGCTTTGCCGCGGCGCTTCCGACCCATCGGCAAGAGCGACGGTCAAACCTCCCGGCCTGTCATCCTGATCGTAGAGCTTTGCCGCTGGAATCGCCTCAAAGAGACGAAGGTCTCCGAAGCGCGTGAAGGAAGTGTTATCCCAGAGTATGCCGTAGCCCTTCGATGAAACAAGAAATGGCACCACCACATTGGTGTTGTGCTGCCATAAATCCAGGTCATAGCCTTTGATATCGACGGTGCCCAACTGAGTCTGTCCCAATCCATAAAGAGACTCGGCATCGTCCGTCTTCCACTTCTGTTGAATATGAAATACCTCTTCGCCTTGCACGGTCGCGGGTTCAAGCGTCCTGCTGCCTGCCGCCTCCGCGAGAATGGAATGCCCTGCTTCATCGGCGAAGGAGACAGCTCCCGACTCTCGGTCAACAATCACGCGCAGCTTTGCCGTCGAGAGCGCGAATCTCGCCAGTGACTCGCTGATCTTGAAATTCGTTCCCGTTTGCGGCAGCGCAACCCTGTCAATCGTGACGCGGTTGAAAAACTCCTTTGAGGGAGAAAAGGCCACGCGCACAACTGTGTCGGAGATGACTTGGATTCGGAGTTCGCCGGATGCGAAGTGAAGAGCCATGCCATCGGCTTCACGTTCCATCGTGGTTGCGGGTGTTGTCGCCAAACCGAGCGCGGGAATCACCAGGCATATTGCCAGGATTGCAAGGCATCTGATTTTCATGAATAACAGGATAGAACATCAGGACGTGCAGACATCGGAGCAATCGGGTCAGGTTGCGGCTGAACCGCCGGATCAGATCTCCGGCTGCCGCCTGCGGCTCAGCATACGCGCCCCCAGTGCGCCTCCGGCTGTTGCGAAGACCACCATCGCCATTGCCATGAGGAATATGACGGTTATCGTCAGTCCGCTGCGCCCTTCCGGGGAGTTCAGCATCGCTTTGGCTGTAAGAATCTGTTGCGCATCATAGCCGCTGGCAGCCCACTGCTGGCTGACCTTTTCACTCACCTGATTCTGCCAGAAATCGTCGAATTCATTGCCATGATGAAAGATAAAGCGCATGGCAAAGAGGGTGAAAGCCGAGGCTGCGGCGGCCGTCCATCCTCCCGCCAGGCCGGTCACCAGGCCGATGCGTGCGCCGGCTCCCAGTGTGATCCACGCCGGACGCTGGCTGCGCATATAGAGCATTACCACCCAGGCGGCGGCTACCGCCATCCACAGCAATCCATAGATACCCAGCAAAGGGGAGAGGATAAAGCAGAGCGCTCCGGCGGGAATTGCAATCGCTAGAGTGACGCGCAAGGCCGGCTTCCAATCCACCTGAGCCGCATCCCGCACGGCCTCGTTCCAGCGCTCCGGCGAATTCTGCCCAGTGGCGCCGTCAGCGGCATACACCAGTTGCGGCAGGCCGCAGGAGGCGCAGTAACAGCTCTCGGCGAGAAGAGTCTGGTGGCAGCGATTGCAGGTATTTTCCATACATCTATGAGCCTAAAGCATTGGCATTGACCGCACAAGCATCGCGGCGGAAAGATACGCGCACTGAATCGAAACGAGTCAAGTGGTGCCGCAGTTCTCCCGGTGGCGAAGGTGGCGCAGTTTGTGGATTTGTGAAATGGAGGCATAGCTGCGTTCGCCGCAGATCATGCAACGCACCGGTAAGCGCAACAGCAGCAAGCGCCATAGATCGGAGAGTTGAAAACGGAAATGCGAGGCACGAAACTTCGACAAGCCGCAAGCATGACAATAAAGCGCCATACGAGCCTCCAGCTCTTGTATCACCAGGCAGGAATCGTGGGGACAATAAGGTCAGCAGTCTTGGTGCTCGTACGTTGTATCTTTGGAAGTTGGTTCCGCTCGACCGGAGTTGTGCTTCTGCGCCAATTCTGCATGAAAAATGCAAAGATGTCCATTGAAAATGCGCGGTTCATCCTTTGGATTCTTCGGCGCTTCGATGGGCGATTTCCTGCCTCCGCTCTTGCCGGCGGTGATAAGTCATGAAAGATTTACACAGAAACCCTGAAAGCTCTGGCATTTGGCAGAAATTCATCCTACTATTCATTCGAAGGAGATCGTGCTATGAAGATCGTGGCGTCCGTTGCCGTGCTTCTGCTTGCCTCGGGGTTTGCCTACGCGGAAGGCCCCAAACCCTGCGAGGTGCTCAAGGCTGAGATTGTCAAGAAGCTGGAAGCAAAAGGCGTGACAGCCTACACCCTGGAGATCGTGGCCAAGGATAAGGACACGGACGGCAAGGTCATTGGCAGTTGCGAGAACGGGACGAAGAAGATCATCTACCAGAAAACCCCGGCCCAGCCCAAGACTCCCGTGCCAAGCAAGCCTTAGCTATCAACGCCCCCGGCGTCGCCGCGGCCATGTATGAGCTGCGGAAAGGGAATTTCTGTCTCAGCGTTGCGCCAGCTTCGCAGCCACAATCGCCTCAGCTTCCGCCACGACCTCGTCCAGCGTCATGCGCGTCGAATCCAGCAGCACCGCATCGGCGGCGGCTTTGAGCGGCGAATCGGCCCGGTTGCGGTCACGCTCGTCGCGGGCGCGCAGATCGCGGATCACCTCTTCGGGCTGAATGGCAGGCTTGGGACCGAGTTGGTCGAAGCGGCGCAGGCCCCGCACTTCGGGAGCGGCATCAAGAAAGATCTTCACGTCTGCGTGGGGAAAGACGACCGTGCCAATATCGCGGCCCTCCATCACCACCCCGCCCTCCGCGCCCATCTGCTGCTGCATGCGGACCATCCAGGCGCGAATCCCGGGCCAGACACTTACTCTCGATGCGGCATCGGTCACGGTTGGATTGCGAATCAGGCCGGTCACATCCTCGCCGTCCAGTAGAACGCGATTGCCCTCATCGCCGGCTTCCAGGCGGATGCTGGTTTCTGCGGCAATGCTCTCCAGCGCCGCGCTGTCATCCAAAGAGACTGCGGTGCGCAGCACCTTCAAGGCAAAGGCGCGGTACATGGCTCCGGTCTCCAGGTTCAACAGGCCAAAATGCCGGGCCAGATGGCGGGCAACCGTGCTCTTTCCGGCTCCGGCCGGGCCGTCGATTGCGACGATAACCTTGCCGGCAGAAGATAGAAGTTGCGCAGAACTTTCGTCGAGACTCATCCGCGCTTCTTCAACCCCTGCTTGGGCCGTGCCGCAAAGCCGAATCTCTTGCCGCCTCCAGCCTTTGCGCCCACAGCAACAACGGTCTTCCGGCTGGCGGCGGTTCGCGCTGGGCGTGAGTCCTTGCGTGCTACGCTGCCTTTGCGGGTGGGTGCGCTGGCCTTGCCAACGTTCTTTGAGCCATTGGAGCGGCCATTGCCATTGCGCTGTCCCCAGGCTGGCGCGGCGGATTTCGTTGAATGTGCTCCAGATGCGCCGTTGGTGGGGCGTGCTACCGGCTTGCCATTTCTCTTGGCTCCGTTTCCGTTGGCTGGGGCGGCGGAGCTGTGCGCTCCGTTGCGCTTGCCGTTGGTCGGGGCGGCGGATTTGGAAGTGAAGCGAGCAGCCGTTGTGGGGCGAGCGCCATTGGACGGACGCGAGCCGACGGGCCGCGACTCCGCTCCCCCGCGCCGGACAGCATGATTCCCGGAGGAGGATTGCGCCGGTTTGCGTTCGCGGGAGTGAGAGGCGGTACGGCTGAAGTGTGGCCGCGCCGCTGACGATTTTCCGCTCACCGCCGGTTTGCGCAATGCTGGGCGCGGCGCATGACTCTCGGAGACCTTGCGCGCGGCTGGCGGCTCCGGCGCGGGCGGATGATTTTGCTTTGCTGCAGCCGGCTCCGGCAGCTCTTCCTCGTGGTCGCGCGCGTTCATAAAGTAGGAGGAAGCCGGCATCGATGCGCTGGCATACAGTGTGGGTGCGACGGTAAACTCCGGCAGCGTGCCGGCGACATAAAAGTGGGGGGCGTGGCCCATGGCCAGCGTATGAACCTGGCGTGTCGCCACCAAACCGCGCAATACCTCGCGCACCTTGCTGCGGGCCGTCAGAGGAGCCAGAAAAAGCTCGACCTCCTCCATGCTGGCCGCAATCACCGCCTGCAAGTAGATCGACGCAAGCACGGAGATGGCCGTCACCTGCGAGGTCGAAGCGCCTTCGGCAATCGCCTTTTGAAAGCGCAGGCGGAGCAGTTGCCACTGAGCCGTCTGGCCCGGAGCCGAAACCACTGGAATAATCCGGAGCTGCTGCCAAAGCTCGGTGATGGCGCGCAATACCGCGCCTTCCGTCACTTCTCGGCCCAGTGCGTGGGTCAGCTTGGGAATCGTGGTATCGCCCGCCTCCAGCAGCTTATAGGCCTGAGTGGCAAGCTGCGAGACCTGGCGCGAACCAGTCAGTTGCGGACTGCGCCGCCAATCGCGATCTCCGCGCAGGGCATAGACATAGGGCAGCACCCAACTCGCCACCACGAAGTCCGGCGCTTCACCGGGCAATCCCAGCAGGTTCAGGCGCACCGCAACGCTTTCCGCCTCCAGGCGTACCAGCAACTCCTCGGCTAACGCAATGTCTTTGGGATCGGCAGGGATAGCACGCTTGCCCGCTACAGCTTCGACAAATGACGGCGCTATCGAGGAGGAAAACTGCCGCTTGGGCAGAAAAAGACACAACCCCGTCTCCTCAATCCATGTCCGTGCATCCTCTAGCGTGAGAGTCCCATGTCCATTCAGGCGCATCCTTTCGGCGCGCGATGCTTCCAATTGTTCCGATGTCAAAGAAAAACCTCGCTTCCAGGCTGGCGCTTCATGCTCTTTCAAAGAAGCTGCCACAGCACATCCTTGCCAGGCTGACCGGAGCTTTTGGTTGCCCGTGCCAGCCAGAGCATCTCAATGCGCCCTGGACCATTCCTGAAATTGCTACGCGCCGGACCGCCCTATCCCCTAAGAGGAGGGCTGCCACCTTCCAATACTTTCAAATCCGATGGAAGGCCCGCTGGATCTCCTTCCAAGAATACAGCAAAGCGATTGGACGTCCATGCGGGCAATTGGTTGGGTGGCTGGTTTTTGCCAGTTCCAACAGTAACCACTCCATACGAGCCGGGTCAAGAGGAGTATTGACCTTGATGGCGGCGTGACAGGCAATGGAGGCCGCAATGCGCGTACGAAGTGCGGTAAGATCATGATTCTGGGTTGTTTCCTCTGATTCATCACTGGATTGCTCGATCACTTCCGTCAACATCCGCTCCAGCGCGGCTCCCTCCAGGCCAATTGGCGCAGCCTTGACTGCAAGTGTTTGAGGGCCAAATGGTTCCACCTCAAATCCATTGCTCTCAAGCTCTGCGGCAATGCGTGCGAAGATTACCATTTGAGATGCCTTTAGTTTTACAAGTAGAGGCATCAGTAACCTTTGACGCTGCATCTTTTCCACCTGCCGGTCCCGCAAAATTTTCTCAAAAAGTATTCTTTCGTGTGCCACATGTTGGTCAATAATCCACAATCCCTCCTCTCCCGTGGCCAGAATGAAGGATTCCCGCAACTGTCCCAGAGGGCGCAGCGAACTCAAATGGTTCAGATTCGCGGCTGCCTGTTCGGCCTCGACCTGTGCAGTCTCGGCTGCGGGATCTCTCCCGGCTGCCTCGCCGGGCAGCAGCGTTGCATTGCTGGAAGCTGCCGAACAGTCGCCCGCCGGCGGCAGGTTGACCGGCTGAAAAAGCGCCTCGGCAGCCTCACTCCAGGCCTGCCGCTCCTGTTGTGTACTGGACCAGCCGTTATAGCCAAGAGATTGAGCGGAAAAGGGTAAGGAGCCGGCAACCGGCGTTGGGAGTCGCGGGGTCAGTACGAAGGCCTCGGCGTTGGCCTGTGTGTTTGGATCGCCGATCGGCTCGGAGTCTGGCAAGGGTGGCAGCGTACTCTCAGGAACTCCGGGCAACGGTGAGGCTGCCGGTGGCATCAGTGAAGCGCTGGCGGCGGGAGCGGAGTCCAGTGCAGCCAGAAATCCGGCCGCGGGACGTGCCTTGATCAGCGCCGTCCGCAGGCTGTCGCGGACAAAGTCGTGGACCAGGCTCTGCTGACGAAAGCGGACCTCGGTCTTGGCCGGATGAACGTTCACGTCCACCTCTTCGGGCGGCATCTCCAGAAACAGCAGCACCACGGGAAAGCTCGTCGGCGGAATCACGTTGCGATAGGCCTCGGTGATCGCGTGCAAGAGCAGACGGTCGCGGATCAGCCGCTTGTTGACGAAGATGTAAATCGAATTCCGGTTCAGCTTTTGCAGCTCCGGCTTGGAGTAGAAGCCGCTCAGCCGCAGTGTCCCCGGCACGCGGGGAGGCTCGTCAGGATTCTTCTTCCACGGGGGCGGCTCCGGCAGGCCAACGCGTTGCAGCGGCATTTCGGCGGCTACCGGCAGCAGTTGCGACAGTGTATCCCTGCCGAAGATCTGGTAAATCCGCTCGGCGGTCCGCGCAACAGGTGGCGCGGAAACGACCGTGTGCGTCGCCGAAAGCAGTTCAAAGTGCATCTCCGGATGGACGAGCGCATAGTGGGTTACGAGCGCCGTCACGTGCGCGAGTTCGGTAGATTCGGCGCGAAGAAATTTGCGCCGGGCCGGCGTGTTGAAGAAGAGATCGGAGACGGCCAGCGTGGTGCCGCGCGGCAGCGCTGCGTCGTCCACGTGCAGAATCTTTCCTCCGGCAATCTCGATGCGCGTTCCGGCCTCTTCGCCCTCGGCGCGGGTTTCCAGCGTGACGCGGGCCACGGAAGCGATCGAGGGCAGCGCCTCGCCACGAAAGCCCAGCGTCGCAATCGAGAGCAGATCGTCTACACTGCGCAGCTTGGAGGTGGCATGGCGCTCAAAGGCCAGCAAAGCATCGTCGCGGTTCATGCCGCAGCCGTCGTCGGCGATGCGGATCAGCTTGCGCCCGCCCGCCTCCACCTCGATGCGGATACGGCTGGCCCCGGCATCCAATGCATTCTCCAGCAACTCCTTGACCACCGAAGCAGGCCGGTCCACCACCTCACCGGCGGCGATCTGGTTGGCGACTTGGTCAGAGAGTACGCGGATGCGGCCCATCGATACTTAGGGTAACGCATACACGCGCAACCGGCTCTCTGCGAAAGCGAAGGCTTCGATGCGCGGCACTATCGGGCCGACACGGTCGCTTGTATACTGGGTCGAGTTCAATCCTCCATTCAAAGTATCCCGGAAACCCGCATTGAATG